>Ga0209652_1000161_pt1 | contig 55214 bp, 50 predicted proteins | sample SaaInl74LU_5_DNA_FD_184641 | JGI IMG/M metagenome (GOLD analysis project Ga0209652, IMG submission 184641) | Marine microbial communities from expanding oxygen minimum zones in the Saanich Inlet - ESP_74LU_5_DNA (SPAdes) (version 2) | ecosystem: Environmental > Aquatic > Marine > Intertidal zone...
ATTTTGCGCGTACCAAGAGCCATAAAATTGCGGCAAACCTGTTCCAACTCTTCCAATGACAATAATTCGGCCTTTGGCAGAAAGGTCATATGTTCGGCCATGCAATAGACACACCGGAAATCGCAGCGATCGGTGACCGACACGCGGATATAATCAACCGTCCGGCCAAATGGGTCGATAAGGGTTTTCGGCGGCATTATATTATCCATAATTCAACTGTAACCTTTGTTCCCAGAGCTGATCATCAATCAGCCAAAAATTGTCGCAGCAGTCAGAAGCGATTACTATAGAGAGACTTGACCAATGACGCTAGTCAGACCAGACAAGAATTTTGCGGCTAGAACTGAACTCCTGCCTTTAATTGCGATGCCAAACTTTGCTGGATGAGTGGCACTGAAATGGCAAAATTCACCCCAGCATCAATATCAGCTTCTTTGGTAAAAATTCCATCAATCAAACCGACTAACCGGCCTTGTGGATCAACCAGCGCACCACCGGACATTCCCGGATTTACCGCTGCATCGGTCTGGATAAAATCTTCGATTTCATTAAACCCTATATTGGAACGCCGCACCGCAGATACAATACCGCAGGTCATTCCTGTGCCAAGACCAAAGCTGTTGCCAAGCGCGCAAACATGGCTTCCGATCAAGGGCTCATCTTGCCGAACTGCAATGCCGGTGCCGATCAATTCGGTCCGTAGGATGGCAATGTCACGTCTTGCGTCAATCGCATGAATCATCGCCGTGGCAACATTTCCAGAAAAATCAATAATTTCAATTGACTTGGCAGCATTCACAACATGGGCGGCGGTTATGATAAAGATCGATTCTTCCGCGCCATCAATGCTGAAATAAACACCACTTCCAGCCGGTGCCGTTCCTTTTAGTGCGCCAAATCCCGGGCGGTCATATCCTGGCCAAACCGGATTAACCACCACAATAGATTTTTGGGCCTGCGCCCAGGTTTGCTCACCATGCTCTGCCTTGGCAGCATTGCCAAACAGGCCTATGATAACAGCGGCTAGGGCAAAGATAATCTGCCGTTGAAATGTCGCATCTATCAGGTGATTTACCATCGAGGTTCCCATCAAACGATCAAAGCCAAAAAATCATTTATCGCCGCGTTTCAAGACCGGCTATTTTCGCATGATCCGTCTTGTTTTTGGTTCTATTACTGCCAGCCTATTGATGATTGCCCCTGTTCAAAATGTCGCAGCAAAGCAACCATCTAATCAGCATAGCTTTGCACAATTTTGCCGCGATTTGCAGGCAAAAGACGATTTCACCGCGAATCCGGACGAAATTGCCGGATTTGCTAACGAATTTGCAACAAAAACCCAATGGCGCTTTGATCGTCATCAGCTTGGTCAGCGTGGTCCCGCAACCCGCTTGCAATTCACCTTTCAAACCAATCAAAAAATGACGGCAAAGCTTTGGACTATTTTCATATCTGGCAGGTTGCGTGCAATGCGCGGTGAGATTTTGCAAGGCGAAACACCCCTTTCACTATCGGTCTTTACCCGCGATTGTATGATGATCGAAACACGGCAAATCAGCTATCTTGATGATGGCCGCATGCAATATGTGACGGTCAAAAGACATGATCAATCGGCTGATAAGATATGGATTAACCCGCCGTCAATACGGCCAAAAGCCCCCACTAAATCAAAACCGAACCAGCATCTTCGGGTTGGGCATATTGATTCAGGAATCGATTATAGGCGTCCCGCATTTCAGCGATATCTGATCTATAATCAGGCCGGTGCCCTTGTCGCTCGCGATATGTGGGATGGCGATAATCTGCCATTTGATGCCAGCCTTGGAAAAAGCCCCTTTTACCCCCAAAGCCACGGAAGTTATGTTGTTGATATTCTGTATCAATCTGGGGTGGGGTTTCAGCTTTTACCACTGCGCTATCCACGCCCTGATATGGCATTGATGGGTGATGCGGTGGATTGGTTAGCGGCGCAAAATGCCCGCATTGTGATGATGCCGCTTGGCAGTCAATCGCCTGACGACTGGACTTATTTTTTCGCAGCAGCCAAACGTCATCCCGAAATTCTGTTTATCATTTCGGCCGGAAATAATGGCGTTGATCTTGGTGAAGTACCCACTTATCCGGCTGTAAATACGCTGGAAAATGCGGTTACTGTCACCTCGACCATGCCCGATGGCAGGCTTGCTAATGGATCAAATTTCGGCACAGCGGTCGATATTGGCCTGCCAGCTGAAAACCTGTTGGCAACAGGGGTCAACGCGCATCAGCGCGTTATGTCCGGAAGCAGCTTTGCTGTGCCGAAACTAACCGCTTATGTGATTTGTGTCGCCAATGCAGCGGCACCGAACCGCCTGATGGGGAAAGCACTCGCCCAAGCTGTTAAAACCAGCCTGACCCCCGCTGAATCGGCAGCAGGCTATGGGCTGTTTCTATCGGATAGCAAGCTTGATACAATCTGCAATCCGTATCGGCAGGATGCAAATGCCAAGATCGAAGACTAAGAGTCGTTGCCTGTCAGCCTTACATTATCGCTTGAATAGACTGACGCTGTATCCATGCCAGTGCTGGTCAGCACATTATAGGCAACAAAGGCGATAATGATTGCAACAGCGCTGCTGATTAAAAACATTTTCATGTTAACTTCTCCATTACATGGCCATTGTCACTGCGACATAACGCCAAGGTGATTATCTATTTTTGTGTTGCAGATTGCAAGAACGTCACAAGATCTTCACGATCTTTGGCATTTTTCATCCGCTGGATTGGCATTTTTGTTCCGGGCGTAACCTTGTCAGGCCCTTCTTCAAATAACTGGTTAATCGTTGCTGCACTCCAAACAATATCAGATGTCTGTAATGCTTTTGAATAGGGATAGCCTTCAAGTCCACCAGCCTGCCGACCAAACACACCAAACAGGCTCGGTCCGGCGCGGCGTTTACCATCAGCCTTTAAAGTATGGCAAACGCTGCATTTACGCGCAAATTGACGCTCACCATTGCTAACTTCCTGTTTTGGGTGAAACCGGCGCGCCGGGCCGGGCTTTTCCAAAAATTCGGGTGGAAATTCAAAAATCGGCCAGCGTGTTATAAAATCATCAAGACCCGCAACCATCAACGACTGCGCATCTGGCATAACAAGCAAGCTCCAAATCGGGCCATTGGCCGCATGGAAATCACGAATGACCGACCAGTCTTTGGTATCGGCAAGAAGCACCCGCCCCTTGGCGTTGCCAAACCCCAAAAACCCCTCACCAGCATGGTAGAAAATCGATAGAACCGGCACACGTTCATCGCCAACGCGAAGCAATTCACGCTGATCTGACATGCGCGAAACGCTCATCACACCATCGGATGATCCAAATGCAACAATGTCACGCGCTTCATCAACGACAAAAACCGAGACGCTCCAGCCATTTTTCACGACACTGCGAAGATATTCATCATTTGCCAAGCGCCAATAGCGGATTTGGCCATCATATCCGGCACTGTAAAGAAACTGGCTATCATCGGAAAATTGAACCGCATTTACCGGCCCTTCATGCCCTGTGATGAACCGGACGCCCAATTCGGCCTTTTCCGGCCCCGCACCTAATGGCCAGATGCCGATTGATCCGTCCCAACTGGCCGAGGCAAGCATGCTATTATCGGCAGAAAAGGCAAGATGAACGATTTTGCCCTTATGGCCACGAAGGATAATCGGTTCAGCCGATTCATCGGTTAATTGGTCGGCTTTCCAGATAAGAACAAGACCATCATCACCGCCGGTGGCAAGCCATTTCCCATCAGGCGAAAACTGCGCTGTATTCAGCGCCGCTTCATGCCCGATTAAGGTCGATTTCTCGGCAATCTCATCGGCTGACCATAACACCGCCGAATAGTCAAAACTGGCGGTGACAAAATGTTTTCCATCAGGCGAAAGTGCCAAATCACGAACCGGCCCACCATGCGCGGTATAACGGTCAAAGGCAGACGCAGAGATTGGCAGCAAACCAATCAAACTCAGACATAGGAACAGCCAGCCCAAAGATGAGCTGGCTGCTTTAAAGATGGAGCGACACGATGACATTGAACACCTAAGCGTCAATAAACATCAGTTATTCAGCAGGCTTTGGGTTGGCTTTTTGGTCTTCTTCTTCAACCCAAAGATTATGGTGCTCTTTTGCCCAGTTGCGATCAACCATACCTGAATTCATCGCATCGAGAGCGCCTTCCATACCAACAGAACCGATATAGATATGCGCAACAATCATGGTCATAAGGCCAAGTGAGACCACACCATGCCAAAGCTGATTCATCTGCTGTTCTTGAAGCGGTGTGAAATCGGTTGGCAGGCTAAAGCCAATACTGTTCAACAAGGCGAATGTTTCCGCAAACATACTTGTCTGGAATGGGAACATCAGCGCAATGCCTGACATGCTGACCGAAAGGCCACCAATCATCACTGCCCAGAAAATGATCTTCTGACCGGCGTTGAATTTACGCGCTGGAGGATGAACGCCCTTGGCAAAGATACCGCCGCCCATGGCCAGCCATTTCAGGTCAAGCTTGTTAGGGATATTGTGGCGCACCCACAAAATAAAGGCTAGACCCAAACCAAGCATGAAGGCAAAAGCCAGATAATTATGCGCATATTTGCCAAATGTGGTGATGGTCGCAAAGGCGTCTTTGCCGATAATTGGTAAAAGAACATGACGACCATAAAGCAAGTTCAGGCCGGTTATTCCCAAAACCACAAACGAACCAGCCATCAGCCAATGGGCAAAGCGGTCAATCGTGCCAAAGCGCATAATCCGGTCTTCTGACGGGCCTGCATCGATCCGGATACGGCCACGAACCATATAGAAAATAACAAGCAAGCCAATGATGCCTGCTAGGCCATAAGCGCCATAAATCGACAATGGGCCATTACGAAAAGCCCGCCAATTATCACCTTCTGATTGAATCATTACGGCTGATAATTCGTCTTTCATCTGTGTCGATCCGGCATTGCCAGTCCGCACAAAGCGCCATAAATCTGTATCTGACTTGATGCCAAGCGATGTGCCCGGTACTTCACCATTTGTCTGCGCCACTGCCGGCGTAACAGTTCCGGTAGCGCCGATAAACAACGCCGCAAGAATGGCCAAAACACCTAAATATTTGCGTAACATATTTTCCGGTCTCCCTAGCTTTAAATCGCGCATCTAATTTACGCGTTGAGCGTTTGAACGAATGATCAGCGTTCGCAGCTGATCTTCAGACAATTGCTGATCCGCTTTACCTAGATAGGTTCCCTTTTGGTAGCTGAGAACCCGATTTTGTTCTTCTTCAGCACAAGCCGACAGACCAGCCGCAACCGCAGTCAGCGCGAAGAGAACTAAAAATTTACGAGTGATTGCAATCATTTGCCCCTCACAAACCCCAGAAGCGGATCGCATATAGCTGCCCGGCATCTTGGGCGGAATTAATAGAAAAAAGGGGTGGACCCCCACCATAGGGGATCCACCTTTTTTATGATCGCTGATTAGCCCTTGATAGAATAGGCAGTACCCCATCCCCAAGCGCCAGATCCAAATCCACGGGCAACAATACGCTCACGGAAGATGTTAGAGACTTGATCTCCATCACCTGCGAGCAACGCCTTGGTTGAACACATTTCTGCACAAATTGGCAGCTTGCCTTCAGCCAGACGATTACGTCCGTATTTCTGGAACTCCAGACTGCTCATATCGTCCTCTGGGCCACCTGCGCAGAATGTACATTTGTCCATTTTGCCACGTGAACCATAGTTACCAGCCTGCGGATATTGCGGTGCCCCGAAAGGACATGCATAGAAGCAATAACCACAGCCAATGCACAGATCCTTTGAATGCAAAACCACACCTTGTTCGGTCTGATAAAAACAATCGACAGGACAAACGGCCATACAAGGCGCGTCCGAACAATGCATACATGCAACAGAGATTGAGCGTTCGCCAGGCTTACCGTCTTGGATGGTAACCACCCGACGACGATTTACACCCCACGGCACCTCATGCTCGTTCTTACATGCAGTAACACAGGCGTTACATTCGATACAGCGTTCTGCATCACATAGAAATTTCATTCTTGCCATGTGTACCTCCCTTATACGCGTTCAATTGTGCAGAGCGAACATTTCGTTTCCTGCATCAATGTCACTGAGTCATAACCATAAGTGAACGCTGTGTTGGCTGATTCACCAAGTACATAAGGATCGGAACCCTCAGGATACTTGGAACGAAGATCTTTACCCTCAAGATGACCACCAAAGTGGAATGGTAAGAAGGCAACACCCCTAGCAACACGCTCAGTAACCTGAGCCATTACCTTGATCTGCGCACCTTCAGGTGTCTTAACCCAGACCATATCGCCGTTACGGATATTCTTTCCGTTGGCATCGAATGGGTTCATCTCGACAAACATGTCCTGCTGCAATTCTGCAAGCCATGGGTTTGAACGGGTTTCGTCACCACCACCTTCATATTCGACAAGACGACCAGAGGTCAAAATCATCGGATAAGCAGCCGTATGGTCTACATCCTGGATCGACTTATACAAAGTCGGCAGACGATATAGCTTACGGTCTGAATAGGTTGGATAATCGGCAACGAGATCACGACGTGATGTGTACAAAGGCTCACGATGTAGCGGAATTGGATCTGGGAATGTCCAGACCTTCACCCGTGCTTTCGCGTTACCAAATGGTGCACAACCATGCTTGATCGCAACCCGCTGGATACCGCCTGAAAGGTCAACCTTCCAGTTGGTCTTGTCACCAGCGACTTTTTCGATGGCCGAACGCTCGTCTGCGGTAAGATCACCGTCCCAGCCAAGCTTCTTCAGCATACCCATTGTAAATTCTGGGTAACCGTCCTTGATTTCAGACCCGACAGGATAAGAACCTTCAGCCAACAGATTGTTGCCCTCATGCTCTACACCGAAGCGAGCGCGGAAACACAGACCACCTTCAGCTACGGGCTTTGAGGTGTCATACAACAAAGGTGTGCCTGGATGGCCCATCTCTGCAGTACCCCAGCAAGGCCAAGGCAGACCGTAATATTCACCGTCAAGTTCACCACCAACAGCCTGCAATGTTGTTCTATCGAACACATGCTGGTTAGCCATATGCGCTTTCAAACGCTCTGGTGACTGGCCAGTGTAACCGATTGTCCACATTCCACCGTTAAATTCACGGGTCACGTCTTCAATCAACGGTTCATCATTGGTCACTTTGATCTTACGGAACATTTGGTCAGCAAAGCCAAGTTTCTTGGCAAACTTATACATGATTGTATGATCAGGAAGTGAGTCGAATGAAGGCTCGATGATTTTTTCACGCCACTGCAGCGAACGGTTTGAAGCAGTTACAGAACCATAGGTTTCGAACTGTGTCGTTGCTGGCAATAGGTAAACACCATCGGTACGATCAGACAAGACAGCAGAAACAGTCGGATATGGATCAACCACGACCATCAGATCGAGTTTTTCCATTGCCGTCTTCATTTCCTTCATACGTGTCTGTGAGTTTGGAGCATGACCCCAAAACACCATCGCACGTAGATTGTCTGGCTGATCAATGTTTTCTTTGTCTTCAAGAACACCGTCAATCCAGCGCGACACAGGAATGCCACTTGAATTCATAAGGTTCTTAGACTTGCCGTCTTTACCCTTGATTGATGTAAAGCGGCCTTTCAGCCAATCAATATCCTCGCCCCAGACGCGCGCCCAATGCTTCCAGGCACCAGCTGACAGACCATAATAGCCAGGCAGTGAATGAGAAAGAACGCACATATCTGTGGCACCTTGAACATTATCATGGCCCCGGAAAATGTTTGCACCACCGCCGGCAGTACCCATATTTCCAAGTGCAAGCTGGAACGCACAATAAGCTCGGGTGTTGTTGTTCCCGTTTGTATGTTGCGTGCCTCCCATACACCAAATGAAGGTGCCTGGACGGTTATTTGCCATGATTTTGGCAACACGCTTTAGCTGCTCACCCGGAACACCGGTCACACGCTCAGTTTCAGCTGGATTCCATTTTTTGACTTCGGCAATAACATCTTCCATGCCGTAAACACGCTGGCGAATAAATTCTTTATCCTCCCATTTGTTGTCAAAAATGTGCCACATGATGCCCCAAATAAGGGCAACATCTGAACCTGGACGGAAGCGAACATATTCATCAGCATGGGCTGCTGTCCGCGTAAAGCGGGGATCACAAACAATCACAGGTGCATTGTTTTGTTCTTTTGCTTTTAGAACATGCATCAGCGAGACAGGGTGCGCTTCGGCAGGGTTACCACCAATAATGAAAATGGCTTTTGAATTGTGCATATCATTATAGGAGTTAGTCATCGCGCCATAGCCCCAAGTGTTCGCAACACCGGCAACTGTGGTTGAGTGACAAATACGAGCCTGATGGTCGCCGTTGTTTGAACCCCAATAAGCATAGAGCTTGCGGAACAGATAAGCCTGTTCGTTATTGCTCTTTGCAGATCCAAGCCAATAAACTGAGTCAGGGCCAGATTTCTCCCGGATATCGAGCATCTGGTCGCCAATCTCATTAATGGCATCATCCCAGCTCATCCGCACCCATTTTCCACCAGTCAGCTTCATAGGGTATTTCAGGCGACGCTCGCCGCTTGCTGTTTCACGGACTGAAGAACCTTTAGCACAATGGGCGCCAAGATTGATTGGGCTATCCCAACCAGGCTCCTGCCCAGTCCAAACGCCATTTTGCACTTCAGCAATTACGGTACAACCGACCGAGCAATGAGTACAAACTGACTTTTTAATTACTGCAGCTGCTCCAGAAACTGAAGCCTTTGCCGGGGTCACATTTGACCCAACCAATGCTGCGGCGGTTGCCAAACCTCCAATAGCAAGACCTGAACCACGCAAAAATGCGCGGCGGTCAACAACCGTTTCGGCTGCCTTGCCAATGAAAGATGATGACAGGGGGCCTCTCGCAACCCCGGACGTCTTCTTTCTAAGCATGTTATCCTCCTAAAAAAACAAGAAAAGCCAATTAAAACCGTGCTGAAGCGTAAAACGCCTTAACATGTTCCGTTTCGCGGTAGCCAGAACCTGACGCCACTTCAACTTCGCCTGCTGATGCTGATTTACCTGCAACCGCTACCACACCGACAGCCGCAACAGATACTGCAGAACCCTTGAGGAAGTCACGACGACCTGCAACTGCATCTTTTTTGATTGTATCTTCCATTTTTCCCTCCAAAAATGTGCCACACCTCATGTGTGACTCTATAAAACAGGAGCCTTACGCTACCCTGTTCCATCCATACTGAAAGCTTGGCTTTCAATCTCTAAAAAGGCACGGCCAATCGCACCAACCGGCGCAAAAAACACAACGGTTTTTGCGGCCTCGATGTCGCGCATCAGCAAATCTGCCCATGGTTCAATATGTTTACGGAAAAACGTCGCCTGCTCAGCAATTGAAAAACGTCGCCCGAAACGACCGCGAATCAGACCCGACATCATATCGAACAGGCTGGCGATATGATCTTCTGGCTCCTTCACCCCTTCGGCGCGACGAATGCCAATGGCATTCATGTCCGAACGCAAATTTGCCAGTGGCTTGTCATTCAAGAAACCGGTTAAATAATAAGATGTAAATGGCAAGATTTCACCACGACCAACACCGATAAATAACGAAACATATTCGTTGCGGATCAAACCGTTATCAAGTGTTTTAGCAAGGTGCGCCAAAGTGAGACAAGCGCTGCCAATCGGCGATTTATCGCCCTGCAAAAGCGCGACTTGAGCGATCAATTCATCGCTTGGCTCAGTGCGCAGCAAAGAGGCAATAAAGTCGTACATATCGGCGCGAAGACCATCTTCTTCGGCGATTTCAATCGGAGCTGCGTCTGCGTTTGTCATTCAAAATTCCCAATCGTGTATACAAGAAAGCTAGCACACCAAATCCATGCTCGCAATCCGGGAGTGCCCATTTGGAAAGATTTTTTTCCTATTTTGGAAATAATCTTCAAACGGGCTCAAACCAAACCTAGGCAAGGGTTTTGGTAAATCTATTTTTTCCGAAAATCCATCCTTGCCGGACGCCAAGCAGGAACCTGATTTAACTCAGTTTTTTCGTCTCTGTTGGTGGCGCCTTGCGCTTGGACATTGCCGCCAACGGGCGCTTGCAACGCCTTCATATCGGCAGTGCCTTTTTCTAATGATGTCGGCATGGCACCGGCAAATTCGGCCCGATTCTCAGTTAATCCACTCAGAACCATCTGACTTTCACCCAGTATTTTGGGCAAATCATCCTGCATCAGGGCGGTTTCAGAATCATTATTTTGCACCAAAAGGTTATCGGTATCACTGGTTTCGGCTGTTTCACTCGCCTTTGCCTGATCTGGCTGGTCGACCGAATCATCGCCACGCTCATTTTCATCCTGCTGGCCGTCTACTTCACCCTCTTTGGTTTCGGAATCGCCCTCTTTGGTTTCGGAATCGCCCTCTTTGGCCTCAGTTTCCTCGTCTAGGGCATCAGCTTCTTCCGGCTCAACAACCTCTTTTGCATAGCCCTTGCCGACGGTGTAGGCGGTTTGCATGCCTTCGATGACGGTAGCAGCATCGGTATAATCCTCACCATATTCAACCATATCATCAACAACACCGAATAGCGGATTCAGACGCCATAGACGTCGCAGCGCCATTTGCCGCACGCGCCCAGGCAAACCCTTACCGTTCAAAAACTGCTCAAGCACACTTTCTTCGGTAACCGCCTCAGGATCGGGAAGATCATATTTTTTTAAAAGTTCAGCATCGGTTAAAGCAGCGTCTTCCTCATCTTCGACGCCAGCATCTTCGGCGGTTTCGGGCGCTGGCACCTCATCTGGCACATCTTCGCCTCTGGCTATCTGACTTTTGCGCGCTGACCAGCGCGACAAAAATCCACCCTCGCCGTCTTTGGCTTCTTCCTTGGCCTCAACATCATATTTCATGCGACGCGCCATTCACTTGACCCCATATTTTGATCTATTGAAAAATATAACCACTTTTGCGATGACACCCTAGCATAGATCTAGTGATATTCATCACGGCTCTTGTGATCGGTTGGCACTTGAAACATGTCGCCGTCGCGGCGCAAGCGTGGATCTGCTCCACCAAGCTGGTCACGATCAACGCGCGCCTTATCACGTTTGCGCTTTATGAATGGTTCCGGCTTGAAATGGATTTCAACAAACTCTTTTACAAAATCGGCAATCGGACCTTGCAACGGCAATTTTTCAACCTGATCTTCGCCACAATCCTCGTAATCTTGGATATTATAGGGCGATAGGCTGATTTCAGCGAGATGAATATCAATATCATCATCGCCCGAGTAATCTTCATCTTCATTATGCCGCAAAACGGCATAGATCGCCGGTTCAGACGATGCCAGATTTTCCGCATAGGCCTCGGCTTCAGCACGATGCAAATCAAGCGATGCTTCGGCTGTGAACAGCGCGTCACCAGCATCATCACCCGATGGCTGACGCAAACGCTGAAACTGAACATCATTGCTTGGCGGCAATCCACCACCGGCGCTAAGCTCAAGCGGCACCAAATCATGGATCACCCAGCGGTGCGATTGCCATTGATTATCAATCGGCTGGCGTTCGATAATCAATCGAACCGCATAAAGAACATGCCGACTGTCTGGCGAAATTACATTCGTCACGGTAAAGAAACTCCTATCATAGACCCCGACTATCCATCAGAATGTCTATGTTTTGCAAGGTATATTGCGAAACTTACTTGTCTTTGGCGCGATGTTAGCTAGTTTAGCGGAATAACTTGTACCCAAACAACCCTGACCACAAAGCGAACAAAAGGTTTTAATCAATGAATTTATCAGACGCAAAGGTCATGATTTGTAATTGCGACGGCACGATGGCGCTTGACGGCACCAAACTGGCCAAAGCCTGTGGTGCCGAGGGTGGCTGCAAGGTCGCAACCTCGCTTTGCCGGACAGAAACAGGCGATCTGGCCGCCGCTATGCGCGATGCGCGTGATGCAAATCGATCATTGCTGATTGCCTGCACACAAGAAACCTCAGTTTTTGACGCCATTGCCGAAGAAATTGAATGCCCCTTGCCTGCGACCATCAATATCCGTGAGCGCGCTGGCTGGTCAGATGAGTCAGCTGGCAGCACAGCCAAGATCGCCGCCTTGATCAAACAGGCAAGCGATATCCAGACACCATCTCGAAGCCTTGCGCTGAATTCTGACGGGCGCTGTTTGATTTATGCCGACATGGGCCGTCCAAACGGCGGCGCCGATGCCGCCATTGCGCTTGGCCAAAAATTGAATGGTCAATTGGGCGTCACCATTATGATTGCCAATCCGACTGACGATCTGTTTCCGACAAAGGAATGCGGCATCCTCACAACGGGTAAAATCAAAAGCGCCAAAGGCCATTTCACACATTTTGATCTGGTGATCGACCAATTTGGCGCAGCGTTACCGTCAAGCCGTGACACGCTTCAATTTGAAAACCGGGCAAATGATGTTGAAACAGGCTGCGACATTCTGATTGATCTCACCGGTGACACGCCACTTTTCACCGGCTGGGAAAAACGCGACGGATATTTCCGTGCCGCTGGTGATGATATCAATGCGATTGCCGCCATCGAACGCGAAGCCGCCCAAATGATTGGCGGCTTTGAAAAGCCAATCTATGTGAATTTTGATGAAAATCTTTGCGCCCATTCGCGCAATAAAATTAATGGTTGTTCGCGCTGCCTTGATGTCTGTCCGGCCGGCGCCATCCAAAGCCTTGGCGATCATGTTGCAATTGATCCGGCAATTTGTGGCGGCTGTGGCCTTTGTGGCGCTGTCTGCCCATCAGGTGCAGCACAAACCGCCTATCCGCCCGCAGACCGGCTGTTAAATAGCATTGCCAACCTTCATGAATATTATCAGACAGCTGGCGGAAAAGCCCCTAGCTTGTTGCTGCATGACGATTCCTATGGCGCCGAAATGATTGAAACCATCGCCCGATTTGGCCGCGGTTTGCCAGCCAGCCTGCTGCCTGTATCGATGCATGCAATGGGACGCGCCGGACATGATATAATGGTGGCTGCGATTGCGCTTGGCTATCAGCAGGTCTTTGTGCTGCTTAATCCGGCCAAAGATGTTGAAAATGCCCCGCTTGTCGATCAGGTGACATTGGCAAGATCAATGCTTGTCGGCGTAAAGGCCGATGCCGAAAACCGTATTATCCTTGTTGATGCTGCCGATCCTGACGCGGTCGCCGAAACCTTTTATAACAGCCCGTGCAAAAGCAGCGCAAAACCAGCGCCATTCAGCCCAATCGGTGCGCCGCGGTCGATGACACGGCTTGCCATGCGCGGTCTTGCCAATGCGAATGGCACGGCTGGAACAGTGATTGATTTGCCTGCCGGCGCGCCTTATGGCCGTGTTGAGATCGATACTGACAATTGTACGATATGCCTGTCTTGTGTCAGCGCCTGCCCAGCTGGTGCGTTACAGGACAACCCGGATGCACCGCAATTGCTGTTCCGCGAAGACGCCTGTCTGCAATGCGGTATCTGCGTTGCAACCTGCCCTGAAAAAGTGATCTCACTTGTGCCCCAATTCAATCTTGCCGACAGCGCGATGGCAACCGAGCTGGTTATCGAAGACACACCATTTGAATGCACATCCTGCGGCAAGCCATTTGGCAGTTCAAAATCAATTGAGCGGGTGATTAGCAAGCTTGCCGATCACAGCATGTTCCAAGAAAGCGCCAAAACCGACATGTTGAAAATGTGTGAGGATTGTCGCGTCGAAGCCATGTTCGAACAAAAAGATAAAATGATGGAAATGCGCGAGCGGCCAAAACCCCGCACAACCGACGATTACCTCAATTAATCAGACCTTTGATTCTGCGGCAGGTTGCTCCCGAAATCTGCCGCATATCAGCCTTAAATATATTAAATTATTATATTAAGATGGATCAGTAACAGGAAGATTTACAAGTAAATTCTGTGGTTTCATTCTTACGATTCCTGCCTCATCCATCGCCAGCCCAAGATAAACCGGTTTACCCGCCATTTCAGCAACAAACCCATTATCGCTTTCCAATTTGAAAAGGCAAAGGATGCGCCGCAATCGAGGCTCATCAACCTCGTCACCACGGTACAGATCATTCAGAATTTTGGTGGCTTCGGCATCAAGACCGATATGCCATGACCAGGCCTCATCTTCAATTTTAACCATCGGAGAAACGCGCACCGAAAGCGGCAGAAAATGTGCAATCCATTTTTCCATTATCCGCGCCAAACCATCAAGCGCTGGCTGGGTATAGGCGATATCAATCGACGTGTTAAACAGGTCGGATCGCGCCCAATATTCTTCCGCCGTTTCAGTGGCGAGAATGTCGATTTGCACCTCATCATTTGCCGTCGTCGGCTCAAGCGCTTTTTGCATGCCTGATTGCAGCTGAACGGTTGCATGATCAGCAACCATAATGCGCCCATCATCAAGCGTAACCACCTGATTGCGGAATAGAATTTCGGCGGCCCGCAATTGCAAGGGATCGGTTTCACCATCAAGGATATTGCGAAGAATAATCTGCGCTAGCTGTTCAAAAAACAGCGGCGGGATATTTGGCTGGGCATTTCGTGCCATCGCCATATAAGCCGATTCCAAAGTCGGATAATCAGCCAGAAAATTACGGAACCGCAAAACCGCCTGATAATTATGCACAACATCTTTATCAGCAATTTCAAACAGATCCGTTGGCACTACCGCCGCAAACGGATCATCAACCAATTTTTTATGAAGCGCAATTTCAGCATCACAAGACCCCTCTTCAGGGGCCACTTCTTCACGCATGAAATAGGCACGCATAAAATCGGCGCTTGGCACCATATGCCCATGATTATCACGAACAGTTAGATGCCATCCAGAGGTAAGCCAAAAATCATTGCTCATTACGTTCTCAAACTCCATGAAGGCCCAATCACTGGCCCCTATTATCCTTGACTATGCGCATGATTTTCAGCTGTTGCTGCATCGGCATCATCATCGTCATCGACCATTGTCCAGATTTTCTGTTCAGCGCAGGATTCAGGCTTGGCAAGGCTGCGAAAGGATTCGCGAATGCCATCATCGCCAAGGCTGCGCTGAACCGCAAGCAAAGTGCCCGTTTTATGTTCGGCGCATAAATCTGCCATAAATTTGATTTCTTCAGTCGCCGCTGCCATCGCTGTTGCTTCATCAGGGGCGCCGAACTCATTCATAAAAATCGAACAAAGCCGGTTCTCAATCTTGCCAAGATCATCCGGCTTTACCGTGACAATGCTAACCAAGGTTGAAAAACCCATTGAGTCCAGCCCCAGAAATCCATTGCTAAACGCTTGTTTTATTTTGCCTTTAATGTCGGCCTCGCCAATACCGGCAAAGCAGAAGGTTCCAACAAGCGCCCACTCGCCTTCATCGGCTGCTAGCGGAAATACATTCAGATCAGACGGATCAAACCGGATGGTTTTTGCGAGTTTCATAGCTGGTTTACCAATTTCCTATCTACAACAAACCAGTGCCTTATGGCAGAACCGGTATACCACAAACCGCTTCGAGTTCATGCGGCATGACCGATGATGGTTTTCCATCAAGCTTAACCAACGCGCCACCATGCTCATCAAGACCAAGCCATTCAGCCTGTTCGCCACCAGCAAAATCAATTGGCGCTGCTGGTTCTAGCCGCTGTATCCAGCTGTCATAAAGCGGGCGGAACCCGTCATCTTGCCAGCGGTTTACCCAAGCCAGAAAATGTCGGCAGCTTGATTCAACCAAGCGGGTGCGCGAAATAAACCCGCCCCCTTCTTCGGCCATCGATGTTTGTTCCGGCCCAGCCGTTTTCAACCATTCGGCCTGATCCTGTTCTTCGGCTATCAAACGCACGTCAGCGCTGACAATCATCCAGTCAGGCACATCATCAGCGCCGGCTGCCGGATCAATCACCAGACGCACCAATCCGGCACGTCCACGATTTAACATCAAATAGCCCGGCAATTGATAGGTGACAGCAATTTCGGGTGGCGCCAGCGCGCCGATTGAGTCACCAAGCCCGATCATCATCGCAAACAGCATCTGGCCCGCTTGACGAACCGGCACGTCCGGCTCCAGCCGAACGGCAATCTGCATCCGATCGGCCCTTTCAGCGTAGAAAACAGTGCCAACTTCGGTAGTTGCGGCAACCGCAACAGCCTTGGCCAGCACATCCTGACCAGCCGGCACTTCAACGGCCCGAAGCAAAGGCGGCAATTGCGGCACAGTTGTCTGATCTGCTGGATCATCTTCGTAATATAATGTCATGCGCTTTCCTCATTGCGAAGGTCGGCGACCTCCATCAAACGTTTGGCAATGGTGCGATAGGTCTTTGCCTGTTCAGATCGCGGCTCGGCGACAACAATCGGTGTTCCTGAGTCTGATCCAACCCGCACCGCCATTGACAGGGGAATTTCCCCAAGCAGTTCAATACCACGTTTTTTCGCCTCACGCGCTGCGCCACCATCACCGAAAATATGGTCTTTACGACCACAATCTGGACAGCTCCAATGCGACATATTCTGCACCATTCCCAGAACCGGCACATTTGCCTTTTCGAACATGGTCAATGCTTTGACAACATCAAGAAGCGCAATATCCTGCGGCGTTGACACAATCACCGCGCCCGCCAGATTAACCTGTTGCGCCAATGATATCTGAATATCGCCAGTTCCGGGCGGCAAATCAATAATGATCACATCAAGCACGCCCCATGCAACCGAATCCAGCATTTGCGTTAGCGCGGACTGCACCATCGGCCCACGCCAGATCATCGCGGTGTCATCAGGCACCAACAGACCCATCGACATCAAATGCACGCCATAGCTTTCCAGCGGCTTTACCATGTCACCACCAGCCGAAGCCGGACGACCACTTACACCAAGCATACGCGGCTGTGACGGGCCATAGACATCGGCATCAAGCAAACCGACCCGCAACCCCTCTAGGCGCAAGGCAATGGCCAGATTTACCGCTGTTGTCGATTTGCCGACACCGCCCTTGCCCGATGCCACCGCAACAAAGCGGCGCACCTTGCTTTCAAGGATTTTTTCGGTCACTGGCCCATCATCTTCAGACAGGACGCTCATGCCCGCCTGATCGCCAGCATGCGCTGTAACCATCACCGTTGCGCTGGTCACACCTTCGATTTCCAGCGCTGCCTTTTCCGCGGCACGGCGCACCGGTTCCATTGCTGGCCCGCGATGCGCAGGCACCTGAAGGGCAAAGCTGATATTGCTGTCCTTGATTTGCAATCCGGTTACCATGCCAAGCGCAACAATATCACGCCCCTGCGACGGGTCCTGAACATCAGCAAGCGCCGCCAGAATCAGGTCTTGGGTCAATGCGGCCATTTATTCAGGTGCCACCAAATTTGCCGTAACGTCATGTGTGAATTGCAGATCAGCAATCTCAACACGTGCTGTTACCGCCAATTCTGCGCCAGCCGCAATTTTGCCATCGGCAACTGCTTTGGCAAGCGCGTCAGCCAATTCTTGATGTGCGGTAACGCCCAGCTGCTTTAAAAATTTCCGCATTGCCATTTCACTGGCTGTCATATCATCACGTTGTTCTTTGCTCATCGTCATTCCTATCATATTGGCCTGTTAAATCAGGCCTTTCAAATTGGGGGGTATTCGTTAAAACGCTGTCTGTTTATTCGGGGGTTTTCAGCGTTTTGACAAATTCCAAAATATCATCAACATCCTCAAGGGTAAGGACGATCTCTTTGCTAAAGGCAGGCAGGGCTTCACTTCTTGCCTCGCTAACGCCCTCGATCCGTACAAGCGATGGATGCGGCGGCAAAATATAAAAAATTTCAAAACGATGCGCCCAATCATCAAGCCATTTCATCGCTGAAAATGATGGGGTGGATCCAATACCGCCATAAGGATTGATGCCCGGCACAACATGGCATCTCGTGCAATGCTCGCGCACCACTTTGAGGCCCCGTTCAACAGCGGTACCGGCTTGTGCTGACGTTCCCATACCAACGCCACCAAGCAACGATGCGGCAATGATAGACAGACCAAACAAACGCAAAATAATCAAACCCTCTTCTAGACTGTTGGGTCGGCCATATGTTCGCGCAACATATCGGTATATTGCGCCACCATATGCTGAACAAAGTCTTCCTGTTCATCAATTTCAAGAACATTTTTACCAACATGCGCGGCATAACGCGCCGCAGCATAAAGCATCACCATCTGCAATTCGGTTGATTCGATCTTTTTGTTTCGCTGATTTGCAAGCGAGATAAACTGGTCAGCAACACGCAAAAAGGACTGGCTGTCCAAAATGCCGTCACGATGTGTTTCCGGATCAAATTCATCAGGCCGTTGATGCCATGGCGGGAATTTCATTGTTGGTAAAATCCTAAATTAAATGATGTTATTTTGTCACTCTATCAGTTTTTTCTGCACAGATGAACCCGTTGCCAGCGCTGTTTTATCAAACAGCATCACCTAATCATCATTTTGGCCAATCTGAACGGCCCTCATCCATGACAAAATATCGGCTGATTGATCATCAACAAGCGCGACATGCGCCCGATAGCGGCGAATCAAATCTTCACCAAGCGGGGTTAATTTAGCACCGCCCTTGCTCGACCCGCCGCGCTCGGTCACAAACAAGGGGTCGCGAAACCCGCTTTGCATTGAATCAAGCAAGAACCATGCTCGGCGATAACTCATTCCCATCTGGCGCGCGGCCGCGCTAATCGACCCAGCCTCGCCAAGCAAGGCCAGCAAATTGATTTTGCCAAGGCCAATGGTCTCATCGGCAATGAATAATTTTGTACGCACCCCCGGTTCTTGGGGCGCATGCCTTGTCTTTTTCGGTGCGGTCAAAAACGACCTCCTTCGCCAACAAACCCTGTCCGCATTAACCTTACCTATTATCCACATGCGAGGCGATATGAAAAACAAAACATCGGGTTTGCAACGCTTCTCAATATTCAATAAAAGATATGGATGATCCGGTTTCGTTTCAGCTTTTTTTCAATCCTGCGCGGCCTATCGTGTTTGACACGGTTGGTGATGGCAGGTTGCATCGCCCTTTTTACCAGCTTTTTTGCCCTAATGAGCCATGCCGCCTCGCCCGTTATCATTGTTCAATCTGCCACATCAATCCAGAATTCCGGCCTTTATGACCATCTATTGCCGCTATTCGAGGCTGAAAACGATATTATTGTGCGGATTGTTGCCGTTGGCACGGGTCAGGCGCTTCGCAATGCCAAAAAATGTGATGCCGAGCTGGTCATTGTCCATTCAAAAATTGATGAAGAACAATTTGTGATCGACGGCTTTGGCAGTCAACGCCATGATTTAATGTATAATGACTTCATTCTTGTTGGGCCAAAGGATGATCCGGCACAAATCGGAACCGCCAAAACAACTGCCGAGGCTTTTCAGAAAATTGCCGCTGCCAAAGCCCGATTTGCGTCACGAAGTGATGATAGCGGCACGCATAAGGCCGAACGTCGGTTTTGGCAGGCCGCTAGCGCAACGCCAAAAGATGCCAGCGGTAAATGGTATCTTGAAACCGGCCTTGGTATGGGGGCAACGCTTAATTTTGCCGTTCAAGCTGATGCCTATGCGCTTACCGATCGCGCAACATGGCTGACATTTAAAAATAAAACCACACATATTCCGCTATTTCAGGGTGATCCGGCATTATTTAACCAATATGGCATTGTTTTGGTAAGCCAGACCCATTGCCCGACAATAAAGGCTGGTGAATCTCGAATTTTTGTAGATTGGCTATTATCTCCCAAGGGGCAAACCGCAATTGCCACTTTCCAGCATGAAAACAGACCTTTATTTTTCCCCAATGCGACCCCTTAAATTGCTGGCAAACGCGTGGCAACCAGCTGGCATAACCTGTGACAAATCAGCCGATACAACTGATTTCCTATCGTCAATGCCGTCATCAGGTGCTATCATCATATCATGAAACGACGCCATTTTCTTACCCTCGCCGCCGCCGGTGCAACAAGCTCATTGGCCGCCTCCACGCCTTGGACTAGCGTGATTGCCGCACCATCAATGCAGCAAATCACCGCTGGCAAGACACGGCTAAATATTGCTGGCACTGGCCAGCCTGACACTGATCTATGGCTTTATAACCAATCGTGTCCAGGCCCCATGCTGCGCTATCGCAAAGGCGAAATGCTTCGCGCTGAGGTTCGAAATAATCTCGATGTGGCGACAACCATTCACTGGCATGGCATTCGTAATTTGAATGAAATGGACGGTGTTGCCAATCTTACGCAAGCACCGATCGAACCTGGCGAGACCTTTGCCTATGAATTTCCGCTAAATGACAGCGGCACCTATTGGTATCACGCCCATAATATGGGCTGGGAACAGGTGGCACGCGGCCTTTATGGCCCTTTGATTATTGATGATGATCAAGACCCTGAGGTTGATCATGATCTGTGTCTGATGATTGATGATTGGCGGCTGGATAATGACGGGCAAATCGACCAAGCATCATTAGGTGGGCTGCATGATTGGTCGCATGGTGGACGGCTTGGCAACTGGCTTACCGTCAATGGCAAATCGGCACCCGAATTTCGCGTAAAAGACAAGGCACGCATCCGTTTGCGCCTGATCAATGCCGCCAATGCACGCATTATGACAATCCAATTAACCGAAGCGCCCGCGACTTTGATCGCACTTGATGGCGCTTTTTGCCAGCCGGAACAAGTGACTAAGATCACCTTAGCGCCCGCGCAACGTGCCGATGTTATTCTGGATATGGATCGCGGCAGCATTGAGCTTGCCGAAATCAGCACTGGTGAGCCTTATCCCGCCGCAACACTGGTTGTTGACCCCGCGCTTGGCCACTCGAACCTCGCCAAAACGCCGGTCAACCCGCCAAAACCCGCACCGTTACCATCTTTGAACAAACTGCGCCGCATCCCAATTCACATGCAGGGTGGCGCAATGGGCAATTTGCAAAAAGCAATGTTTGAAGGTGCGGAATTGTCACTTCGGGAATTGGCACAAAAACACAAAAAACTATGGGCTTTCAATGGCCAGATTGGCGATTATTCGACGCTTTTTGCCGAGATTGATCAAAATGACCTTGTATCGCTTGATGTCTATAACGACACAGCATGGCGCCATGCGATGCATCTTCATGGCCATCATTTTTGGGTTATGTCGGATGATCCGACGCTTGCCCTGCCTGCAGGCCAGCGCGACACATGGCTTATGCAACCACAAGAGCGTATCAGCCTTGTTTTCAGAGCCGATAATCCGGGTCTATGGCTGTTTCATTGTCATATGCTAGAACATGCCGCATCAGGCATGGGCGCGGTTCTATCAATCGACTAGCACCACGCCCATATCTGTGGCTGTTTCAGCTAATGGCTGTTTTATCAGACAACGGTAACGGTAAATGAGCCGATGCCTTCAACCTCGCCAACCATCACGTCACCGCGTTCGATCGGCCCCACACCGGCTGGCGTACCTGACATGATGAGATCACCAGCAGCAATGTCATAAAAGCGCGAAAGATAGGCAATCATTTCCGGCACTTTCCAGATCATCTGGTTCAAATCACCAACCTGACGTTCGGCGCCATTTACCTGAAGCGCAATGCGCCCCTGATCAAGATGACCAGTGTCACTGGCTGGTACCAGTTCGCTCATCGGTGCAGACCTCTCAAATGCCTTGCCGATTTCCCAAGGACGGCCCATCTTCTTGGCCTCGCCCTGCAAATCGCGGCGTGTCATATCCAGCCCAAGACCATAGCCGAACACATGATCAAGCGCATCATCTTCACGAATATCAACGCCACCACTTTTCAGCGCGACAATCATTTCCATTTCGAAATGCACGTCACTGGTTTGCGGCGGATAAGGAAATTCACCGCTGGTATCAACATTTTCTGCATTTTTCTGGAAAAAGAACGGCGGCTCTTTATCCGGATCATGCCCCATTTCAATGGCGTGATCGGCATAATTACGGCCAATACAATAGATTCGACGCACCGGAAAAACAGCATCACTGCCACGAACTGGCAAACTTACTTGCTGTGCCGGCTCAATTACATAATTCGTCATCTTGGAATTTCCTTTTTACCAATAACAAAGCCAATAGATTAAACAGCCCGGCGCGCCGCATAATAGGCCACGCGCCGCGCAAGACAGGCCAAGAATTCTGCAATCAAGAAAGCCAGCGCAAACAGCACCAGCAGCACTGCCAAGACATGCTTCATTAAGACATTTGCAGAATAGAGTTCAAATCGAGCGCCAAACCCAACAATGGATATCAGCAATTGCCCAATAATGACACGCTTGACCGCGCGAATAAAGCCAATCCGTTCATGGCAATGCGTTCTTTAAAATTTACCCTTTATTTGCCGGAATCTGATCGCTGTGATCCCCCCCATGCGCCAAGCGTGACCGTTTTAACCAAATCCATATCAATCACGTCAATTGGCAAGCGTTTTGGCGCTGGCGGCGCACCCCATCCAATTGCAGCCAAACATTCATCTGCATTTGCGCCATCAGGTTTGGCCGCAGCATTTTTATATGCCCATCCCGCCTTTTCAATACGCCCATAAATTTGCGCGCTGTCCTGATTGGCAAATTCTAGCTTTGGCAACGCCGCAATACATTGCCGCAGAAATTGGTAGCTTGGTATCCATTCGGGATTTAACACATCTTCGGGTCGTGTTGCGGCAACATTGACCTCTTTGAACCGATCAATATTGGACAAAGCCACAGGATCGAGAACCGTCATTGAGCCGTTACGGCCAAAGGCAATTGTTTTTGGCAATTCGCCAAGCGGAACATCATTATCCAGAAACTCAAAATAAATGTTTTTATCGGTGATCGACATCCATGAAAAAAACAATTCGGGAATGCCGGTAAAAGCCTCGATATTGTGATAGAGAAGATCATCCACCGCCTTGTAACGCGCCGTTGTGAGCCCGCGTTGCCATGCACGCTCAACGGTTGCTGGGGGCGGCGTAATCGCAAAAAACAAGAATACCGTCGATCCAAACCGGCTCAATAATGTGCTTTTGTAATCGCCTTCACTATCGATCTTGAAACTATCAAATCGAAACCGGTCAATCAGCAAATGCGGAACGGTTTTTGTCTTCGCCTTTTGCGCCATATAGCGATCAAGCTTTTTATCAACAAATTCAAGTTCACGACCGGTCAACATCGCGGCATATTTGTAATCGGCACCTAGGCTGTCATAATCCAGCAGATATTTGCGCCAATAATCCGGGCTGATAAGGGCAAAATCTTCCCACGGCACGCCCATGCGTTCGGCAAGCAGCCGTTGTTGAGGGCGGATTGTGCTTTTACCGGCAGCCGATGCCCCTTTCGTGTTCATCACAATTGGTTCGCTTTGCGCTGGCAAAAACCGGTAGCCCTCGGCCTTGGCAGCATGTTCGAAAATTGGCGCAATCAAATGGCCGATTTCGGCGCTGCCTTGATCATTGCAAAACACCCGAAGCGCCAATTCCACAATCAATTGCCGGTCAGTGACAATGCGACCCTGTTTTCCCAAAATGCCACTCACCACGCTAATCAGCGCGGTCATACAGGCGGCGGGAAAATCATCTTCATGACGCACGCGCTGCCGCAATTGATCCAAAGCCATCAGTTCCGGCGGTTTTGTCGATGTATCTGCTAGTTTGGACTGCCGTTTCAAAAATCCGAAAAAGCCTGATTTTGGCTTTTTCTGAGGGGCATCAAAAGAACAGATTTCATCAACAAGCATGGTGAGTTCATGTTTGGCGCGTTGCCGCACAAGATCAAACCCCGCGGCAATATTCGGCATTTCGGGAATCATATAATGGCGATAGATAGAATCGACCATGCCGCGAAGCTGTAACCCCAGAAATTCATAGCTTGGCCCATCGGGAACCGATAAATCGGCGGTGACGCGGATCAGTACCTCATGCGCAACAAGCCGTTCAACCTTTAAGGCACAAAGCTGTTCAACCGCGAGGCCGGCAAAATCGGCCGCTTCTTTGGCCTGCTGATAGCCAACATCGCTATTTTCAGGCCGAAACAAGGTAATAAGTGGCAACAGCCTTGTTGGCAAATTAGAACTAAGGCCCGGGTTCCATGCGTGATAATCACTATCGGGTAAAACTGGTTTTTGAGCCATGTTTCGCGATCCAATCAACGCCGAAAATAATAAGGGGCACCGAAGTGCCCCTTATGGTTTATGCAGTTTGTCTCAATTTATCACGGATCAACTTGAACAAAGGCAAGAGGATCAGCACGATCGCAATGACCGTGATCGGCCCCGCAATTGGCCGGTTGAAGAAAATCATCCAATCGCCATCAGAGAACAAAAGTGACTGCCGCAATTTGGGTTCGGCAATTGGCCCAAGCACAATCGCCAGAACCGCGGGTGCAACTGGATAATCCAGCAAGCGCAAGAAGAAAGCGCCAACACCAACAAACACCATCAACCATACGTCAAACATATCCTGATAGGCCGCATAAGTTCCAACAAGCGACAGCACAAAGATCAGCGGCGCCAAAATCGTAAATGGCATCCGCAACATCCACAAGAACACCGGGATAAAGGCTAGATTGATCAGAACAGCAATCACGTTTGAGATATAGAATGATCCAATTAGCGGCCACACGAAATCAGGCTGGTTCGTAAATAGCAATGGCCCCGGCTGCAATCCCCAAATCACCATACCGGCAAGAAGAACAGCCGTTGTTGGCGACCCCGGAATACCGAGCGTCATCATTGGCAACATTGCCCCTGTTGACGCCGAGTTATTTGCTGCTTCAGGCGCCGCAACGCCGTCGATAGACCCTTTGCCATATTCACTTGGGTTACGCGATGTAAGTTTTGCCACACCATAGGCCATCAATGACCCCGGGGTTGCCCCTGCGGCTGGCAGAATACCAACGAAAAAGCCAAGAAGCGAGCCGATAACAGTACCACGCCACGCATGTCTAAACTGCTTGATGGCATCAATAACCGCCCGCGCCGACACGTCGACATTCGACATTGATGATCCGTAACGCGAGGTATTGATCGTCCAGAGCATCTCGCCAATACCGTAAACACCGATGGCAAGAACAAGGAAGCGAATGCCATGTGAAAAACCAGTAATGTCAAAAAATATCAGACGCGGCTCTCCCGAGACAACGTCAAAACCAACAGTTGCCAATACAAGACCGATACAGATCGAAAAGATTGTCTTGGGAATATCATCACCGCCAAGACCAACAAAGGTTGCAAAGGCAAGCAACATCAAAGCAAAGACTTCAGGATCACCAAATGACAGGGCGACTGTTGCCAATAAGGGCGCAAAGGCGGTGAACATCACATTTGACACTGTGCCACCGGCAAATGACGCCAAGGCGGCGGCCACAAGCGCCACATGCGCCTTGCCAGCCAATGCCAATGGGCGACCGTCAAAGGTTGTCGCAACCGCGGTCGACGCCCCGGGAATGCCAAGCGTGATCGATGATATCGCCCCGCCATACATTGCCCCATAATAAATCGAGGCTAGGAAAATCATCGGCGAGGTTGCGCCACCGGTAAATCCCTGAATGACGAAAGTGAATGGCAGCAAAATGGCAACACCATTCACCGATCCCAAACCGGGCATTGCACCAACGAACAAGCCTACAATAACGCCAATGATGGCAAGGCCTAGATTGATTGGCTCAAGCGCAATCAAAATACCATTAAAAAGCGATGCTAAAATATCCATATCTGTATTCCTCAGCTATCCGCGCAGTGACTATAGAAAAATGTCGTACAAAGGAATGAACAGAGGTTCTGAAAATCCCTTTGGAAGGACAATGCGCATCGCAATGTCGAAAAAGAAAAAGCTGGTAACGACCAAGCCAATGGCAATCGACAATGTTGCCCACCAGCTGTGGCGTCCCAAAAAGCGGACGTAGTAAATCATGAATGCTAGGATTGCACCGTAAAAGCCGGCAAGCTCGATCAAGATCAAAAATCCCAAAAGGCCACCACCGACGACGAATAACATGCGCCGTCCATAACCATCCAGAAACTCTTCTTCTGACTGTGATGGCGGTGACGTTCTGCGGTACCAGTTGACCCCAATCCAAATCGAACAGATCAACATGATTGCGGACAACCAGAATGGCCAGAATCCGCTACCCGGACCTTCACCTTCAATCATCCAAATATTATCAAATCGGGCGATATCAGGGTTCCAGGACGGGGCCTCACCTGATTTCCACATAAGGTATATTGAGAGGATTCCCAAGATAACTGCCGTTACAATTTCAGCTCTACGCATACCCTAAAACTCCTCTCAATATTTTTTTACGACGCTATTTAATTGCGCCTGATGCCTTCAAGATTTTTGAATGGTTGGCAATCTGGTCCGCCCAATAGGCTTTCAGCTCATCACCAGACATGAGATCACCCATTAGTGACTTTGATGTCTTATATTTCTGCCAATCTGCTGAAGCATAAACTTTGGCAAAAAGGTCAGTATAATAAGCTTGCGCTTTTTCAGACATGCCAGGTGCGCCAACAACAGACCTCTGCATGAAATAGGACCAGCTAATCTGCTTACCGCCTGCAAACACTTCACTCAATGTTGGCACATTTGGGAACATTGGTAGACGCGATTTTGTGAATGCAACCAATGGAACCATATCGCCTGACTCGTAGAAACCAAGAGCTTCTGATGGGTTATTAACTGATGAATTCAACTGCTTACCAGCAACCTGCTTTGCAACAGCTCCGCCGCCCTTATATGGGATGTATTTCATTGACAAGCCATAATTATCGTTCAAGAAGTCGGTAATGATGTTGTCTTCAGAGTTTTTGCCAGTACCACCCATTACCCACTTATTGCCATCAGCTTTTGCCTTGGCTAGGAAATCGGCAAATGTTTTCAGGCCACTATCTTTGTGTACCCAAAGCAAAAATGTATCCTCGGCCATACGAGCGACTGGAGCAAAGCTCAAGGAGTCAATTTTCAGGCCAGGCTGACGAAGCGGCGTTGTGTAAAACGAGTTCAATGTCACCATGATCGTGTGATCTGGATCATTTGCTTCTCTCGCAGCAATCAAAGCCTCGGCACCTGAACCACCTGATTTGTTGGTTGGAACCAATGGCTTACTGGCAAGATTTTCTTTTTCGACAATTGCCTGCATCAAACGGGCCATTTTGTCAGCGCCGCCGCCTTTGCCTGCCATGATAATAAAGTCAATCGGCTTGGTAGGCTCCCAACCATGGCCGCCGGCAACGGCAATGCCTGACACTGACGTCGCTGCCAGAACCATACCAACTGCACCAAAAACTAATCTTTTAATGGACTTCATAGTCTCCTCCTCTGGTTTATTTTGCATGGAGAACCTCCCCACACCCGTGCCATTCTTCTAACTCGATGGCTTTTTAAAGTTACTGCCTGAAATTGTCAGACCGACACCTAATTTGTCATGATTACCGGAATCGTTGCGTGATCCACGATAAATTGGGTAGTGCCACCCCAAAGCCTTTCTAGATCGTGATGTTTACTATAGGCACCAAGCACCATCAGGTCTGCACCAACCGCTTTTGACTTATCCAAAAGCGCCTGCGCTGTTCGTGACTTGGTTTCGATTTCAAAAATGTCCGAAGAAATGCCATGCGCTGACAAATATGCTTGCAGTTCGGCTGGCTTTACGTTGACCTCTTTTGACTTGACAGTCAAAATTGTCACCGTTTTTGCCGCAGTAAGTATCGGCAAGCAGGTAATGACGGCGCGCGATGCTTCGCGTGACCCATCCCATGCGATGGTGATATTGGTTCCCAAAATATCGGGAATCGCGCCGGCAGGTTCCGGACACATTAAAACTGGCCTGCCGGTATTGAACAAAGCCGCTTTAAGGGTATTCGCCCCGAGATTACGGTCAATGTCCGGCTTGGCCACGGCAATGATATCGGCAAGCCTGCCATGATGCCCAATCACATCAATCTGACGCCCTGCCTCTTCGACAAAACTTGCCGTGACTGACTTTCCATCGGGCTTTTCAGACATGCGGATATTGAGGGTTTTGCTTAACGCCAACACTTCGTCGCGAAGTCCGGCCTCTTCAATATCGAACACCTGACTGGTGCTTTCAACAAGCTGGGCGCGAAGCGCCGCCGGAATCGGCACCCCGAAGGGAAGCAGATTTTCCGGCTTTGCACGGCAATGAGTGATTTCAATATGCGCATTAAATCCGCGCGCCAGCGCGGCTGCATGGGCAAGGACATTATCGCCCTTACCATCACCACGGACTGGCACTAGAATTTTGCGTAGCATGAATTCTCTCCCCCAAGAATATTATATTACTGAATTAAAAGCTTATGATACCTGTCCGTGAGATCAAGCCTAAAATAAGCCATCAATCAAACCATTTTCATTTATTCTGATGGTCTCTGCTGATGGCACTCGTGGCAGCCCCGGCATGGTCATAACATCACCACAAATCACCACAACAAAACCAGCCCCAGCCGACAATCTGACTTCACGGATTGGCAGGCTATGACCCGTTGGCGCACCACGACGGTTTGGGTCGGTGGTAAAGCTGTATTGGGTCTTGGCCATACAAACCGGCAAATCACCATAGCCCTGTGCTTCCCACTGTTTCAGCTGGTCACGAATCTTGGCATCGGCAATCACTTCATCGGCACGATAAATGCGTTTGGCAATCGTTTCGATTTTTTCGAACAAAGGCATTTCAGACGGATATAGCGGTGCGTATTGTGATGGACTGCCCTCAATCAAAGCGACAATTTTATTGGCAAGCTCGGTTGTGCCTTCACTGCCATTTGCCCAATGTGTTGACAAAATAGCTTCGCTGCCTTGCGCGGCAACAAAGTCTTTCAACGCTTCAACCTCAGCGTCGGTATCAGTTACAAAATGGTTGATGGCAACGACCGCCGGAACGCCAAATTGCTTGATATTCTCAATATGGCGACCAAGGTTTGGACAGCCTTTTTTAACAGCGTCAACATTTTCTTGGCCAAGATCGGCCTTGGCAACGCCACCATTCATCTTCATCGCACGAACAGTTGCAACAATAACAACCGCATCAGGACGAAGCCCTGCTTTGCGGCATTTGATATTGAGAAACTTTTCGGCACCAAGGTCTGCTCCAAAACCAGCTTCGGTCACAACATAATCAGCCAGCTTTAGCGCTGTTGTTGTTGCCACAACTGAGTTACAGCCATGCGCGATATTTGCAAATGGGCCACCATGGACAAAGGCAGGGTTATTCTCGAGCGTTTGCACAAGATTTGGTTGCATTGCCTGCTGCAACAAAACTGTCATCGCGCCATCGGCCTTGATATCACGACAGAAGACAGGTGACCGGTCACGGCGATAGGCAACAATAATATCACCAAGGCGACGCTCAAGATCAGCAAGATCCGTTGCAAGGCATAAAATCGCCATCACTTCAGAGGCAACGGTAATGTCAAATCCGGCTTCACGAGGGAAACCATTGGCCACACCGCCAAGATTACAAACGATTTCGCGAAGCGCACGATCATTCATGTCAAGAACACGGCGGAAAGCAACACGGCGAATATCGATATCCAGCTCATTGCCCCAATAGATATGGTTATCAAGCATCGCGGCAAGCAGGTTATGCGCTGATGTGATGGCATGGAAATCACCTGTGAAATGCAGGTTCATATCTTCCATTGGCACGACTTGGGCATAACCACCACCAGCGGCGCCGCCCTTCATTCCAAAACACGGGCCAAGTGATGCTTCACGGATACAGATGGCAGCTTTTTTGCCAATCCGGTTCAAGCCGTCGCCAAGACCAACGGTTGTTGTGGTTTTACCTTCACCGGCAGGTGTTGGATTAATCGCGGTTACCAAGATCAAGCGGCCATCTTCTTTTTTGGCCAGGCTTTTGATAAAGCTCTCAGAAACTTTTGCCTTATCATGCCCAAAAGGGAGTAGGTCAGCACTTGGAATACCAAGCTTTGCGCCGACTTCCTGAATTGGCAATTTCTTGGCTTCGCGTGCAATTTCGATATCTGTTTTGAAGCTCACGGCTATGATCCTAACTTTGTTCCAGAGTTAATTCCAGCAGCGGCAGCCCATTCGCTTGCCGCCATTTTTCCACCATCGGCAGGCCGAACACGTTTGATTAAAATACGTCCACCTTCGGCCTGTACCGTCACGCCGTCTTCGTCAACTGAAACAACTTCACCAGCCGTTCCAGTGCCGTCGATGCGTGCACTGTCATAAATTTTCAATTCACTACCAGCAATCGTTGTCCACGCCCCTGGCGCAGGATTGGCAGCACGGATAATATTGTAAATATCGGCCACCGGCTTTGACCAATCGATCTCGGCAGCGGCTTTGCCAAACCAGCTTTCATATGAACCATCTTCCAAACGCTGGTCATGTTTGATGATGACGCCAGCCTTGACCAGTTCAAGACCTTCGATCATCGCATCAACGCCCATTGGGAACAGCTTTTTGAAATAAACATCGCCAAGCGTTTCGTCAGGGCCGATTTCGCATGTTTTCTGCAACATCATCGGGCCTTCATCCAGACCATCATCAGGCCAGAAAATAGACAAACCAGTGCGGGTCTTGCCCATTGCAATCGGCCAGTTGATCGAAGATGGCCCACGATGTTCTGGGCAAAGCGACGGATGATACTGAAAGGTGCCATATGTTGGAGCATCGCGCACGTCCTGCGGCACAAACAACAACACATAAGCCATCATACAAACATCAGCATTGAATGATTTCATCAACGCCAATGCTTCAGGTGTTTTCCATGATGCAGGCTGATGCACGGGCAAACCCTTTTCACGCGCCAGCTCGACCAACGGGTCTTCGGGTTTCCCCTCTTTTGTCGGCGCACAACAAACAGCAACAACATTTTCGCCGCGTTCTAAAAGTCTTTCCAAAACAGCCTGACCAAAGGCCTGCTGTCCGTGTAATACAATTCTCATTGCCTGCTCTCCTAAAGTGCAAAGCCTCATTTTCACGATAAATCATCTCAAACAATGATTTACCAAAACAATATTCTTATTTGGCCGCGCCAACCGCACCCGATTCGATGATCTGGGCCAGCTCTTCGGCTGAATAACCAAGAACATCGGTCAGGATTTCGTTTGTATGCTCACCAAGCAATGGTGACCGCTGAACATCAGCTGGGCTGTCGGATAATTTCACCGGACAGCCGACCGAAATATATTCGCCACGCTCTGGATGATCGACCTTTACCAAGGTTCCAGTCGCATAAAGACCTTCATCTTCGGCAATTTCTTTCATCGACAAAATTGGGCCAACCGGAATATCAAGCGGGTTACACGCATCCATGACCTCAAATTTGGTCTTGGTCATTGTCCATTGTTCAATACGCTCAAAAATTTCGTTCAATTTATCAAGGCGCTGTGGTGGCTTGGCATAACCATCTTTGGTTTTCCAATCAGGTTCGCCAATGATATCACAGACCTTTTCCCAAACTGCGGCCTGAATGATGAAATAGGTATAGGCGTTTGGATCTTGTTCCCATCCTTTACAACGCAGAATTCGTCCGGGCTGGCCGCCACCTGAGTCATTGCCAGCGCGCGGTGTGGCATCGCCAAATGGAACACCTTCGCCAAATTGCGAATATTCTTTCAATGGGCCAGCGGCAAGACGCTGCTGATCACGAAGCTTTACGCGTGCAAGGTTTAGAACCGAATCCTGCATCGCGGCTGTGACTTTCTGGCCACGGCCTGATTTTTCACGATGGAATAGGGCTGTTACAATACCAAGACACAAATGAAGACCGGTTCCCGAATCACCGATCTGCGCACCAGTCACCAATGGCGGGCCATCGCGGAAACCGGTTGTTGAGGCTGAACCACCGGCACATTGCGCGACATTTTCATAAACCTTGCAATCTTGATATTTGCCGGGGCCAAAGCCTTTGATTGAAGCCATAATCAGGCGTGGATTGATTTCTTGAATCCGCTCCCAGGTAAAGCCCATCCGGTCAAGCGCACCCGGGGCAAAATTCTCAACAAGAACATCACAAGTTTCGATAAGGCGAGTCAAAATCTGCTTGCCAGTTTCGTTTTTGGAATTCAATTCAATTGACCGTTTATTATGGTTCAACATGGTGAAATAGAGGCTATCGGCCCCTTCAACATCGACCAGCTGCTGGCGCGTTGCATCACCGACACCCGGACGCTCAACCTTAATCACATCAGCACCAAACCAAGCAAGAAGCTGGGTACAGGTCGGGCCTGACTGAACATGGGTGAAATCCAGAACTTTAATACCTTGAAGAGCTTTCATAATCTTATCCTATATCTAAACCGTAATGCTTTGGCTCTGATGCTATTTCTTTGAAACCACACTTTGCGGGTTAAGGTTACCAATACGGCCACTTTCCGTACCGGCATTCTCATCAATGACAGCATTGACCAATGTTGGCTTGCCACTGTCCATTGCTTCATTCACTGCGCGTGTCAGCTCATCCGGTGTCGTCGCATAGACGCCAACACCACCAAAAGCAGCCATCATAAGGTCATAGCGTGCATCTTTGACAAATACGGTCGGGGCGACATCTTCACCACCTGTTGGATTTTGATCGGTGCCGCGATAGATGCCGTTATTGTTGAACACAACAACACAGACCGGCAAATTGTAGCGGCAGATTGTTTCGATTTCCATGCCGGAAAATCCAAAGGCGCTATCGCCTTCAACCGCCAAAACGCGCTGGCCCGTCTCAACGGCTGCGGCAACAGCGGCCCCCATGCCAATACCCATAATGCCCCATGTACCAACATCAAGGCGCTTGCGCGGCTTGAACACATCAATAATGCTACGCGCAAAATCAAGAGTGTTTGCCCCCTCATTCACAAGGATTGCATCAGGCCGCTGCTTGACAATCGTACGAAGCGCACCAAGCGCACTATGGAAATCCATTGGCACTGTATTGCTCATCAGCTTGGCTGACATTTTTTCCAGATTTACATCTTTGCGCGTCTGGATATTGGCAACCCAATCGGCAGGAACGGCTGGCCATTTATCGCCCATCGCCTTGGTCATAGCGCTCAAACATGATCCAATATCACCAACAACTGGCGCCGCAATCTCGACATTGCTATCCATTTCACGCGGCTCGATATCAACCTGAATAAAGCGTTTTGACCCAGGCTCGCCCCAGCTTTTGCCTTTACCATGCGACAATAGCCAATTCAAACGCGCCCCAACCATGACCACAACATCAGCCTCTTTTAGCACTAGCGAACGTGCGGCACCGGCTGATTGCGGGTGATCATCAGGCAACAAGCCTTTGGCCATGCTCATTGGCAGATAGGGAACGCCACTTTTTTCAACAAAGCTGCGAACAATTTCATCTTCTTGCGCATAGGCAGCGCCTTTACCAAGAATGATCAATGGGCGCTTTGCGCTTTTTAAGACATCAAGCGCACGCGCAATCGAATCGGGTGACGGCAGTTGCTGCGGCGCTGGATCAACGACTTTTACAAGTGATTTCTGGCCTTCAGCCGCGTCCATGACCTGGGCGAATAATTTGGCTGGCAGATCAAGATAAACGCCGCCCGGACGACCTGAAACAGCGGCGCGAATGGCACGGGCAACAGCAATGCCGATATCTTCAGCGTGAAGAACGCGGAACGCCGCCTTACAAAGCGGCTTGGCAATGGCCAACTGGTCCATTTCCTCATAGTCACCTTGCTGCAGATCAACAATTTCACGCTCGGATGAACCACTAATCAGGATCATCGGGAAACAATTTGTGGTCGCATTGGCAAGCGCGGTCAGGCCGTTCAAAAAGCCTGGTGCCGAGACGGTCAAACAAATGCCTGGCTTTTTGGTCAGATAGCCGGCAATCGATGCTGCGTTGCCCGCATGCTGTTCATGGCGGAATGAAATCACCCGCATGCCTTCGGCTTGGGCAATCCGGCCAAGATCGGTGATCGGAATGCCCGGAACACCATAAATTGTGTTGATATCATTGAGCTTAAGCGCGTCAATAACGAGGTGAAAACCGTCGGTTAGCGCCTGTGTCTCGGATGAAGTCATTTGTGTGTCTCCTTGGTATCTTCAAAGTAAATGTAAAAAGTAATGGTTACGTTTTTGATCGGAACTGCCATTTGTCTATTTCGCTATGACAGTTGACCACCTATATTTCTTTAGATTTCGAGATATCAGCACGGGCCTTGCCTTTGTTAGCCAGCCGCGTCCATCTTTCCCGAATATGATCATGCAAACGCATGGTGTGCTCACGCACCAGACGCGATGCCAATTCGCTGTCGCGTGCTTCAAGCGCTTCAATAATTTCCATGTGATCTGCAACTGAATGGGTGGCCCGATTATTTTCGCCCATCGCCCGACGCCGAACCGCAAACATATGCGCAAATAACCCATCCGTTGTCGATTTCAACAGCGGGCTGCCAGACAGATCAAAAATTGCCTGATGAAATTTGATATTGGCATCTGAATATTCGCTAAGCTCGGCCGTGGAAGATGTCGCGCTGTGGCGCATGGCAAATTCGCGCAATGCTTTAATTTCGGCTTCAGGCGCAATGCGGGCTGCGATATGCGCTGCCATGCTTTCCAGTGCGGCCCAAGTGACAACCATATCCAGAATTTCTTCAAGGCTTTTGCGATGAATGAAAACCCCTTTACGTGGCAAAATCTCGACAAGCCCGTCTTGTGCCAATCGCGCTAAGGCTTCTCGAATCGGTGTCCGTGAAATACCAAGCTGCTCGGCAAGCCGGCGCTCATCAAGGCGCAACTCTTCATCGGCATCATAGATATCGACTTTTAAGATGCTTTCGCGAAGCACATCATAGATATGGTCTTTTAGCGTGAAATTGATCGAAACAGGCTTTAATTTGACATCAATTGCCATCTATTCCCCCCCTCAATTTGCTGCCTTGTTGATGCGACTTTCGCGTTATTTCGCGCTTTATCTGGTATACCTTACACCTGACACAACACTCGTCAAGCGGTTTTTAGGACGATAATTGAATGATAGCGCTTGCTATTGGTGGTGTGTGGTATACCATATAAATCGGAAATGTTGCAAAATATGAGGCAAAACAACGACCGGATTCAAACGAAAAGTCACAAGCCAGTTTCACTATATTTTATGCGCGTAAAAACTTTTGTGCATTTTTTGTACATATATGTGACAACAGATCGTTCGTTGCAATTTTCGTGGCCTTATCACACAAGGCCACATAGCGGGAGAAAGATAGTAACAATGAATATCCATGAACATCAGGCGAAGAAAATTTTACAGACATTCGGTGCGCCCATCGCGGCTGGCGTTGCAATCACCAGCCTTGACCAAGCCGAAGGTGCCATTGCATCCCTTCCCGGCCCGGTATGGGTGGTCAAAAGCCAGATTCATGCTGGCGGACGCGGCAAAGGGAAATTCAAAGAACTTGGCGCCGATGCCAAAGGCGGCGTTCGCGTCTCTTTTTCAGCTGAAGAAGCGCTTGCCAATGCCGTCGAGATGTTTGGCAAAACGCTTGTCACACAGCAGACCGGCCCAAATGGAAAAGCCGTCAATCAGCTTTATGTTGAAGATGGCGCTGATATTGACCGCGAATTATATCTGTCGATCCTTGTTGACCGCGAAACCGGCAAAACGTCATTCGTCGCCTCAACCGAAGGCGGCATGGATATTGAAACGGTTGCGCATGATACGCCTGAACTGATTCATTCGGTCGGCATTAACGCCAGCACGGGCTGCACTGATGCCGACGCGGCAACACTTGCTGATGCCTTTAAGCTCGAAGGGTCAGCCCGCGAACAGGGCAAGGCACTTTTCAAGAATCTTTACGAAGCCTTTGTCAGCAAGGATATGAGCCTTCTGGAAATCAATCCGTTGATCGTCACCAAATCAAATGATGTTCAGGTGCTTGATGCCAAGGTGTCTTTTGACAATAACGCGCTGTTCCGGCATCCCGATGTTATGGAATTACGCGACGTAACTGAAGAAGATGAAAAAGAAGTCGAAGCCTCCAAACATGACCTTGCCTATATCGCCCTTGATGGTGAAATCGGCTGCATGGTCAATGGCGCTGGCCTTGCGATGGCCACAATGGACATCATCAAGCTATATGGCGCCGAGCCAGCAAACTTTCTTGATGTTGGCGGCAGCGCAACAACCGAACGTGTCACCGCAGCCTTTAAAATCATTACCGCTGATCCAAATGTAAAAGGGATTTTGGTCAATATTTTTGGCGGCATCATGCGCTGTGATGTTATTGCGGAAGGCGTGGTCCAAGCGGCCAAGGATATTAATCTTGAAGTGCCTTTGGTGGTTCGCCTCGAAGGCACCAAGGTCGATGAAGGAAAAGCCATCATCAATAACAGCGGGCTGAATGTTATCGCCGCCGATGATTTGGATGATGCAGCTCAAAAAATTGTCAAAGCAGTGAAAGGCTAAGCACATGTCGATTCTCATTAATAAAGACACTAAAATCATTGTGCAGGGCCTGACCGGTAAAACCGGCACATTTCACACTGAACAGGCATTGGCCTATCATGGCACGCAAATGCTAGCCGGAACCCACCCAAAAAAGGGTGGCCAGCAATGGACAAGCGCAGATGGGCAAAACCTACCTCTATTTGCCACCGTTGCCGAAGCCAAGGACGCCACTGGCGCCAATGCCTCGGTTATCTATGTTCCACCAGCAGGCGCTGCGGCCGCAATTGAAGAAGCAATTGATGCCGGCATTGATCTGATTACCTGTATTACCGAAGGTGTGCCGGTTCAGGATATGGTGCGGGTAAAAGAAAAGCTGGATAAATCAAAGTCACGCTTGATTGGGCCAAACTGCCCGGGCCTGATGACACCTGACGAATGCAAAATCGGCATCATGCCGCCAAGCATTTTCCGCAAAGGTTCGGTTGGCGTGCTGTCACGTTCTGGCACTTTGACCTATGAGGCTGTCTACCAGACATCAATGGCGGGCCTTGGCCAATCTTCGGCTGTTGGTATTGGCGGTGATCCGGTCAAAGGCACTGAATTTATCGACATATTGGAAATGTTTCTTGCTGATGATCAAACCGAATCAATCATCATGATTGGCGAGATTGGTGGATCAGCCGAAGAAGATGCGGCGCAATTCCTGATCGACGAAGCCAAAAAAGGCCGTTCAAAGCCGATGGTTGGCTTTATCGCTGGCCGCACGTCTCCTCCAGGCCGCACGATGGGTCATGCTGGTGCCGTTATTTCTGGTGGCAAGGGCGGCGCTGATGAAAAAATTGCGGCGCTAGAAGAAGCAGGAGTGCGCGTGTCACCGTCTCCTGCCAAACTTGGCGTCACGCTTGTGGATGTGTTGAACGGCTAGTTCAGCATCATTCCAGCACTAGCATAAAGGGGCGATACCGTTGGCATCGCCCCTTTTTTTGCAGCCCAATTGGTTTGCCGAATGATAAATGATGGGCGCGCTGCCTTACCGCCCTTAAGCGACCTTAAAAAAAGGCGCCTCGAACCGGTTTGCATCAAGCCGCTCATTCACAATGGCTACCGTTTCATCAAGCAGATCATTCTGCATGCCGATGCTCGCGGCAATCCGCTGGACAAGAAGGTCGACGCGTTCAATGGTCTTGGCGCCGCCATCAATCGCCCGTGCGGCTGAAGACGGCTTTAACAGGCTGCTGGCAGCATTTGCATATTTTTCAAATGGCACCTGATCAGCCGCATTCGCGCCAAGCGCCCGCGCCAATTCGTCAACCCACGCATACATATCAGCCGACGCTGCAAGATCGCCATGAACAGCATCGCGAATTGCCCGCACGCCGTCACGCTGTACGCATTGGTAATTGCCGGTCAAAAGCATGCTCCATTTCGCCATTGGCACAAACAGGCTGTCATAGATACGCAGCTTTACTGGCACATCCTTGCCATCAACGGTAACCGCGGCAATATCGGATTCAAGCTGCCGAAGCATTGCATTATGTGCCGGATCAGCAAAAACCGCTGCCTTGAAGTTGGTTGGCAGGCCAACATGAAGAATATTGGTGCCCTCTTCAGGTGGGCGGAAGGCCTGTGGATCAGGGCTGCAAAGTGACATCAGACCTGGCTCGAAATCAGCCCATACCGACGCATCATCATAGCACATCTCAAGCGGCGCCTTGGCTAGCGCATCGATACGGCGCAGAAAGGGCAAAGGCGGCATATTCATGATCGACAAACACGGCTTGCGGCTGGCGGCAATACGCTGCATCAGATCACGAACCTGCGGCTCGGAATATTGTGGCTCCTGCATGGCAAGGCTGATCATGTCGTAATCCTCAGGCCGCGCATCGGCCGGCGTAACCGCATCAAGCGTTCCAGCAAGATCATGTGACCGAAAAGCCCGATGGCTATCTTCATCACGCAATTTGATCCGCACCTCAGTGCCTTCTTCATTAATCAGCGCGGCTGACTTGCTGCGACAAATCAACGTGACGTCATGGCCAGCCATCAATAGCTTGGTTGATAGAAGTGAGCCATATGAGGCTCCTAGGATCAAAATTTTCATGGTTCGAATCTCCCCTTCATTCTAGCATTATACCGAACGCTTAAATGGTCATAGCGGCCGGTTTCCGCCTTACCTTTTTCAGGTTTAACGAATCAAATAAAGAATCAAAAGGAAAATAGTGAAAAAATGAAAATTGTAAAATTTTTACATTTTCATTTTACTGTGGCGCAATACCAAACAAAAAACCCGATCACCAGTGCGTGTGATCGGGTTTTTTGTTTTTTGAACAATATCAGATGATATGGATCTAATCGTCTATTCGGCGGCAATTCCCACCGAGGCGGCGACGCGGCAAGCAGCGAATTTGAACTCGGGTATCTTGCCGAATGGATCAACAACCGGATTGGTCAAAATATTCGCTGCGGCTTCGACATAAGCAAATGGCACAAAGACCATATCTTCGGCAACCGCACGATCGGCACGCGCCATGATCGAAATTGAGCCGCGCCGCGTTTCAATCGTCACCATGTCACCAGCCTCGACACCCAATCGGCGAAGCGTACGCGGATGAAGTGAGGCATTCGCCTGCGGTTCAACCGCATCAAGAACAGTGGCACGGCGCGTCATTGATCCGGTATGCCAATGTTCTAGCTGGCGACCCGTCGTCAAAATCATCGGATAATCTGTATCCGGTGTTTCAGCTGGTGCGATAATGCTGGCAGGGGTGAATTTGGCCCGGCCCTCGGCCCGCGGGAAACCATCGCCAAACACGATAGGCTGCCCCGGATCAGTCTCATCCAGTGATGGATAGGTGACAACATTTTCGGCAGCCAAACGATCCCATGAGATATTATCGAGTGATTTCATCGATAGTTTCATTTCGGCAAACACTTCGCGCGGATGCGTATAGGCCCAATCGAGACCAATGCGCTTGGCAAGCTCAACCGTAATCCACCAATCTTCGCGGGCGTCACCTGGCGGTGCAATTGCCGGACGACCCATTTGAACCTGACGGTTTGTATTGGTCACGGTTCCGGTTTTTTCTGCCCATGCCGATGCTGGCAAAACCACATCAGCATAATTGGCGGTTTCAGTCAGGAAGATATCCTGCACAACCAAATGATCCAGCTTGGCAAGCGCCGCACGCGCATGATCGGCATCAGGATCGGACATTGCCGGATTTTCACCAAGAACATACATCGAGGTGATATCACCATCATGAATCGCATCCATGATTTCGGTCACGGTGAGGCCTTTTTCTGGCGCAATCGAGTCTGAATTCCAAATCTCATTAAAGGCCGAACGCACACCATCGTCGGTGACGCTTTGATAATCGGGAAGGAACATCGGGATCAATCCCGCATCAGATGCACCTTGAACATTGTTCTGGCCGCGCAGCGGATGCAAACCAGTTCCAGGACGTCCAACTTGCCCACACATCAAAGCCAGCGAAATCAAACAACGTGAATTATCGGTTCCGTGGATATGCTGCGATACGCCCATTCCCCAGAAAATCATGGCTGATTTGGCACCGGCAAAATCCCGCGCAACAGCACGAAGCGTTTCAGCATCAATGCCACAGAATTCAGCCATTTTTTCAGGCGAGAATTCTTTGAGATGCGCCTTCATCGCATCCCAGTTTTCGGTAAAGCTTTCGATATATTGCTGATCATAAAGCTGTTCTTCGACAATCACATGCATGATCGCGTTCAGCATTGACACATCCGCACCCGGGCGGAATTGCAGCATGTGCGCGGCATGGCGCTTTAGCCCCTGCCCGCGTGGATCCATAACAATCAATTTACCGCCGCGTTTGGCAAATTGCTTGAAATAGGTTGCCGCAACCGGATGATTTTCGGTTGGGTTGGCACCAATAACAATGGCGACATCGGCATTTTCGATTTCGTTAAAGGTTGCCGTTACCGCAGCCGAACCGACATTTTCCAGCAAAGCCGCAACCGATGAGGCATGGCATAGCCGCGTACAATGATCGACGTTATTATGGCCAAAGCCCTGACGAATCATCTTTTGGAAAAGATAGGCTTCTTCATTCGAACATTTTGCCGATCCGAAACCGGCGATACGCTTGCCCGAAATATCACGATGCCGGATAAAGCCATTTGCCGCCACATCAAGCGCTTCTTCCCAGCTGGCTTCGCGGAAATGTGTCAGCGGGTTTGCCGGATCAATATTCAGCCCCTTTGCAGGCGCATCATCACGGCGGATCAATGGCTTGGTCAAACGGTGATCGTGATGAACATAGTCAAAACCGAACCGGCCCTTTACACAAAGCCGGTTTTCGTTGGCCGGGCCATTCACTCCTTCAACATATTTGATTTCATCATCCTTGATTTTAAAGGACAGCTGACAGCCAACACCGCAATAAGGGCAAACCGACTGGACTTCGCGATCAAAGTCTTTGCTATCGCCGTGCTGCGCATCATCAAGAACGCTTGCAGGCATCAAGGCACCGGTTGGACAGGCCTGAACACATTCACCACAGGCAACACAGGTTGATTGCCCCATCGGATCATTCATATCAAAAACGATCTGGGCATCAAGTCCGCGTCCGGCCATGCCAATCACATCATTCACCTGCACTTCACGACAAGCGCGAACGCAAAGATTACAATGGATACAGGCATCAAGATTCACACTCATCGCCACATGACTATCGTCAAGCAGGGGGACATGACAGGCATCGCGCGCCGGAAAACGGCTTTCAGACACGCCATTCAATGCAGCCATGTCCAGAAAATGTGATGACGCATCATGCGGTTGGTCAGGTTGATCTGCGGCCAGCAATTCAACCACAAGCGCGCGTGATTTCTCGGCGCGCTCGCTTGCCGTATTCACCACCATGCCATCTTGTACTGGCCGGATACAAGAGGCGGCCAAAACGCGCTCACCCTCGATTTCGACCATACAGGCACGGCAATTACCGTCCGAGCGATAGCCCGGCTCGGGTTTGTGGCACAAATGCGGAATCAAGGTTCCTTGCGCTTGTGCCGCTTCCCAAATGGTAGCGCCTTCTGGCACGGAAATATCCTTGCCATCCAGTTTAATGGTTACTGTTTTTTGCGGCGTTGAATCTAGCATGGGGGCCTCAGCTAACTTCTTCAGAGAAATGTTTCATCGTCAAACGAATAGGATTCGGGGCAGCTTGTCCCAATCCGCAGATGGACGCGTCTTGCATCACATCACACAGATCTTGCAACAAAGGCTGATCCCATTTATCGGCTTGCATCAGCTGAACAGCCTTACTGCAGCCGGCTCGACATGGCGTACATTGGCCACAGCTTTCATCTTCGAAAAAGCGAAGCATATTCAGCGCCGCGTCCCGCACCCGATCATGATCCGACAGCACAACCACAGCGGCCGATCCAATAAAGGTGCCAAGCGGTTGCAATGTATCAAAATCAAGCGGAACGTCATTCAGACTGGCAGGCAAAAGGCCAGATGATGGCCCGCCTGGCTGATAGGCCTTGAAAACATGACCTTCGGCCATGCCGCCAGCTGCCTCAATAATATCGGTAATGGTTGAACCGGCTGGCAAAAGATGCACACCCGGATTTGCCACACGGCCAGAAACTGAATAGCTGCGAAGCCCTGTCCGCCCGTTCTTTTCAACCGAAGACAGCACCTCTGGCCCTTCACGGCAAATGCGGGTGACCCAATGCAGCGTTTCGATATTATGCACCAATGTTGGCCGGTTAAAGATACCCACCTGCGCCACATAGGGCGGACGGTGACGCGGCAAACCACGCTTGCCTTCAATCGATTCGATCATTGCGCTTTCTTCGCCGCAGATATACGCACCCGCACCGCGACGCAAATCAATATATCCTTTTGAGACCAAACCCGCATCTTCCAGCCTTGTAATTTCATCAGCCAGAATTTTCAGCACAACCGGATATTCGTCACGCATATAGATAAAGCAGGTATCGGCCTCAACCGCCCACGCCGCAATCAACATGCCTTCAAGGAATAAATGCGGCGTCCGCTCAAGGTAATAGCGGTCTTTAAACGTACCCGGTTCGCCCTCATCGCCATTAACGGCAAGATAGCGTGGCCCGTCAGCAGCCCGCACAAAGCCCCATTTCTTGCCTGATGGAAAGCCTGCCCCACCAAGTCCACGAAGGCCGCTTTGATTCACCAAATCCTGAACAGCCTGCCAATCACCATTGGCGCGAAGCGATTCAAGCTTGTCATAGCCGCCGGTCGCGCGATAAGCCGCCAAATCCTGATAATCGGTCATATGCGGATGGGTATCGTCTGCCGCAATCGCAGCATCAACTTTTTCAGCTGTTGCAAAATCAATGTGATTATGGCCGATTTCCAAAACTGGCGCGGTATCACAGCGCCCCATGCAAGGCGCGCGCAAAACCCGTACCTTGGCCGGGTCAAGGCCATCTTCAAGCGCTGATTTTAACGCCTGCGCTCCCGCCAATTCACATGACAGCGAATCACAAACACGAATGGTCAATGCCGGTGGCGGCACTTCACCATCTTTAACAACGTCGAAATGCGCGTAAAAAGTAGCAACTTCGTAAACTTCGGTCTGCGCCATACGCATTTCATCAGCAAGCGCATTGAGATGCTGCACGCTTAGATGCCCGTATTGATCCTGAATCAGATGCAGGTGCTCGATCAACAAATCCCGCCGCCGCGGCCGGTCAACCAAAAGCGCCCGAACATCAGCCAAAGCAGCATCATCAACTTGCCGCCCTTTGGGGGTTTTCCGCCCTTTTCCCGGAGCCGATTTCCAAACCCCAATATCGCCGTCAAAAGTATCCACATAAATCTCCTAATTTGCGACAAAAGTGTCACATTTCGCGCCCGCGCCGTCAAATACATTATTTGGTATACCAGAAATAAAATCTACAGCAACCAAGCGATTGACGTTTTAAGTTATTGCTGATTTTCTATTTTTTTCATACAGAAACCGACATGTTGTGCCTCGTTCAACGCGCCGCCAAACAAACCGTCACATGCCATTAATTGACGGATAATGACGGCTGCGTTAACACATAGCCGTTTAAGGCCTTTGCAAAAAGCCCTAATTACGCCGAAACAATGCAATAATAACCCCCGTTTTATTGATCAGAACCTGCTTCAAAAAGGACCCATCATGACCCTACCAACGCAAATGACCGTTATTGAAATGCGCGAGGCTGGTGGCCCCGATGTTCTTGTCACTGGCAAACGCGATGTTCCGCAGCCGCGTGCCGATGAGGTTTTGATCAAAGTTACCGCCGCTGGCGTGAACGGGCCTGACCTTGTGCAGCGGCGCGGCCATTACCCCCCGCCAAAAGGCGCATCTGACCTATTGGGTCTTGAAGTATCGGGCGAAATTGTCGCCATCGGCGCCGCGCAAACGCAATGGGCGGTAGGTGACCATGTATGTGCTTTAACCAATGGCGGTGGCTATGCTGAATATGTTGCCGTAACGGCAAGCCATTGCCTGCCGATTCCGGCGCATATGTCTGAAATGGATGCAGCTGGTCTTCCCGAGACTTATTTTACCGTCTGGAGCAATGTGTTCTTTCAGCAGCAAATCAAACAAGATGGTATTTTTCTTGTTCATGGTGGTGCTGGCGGCATTGGCTCGACGGCGATTCAGCTTGGTGCGGCAATGGGATTGCAGGTTTTCACCACCGCTGATTCGGATGAGTCCTGCGCCTATTGTGAAGCGCTTGGCGCGAAACAGGCAATTAATTACAAACAGGATGACTTTGTTCCCATTCTGCGCGAGGCAGGTGGCGCCGATATCATTCTTGATATTATTGGCGGCGATTATGTGGCGCGCAATATCAAGGCAGCCCATGCCGATGCGCGGATTATCCAGCTTGCCTTCAATCTGGGATCAAAAATGGAAATTGATCTGATGCCGGTAATGCTCAAACGCCTCACCCTTACCGGATCAACATTACGATCACGTCCCGAGGCTTTTAAATCGGCAGTGGCCGCAGATCTGCAAAAAACCGCATGGCCTTTTTTCGATGCGGCACCGGCACAATTGCGAGCCACCACCTTTACCAGCTTTGATTTGGCTGATGCGGCAAAAGCGCATGAACTAATGGAATCGGGAACCCAGCGCGGCAAGATTTTGCTAACGATATAATCTGGATAATCTGCAAAATCTGGCGGCCCTTGCCTTTCCATCGCAAAAGCAGCGTTAATCCCACTCAACATCAAAATGGGTGACGACGTCACGAATTTGCGCGTCATCAAGCCCGCGTGCTGGCAAACCGCGCAATAAAAGCGCTAGCCTTGCCGTTTCTTCCAATTCTTCAATCGCATAAACTGCGGCTTCCAGCCCTTTACCCGCCACGACTGGGCCATGATTGGCAAGCATCACCGCGCTGTGTTTTCCGGCAAGCCCCTTAATGGCATTGGCCACCGCAGAATCACCCGGCCGAAAATAAGGAAGCAGCGCAACCCGACCAAGCCGCATCACCGAATAGGCGGTCAGGGGCGGTAGAAAATTTGCCGCATCATCAACAGGCAAAATAGACAGCGCCACCGAATGGGTTGCATGAAGATGGACAATGGCCCCGGCTTGCGACCGGCTGTCATAAAAAGCGGCGTGAAGTGGCATTTCCTTGGTTGGCGGATCACCAGATATCAATTTTCCGGAAGCATCAAAACGGCTTAGCCTTGCCGGATCCAGCCTGCCAAAGCAACTGTCAGTTGGCGTTACAAGCAGCCCGCCATCTTCACAGCGAACCGAGATATTACCGCTTGACCCAACGGTAAGCCCGCGATCAAACATTGATTTTGCCAAATCGCAAATCTGGTCACGAAGCTGGGTTTCAGTCATTTTGCGCCTCCCGCCAAAATCGCTGCGGCTTTTTCAAAAAAATCATCACCGCCAAAATTTCCTGATTTTAGAGCAATCGTCAGATTTGGCCCGGCCCGCATCGCCGGCACACCGGGGTCAATTTCAGGCCCCATTGATAGAGCGTTCAACCGCAAGGCCTCGACAACCGCCCCAGAAGTTTCGCCGCCAGCAACAACCAGCCGTTCAATCCCAGCTCCAACAAGTGCAATGGCAAGATCACCAAATAATTTATCAAGGCGGTCAGCAACCGCTTTCATCCCAAATTCTGCCTGCACATCCTGCACCGCTTTCGGCGATGCCGAGGAATAGAGAACAGGTAATCCGTCCTGCGCCAAAAGCCAGTTTACAAGACCATCAACTGTCACCTCATCACGCATCACGCCAGCGACATCAATTTCATATTGCGCGCCAGTCTTAGCATGGCTAGCAATCTGTCTTCGGGTTGCTTCAGAACATGACCCGCTTAGAACGGCGCATCGTCCGGCCTGCCCATGCCAATCTAGCCCTATTGCCGAAATCTGGCCGGTTTTGGCAAAATTTGCAGGTAGCCCCATCGCCACGCCCGACCCGCCAGTGACCAAAACAAGATCACGCGCCGCAGCCCCAATCGCAATCAGATCTTCATCATGAATCGCATCAACCACGATTAAATGGCGGCCGTGACGCGCTTCAGCGGCAAGCGTATCACGAATAGCATCACTGCCAGCAGCCACAACGGCCATTGGCACATGCCCAACCGCACCGCGGCTTTGGCGTCCAAGAACATTGCGAAGATCGGCATCACGCATTGGCGTTAGCGGGTGATCTTTCATCGGGCTATCTGAAAGCAATTGATCTTTGACAAAAAGATGGCCTTGAAAAACCGCACGTCCCGTTCCGGGAAAAGCCGGACAAACAATGACCTGATCAGCCGCCAAGGCAGATGCCAGCGCCTCTGCTACCGGCCCGATATTGCCGTCATCGGTTGAGTCAAATGTTGAACAATATTTGAAAAAAAATTGTTTACAGCCCTGATCTTGCAGCCATTTCAAAGCCACTAGCGACTGCTTGATCGCCTCCGCCGCAGGAATTGAGCGCGACTTCAGCGCGATTACCCCTGCCTCGACCGATGATGCTGCCGGTGCTGATGGCACGCCACTATATTGCACAACCGCCATTCCGGCCTTTGCCAATGTGTTGGCAAGGTCACTTGACCCCGTAAAATCATCACCAATACAGCCAAGTAACATCGCACCAAATCACCTTTTTAGACTCAATTCCTAAATGCCTTTCGGCGTTTTTGCAGCATATCATGCCAACTGGCAACTACCAGCATGAAGTCAGTTTTGCTGCCTTTGCCAACTAGCGTTGCAAAAGACAGCTGCACATCACGCATGAAGCACAAGCACGCGCTGCATTGACGGGCGTTCGCGCATCAAAGCATCATGCGCCCTGATTTTGGCGAATTGATCAAGATCAACCCCATCATCCTTTAACCAACGTGTCACCAGCGCCATATAGGGGTCACAAAAAGAGAATTTATCACCAAGAACATATGGCCCTTTGAAATAATGCGATTCGATCATCTGCGCATATTCGGTCATGTTTTCTTTGACCTTGGCACGCATTGATTCATGCGCTGCCGGATCATCTGCCCAGCGTGAACCCCGATGCTTGTGTGCATGCGCAACATGCACCGTTGATGCCATATAGCTGTTAAAAGCCTGCGCAACGGCAAATTCAAACGGGTCGCTTGGTGCCAGATCATGTTCAGGGAAACGCTGCGCCAGATAGGCGAGAATAGCAGGTGTTTCGGTCAAGATCCCCTTTTCGGTGACAAGTGACGGCACCCGCCCTTTTGGATTCACCTCTAAATAGGCTGGTGAGCGTTGTTCGCTTGTCATGAAATCAATACGAACCGCGTTATAATCGGCGCCGATATCTTCGAGCAGGATATGCGGCGCATAAGCTGCAGAATTTTTTGCATAGTAAAAGGTCAACATGTCAAAAGCCTCATGGGGGTTATCGGGTCTGGTTATCGGGTCGGGTTATCGGCTTATCTGCGGCAGTTCAGCCACGCCATGATCGGACGCTAATTTGGCAAGAAGCGCAAGATCTGATGCCGCGAAAGGAATTCCTGTCTTGCGCCGTTCGGCCTCAAGGCGGGATTCAATTTCACCCGGCATCAAAATTTCGTCAAACCCGTCTGCCAGCGGGTTGGCTTTGATCCGGCCAACAAGCGTGTCCATCCGGTCTCGAAATCCCTGTTCAGTGACAAAAACCCCCGGTTTCAGAGCCATAAAGAAATGTCCCACATTTTGCGGCCGATCCCAAACGGTATATTGATCCGGAACATCGCCACCAAAATTTGCACCCGAAAAAACCCCCGCCAAAATTTCCATCAGCATCGACAGCCCCGACCCTTTATAGCCACCCATTGGCAAAACAACACCGCGAAGCGCCGCGGTTGCATCGGTCGTGACTTGGCCATTTTCGTCAAGCGCATAGCCCTCAGGAATCGGCTCGCCCCGCTTTTCGGCAAGCCTGATTTTACCACGCGCTGCCACCGCAGGCGACATGTCCAAAACAAAGGGCGGCAGCTTTCCTGCTGGCGCAGCCGCACCAAACGGGCTTGTGCCAAGCAATCCTTCGCGCCCACCCCACGGCGGCATGGCCTTTGACGCATTGGTGAACACAAAGGCAAAATAACCAGCTCTTACCGCCTGCAAAAGATAGGTTGCCGCCATCCCAAAATGATTGCTGTTTCGCGCCGCAACGACACCAACACCGCAGCTATCTGCCATATTGATGGCCTCTTGCATAGCTTTACGCCCAACAAGAAAGCCAAAGGCATTATCACCATCAAGCGACGCACAAGCCGCCACCGGTTTTTCAAGCTTCATATTTGGCATCGCTTTTACAAGCCCGCGCTGAACCCGTTCGACATAGACCGGCAACCGTGAAAGCCCATGCGTTTGCACCCCGCGAAGATCAGCCTCGACAAGACATTCGGCAATGATGGCAGCATCTTCATTACTGACCCCCTGTCCGGTCATGATCATGGTCGCGAAACGAACCGCATCATCTGACTTGACATAGGATTGAGGCATTTGATCGGGCTTTGACATACTTGATACTCTTCATTGCTGATTAAGGTAAATACGGCCTTGGCAGGCCCGACATGAGTGGCATCAGAGCTGCCAAGCCAGCGCCTAGTTGGGTGGGACGGTGAATTATGTTTTTTTGATCATCGCCAAAAGCCCATCGGTGAAGGCTTTTGTGCCAAGCGGCCCGCCCAAATCTGCCGTGCGTGTGCTGGCTGTGGCAACAGCCTTTGTAATGGCCTGTTCAATCGCATCAGCCGCCGCTAAAAATTGCGGTGCGTCGCGGCGCTCGCCAATCCACCGAAGCAGCATCGCCGCCGAGCCGATCAAAGATGACGGGTTGGCTTGATCCTGTCCCGCCAATGATGGTGCCGATCCATGCTGTGCCTGCGCCATGGCAAAATTGTCACCCGCATTTAATGATGCGGCCATGCCAAGGCTGCCGGCAATTTCCGACGCCTCATCTGACAGGATATCGCCATACATATTGCTCGTGACGATCACGTCAAACTGGCTAGGGTCGCGGATCAACAGAGCCGCCATCGCATCAATGATCTGCTCTTCATATTCGAAATCGGGAAATTCATCACGAACCGCACGAACCGCCTCAAGAAATAACCCATCCGATACATGAAACACATTCGCCTTATGAACAACGGTGACTTTCCGGCGTCGCTGCGCGGCCAATTCAAAGCCGGTGCGGGCAATCCGCGTTGATGCCTGACGTGTGATTTTCCGAACCGACAAGGCCATATCTTCGGTTGGCATAAATTCGGCACGTCCGAAAAACATCGAACGGTCTGAATAAAAGCCTTCGGTATTTTCGCGCGCAATCACCAGATCAACCTTGTCACCAACACGCGGCGGCAAACCTTCATAAGATTTTGCCGGTCTGATATTGGCATAAAGATCTAGCTGTTTGCGCAAGAACCCAGACGGATTGATCCCGCCCTCACTGGCTGGCGGGTAATCAATGGTCGAAACCGGCCCCAGAACGATGCCATCAGCCGCCTTTGCTGCGTCCAACACTTTATCCGGAAATGTTGTTCCCGATGCCGCCAATGACACAAAACCGATATCATGTGTGGTAAAGGTCAAATTCAAATCAAAACAATGATCAACCGCTTGCAAAACGCGGCGGGTGGCCGCGGTGATTTCGGGGCCAATACCATCACCATCAAGGCATAATATCTGCACCGGATCCAAGCTGTTTTTTGAAGCTGACATAAACACTACCCTTCCTTAAATGACAGGCTAGTCATGGCTAACCAATCGAAAAAAACCTGTTATCTATCACTTATCTAAAACATTAACTATATCTATTAATTCACTATATTCATTGAAATAATATTCAGGTTTTAGCATTTCAACACTGGTGTTTCGATAGCCTTTGGTAAAGAGGGCAAAAGGCTGGCCAGCGGCGATGGCCGTTTCGCGGTCTATCTCGCTATCACCAACAAACAAGCATGATTTCGCATCCAAAGATGCCATGGCGTGAAACAGCATAGTCGGATCAGGTTTGCGGCTGGCAAGCTGATCTCCACCGACAATCGTATCAAAAAACCGCGTCAGGCCAAATTGATCCAGCACAATTTTGGTTGGCGCCAGCGGCTTGTTTGTGCAGATACCCAGGCGAAACCCGCGATCCTGCAGCCAGCCAAGCGCATCAATAGCGCCATCAAATATTGATGTTAATTTTGCCGAATCCGCCGAATATAGCCGTAGAAAATCGGCCAAGGCGGCTGAACAGGACGCATCATCGACGGCTAAATCCTGCGCTTGCAGGGCGCGCATCACCAGATTGGCCGATCCCTTGCCGATAAAGCCGCGAACCGTTGCCAGCGCAAGTGGCGGCGCATTGCGCAAATGCAAAACGCCATTCAACGCCGCATGAATATCACCAAGACTGTCAATCAAGGTTCCATCCAGATCAAAAATAACGGTTTTATTCACGCGCGATGATCTCCGTTGAAAGGCTGGCTTTGAATAAAGACAGCATAGCCAGGCAGGACAAGTAGGCAGACAGCTAAGGCAAAATCTTAGCCAGCAATTGCGCATTTGCCGAATGATTTTTGCGGCGCAAACCCACTTTTCCCAAACATCCGGCAATCACGACTGGAAATCATCGTATAATTCGGGAATATTAAGGCGCGAACCGCCTGTCTTTTCACAATCTCAAAACAGTGACAATTTGTCATAATATGGCATTACATATTTTTAGGAGTTTTTCATGCCCAATCCGTCGCAATCAGCCCCCGCCCCTTTGGCAGGTGTTCGGGTTCTTGAGCTCGGTCAAATTGCAGCTGGCCCATTTACCGCATCACTATTGGCCGATCTGGGGGCCGATGTCGTGAAAATCGAACGACCGGATGGCGGTGATGGCATGCGGCAATGGCCACCACTTAGCAAAACCGAGGATGGCGGCGTGTTTAGCGAAAATTTTGCCTCGGTAAACCGTAACAAACGCAGCGTTGCCCTTGATCTGAAGAACCCTGATGATATTGCCTTGCTGAAATCACTTGTCGCGAAAACTGATATTCTGGTTGAAAATTACCGGCCGGGCGTGCTGCCGCGTCTTGGGCTTGGCTATGATGATTTGAACGCGGTAAATCCGAAATTGATTTATTGTTCAATTTCTGGCTATGGACAAACCGGCCCCTATGCCAGCAAAGGCGCTTTTGATGTAACGGTTCAGGCAATTGCGGGCATTATGAGCGTGACCGGCGAACCGGATGCGCCACCAGTCAAATGCGGCGTGCCAATTGGCGATTTTTGTGCCGGTCTTTATGCCGGTTTCAGTGTTCTTGCCATGCTTCGCAAGGCCGAACAGACCGGACAAGGCGCACATATTGATTGCTCGATGCTGGGAAGTTTGCTTGGCGTGTCAGCCCTGCAAACAAGCGAGTTTTTCGGCAATCAAATTCCGCCTGTCCGTCTTGGCTCGGCGCATCCGCGCAACGCCCCCTATCAGGCCTTTGAAGCCGCCGACACGCATTTTGTGATCGCCGCCGGCAATGACAAATTATGGCATGAGGTTTGCGCCGCTGTTGGCAAGGACGAACTGGCAAGTGATGCGCGGTTTCTGACGCAGGCCGATCGGGCCAAAAATCAAACCGCACTTGTTGATATTCTGGCACCTGTTTTCAAAAGCCGCAGCGCCGCCGACTGGCTTGACGAAATGGATGGCCGTAACGTGCCTTGTGCGCCAATCAATAATTTTGCTGAAATTTTGAACGACCCGCATGTCAAGCATATGGGGCTGGTCAAACCGCTTGACCTTCCCAATGGGGCCAAGACCAACAGCATCGCCTTTCCGATTGCCATTACCGGCGTTGATACAAGCCACATGCGGCCACCACCCGCACTTGGCGCACATAATGCTGAAATCATTGATGACTGGCTTGGAAAATAGGATAAAGAAATATGACTAAAACCATATCACAAGAACCTGTTATTATTGAACATAAGAATATGGTTACATGGCTTCGCCTAAACCGGCCTGACCGACTGAACGCGGTTAATGCCGCCATGATTGAGGGGCTGATTGACGGCTTGACCGCGGCGATTGAGCGTGGCTCAAATCTGGTGGTTTTTGCTGGTGAGGGCCGTGCCTTTTCGGCTGGATTTGACCTTAGCGGGCTTGATCAACAAAGCGATGCCGACCTGTTATACCGGTTTGTTCGGGTCGAACAATTGCTGCAAATGATTTATCAATTGCCAATGACCAGTGTGGCGCTTGTTCAGGGTCGCTGTTTTGGCGCGGCTGCCGATATCGTGGCATCTTGCCGGAAACGTATTGCCGCCCCTGATGCCAGTTTCCGCATGCCGGGCCTCCAATTTGGTATCGTTCTTGGCACCCGCCGCCTTGCGCGCCTGATTGGTGCTGACGCCGCGTTTGATTTGCTGGAAACATCACGCATTTTTACCGCTGATGACGCGCTGGGGAATGGCTTTCTAACCGATATCAAACCAGCCGAAAAATGGGCCACTCATATCGACAAGCTGGCCAGTGACGCTGGCAATCTGGGCGATGATGCTAAAACCGCCCTGCTTGCCGCAACGCGTGATGATGGCGGGCTTGACCATGATCTTGCCGCGCTTGTGCGATCGGCGGCAAAGCCCGGTTTGGCTGATCGGATTCGCGCCTTTGTCGCAACACAGGTTAAGAAATAGCCTTGTCGGGCGCGACATGCCGCGCCAGCAATTCATTACGATCCGGCCATTCACCTGCCTTTACCTGATCAAAAAAGGCCGCAGATTCGGCATTAAACCGCTGCGGGTCTTCGAGATTAAGCAAATGCCCCGATTTTGGCCAAATTGACAAACCAGCCCGCGGCATCACCCGCTTTAACCATAGATTCGTATCAAGGCACGGGTCGTCCTCATCACCAACCATCAGCAAAACCGGTGTTTTAACAGCGGCAAATTCAGCCTCAAAATCATGCAGGCTTGGCCGCGCCGCCTGCACCATCTTTTGCGTCAGACCAGCGCCAATGCCCGGATGCTCGCCAAGCTGTTGGTAGAAAGTCAACCAAGCCGCATAATTCTTTTCACGAAGCTGGACACGGTTATGACCATAGGCCATCTGATCGGCTGGCATGAAATCGGCAGTCATCGCCGCATCAGCAAGCATCATACATTTTTCGATAAATTGATCGCGCCCAGCCGGAAACGCGCCCGACCCCCCACTTGCCGCAACCAAGGATCGCACGCGGTCAGGATGGCGCAAACATATCATCAAGCCAGTGAAAGCCCCCATGCTAAGCCCGACAAAATGGGCCTTTTCGATGCCAAGATGATCAAGAAGCGCCACCACATCACCGAGCGTTTTCTGCCAGCCGTAATCGGTTTGGTCACGCGGCACATCCGATGGTGGATAGCCCCTGCATGACAAGGCGATGCAACGGTAATGCGCCGAAAAAAAGGCTATTTGCTGGTGCCAACTGCGAATATCGCCGCCAAATTCATGCAAAAATACCAAGGCCTCACCACCGCCATGTTCCTCAAAATAGAGCTGGTGGCCCTGCGACTCAAAAAAAGACATGTCGTTTTTCCAATTTCCGATTCTGGATTTATGACCCAAACAAGATCTGCTGGACGGTATTTTGGGGTGAAATGGCCAAATGAACAGCCAAGTGCGATCACCGCAAAAACCCTAAGCCAATTTTTGAACCCTGCCAATTTTTTCGAAAATAGACCATCGCCCTTGACGGCAACGATAAATATTTTGGCGCGCTCTTGCGCTTTTGCGCTTTTTCAACTCCGTGATATGCTCGCATCCTTCATCTGGGTTATGCTTGCACATCATCTGGCCAATCACTTTTTTTTGGCAGAACACTTCTTTGGGCCAATCACTTTTTTAGGGTAATCACCTTGTTTGAGCAGCAAAACATAAATCAAGCAATTAGCATTTTAAAACAATTATTTGGCGATCGCCTCTCAACATCCGTATCAATTCGAGAGCAGCATGGCCATACCACAACATGGATTGCCAACCAGCCGCCTGACGCTGTGGTTTTTGCCAAAACGACCGACGAGGTTTCGTCAATTTTGAAGATCTGCCATGACTGCAGCTGTCCGGCAATTGCCTTTGGCACGGGATCATCGCTTGAAGGTCATGTGAACGCCCCTTTTGGCGGCATCTCGATTGATATGTCGAGCTTTGATTCGGTGCTTGCCGTTCATCAGGCCGATCTTGATGTGATCGTACAGCCGGGCGTTACCCGCGAAGGGCTGAACAAGCATCTTCGTGATAGCGGCTTGTTTTTTCCGATTGATCCGGGCGCAAATGCCAGCATTGGCGGCATGGCGGCAACACGGGCATCCGGCACCAATGCGGTGCGTTACGGCACGATGAAAGATAATGTTTTAGGGCTAGAGGTGGTGCTGGCCGATGGACGTGTGATCAAAACCGGGGGACGGTCACGCAAATCGGCCGCGGGCTATGATTTGACAAGGCTGTTTATTGGCTCGGAAGGCACGCTTGGCATCATTACCGAATTGACCCTTCGATTGCACGGCATCCCTGAAATGATTGCTGGTGGCATTTGTTCTTTTCCAACCATCCGCAATGCCTGTGACGCGGTGATCGAAACCATACAGCTTGGCATTCCGGTTGCGCGAATTGAGATGCTCGATCCGCTTCAAGTGCGTGCCTGCAACGCCTATTCCAAACTTGACCTGCCCGAAGAACCGTTATTGCTTGTCGAGTTTCACGGCGCTCCTAACACGGTTCACGATGACGCCACCCGCTTTGCCGAAATTTGCGCCGATCATTCGCCACGCCCATTCAGCTGGTCAAGCGATGCCGAGAAGCGGCAAAAGCTATGGAAAGCACGCCATGATGCGCTATGGGCAGGTTACGCGCTTCTTCCGGGTGGCACTGGCTTTGCAACTGATGTCTGTGTTCCCATTTCCCGCCTGGCCGAATGTGTCGAAGATACGATTGCCGATATCGCGGCGCATGATCTAACCGCCCCGATTGTCGGGCATGTTGGCGATGGCAATTTTCATGTGCTACCACTTGCCATGCCTGATGACACAGAAATGCAGGCAAAAATTGGCGCTTTTTCAGGCCGCCTGACCGAGCGCGCGCTTGCACTTGGTGGCACCTGCACTGGCGAGCATGGCATCGGACAGGGCAAAACCGCCTATCTTCGGGCAGAAATGGGCGAGTCAGTTGACGTCATGGCCGACATAAAGGCGACATTTGACCCGAAAAATATTTTGAATCCCGGAAAATTATTTGGGTAAAATTATTTGGGTAAAATTATTTGGGTAAAAT
>Ga0209652_1000162_pt1 | contig 55178 bp, 53 predicted proteins | sample SaaInl74LU_5_DNA_FD_184641 | JGI IMG/M metagenome (GOLD analysis project Ga0209652, IMG submission 184641) | Marine microbial communities from expanding oxygen minimum zones in the Saanich Inlet - ESP_74LU_5_DNA (SPAdes) (version 2) | ecosystem: Environmental > Aquatic > Marine > Intertidal zone...
ATTGGATTGGGATTTGAAAAACGAACGTAATATTCCAATCGCTGGTGGTGTTTACATCATCCATGTGGAAGTTCCTGGAGCAGGTGAAAAAGTGCTCAAATGGTTCGGAATCATGAGACCAGCCGATTTGGACAACTTCTAATCTTACCAACAGCAGAAACAAAGAAAGATGAACAACTTTATCTCTATAAAAAAATCAGTTCTCGCCTTATCAGCAGGTCTATTGTTGGCAATGGGAGTTCAAGCAGGAAATCCTGACCGTGCCGGTTCTGCCGGTGCTGGTCAGCTATTAATCAATCCATGGGCTCGTTCTGGTGGATTGGCTAATGCATCAATGGCTAGTGTTCGTGGAATTGAGAGCTCTTTTCTTAATATCGCAGGACTTGCCTTTGTGGAAAGAACCGAGTTAATATTCACCAATAATCAATACCTCGTTGGTACTGATATTCAATTGAACTCTTTGGGCTTTGCTCAAAAAGTTGGTGAATCTGGAGTACTTGGAATTTCTGTTACTTCAATGTCGTTTGGTGACATTGCAATTACAACAGAAGACCTTCCAGAAGGTGGAATTGGTAACTTCTCCCCTACTTATTCTAACATCGGAATCTCTTATGCAAAGGAATTCTCTAACAGTATTTATGGTGGTCTTACCCTTCGTGTATTGTCTGAGTCAATTGCTAACGTAAGAGCTCAAGGAGTATGTTTCGATGCAGGAATTCGTTATGTAACCGGTGAAAACGACCAATTGCGTTTTGGTATCTCATTGAAAAATGTTGGACCACCAATGCGTTTTCGTGGTGATGGACTTTCAGTAACTGCTGAAATCCCAACAACCGGTGAGCAACTTACCGTTGATCAACGTTCTGCAACTTATGAGTTACCTTCTTTGGTACACATCGGGTTTGCTTATGATTTCGTTTTGAATGAGGACATGATATTGACCGCTAACGGACAATACACTTCGAACTCATTTACACAAGATCAATTTGGTTTTGGTGCTGAATTCGGATTTAAAGAAAGACTCATTTTGAGAGCCGGATACATGTGGGAACCAGACATCACTTCTGAAATCGATCGTACCACAGTTCTTACTGGTCCTGGAGCAGGTTTGACTTTACAAATCCCTACAGGAGCTAACGGAACAATCATTGGACTCGATTACTCTTACAGAACTACAAGCCCATTTGATGGAATTCACGCCATTGGTGTGCATATTGACTTGTAATCACATTATTTCATACATTTGATAAAGAGAAGGCCCTCATTAGAGGGTTTTCTCTTTTTGTGTATACCTACTAACGACTATTACCATGTCAAACATATCTTACTACACTGCTGAAGGTCTCAAACAACTCAAAGACGAGATACATGACCTCAAAGTAGTGCAACGACCAAAAATTTCTCAGCAGATTGCTGATGCCCGTGATAAAGGGGATTTAAGTGAAAATGCCGAGTACGATGCTGCGAAAGAAGCTCAAGGCTTGCTTGAAGCAAAAATTTCAAAGCTCGAAAACTTGCTTGCCAATGCTCGTCTTGTTGATGAATCTCAGATTGATAATAGCAAGGTTTTTATTTTGAGTACCGTAAAGTTGAAGAACACCGCTAATGGCGCTGAAATGTCTTACACTTTGGTTGCAGAAAATGAAGCAAATCTCGCTATGAAAAAAATCTCAGTAGATTCACCTATTGGAAAAGGTGTTCTCGGAAAAGCTGTTGGCGAAATTGCTGAAGTACAAGTTCCTGCAGGCCTGGTGAAATTCGAAATCTTAGAAATCACCCGATAATGGCCAGTATTTTTACCCGCATCATTCAGGGCGAAATACCTTGTCATAAAATTGACGAAGATGACCGTTTCTTGGCCTTTCTAGATATTGCCCCCTTAGCTGTGGGCCATGTCCTAGTCATCCCTAAAGAAGAAATCGATTACATCTTCGATATGGATCCAAGCTTACTTGCAGACCTTCATGTATTCAGCCAAAAAGTTGCCAAAAAAATAGCCAAGGCCATTCCATGCAAACGCGTGGGAGTAGCCGTTATTGGTCTGGAGGTGCCTCACGCTCATGTGCATTTGGTTCCATTGAATCATGTTAGTGATATCAATTTCGAGCGACCAAAAATGGATCTTAGCCAAGAAGAACTTGCCATCACTGCTAAAGCGATTCGCGAAGCTTAAAAAAAGACTAGATTAATGATTGATGAGGGCCGTCCAGATACTGAGACGGCCTTTTTCATACCTGGTCCATATTGGTCTTACCATTCCGTCTTTCACCGAAATGTTGTTGTAATCTCCAAAGAAGATGCTTTCTGAGGGGGTGAAACTCGATTCACTGATCAATTCGTTGGTAAAGGTTTTGCCTCCATCGTCTGAATAAGCGAGGTAAACATTCGTGGCATTACCTTCCAAGTTTCTTCGATCATAAAACACTAGATAAACTCTGCCGTTACTTTGGTCGATGTCCATCCATGTGAAGAACTGCTGGGCTTTACCCTCGTCGTTATTAACGCGCACAGGTTCTGACCAAGTATCTCCGCCATCTTCACTTGAAGCTAACCAAATATCGGTATCGTCTTCCCCATTACGTTGATCTGCCCAATTGATGTAGATCGTGCCTTTATGAGCACCTTCACTTCGATCGCAGGCGGTTACCGGCATTCCGTTACAGCGATTAATCCCAGGAATCTTCATGTCCCAACCGCCTACAATTTCAGCCGCAGCGATATCTTCATTCAGCCATGTTTTCCCTTCATCCAAAGAACGATCAAACCAAATGGTATTTCCCAAAGCCCAAGACACATAGATTTCTCCCTTTGGTCCAACACAAGGAACTGCGCCTTCAACGGTTTCATCACCGTCCAAGCAATTGCCTGCTTGCTGCGAAATTCGAGTAGGAGCAGTCCATTTTTCACCGCCTTGATTGCCCATCGAAAACAAAATCAAGGTACTGTCTTCAGCGTTTTTACTATCGTAGGCATCAAACTGGGTCCACGTTGCATAAACACACTTTCCATCCAAGGAAGTGGCCGCCCATTCTTTGTCTTGATCTTTTCCTTCGTCCAAACCAATCCCAGCCCCTTTTGACCACGATTTCCCGTTGTTTTTAGAGTACTGACAAACAATTCTGTCGAGCAAAGCATCGCTTGCCCAACCATCACCATCTGGATTAGACAAGTGGAAATAAAAGAAGCCCCCCTTTGGTGATGCCACGATGCAAGGGTCGCCAAAAACCCCAAGAGGGCTCTTTAAGCGGTCAATGGCCCATGTTCTTCCGGAATCTGAAGAAGTGTACACCTTATCCAAAATACTGCCTGCAACGATACGCTCTGGCTTTGTTTGACTGATAGCGATGCTTGGTTCGCAAGGCTGGTAGCGATCTGTTCCATTGAACGCTTCAATAAGAATGTTCTCATACTTGCTCTGGGCAGAACAAAGGCTTACGCCCATCACCAAGAGAACAAATAGCCCTTTTCCTTTCATGCTAACGTTTTTGCATTTGAGCAAACTCCTTCGCGAAGTAAGTCAACACGATATCCGCACCGGCCCTAACGATACTTGTGAGCATTTCTGGCATGGCCTGCTCATAGTTAATCCATCCGCGCTCAGCAGCTGCTTTTAGCATGGCGTATTCACCACTAACATTGTAGGCCGAAATGGGAACATCACAATTGGCCTTGAGGTCGGAAATGATGTCTAAATAACACAAGGCCGGCTTCACCATGAGGTAATCAGCGCCTTCGTCCATGTCCAAAGCTGCTTCTCTTAGGGCTTCTCTCCTATTGGCGGGATCCATTTGATAGGTCTTTTTATCGCCAGCTTTTGGCGCTGAGTCTAGGGCTTCTCTGAACGGACCGTAAAAAGCACTCGCGTACTTCGCTGTGTAGGACATGATGGCAACTTCTTCAAAGCCTTTTCCATCAAGCGCATCTCTGAGTGAGGCGACGCGCCCGTCCATCATGTCAGACGGACCAAGAATGTCGATTCCAGCTTGAGCTTGGGCAATGGCCATTTTATTCAGTATGGGTAAGGTTTCATCGTTCAAGATCTTTCCATCTTGTACAAAACCATCGTGTCCGTCAGCACTATAAGGATCCATAGCCACATCGCTCATCAAACAGGCTTCAGGAAAACGCTCTTTTACCGCTCGAATAGCGTGGAGGTAGAAATTTTCCTCTGCATAACTGTAGCTCGCTGTTTTGTCTTTTAATTCATCGGCCACACCTGGGAATAGGACGAATGAAGACAAGCCCAAATTCAAACTCTCCTCAATTTCTTTAAGAAGATGATTTAGGCCGAAGCGGTATTGCCCTGGAAGGGCATTAATGGCCTCCTTAGCATTTGCGTCGTTGATGAGGAAAAGCGGATAAATCAACTGATCGGTGTGAACTCTTGTTTCGCGTACCATCCCTCTAATGGCCTCGGTTCTTCTATTTCTTCTTGGGCGTTGTTGCATTTCAGTTTCCTTTGGTCGTGTTAAATTGCTTTTCCAATCCTTGCAATTGTCTGAAGAGCTCGTTTTGAACATCAAGGATATCTTGGTCGGTTAAATCAGTATGCTCGTTTCCATGGTGATGATGCTCACCATCTTCATGAAGGCAGTGTCCTGGAATTTCAATTAAATTCTCTCTCCACTCTTTGAGCTTCCTGTTGAGGCTTTCTAAATCTGCGTACTGCGCTTTGAGGCTTCTCATTTCTTCTGCATCGTTGAGCTTTCGAACGAGGAGCATCGTATCGTTCAAGCTTTGCTGCATTGCTAAAACTTCATCACTCATTTGACGGTGAAGCGCACGGGCACTGTCTTGAACGGCCAATGCTTCTTTTACTAAAGGACTTTCTTCTTTGGACTGACAAGCGATCAAAGCCACACTCATCAAGATAAACAGGAGTCTTTTCATTTTTTATTTGGATTGTGAGGAACCGGATCGTGGCCAGATGTTCCCCAAGGATGACATTTTAAAATTCGTTTTGTTCCAAGTCCAATTCCCTTTATGACCCCCCATTCTTGAATGGCTTGAATCATGAAATTGGAACAGGTGGGTTGGTGTCTGCAATTCTGACCTAATAGCGGACTTATCGCTGCTTGGTAGATCCGTATTGGGAAGATAAGTGCTTGTTTTAACCAACTCATATTCAAAAATACAATTCCCTATTGAGAATGCTCAGAAAGGCCAGGTTTCAATTGACACAAAAAAGGCCATTGAAGCACAACCTCCGCTCAGGAAAATGATCCAATCTCTATGTTTTATGCGGCTTAGGGAGTGCACGAAAACAAGGATGATAAAGAATGCTAAAAGAAAGAGGAGCTGTCCAAGTTCAACACCGAGATTAAAACCAAGCAAAGGAACAGCTAAGTCGTTTCCCTTACCCACAAGCATTCTCAAATAAGACGAAAACCCCATCCCGTGAATGAGTCCGAAAGCCAAGGTAATGAAGAACCTCACAGCCATATTCTCGCTATTATGGTGCTTGCGGTGAACTCGTCTAATGTTGAGCAAGGCGGTGATAAGAATGCTCACTGGAATAAGCCATTCGATGAGTGCCGGATTAATCTCGATCACTCCATAAACCACCAAGCCCAAAGTAATTGAGTGTCCGATTGTAAAGGCTGTGGCCAAGCCAATAAACTTGCGCCAATCTCTCGGGGTATAACTGGCTACTAAAGCCAATAGAAACAGCATATGATCACAGCCCTTCGGGTCGAGAATGTGATTTAATCCTTCAATAAAAAAAAGCTGAAAATCCATTCTCTAAATACTAATGCTGTAGTTAAAACCATCGATGACTACACTCACATCATTATCGCAAGTGCCGTTGCCATAGTCTAGGGTGCGAACAGATTTCCCTTCCGGTTGGAGCTCAAATTTTCCAGAATAAATCCACGGACAAACAAAGGAGAATTCGAGTGGTCTGGTAATAGTGAGTTCGTAAGCGTTGCCGTTTCTGTCAACACCTTCTGCTGTTCCTGTGACGCTGTAGGCATCATCCTGAAGGAAAACAGATAAACTTCCTTCTGTCCAAGTTCTTACCATGTTTGAATTCCAAGTGCTTTGGAAATCGTTAGAGGTGGAGCTTACTTTTCCGTTAATAACGTTCACATTGAAGTAGGGCAATTCACTTTCATTGAGCCCCATGTTGGTGATGGTTTTGGTTCCCGTGAGGATGTAATTGTTCACCTGGTAATTTATTGGTGTAATCACAATTTGGGTTCCTACATCGCGGTACCTTCCCGAGAAGGTCACCAAAATCTGACCTTGTCTTCGTGTTCCAACAACATCGGTACAAGTGGTATTTCCAAAATCGATCAGGATGCTTTTGGGCGATGCTAGCGTGTCGATGGTGATGCTTTCAACACAACTTGGCGTGCTTCTGATACCCTCTGTTTCGTCGGCAATTTCATCCACAATCTGAAAGGCATCATCGAACATCGTTTTGGCAATGGTAAAGTCGAGCATTGCCGCTTGGTCTCTGTCTCTTTCTTCCTTTCGGCAAGAAGAAAAAATTAAACACAAGACTACAGGAAAGAGCCATTTCGCCATCAGCTTTTGGTTTAAGTTACTTTCGAATGTACTTAAATATCGTGAAAGCGTGTTTGTGGCGTTCGTCAATTGGATGCTCTGCGATGATTTCTTTTGTCCACTTCGACTCATCAAACTCAGGAAAGAAAACATCCGCCTCAAATTCTTCGTGAACATGAGTGAGGTACATCACATCTACCAAATCGAGCTCAAGTGCGAGTTGATAAATTTGCCCTCCACCAATCACAAAAGCCTCTTCTTCCTTGTTGTTTCTTGCAATTTCTAATGCTTCCTCTAGGCTATTCACCACATCTACCTGCTCGGCGGTGTAGTCTTTTTGGCGAGTGATGATCACATTGGCTCTCCCGTCTAATGGTCGCCATTTGTGAGGAATCGACTCATAATTCATTCTTCCCATGATGACATAATGGCCCATGGTGGTGTTTCTAAAGAACTTCAGATCGTCTGGTAATTTCCAGATGAGATCGTTGTCTTTCCCAATGGCTCGATTTGCTGCAACAGCCGCGATGATGGATACCTGCATAGTGCTTGATTAGACCGAAACTTCGGCTTTAATGTGAGGATGTGGATCGTAATTCACTAGTTCAAAATCTTCAAACTTAAAGGCAAAAAGATCTTTCACCTCGGGATTCAATTTCATTTGAGGAAGCGGCCTGAAATCTCTTGTGAGCTGAAGCTGCGCTTGTTCGATGTGGTTTTTGTAGAGGTGAACATCCCCAAAAGTGTGAATGAACTCACCCGGTTCGAGGTCGCAAACTTGGGCCAACATCAAGGTCAAAATAGCGTAGGAAGCAATATTGAACGGCACACCTAGGAAGGTATCTGCAGAGCGTTGATAAAGTTGACAGCTGAGTTTTCCATCGGCCACAAAAAACTGGAAAAGGCAATGGCAAGGCGGTAGGGCCATGTCGTCAATAAACGAGGGGTTCCAAGCCGAAACGATGTGCCTGCGGCTGTCTGGATTGTTTTTTAACTGATCGAGCAGTTTTACAATCTGGTCGGTATGACTCCCGTCTGGGTTGGGCCAAGACCTCCATTGATAGCCGTAAACCGGACCTAAATCTCCATTTTCATCGGCCCATTCATCCCAAATTCTCACCCCGTTATCTTTGAGGTATTTGATGTTGGTGTCGCCTTGTAAAAACCAGAGCACCTCATGAATGATGGAACGAAGGTGAAGTTTTTTGGTGGTGAGCAGCGGGAAGCCCTCGCTCAAATCGAAGCGCATTTGGTATCCGAAACAAGAAATGGTTCCTGTTCCAGTACGGTCTTCTTTTTCTACACCATTATCTAGGATATGCTGGAGCAGGTCGTGGTACTGTTTCATGCCAATGAATTTAGCTGTAAAAATAGCTCACAAGCCCTTGCTCGTGCAAGCAGTGTTAACCGATTGTGGGAAAAACGCTCGAACAGCTTCACAGCCCTTCCCTTCAGCCCGAAAAAAAAGAAAAACGTGCTTTTTTTTACTCGCTAATCACCCGAATGCTTGACTGAAGGCTTTTGGCATTTCGCTTCACTTCATCAATACTTTCGCCTAAAACCGTTACATGGCCCATTTTTCTGAAGGGCTTGGTGCTTGTTTTCCCATAGAGGTGAGGATAGACCTTTGGCATCGCAAGGACCTCGTTCATGCCTTCGTAGACCACTGGTCCGGCATGGCCTTTTTCGCCCAAAAGGTTGATCATTGCTGAAGGACAGCGCAAACTTGGATCGCCAAGGGGCAAATTTAAAATGGCCCTGAGGTGCTGCTCGAATTGTGAGGTGTAATTGGCTTCAATGGTTTGATGACCGCTATTGTGTGTTCTTGGAGCAACTTCATTCACCAAAACATTGCCCGTTTTATCGAGGAACATTTCTACAGCGAGGATACCAACGAAGTCCATTGCTTCCACCACTTTCATGGCCAATTCTTTCGCTGAATTTTCTTGTTCTTGGGTGATGCTTGCCGGGCTCAACAAGAAATCTACGAGGTTGGCTTCAGGGTTGAACACCAATTCTACCGTGGGGTAAACCGCTACTTCACCCGACTTATTTCGGGCAACAATAACGCTCAATTCTTTTTCGATATCCACTAAGGCTTCTAAAACACAGGGTCCGTCGAAGGCTTGAGCTAAATCGTGCTCATTCATCAAGACCTGCACTCCTTTTCCATCGTAGCCACCCGTTCTTAACTTTTGAACTACAGGCAAGTTGGTTGGTGAAAGTGCTGCTTTTGATTCAATGAGTGTGAAGTTCGAACTCGGAATATTGTTGTTTGCATAGAATTGCTTCTGCAGTCCTTTATCTTTAATGATGTGAAGGTGTTTTGGCGAAGGGCAAACGGCTACTCCTTGTTTTTCGAGGTCTTCTAGGGCTTTAACGTTTACATTTTCGATTTCGATAGTGATCATGTCTTTGTCTTTCCCGAAATCCATCACCGTTTGGTAATCGTTAAAATCGCCCACCACAAAACCCGTTGAAAGCGTGGAACAAGGGGCATCTGGCGCGGGGTCGAGGAAATGAACATCAATATCGAGACTAATGGCGGGTTGTTGAAGCATTCGCCCCAATTGGCCACCACCAAGAACACCTAGTTTAAATCGTTTTCCGTAAAATGCGCTCGTTTTCATCTAATCTTCAGGTAAAATAGCTGGTCTTTGGGTCAGCTCGTGATAACAAATCACATCGTCGGCAAAGTAGTGCACCACCATGCTTTTTCTTGTGAGTTGTTGATTATTCATTTTCCGTGCTCCATGAATCAAGTTAGCATGCCATATAAAAACGTCGCCGGCTTGAGTATGAAGCACTTCTTCTTTTAATCCTTCTTGTTTTATTAAAGCTTGAATGGCCTCTTCGTAGTTGTAATAGGCATTTTCCCCCAGCATCCATTTCCCTCCACCGTGATCGTAGGCTTCATTGAGCAGATAAGGCAAGCGATGGCTTCCCGGGAAGTACTTCAAAGGTCCTTGATCATCACCGATTTCTTCGAAGGCGGTCCACGCAGCTGCCATGTTCCCAAGGGGGTAGGTGGTCATGTGCACAGAATCTGAGTGTGCTCTTTGCTCAGAACTTTTGATAAAGTTGATGCTTTGAAATGGCTTGAAGTTTCGTTGATGAATGAGCTCCAGGTAGCGTAATATGGTTGGGTCTTTGGCAATTTTACCCAGCACCTTCGAGTTTCGGTAGGCGAACATGATTTTCTTGCCCGTGTAGTTGTAGTCGATTTTACCTGAGCTCATCATCTCTCCAACATCTTTGTTTGCTTCTTGAATGAGGGCTTCTGAAAAGTGCTTCCTCAGAATGATAAAGCCTTTTTCTTGCCAGTTTTTCAAAGCTAGCTGCTCTTCTTCCTTACAGTTCAAGTTGTTCAAGAACGTTGAGGCATTTGGTCCGTCTAAGGGCGGCAAATCCATGGGCAGATGCGCAAAATCTGCACTAGAGATGGGGCTGTAAACCGACTTTTTGAGTCCGTATTTCGCATACAAGCTCTTGCTTTTCTTAAGCGCTTTTCGATGGCTCAAGTTGAAAATAACGTAAGCTGGTTTGAAGCGACGAAGGGCTCCATAGTATTTTTGAAACGACCATTTCATGAATTGCAAAAGTAGGGGTATTTATTGAGGAATTAAGAATGCGTGAATGCGCGAAAGAACAAGTTAAACAAACCCGCGCCAGCGAACTAAACCGGAGCAAAGCGACCCTAAACAGGCGAAGCCCTAAACCAAAACAGCCTTAGATCAAACCCAAACGCACGACTCTCGCATCCCGAATCCCGAATCCCGCATCCCAACTTCTCATCACTAAAAACAAAACAATTATCTTCGCTGAAACAATCAACACCTACGATATGCGCATTTCCCTTCTTCTGCTTGCTGTACTTTTTTTCGGCACGGCTTTCGGCCAAACAAAAAACAACATTGAAGCTGCAGAATACGACCCGATAAATAATCGCTACTTCGTTTCAAATGGCAGTTCTATCCTTGTTACCAGCGACGGTGGAAATACCTGGAGCGCTTTCGGAAATGCCGTGGCATCTCATGGAATGGAAGTGATGGGAAACACCCTCTTTGCGATCTCTGGTGACTTCGTTAGGGGCTACGACCTCACCACGGAAGAAGAAGTGATGGAAATTGAAATTGCCAGCGCTATCTTTCTTAACGGAATGGGAAACAATGGTACAGACCTTCTTTACATCACCGATTTTGGGGCGAGCAGAATTCTGGAAATCAACGTGAGTGACTTGAGCAACCCAACAGTAAGCACAGTAGTGAACAACACAGGAACTACACCCAACGGAATTGTTGTAGATAACGACAATAACCGCGCTGTTTTTGTGAATTGGGGATCAAATACACCTATTATTGAAATGGACTTGGACACTTATGAATTGAACACCTTGATCAATTCAGGACTTACAAATTGCGATGGAATCGACAACGACAGCTATGGTAACTTCTACGTCTCTTCTTGGCAGCCAACGCGCATTACTCGTTACAGCGATAACTTTAACAATAGCGAAATCATTACAGCTCCCGGATTAAGTAGTCCGGCAGACATTAGCTATGCGCAAAGCACCGACACCTTGGCCATTGCCAACAGTGGCAACGACAACGTCACGTTCATCTATTTCGATCAAACCAATAATATCGCATCGAACGATGTTCAAAGTTATGAGGTGCAATTGATTCAAAACCCTTTGAATGAAAGTTCAGCACTGAGGTTTAATTTGAGCACTGCTGCTTTAACAAACATCAGCTTGTTTAGTATTGACGGGAAATTGGCCTTGAACTTTTTTGAAGGTCAACTGCCTGCAGGTGAGCAAAAAGTACTTTTCGCTGGCATGAACCTTGCTGCTGGAAATTACATCTTGCAGCTTCAAATCAACGGTGAGCTTGTTCACAGCCAACAAGTGGTAAAACAATAAGCAAAAGCCAAAGGGCTGCCTCACTTTTGTAACTTTGATGAAATGAAAAATGTCCTCTTAATTACCATTTTCTGCACCAGCTTCTTGTTCCTCGAGGCGCAAATTACTCCGCGCGAAACACAAACACAACGGGAAAAGAGCGATAATCGAAATACAAAAAAACTGGGCGACCGCCTTGTTTACACCGGTAATGTATCCTTAGTATTCGGAAACCAAACCTTTGTAGGTGCCGACCCTGGAATTGGATACAAAGTGAACGATTGGCTGGTTACAGGTTTTGGAGCGCATTACTATTACATCAGCTTCAACAACTACAACAACCGGATTTACGGTGGGCAGTTGTTTACGCAAGCTCGAGTGTATGATGGTGTAGTGCTCCTGAGTACCTTTCAAATGAGTAACACCCTCATTTACCGTCAAGTTGCGCAAAATGATTTTCGGGAAGGCAGAGATGTATGGGTTCCTCAATGGTTTGTGGGTGCCGGATACTTCCCTCAAGTGGGAGACCGATTGCGCTTTGGAGGCTCCATCATGTTTGACCTTATCCAAGACCCAAATTCACCTTGGCCAAACCCTAACTACAGCGCCGGAGTTATTTACGGATTTTAAACCATGCACATTTTAGAATACACCTTTCTCAATAACACATTAGAAAACTGGGGAATCGCACTTATCTATGTGGCCGGTTCGCTGGTCTTAGCACGGATACTTTATTGGGTATTCTCCAAAATCTTCAAGTCTTTCGCCAGTAAAACCAAACAGCGTTTCGACGATATCCTCGTCGATATGCTCGAAGAACCCATCGTTTTAGCGGTGGTGATTATTGGTCTGTGGTGGGGCTACGATCATTTGAATTTTAGCGATGGCGTTGACAAATGGGTAGTAAGGGTTTTCAGAATCTTGGTGGGGCTCAATATGACCTGGATGTTTATTCGCCTGTTTGACGCCATGCTGGGCGAGTTCTTAATCCCTTTCGCCAAAAGGAAAACGAGCGATAATGCCGACCGTTTCCTCGATATGATCCGCAAAACCCTAAAAGCCATTTTTTGGGTAATTGGTATCATCATCACCCTGTCCAATGCAGACTACGACGTGGGCGCATTAATTGCTGGTTTAGGGATTGGTGGTATTGCCATGGCGATGGCTGCTAAAGACTTTGTTGCAAACATCTTTGGAGGAATCACCGTTTTCTTCGACAAGCCCTTCACCTTTGGCGACAGAATTCAAGTGGGTGGATACGATGGTATGGTACAGGAAATTGGCATCCGATCAAGCAAAATTAAAACCTTGGATGGAAGAATTGTGATCATCCCAAATCACAAGTTTACCGACAGCTACGTAGAAAACGTTTCATTAGAGCCAACACGTAAAACACGGGTAAACCTGGGACTCACCTACGACACTTCGCACGAGCGTATTGAAGAAGCTATTGCCATTCTTAAGCAAATTGTACTCGATCAGGACATGGTTACCGATGAGTGCCTTGTATGGTTCTCCGGTTTTGGTGATTTCAGCCTGAACGTCTCGCTCATTTATTACATCAAAAAAGAAGGGGACCTCATCGAAGTCCCCAACCAAATCAACTTGGCAATTTTATCCGAATTCAACAAAGCCGGATTGGATTTTGCCTTTCCAACGCAAACTATACTTCACAAGGAGGCATAGATTTTTAATCGGTTTTTTTTAATTAGAATTTTGTGGTTAAACCAAGCGTTAACCAAGAGATTCCGTAACCAAGTTCGCCAAACGCTCCTACTTTTTCAGAGAACATGTAGCGGCCACCAACGAATGCTGAGAAACCAACACCTCCAACGGTAGGTTCAATTACAAAGGCCTCTAAAGCTTCATTATCAGACTCGAATTTCGCTGAACCAACAACGTAGGCCAACATCAATCCTCCGTATAAGTCGAGGTTATCTGAACGATCGAGGTGATAAGCTCCTCTTGCACCAATAATGGTATAGCTGTATTTCCAAGAATAGCCCAACAATTCTTCTTTAGCTCCAGCATATCCAATATATCCTCCTAAAGAAATGTTTGGGTGTAACCCGTAATCTACTGAAACGCTCAAAGGGGGAAGCGTTGCGTCGCCAACACCATAGGCCAAACCTAATCCCACACCTAAATTGGCATTGATTCCACCTTCTTCATAAACCTGCGCGCTGCCAAACAATGTGCTCAAAGCCAACGCCATAACGAGTAATACTTTTTTCATGTCTTAAGTTGTTTTGAGCAAAATTGCATGAAGACAAGGGAAACGAAGTACGGCACCTGCCGTAAATTAGGAAGATGCAGTTGGCTTCGTGTTTAGGGGGGAAATCGAAAGAATGTCGAACATCGATTAACGAATGTCGATTTCAGAAGTACTTAGATTACAGCTTCAAGTACACTTCTGCAATCGTTAATCAGTGTTCCTTGTTCTTAAATCAAAAGAGAATGTCGAATATCGATTAACGAACCTCGATTTTTGAAGATTTTACCTCAAAGTAACCCATACCCCCAAGAAACCTCATTTGTTGCTGAATTTTACCAATCCGCTTTTGCACGTAAGCCGAAGGTTTGTTTGCTTTAAAGACCTTAGGGTTAGGCAGCACTGCCGCCAATGTAGCACACTCCCGAGTACTGAGCTTACTTGCTGATTTCTTAAAGAACACCTCACTTGCCGCTTCCGCCCCAAAAATGCCCTCGCCAAATTCTACTTCATCTAAATACACCTGAAGAATGCGCTCTTTCGACCAAAACAACTCAATGAGGAAAGTAAAATACACTTCCAAACCCTTCCTAAACCAACTGCGCTCTGGCCAAAGAAATACATTTTTTGCTACTTGCTGGGTGATGGTGCTTGCTCCCCGCTTTCTTTCATGAGTTTTGTTGTACTCTCGTGCACTTTGAATAGCTTCCCAATCAAAACCATTGTGATCTCGAAAGCGCTGATCTTCTGCGGCAACAACCGCTAAAGGTAAGCTGGTATCGAAATAATTTACATCGCTTTTTGAAAGGTGAAAGGTCTTCCCTTCAGCCAGAGAAAAATAATCCCGAGCTTGTAGATATGTGATGGGGGGATCAATCCATCGATACGATAAAACCCACAGCACAGTACCGATGAAGAAGAACAATATGCTCCTCAACACCCACTTCTTTAACCACTTTAGTGCTTTCTTCATTTCAAAGCAAAAATACATCTCTGCCGTCGATATTCATGCATCGCTTGAAGTTCACTAATTTCGTTGCATGATAAAGCGACTCCTTCACTACGGCAAACGAATCCTGGGCATGCCTTCAAACTATGGCGGCTTTGAAAATTCAAGCAAGTTTTGGGAAGCGCGCTACAAGTCGGGAGGAAATTCTGGTCCGGGTTCATACGACCAACTCGCGGAGTTCAAGGCGAAGATCATTAACGACCTGCTTCGTCAGCTTCAAGTTCATGCAGTTTTTGAGTTGGGTTGTGGCGATGGCAACCAACTTTCGATGCTGCAACTTCCACACTACACTGGTGTTGACGTTAGCCCAAGCATCATTGAAAAGTGCAAAAAGAAATTCAAAGACGATCCCATCAAACAATTTGTGCTCCTTCAAGATTTGCCTAAAAAGCAATTCGACATGGGCCTGTCGCTCGATGTGATTTACCACCTGGTGGAAGACGACATTTACCAAGAACACCTCAAGCTACTCTTCGAACAAAGCAAACGTTTTGTGCTGATTTACTCCAGTAATCATGAGTCCGAAGAAGAAGGCCCTGCCCACGTGAAGCACCGAAAATTCACTGATGATGTGGCGCGCGAACATAAAAAATGGGCACTCGTGAAACACATTCCCAACGAGTACCCATTCCAAGGTGATTATAGCACTGGTTCTAGCGCCGACTTTTACCTCTACGCTCGCACTTAAGGCTTCAAATTCTTAGAAATAGCCTTGCTCACCGCATCTTTGTGCAAGAGAATACCAACTGTTTTCATTAAAAAATAATGATAACTCACGTATTGGAGTCCGCCATAAGGATTCTCACTTCCCCAAGAGTTTTTAATGATGAAGTAAGGTGTACCGTTTTGGTCTTTCGCCATGCCCACAATGTGCATGAGGTGATCGTCTGTTGTGCTGTGGCTGTTGTAGGCCTTTTGACGGTCTTCTTGCGTTACTTCTAGTTCTTCATGAGCCTTGGTGAAAAGCTCTTCTCTAGGTACATCATCGCCAATCAAAACAGCCACGCCATTTCTAAAAGAGAAACCTTTTTCGCTAACGTCAGCGTCCCATGCAACAGTGTATCCCGACTTCAATGCTACTTCTGTCATCATCACCAAATCATTCATAGGAACATTGTAATACACTCCATTAGAGAAATTATCTGGCACTTCGAGAATGAATTTTTCGTAGAAAGGATGATGGGTGAAACTGCTAAAGCTCACGTAGTCTTCGGCTTTCAAACCCAAATCATCGCGAAGTTGAATGGGATTGGTTTTCTTGCCTTGGTATTCAAAACTTTCTGGCACCTCACCTAAATAAGCATCAAGAACGCCATTTACCGCTTCCAACCAATATTCAGAAACCGTTCTTTGTTCTGTCAATGCTTTTAACATTGCTTCAAGTACCGCATCCATTTCCGCGTGGTCGTGCTCGGTTTCCTTGTTTTGCAAGCCGCTGTAAACCGACTCAGGAACGACTCCATGATTTGCGATGGCATTGATCACATCATGAGAAAGACTTCCTGGTCCGAACTGCGTTTTCCCTTGATAGCGCAGGTACATCTCTGCTTTTTTCGGGTAGGTCATTCTAACGTTGAACATTTCAGACAAGTCGTGCTCTCCTTTGCCCATGCGCATCAACTCAGATTCGATAAAACTTCCTGTGGCATAGCTCCAACACGTTCCTGTTCTGCACTGGTCTTTTGTTTCTGTTTTGTCTAAGTTCACAATATCCGTGAAGGTATAAACGGGTTTTTCTTGCGCATTCACGTTTAATGCGAAAAGTGCTACGAGAGCAAAAAAGAATATTTTTTTCATCTTAAAAGTTCATTTCTTGGCAAGATACTTTTTGCCTTTCATTGTATCAACCTAAACTTGTTAAAAGAAGGAAGAAGGGTGACTAAAAAAGTTGCTTAAAAACAACAACATTCGCAAGATATGAAGCAAGTAGCAGTTGTATGCGGAGGTTATTCTGGTGAAGCCGTTATTTCTCTCCAAAGCGCCCAAACGGTGATGGACAACATCGATCGTCAAAAATACGCACCGATACTCATCCAAGTGAGCGTTTCTGAATGGAAAGCTCAAGTAGAAGACCATTGGGTAGCCGTGGATAAAAACGACTTCAGTGTTCTCATCAATGGGAGACGCATCTTGTTTGATGTTGTTTATATGATGATTCACGGTACTCCAGGAGAAGACGGTTTGATGCAGGGCTACTTCAAAATGCTCAACATCCCCGTTACTACGGGCGATGCACTTAACATGGCACTTACCTTCAACAAATTCGCCACCAATGCTCAACTGAGCAAATTGGGCGTTACGGTGGCGAAGTCCATCATGCTGCAAGAAAACGAAGACTATGCTGCAAAGGAGATTATCGAAGAAATCGGACTCCCTTGCTTTGTAAAGCCCAATGAAGCCGGTTCAAGCTTGGGGATTTCAAAGGTGAAAACGCTGGAAGAACTTGCTCCAGCCATCAGCAAAGCCTTTGAGGTGAACGACACCGTAATGGTGGAAGCCTTTATGGATGGACGTGAAGTTTCTTGTGGAATACTGCCCACTTCTTCCGGACCAAAAGCGGCAATTCCTACCGAAATCATCTCTGAAAACGAGTTTTTCGATTACGAAGCCAAGTATCAAGGCAAGGCGCAAGAAATTACACCAGCACCCATTGGAGAAGCACTGACCACTAAGATCCAGGAGAGTTGTGTTAGACTTTACAAGCTCTTGAACTGCCGTGGAATGGTTCGAGTAGATTACATCATCGTGGGCGAAGAACCACATGTGGTGGAGATCAATACTGTTCCTGGTTTTTCGCCTGCTAGCATCTTACCCCAACAAATTAAAGCCATGGGCTGGTCTTTAGAAAGTGCCATCAACTTGAGTATCGAACAAGCTTTAGCTTAATTATTTTACCCTTCCCGGGTTGTTTTTAATGAAGGCCGCCCAGCCTCCTTTTCCTGTGTTGGCTAAGGGCGAAGAACTTTGGAAATGATGACACAAAGCAGCGGCTAAACCATCCGTTGCATCGAGTTCTTTGGGCATATCGGCCTGTGGGATTTTCAAAATACTCTGTAGCATGCTGGCCACTTGCTCCTTGCTTGCATTTCCGTTTCCTGTAATACTTTGTTTGATCTTCCTTGGAGCATATTCGCAATAGGGCACCTGGCGAGAAATCGACGCCGCGATGGCCACACCTTGAGCTCTTCCTAACTTCAACATCGATTGCACGTTCTTCCCGAAAAAGGGCGCTTCAATGGCCATTTCATCGGGATGAAACTCCTCAATTAACTGCACACAACGCTCGTAAATGCGCTGCAACTTCACCCCATGATCGGGCAGTTTGTGCAAATGAATCACCCCCATCGTGAGCAACTCGGGTGTTTTGCCAACTACCTTAATCATCCCATATCCAAGTACGGTGGTACCGGGGTCAATTCCGAAGATTATCTTTTCACGTGCCAATCCAATACATTTGTGTTCTCAACAAAAGTAGGTATTTGAAAGCGCAAAGAAGTATCCTAATAAAACTCCTCCAATGGCTGGTCTTTGTGTTTAGCATTGGCTTCATCTTCTGGCGTTTAAAAAATGAGTCGCTCGCTAATTATTTTGAGCTCTTCACCGCAAACAAGCTACCTTACCTCTTTCTTGCTTTAGCCCTCATTCCTTTGAACTACCTCTTGGAAGCCCGAAAATGGCACATCCTCTGTTTGGAGTTCCAAGCGCTTTCCTTCAGCACGGCCTTCAAAGCGGTATTGGCAGGCAGCGCCTACAGCATGTTCACGCCCAACCGCATTGGCGATGGCTTGGGTCGCTTTCATTTCACCCCAAAAGAACAACGCGCTGCAGCAGGATACGCCTTCGGGATGAGCAGTACGGCACAATTTCTCAGCACCCTTGTTTTTGGGCTCTTTGGTCTTTTCTGGCTGAAGCAAAACACCTTTCCAGAAGACCTGAGCTTACTCCCTTACTACACCCCACTCTCGATCATCACCCTGATGATCGTCATCACGGTATTGGTTCTGTTTTTTAGTCCGAAAATCCTTCACCTCATCAAAGCACAACAGCAATTTAGCTTCGTCAAAAAACATTTGTCTGAACTAAAAAGCTATCCACAACCCTTAAAACTCAAACTGCTCTTCTTAAGTCTTGCGCGCTACCTTGTATTTAGCGCTCAGTTTATTATTTTACTCGAAGCCTTGGGCGATATTTACTTTGTTGATGCCTTCAGCAGGGTGAATTTAATTTACCTCGGAAGCACCATCATCCCCACTTTTGCCTTCGCTGAGTTGGGCTTGAGAGAATCGCTTTCTTTGGTCTTCCTTTCGCCAATTGGACTTAGTGATGCGGGAATATTTGCCGCGGCTTTTTTACTTTGGGTGATGAATTTAATGCTCCCCGCAATTTTAGGTCACTTTTTCATCCTCCAAAAACAGCGCACAACTTGAGCCTACTCGCCTTCATACTGCCCCTTGCCTATTTGCTCTTGCTGCTTTGGATGTATTTCAAGTGGACCGCCTTGAAGAAAGAAACGACAGTACTACAACGCTCACCACACTCCAAGATCAAACTCAGCGTGCTGGTGCCTTTTCGCAACGAAGCCTCAAACCTGGAGCGTTTGGTAAAGCGCCTCAAATTGGCCGCCTCCAAAGTGTCTTTTGAACTTGAATTTATTTTTATTGATGATGAAAGCGATGATGAGGGAGCCGCGCTGCTTTCTGATGCCAACCTTGAACTTCGACTACTGAGCAATAAGGGACAAGGAAAAAAAACAGCTTTAGAAACAGGTATTCTCGCAGCCAAGCACCCTTGGATATTAAGTTTGGATGCCGACATCGATGTACCTGAAGCTTATTTTGAGCACTTGTCATCCCTTCCAGAACTCGCAGAGAGCTCGAGCCACTTAATCATCTTGCCTGTGAAGCCCATTGGTGAACGAAGCTTCCTTTCCGCTTTTCAGCAATTGGAGTTCCTCTCTTTAATGGGCACTACAGCCGCTTTCGCATCGGCTCAAAACCCCATCCTTTGCAACGGAGCCAACCTCCTGTTCCAAAAAGAAGTTTGGTTAAAGTACCGCCATCAACTTCACCTCGATGTGGCTTCAGGTGATGATGTATTCTTGCTGCAGGCCATTAAAAAAGATGGCGGCAAAATTTCCATCGCCCAAGACATCCAACTCGCTGTAGCAACCCAAGTGAGTGCATCCTGGGGGGCTTTTCTTCAACAGCGCATTCGTTGGGGATCGAAGGCCAAATATTATTCCGACCCAAGTCTAAAAGCCCTATCGTGGCTCGTGTTTTTGAGTCAGCTCAATTTCATCGCCCTCTTGATCGCCCTTCCTTTTTCCAACTTTTATTTCAACATCAATGTCCTTTGGCTTTGGAGCTTGTATCTGGCCATGAGCGTACTTTTTCTGGGTGATGTGAGTAAGTGGTACCAATTGAAACTAGGTTCATATTTACTTCCGAGTGCCATTTTTTATCCCTTTTATTTAGTTTTCACCGCCTTTGCCGCTTTGTTTCGCAAGGCAGAATGGAAAGGACGAGTATCAAAGTAATTGTTACTTTTCGGACATGAATACCGCCGCTAAACCTTCAGCAAGAGCATTCAGAACATTTCTGAAAAACAAAACAGCCTTAACCGGAGGGGTTTACATCCTCGTATTCATCCTCATCGCCTTTTTCGCTCCTTTTCTACAAGCCGATCCTAGTCCCGACGCCAACGCCCAAGAGCTCCTCGTTTCGAAAAAAAAACCGGGATTTACGATTCAAGAACTTCGTGTCAAAAAAGCCAATGAAGAAAAACAAAACAGTTTCAAAACCTGGTACCGCGGAGGAAAAGAACCCAATTACAACGCTTACCCTATTCAAGGCGTCAGCATCAAAAATGAAGCACTAAGGGCCGTGCTTTTTGCAGAAGACTTTGCGGCAGACACGCTTTTCTTTCCAGCCCCCGGTTTGGAAGACACTGTTCATCCGGAAGCAAAAGAACTTAGCAACTTGGGGCTTAGCCTTCATTCAAAAACCTTCCTCCTTGGTACAGATAAGTATGGCCGCGATCTTTTGAGCCGACTGATCGCTGGGTCGCGCATTTCCATTTCGGTTGGTTTTGTAGCTGTTCTGATCTCTTTGATTTTAGGTTTAAGCTTGGGTGCGCTTGCCGGGTATTTTGGAGGGAGAATCGACCAAGTTATTTCGTGGTTCATCAATGTAATGTGGTCTGTACCCACCCTGCTCATGGTGATTGCCATCACCCTCGCTTTTGGCAAAGGTTTTTGGCAGGTGTTCATTGCCATTGGTTTAACCATGTGGGTGGAAGTGGCCCGTGTGGTGCGCGGACAATTCCTCAGCCTGAAAAAACTCGAATACGTGGAAGCCGCCAAAGCCTTAGGTTATTCTAACTTCAGAATCATTTTTCGTCACATCTTGCCCAATGCCCTCGCCCCCATTATTGTGATTAGTGCCGCCAATTTTGCTGCTGCTATTTTGGTTGAAGCCGGTTTGTCGTTTTTGGGCATCGGGGCACAAATCCCAACACCATCTTGGGGCAATATGATCAAAGAACACTATGCCCTCATCACCACCGATTTGGCCTACCTCGCCATTCTCCCTGGCGCTTTAATCATGCTCCTCGTGCTTGCCTTTATGCTCGTAGGGAATGGGCTTCGCGATGCACTCGACGTTAAATCCAACTAAGAGTAGTTTTCAAAAAGCTATCTTTGCCCCAAAGCTAAATTCTCGTGAATAAAGACAGTCGTATTTTTGTTGCCGGCCATCGCGGCATGGTTGGTTCAGCCATTGTTCGTCAGCTCGAAGCTCTAGGACACCAGAACATCATCACCCGAACTTCATCAGAAGTAGATTTGATGAATCAGTCAGCGGTGAACGCCTTTTTTCAAGAAGAACAACCCGAATACGTGTTCCTTGCAGCAGCAAAAGTTGGAGGAATTCACGCCAACAATGTCTTTCGAGCAGATTTCCTCTACAACAACCTCATGATCGAGGCCAATGTGATCAAAGCCGCTCACGACCTCAAAGTGAAAAAATTACTTTTCCTTGGAAGCTCTTGCATCTACCCCAAATTTGCAGAGCAACCTTTAAAAGAAGAAAGCCTCCTCACTGGAGCACTTGAGCCTACAAATGAACCTTACGCCATTGCCAAAATTGCCGGAATAAAACTTTGTGAGGCCTATTGGGATCAGTTTGGAGATCAATTCATTAGCGCAATGCCCACCAATTTGTACGGACCAAATGACAATTACGACCTGCAAACGAGTCACGTACTGCCCGCACTTTTGAGAAAATTTCATCAAGCAAAAATCGACGGCGATACCACTGTGGAATGCTGGGGAAGCGGTTCACCCTTGCGCGAGTTTTTGCACGTTGATGACCTTGCTGAAGCCTGTGTTTTCTTGATGAAAGCGTACAATGAAAAACAGTTTGTGAATGTGGGCACCGGAACAGACCTCAGCATAAAAGCCCTCGCAGAAATGATTCAAGACGTCGTAGGTTTTGAAGGCAGCATCGTTTGGAATACCGACAAACCCGACGGCACCCCAAGAAAGCTCATGGATGTGAGTAAAATCAACCAGCTTGGATGGAGACACAAGATCGACCTTCGAAACGGTATTGAGCAGGTATATCAAGACTTTCTTCAATTAGAACTCTCGTGAAACACGCCCTGCTGCTGCTTGTCCTTGGCTTCTCTTTCGTCTCGTCTGCCCAACAGCGGCTCGATGACCTCCCCATGCACTGGCAAGTGAGCGAAGCAGTTCAGGCCAATTTCATTGAAACCGACACCTTCAGGCACACCGCTTTTCGTCCTTACACCAGAGGTTTATTGCTACTCGACTCCTTACAAACGTACTATACCAAAGACATGAGGTACTTCACTCCCGCGGGTTTAAAAACCTTTGGAGATCACCTCATTACCGTGAAGCAAGATGACTTTGAGCTCTTTATTGACCCCATTCTTGATTTGGAACTTGGTTTTGATTTGAGCGACAGCACCGCCTATGCAGACACCGTTCAGCTCTACAACAACACCCGTGGTTTGCGCTTGGCTGGAAGAATAGGTCAGAAAGTGTCTTTTCAAACCGCGCTCTTCGAAAACCAAAGCTTTTTGCCCCTTTACCTCAAGAACTACGCAGATTCACTTGGGGTAATTCCAGGTCAAGGGAGGTGGAAACTTTTTGAAACCGTGGGCTACGATTACAGCGCTTCTACTGGGAAGTTCGCCGTTCAAATTTCAGATCGTTTTGATGCGAGTATTGGTCATGGCAAGATGTTCATCGGAAACGGCTACCGAAGCATGCTCTTGAGTGATTTCGCTTTTAACGCCGCCTACCTTAGGGCTGATTATCATAGCTTGGACAAGAAGTGGCTCTTTTCAAAGGTGCATTTTGAAATGAACGGACTAAATCGTCTACCTCTCGGTGAAGTGCCCGAGTCCTTGCTTGAGAAGAAAGCGCTTGGTGTTCACTACCTCAGCTTCGCCCCAAATAAAAAAATAGAGCTCGGACTTTATGAGGCCGTGGTTTGGCAACGATTCGATAGTGCCAATGGTAGCCAGACACTCCCTTGGAATGCATTTACTCCTGTTCCTCTGCTCAATACGGCTGTTTTGGGTTTGGATGATGATAGGCACAATGTGCTCCTCGGTGTAAACGCACACATCAAGTGGAACAAAGGAATTCAAAGCTACGCCCAGTTTATTGTGGACGATTTAAAAAACGAAGAATATGGTCTACAAGCCGGACTCCGTTTTAGAAATATCTTCAAGGGGCTTCATGCTCAGATAGAATATAACAAGGCAAGTGAAGGTGTTTACGGACATCAAATTGGATTGCAGAACTACAGTCACAACAACGACCCCCTGGCCCATCCACTCGGCAACGATTTTGAAGAACTTGTTGTGATTGTGCACCACGAATGGAAACGTTGGTGGTCGAGATACCAATTGAATTACCAGCACCTCAACAGAAGCAATAGCGCTCCAATTGCAGCAGACGGCATTCCTTTGAATACCGTTCAGGAACGTTGGATTGGCGAAGTTCAATTGGGCTACACCATGAATCCAAAGCTCCGTTGGCAATGGTTAATGGGTTTCCGTTACCGTTCAGGACATCAATCTAGTGGTGTAAATGAAACCAGCTACTTGTACTTTGGAATGCGTACGGCCATCGTCAATAAATACAACGATTTTTGATAACTTTGTTACAAACCTTAACCCTTTGAAAGAGCTCGTATTTGGATTCGGAACAGCAGTGCTGCTTGTGCTTATAGCGATGCCCTCTTTGATAAAGGTGGCCAAGCTAAAGCATTTGGTAGACGAACCTGGGGACTCTAGAAAACTCCACAGAAGAAGTGTGCCAACAATTGGAGGTATTCTCATTTTTGCAGGAACCATCTTGGGCTACAGCCTTTGGTTTCCCTCGTCTAACGCTTCTCAGTTGGGAATGAATTACGACACTTTAAGTGCGCTTCAAGAGTTCAAGTACCTTGTTGCTTCCATGTTTATCTTGTTCTTTTTGGGCTTAAAAGACGATATTATCGGTGTTAGTCCGAGTAAAAAACTCTTGGTACACATCTCCGTTGGGACCATTCTTGTGTTGATGGCCGACATCAGGATCACTGATTTCTGGGGGCTTTTCAACTTCCACGAAATCCCAGATTGGGCCAGCATCATCTTCTCCATTTTTGTGTACATCGTAATTGTTAACGCCATTAATTTAATTGATGGAGTAGACGGATTAGCCGCCGGGATTGGTATTGTTGCTTGTGGCACCTTCGCTTACTGGTTTTACAACACCGGCGATCTTCCACTTGCTCTCCTTGCTTCCAGCTTAGGTGGTTCTTTGGTAGGTTTTCTCGTGTTCAACTTCAACCCTGCAAAAATTTTCATGGGTGATTCCGGCTCGCTCACCATCGGGGTCGTGATGTATGTTTTGGCCGTCAAAATGATTGAGTTTCCAGTAGATCAACTTCCCTTGCATATCAAAGGCGTTTCGAAACCTGTGCTCGCCATGGCCATTCTCTCTTATCCGCTCATCGATACATTGAGGGTATTTATTATTCGAACGCTCCAAGGAAGATCTCCTTTTTCGGCAGATAAAAATCACATTCACCACAGACTATTGGCCTTTGGTTTCTCGCACAAGCAAGTTACCCTGATCCTCTATTCTTACACCGCATTTATTGTTACCTTCACCTTCTTCATGCCGAGACATAGTCCGAACATCAGCATGCTGCTGGTTTTTGGTGTTGCCATTCTGCTTTCTCAGTTGGTGTTCGTTATTCCACTCCCTAAGCACCTTCGAAGCGCTTGAAAACGCTTGGGTTTTTCATATTGTTTTTTGGTTTTTTTGGGGTGATGGTGCACGCCCAAGAAATGCAAGGTTTGGTGATTCAATCGCCCTTGAGCGACACCCACCGCATCGAGAATCAGGCTAAACTAAATGCTCACGCTGGCATTTTCCCGCTTGCTCCTGGTGTTGAAAACAAACTCATCGCTTTAGGCAGAGACTCCCTCTTCACCCAGAAAGAACGAGCACAACGCATAGAAGCACTACTTGATTTGAATGCCGGATTAAGCACTCAGCAAATCAACACCTTCAGTGTAGCTGGAATCCATGTCCAAGAACAGTACAAAGGCAAATGGCACTTCCGGCTCAATGCGGGCCTTTATGCTGCGAATTTGCCCGACTATCTCGAAACCACCAATACCCAAGACATTTTGCCTGGGGTGGGCGAAAAAGCCTTTAATTCTGGAAGCGATCTTGCGCTTGCACCGTATTTCAGCACTGCTCTGGGCTATACATTCAACAAGCATTTTCATTTAGAAGCCGGAAGAGGAAAGCATTTTTGGGGCGATGGATACCGCAGTGGAGTGCTCAGTCATAACGCCGCTCCTTTCCCCTACGCCAAACTCACCACCTCCGTTTGGAACATTAAATATGTTAATGTTTGGGGTTCGATGAAAGACATTAGCGCCTTAGACAACCTAGGATCGCGACGGAAATTCACCACCATGCACGCCTTGAGCTGGAACATCCACAAGCGCTTTAACATGACCGTATTTGAAAGCGTTGTTTGGCAAAATTCCGATAGCCTTTCTACCCGAAACTTTGAGTTGAATTACCTCAACCCCGTGGTATTCTTTCGCCCATTAGAATTTGCTCAAGGCTCTGCAGACAATGCCCTTCTGGGTGTTGGATTCAAATACCGTGGAAGGCAAGACTGGCAGGCCTATACCCAGATTTATTTCGATGAGTTTTTGCTCTTTGAGTTAAGAAGAGCTTTGGGTTGGTGGGGGAATAAATTCGCTTTTCAATTTGGATTGAAGAAATGGAATGTACTGCCCGGACTGCATGCGTTAACAGAGGTAAATCTCGCTCGGCCTTACACCTATACCCATGGAAGTGTGTTTCAGGCATACGGACACCTGCAGCAAAGTTTAGCTCATCCATTAGAAACCAATTTTGTTGAATGGGTGAACCACTGGACGTACAGCAAACGCGATCTCAATTTTGAATTTACGCACATGTGGGCCATTTATGGGAGAGATAAAAACGATGAGAACTTTGGAGGAAACATCTTTCGTTCCTACGCCAATCCTGCCAAGCAGTATGATAACTATTTAGCTCAAGGATTAAAAAGTAATGTTCAACTTGTCCGTTTGCGTGGAGGAAAAACACTTGGTAAACGTGAAAACGGTATTCAAGCCTTTACTGAGATCCTCTTCAGGCACGAGCAAAATGATGACTGGTCGCGTACCGAAGCCTATTTGAATTTTGGAATCCGAAGCGCTTTATACTCTTCTTGGAACGATCGGTAACCAAAAGCACAGAAATTGACGTAAAAAGACTTAATTTTGTGACCTCAAGAAGTTCAAAGTTTGAAAGCCGAAAGCATCAATAACACCACTACCACATCGACCTCTTGGATTAAGGACCTAGGATTGTTCTTCAAATTGAAACTCTCCGTAATTGTTGTCTTGTCCTCTGTTTTGGGCTATTTCATGGGCGCTGACACCATGGTTTGGTCGCAGTTTTTTGCCCTCATTGTTGGTGGATTATTGCTCACTGGAGCATCTAACGGATTTAACCAAGTCTGGGAGAGAGACATCGATAAGCTCATGACCAGAACTGCCAATAGACCGATGCCACAAGGGCGCATGTCTGTTGCGCAAGGAATCATCACCGCGAGTGTGGCTGGTATCTTGGGTATTTTTACACTTTGGTATTTTCTAAATGACATTGCGGGAATCCTTGGCTTAATGGCCCTGTTCTTTTACGTATTCATTTATACGCCGCTTAAAGCTAAAACGCCTCTTGCCGTATTTATTGGTGCTTTCCCTGGAGCCATTCCTCCCATGTTGGGCTATGTAGCAGCAACGGGTGATTTTGGAGTTGAACCTGGATCCTTATTTGCGGTGCAATTCATGTGGCAATTCCCTCATTTTTGGGCCATTGCTTGGGTTGCTCACGACGATTACTTGAAAGCAGGGTACCGCCTTCTACCTTTCAGAGAAGGAAGATCGAAGCGAGCGGCTTTTCAAATTTTGATTTACAGCTTATTCTTAATTCCGGTAAGTTTATTGCCTTGGGTCCTCCCTTTCGACTCACCTATGGTGGGCGATATTGCCATGGCAGTTACCTTGATCTGTGGAGTAGCATTTGCCTACCTCGCTTTCAAGCTCTACCGATCTTGCCAATTGAAAGATGCCAAAATCTTAATGTTTGCCTCTTTCATCTACCTTCCGATCGTTCAATTATTTTATGTCATTGATAAACTTTAAAAAAAAAATGGACGAAGCAGCTAAAGCACCAGCAGCAAAACAAGGCGTTTTCGACGAGCTTGACCCAGCGGTAAGGATAAGAACCAAGAAGATGATGATGTACTTCATCGTTTTTGCGATTGTTATGCTTTTCGCCGGATTAACAAGTGCTTACATCGTGAGTAACATGGGAGCTTATTGGGTCCACATCGCACCCAATTCAACCCTATGGATGAGCAATATTTTTCTTGCTTTGAGTAGTTTAAGCATCTTTATGGCTTACAAGCAAATGAAGGCTGGAAAAAAACAAGCAGCCTTAGGGTTGATGGGCCTTACTTTCCTTCTCGGTCTCGCTTTTACCGTGAGTCAAATTAGCGGTTGGAGTGCGCTAAGCGAAAAAGGAATGGGTTGGTCGATTACTGAAACCGATTTAGGTCCGGCCTATCGCTGGAACAACATTGAGCAAATCACAGGCGAATACGGGCTAGATTACCACGTGGAAATCAACGGTGCGGTACTCGATTTTCAAAATGGTGAGTACTATTCACCAAGCGACCCTTTAAAGGCTAATCCCATCACCAAGGAAGTGTATCGAAACACCAACAATTCTGGGGCTTATATTTGGGCCTTGTTGTGGGTGCACATTATTCACTTGGCTCTGGGATTGATCTACTTAGTGGTTAATATTATCCGAATTCAAAAAAATAAAATCAACGCTACAGACAACATCCAATTATATACAAATGGCATTTACTGGCATTTCCTTGGTATATTATGGATCTATTTGTTCGTGTTTTTGTTCTATATTCATTAAACTTGCACCAAATTTTTTAACGCTATGGCAAGCGAAGCAAGCAAAGCTATTTCAAAAGAAGAGTTGTGGGGCGGTGGACGCTCCCCATTTTCCGTAAGCTACGGTAAAATGATGATGTGGTACTTCCTCGTTTCGGATGCACTCACATTCGGTGGATTACTCATAGCCTATGGCGTTGCGCGTCATAGTTCTGAGTTTGCTTGGCCAATTGGCGAGCAAGTATTCCAAGCTCTCCCGGGTCTTGAAGGACATTACCCATTGGCCTACGTGGCCCTGATGACCTTTATCCTCATCGTTTCTTCTGTAACCATGGTACTCGCTGTTGAGGCTGGCCATCGTAACCACAAAAAAGACGTTGTGAAGTGGATGGGACTTACCGTTATTGGTGGTTTCTTCTTCGTTGCTTCGCAAGCCTGGGAATGGAGTCACTTCATCCACGGTGGCGGTGGTGCTTTCAAAATCACTCAAGGAATGACGGTTACGGGAACGCTTGCTGATGGTAATACCATGCAGTTCGACCTCAACACCGCAGACCGTGTTTACATGGATCATCATTTTGGAACTTTACTCGAAGAATACCTTCATGGAGATCCTGAGGTGAGCATGGTAGAAAGCAACGGAACAGTTACCCTTTCTGGTCACGGACACACGGCTGTTTTGGAAGAAGTCATGGTGAACAAGTATGTTGAAGACGCTGCTACCGTTAGTGGTTCAGACATGATGAAATTGTGGAACGCCAAAGCTTCTAACGGCTTTGTGTTTGGTGCAAATATGAATGAAAACGAATACGGTGTGCAACAACAATATGCCAACTTCTTTTTCTTCATCACCGGATTCCACGGATTTCACGTTTTCTCTGGTGTAATCATTAACTTGATTGTTTTCATCATGGTGGTTCGAGGTGTTTTTGAGCGCCGTGGTCACTATGAAATGGTGGAGAAAGTTGGTTTGTACTGGCACTTCGTAGACCTTGTATGGGTCTTTGTTTTCACCTTCTTTTACCTCGTTTAATTACCCAACTATTACCATTGAATCATGGAAAGAGACGATCTTATTGTAAACGAATCATACGCTCTAAACAACACCCATAACGACGAGGCGGGAAGAAAAATTCGTCGTAAAATTTGGGTAGTAACCGGAATATTAACCCTGATCACCATTGTTGAAGTAGCCCTTGGAATTGCTGTGAAAAGAGCTGATTCTGGACTTTGGACTACCGTTAAACTCGGCTTTATCGTGCTGACTTTGGTGAAAGCTGGATACATCGTCATGTCATTCATGCACCTAGGTGATGAGCGTAAGAACTTGAGAAATGTGGTGTTGATTCCTTATGCACTCTTTATTTTATACCTCATTTTCATCGCCCTCTCTGAAGGAAATTCGCATTTGGACTTATTCGAAACATGGCACTAAACCCATGAAAAATAACTCTATCAAAAAGTACATCTTCTTAATTGGTGTACTTTTTTTGTTTCCGCTCTCTTGGTTGCTCTTCTTCGGAGTAGCAGGTGAACACAATTTCAGCACCTTGCCCTACTATGGTTCTTACACTGTAGATGCAAATTCTGGAGACACCTTGTACAAAAAACTTCCAGAATTCAGCTTCATCAATCAAGATGGAATTGAATTTCATTCTGATTCCTTGAAAGGAAAAGTTTGGTTGGCTTCATTTTTCAGCACAAACAACAAGTACATTGGAAAAATCACCAAGCGTTTGCTTTGGCCAAATTTCAGATATCGAAATGAAGAAGACATCTACCAGGTTTCTTTTTCTATGGATACCGAATACGATACTCCTGAAGTGCTGAAAACCTACATCGATGATGCTACGAAGTACAACCAGTTTGAAGGGAAATGGCAATTTCTTACAGGAGATCAGGAAAAAATCCATGAACTTATTCGCTCAGGATTCGAACACCAAGATCTAGAGAACACTTCGGTGGTTTTTCTTGTTGATACGGAAGGATATGTTAGGGGGAGATATGAAGGTAACCGCGAAGATGAAATCAAGGATGCCATTGAAGATATCGCCCTTCTCAAGAAAGAAATTGATAAGAAAGAATATGATCGCAGAAAAGCTGCAGAACAAGATTAACATCTCCATCGTACTTTGCCTGTGCTTTGGATTGTTCGCGTGCACTGATTCTACAGAAATTAAAAAAGACCTTCCTTTTTTTGGTGAAGGAGGAATTCAAGATGGAGCAGCATTCACCGTTCCCAAGTTCAGCTTCATCAACCAAGACAGTGTAGAAACTTCTCATCGCGATTACCAAGGACACGTTTACGTTACCGACTTCTTTTTCACCACGTGTCCGTCGATATGTCCCATCATGAGTTCTCAAATGAGCCGACTCCAGGGCCTACTTCAAAACAAAGAACTTTGGGGCGAGGTGAAGCTACTTAGTCATACCGTAGACCCAGAGCACGATCGTCCATCAGTACTGAAAGCCTATGCTGAGCGACTTGGAGCAGATCTTGAACATTGGAATTTTGTTTGGGGAAGCCAAGACGACCTGTACGATCAAGCCCGCTATGGTTATTTCATGACCGCTCTTGAGTCTGACACCGCCGCTGGAGGATTTTTTCACTCAGATAATTTCGTCTTGATTGATCAAAACATGCACATCAGAGGTTATTATGATGGAACCTCGACAAAAGATGTAGACCAGCTTTTACTTGATATTGAATACCTAGTTAAACACATACCTAATGAGCAATAGTATCCTTCTTAACGATAGCAAAGTAAAGCGCTTTGTAATTGTTGTGTCAGTGCTGATACCAGCAGTAGTGACCCTTTTGTATTTCATCCCTCAACCAGAAAACTTGAGTGAAGAGACCAAACAACAACTCTACATTTTACCAAAGTTGAATGCCATTTTTAATGGAACGGCCTTTTTTGCTTTGATTGGTGCCTTGATTGCGATTAAGACTAAAAACATTCAATTACACAAAGCGCTTACTACTACAGCAATGGTATTATCGGTGCTCTTTTTGGTGTCTTATGTGATTTTTCACCTCACCACGCCCAGCACATCATTTGGCGGTGAGGGAACAATTAAAGCCATTTATCTCTTTATTCTGCTAACCCATATCGCGCTAAGTGCGGTAATTGTTCCACTGGTTCTATTTACCTACATCTTTGGTTTGAGCATGCAAGTGGAACGTCACCGCAAGTGGGCAAAAATCACCTTCCCACTTTGGCTCTATGTGACTTTAACTGGACCAGTAGTTTATATGATGATTAGCGAATACTACCCTTACTAAACTGGATTTTTCGTAAATTTACAAGGATGAAGTATTGGAAAGCCCTACTTATTTTTGGACTCATTTTTGTGTTGTTGCAACAAGACACAACAGCACAATGCGTTATGTGCAAGGCCGTAGCTGAAGATGCGTCTGATACTGAAGGCATCATCGGTAGAGGAATCAACAGCGGAATTTTATACCTCATGGGAATTCCCTATATCCTGCTAGCAACGCTTGGCTTTGTGTTTTTTAGAAAGCGAAAATTGAGTAATAGCTAGTATTTGCTTCGCAAAGCACATGCTTGATGAACAAAGTGACCTAATATGAAAAGTTCAATAAGTGTAGTCATTGGAATACTCGTGCTTACAGGATGGAGCAGCACAGCAACCGGGCAGTTTGTTGAAGAAAAACGTCTTGAAAATAGAGATGCAGCCACAGAGCTCCAAAACATGCACCTGATTGTTAAAGATGCAAGCAACGATGATCTGCTCAACACCAATATCATCATCAAAGGACTCAATCCTCGCAAACCAGTTGTGTTTGAAGAGGTGAGCGATACTACCTTAGAGATCAGACACTATCGCCTTTACACCATTTCTTGCATCGAAGCTGGATACATGTATTTCGCTAACAAGTTTTGGCCCGATGAAAAGCAAGTACATGAAGAAGAAATCCTCTTAGAACCCCTTCGAGTTGGACTAAAAACCGATGTGCGCGACATCACTTTTCTTGGTGATAAAACCCAAATTTACCCTCGATCGAAACCTGCTTTAGACGAACTCATCGCCTTTCTTGAACTCAATCCAAACGTCAAGCTGAAAGTAATTGGTCATGTCAATGGTCCTGACGGATCCCGAAACCAGCGTTTTTATGAAAAAGCAAGCGTTGAGCGTGCTCAAGCTGTTGTAGATTACCTCATTGCTTCAGGAATTGATCAAAACAGGCTTGTTGCTTTTGGTGCCGGCAATTCTGAAATGCTCTATCCAGATCCTCAAACTGATTGGCAGAACGAAGCCAATCGACGAATTCAAATCGAGATCATCAGTCTTTGATTTAACATAGTTTTCGCTAGACAAGTGTTACGGACGAACGAGAATAATTAAGTTTGTGCAAAATCACCATTACCGATGTCGATTCGCAAACTATTTATCCTTGCTTGTTGTTCTCCCCTGATGAGCTTCGCCCAAGGACCATGGGATCTTGAAAAATGTATTGATTATGCATTGTCCAACAACCTGCAGATAAAACAAAGTGAACTCAATTTAGAGATCACCGAGTTAAACCAAGATAGAAACTTCGGTGCCTTTCTTCCCTCTTTAAATGCAAGCGGTTCTCACGGTTATAACTGGGGACAAACCATTGACCCCTTTACCAACTCTTTTGCCACCGAGCGGATTCAAAGTAATAGCTTCGGCATTAGCACGGGCATGACCATCTTCAACGGTTTCCAAACCTTGAACCGTTACAAGCAAGGCGACATTAACATAGAACAAGGAAAGGCCGATTTACAGAAGATGAAAAATGACATTGCGCTCAATGTCGCCAACGCCTTTTTGAACGTCCTCTTCAACCAAGAATTCCTCAACATTGCTCGTTTCAATTTCGAATCTTCAGATGAACAAGTAAAGCGCGTGCAACAACTCGTTGAGGCGGGTGCCGCTCCGGAGGGCAACTTAATGGAGATCAAAGCCCAAAATGCTAGCGATAAAGCGGCAGTGGTGAATGCAGAAAATAACCTCAACATTGCGAAACTCAATCTCACACAATTACTTCGATTACAAGGTGCAGAAGCCCAGAACTTCAGCATTGTTAGCCCAGAAAGCATTGAACCCGACGCTGGGTCACTAGCGGCTTCGGCAGCACAAGCCGTTCAAAATGCTGTAAGCACATTTCCTGAGATCAAAAGTGCACAAGCAGGAGTAATAGCCGCAGAACAAGGTTTGGCCATTTCTAAAGGAGGAATGTCGCCCAGGCTAGCTGTAAGCTTCTCTTACGGAACAGGTTACTCCGGAGCAAACAACGTGCCTGTTGGGGAGCTGACTTATCAAGGCGACCAACCCATTGGCTTGGTTCAAAACACTAACGACATTGTGATTGCTCCTGTATTTGGCTATGATGATTTTGAAACCAAACCTTTTGGAGATCAGCTTGGAGACAACATCAACTCCTCGCTCTTTTTTCAACTAAGCGTACCGATTTTTAACGGCTTCAACACCAAAACCAACATCGCACAAAGCAAAGTTCAGCAGCTGCAGGCCACTTACGCCCTTGAGCAAGTAGAACAACAGCTCTCGCAAGATGTAGAACGTGCCTATGCCGATGCCCTCGCCGCCTACAACAACTACCTCGCGGCAGAAGCTAGCGTGGAAGCCACAACGCTTGCTTTTGAATACGCACAAGTGCAATACGAAGCTGGGGTGATTAACGCCGTGGATTACACCAATTCTCGCATTAGAAGAGATAATGCGCAGGCCGACTTGATTAGAAACAAGTACGATTATATTTTTAGAACCAAAGTGCTCGACTTCTACCAAGGAAAAGCCCTATCTTTTAAGTAATGAGTAAAAGAAACAAATGGCTCCTCATTGTTGGAGCCCTCGTTATTATCGTACTTCTCGCTGCAGTAGGCATGAAAAAGAACCGTGGTAACGCCACTGTTGAAACAGAAATGCCACAGGTAAGAACGATTATTGAAACAGTATCAGCAAGTGGGAAAATTCAACCTGAAATTGAGGTGAAAATTTCTGCTGAAGTGAGCGGACAAATCATCAGCATGCCTGTTAAAGAGGGTGAGATTGTTGAGAAAGGTCAGCTTCTAGTTCAAATCAATCCGGACATATATGAATCGGCATTAAACCGAGCCAATGCAGCCTTGAACACCGCATTATCTAATCTTGCCAGTGCTAAAGCAAGAAAAGCTCAAGCCCAAGCACAATTTATGGTCGCCACAAAGAACTTCGAGAGAAATGAAACCCTGCTTGAACAAGGTGCCATTTCACAAGCCGATTTCGACCAAGCACTTTCAAGTTTTGAGGTAGCCAAGGCTGATCTTGAAGCAGCTGAAGAAAGCGTAAAGAGTGCTTCATTTCAAATCAAAAGTGCCGAGGCTAGTAAGACAGAGGCATCAGATAACCTTGGCCGAACCAACCTCATCGCCCCACAAGCTGGAACCGTTACTGCCATGACCAAAGAAGAGGGTGAGCGGGTTCTCGGTACTGGAATGACCCAAGGGGAAACCATTATGAAAGTGTCGAACCTCAGTACCATGGAAGTAAACGTGGAGGTGAATGAAAGCGACATTGTGAAGGTGCACTTGGGCGATACGGCTCTTGTGGAAGTGGACGCTTATCTCGACCAAAAATTCAAAGGCATTGTTACTGAAATCGGTAACACCGCGCTCAATGCCATTGACGGAATGAGCATGAACATGGACCAAGTAACCAACTTCTCTGTGAAGATTCGCATCTTGCCTTCGAGCTACGCCCACCTCACCCAAGGACGAGATGAAAGCTACTCCCCTTTCAGACCGGGCATGTCGGCAACTGTGGACATCCAAAGCGAAAGCAGCAAAAGCTTGTCGATTCCTGTTCGTGCGGTGGCTACCAGAACTGATACCAGTACCGTTTCACTCAGAGAAAAACTCGCTCAAGATAACAGCGAAAGCACCGAAGCTGAAGAACCGGTGTTGTGCGTTTTTGTGGTTGAAAACGGAAAGGCCCAATTAAGAGTGGTAGAAACCGGAATTCAAGACAGTAAGTTTATTGAAATCAAAAGCGGACTGAAGGAAGACGATGAAGTAGTTATTGGTCCGTACGACCAAGTATCAAGAAAGCTCCGAAACGGCGTTCTCGTTGAAGTGAGCAATGGAAAGACTGCCGAGTAATGCCCAACATCCTTTGCATAGAAACCGCCACGCATCAGTGCTCAGTTGCTTTGTACAGCAATTCGGGAATTGAGGGTGTTGAGCGTTTCGACCCGAACAACTACATTCATGGTGAATCACTTCATCCCATGTTGGATGAATTAATTGAAGCCAGCGATATTGATTGGCCGCAAATCAACGCCATTGCCATAAGTTTAGGTCCGGGTTCTTATACCGGACTAAGAATTGGGGTTTCCGCCGCTAAAGGACTCGCTTTTTCTTTGGGTGTGCCTTGTATTGGTATTCCTACCTTAGTGCACATGGCTCATGGCCTGTCGAAAAAACTCCCCGAGCAGAAGGTGTTTATTCCTATGCTTGATGCTCGAAGAATGGAAGTGTACACGAGTGTTTTTCATGTTCCGAATTGGGATGATGCCCTTGTGAGCGCACTACCCCTTGATGAGGAGAGTTATGCCGAGATTAAAAAACAAGCCGTTCTTTTTGGCGATGGTGCAGTGAAGGCATCCGAACTATTGCAACTTCCGGTGGTAAACAGCATTGAAGAAGTACATGCAGGCTGTATTCTTTCGGGAATTGAAGCGAGTGCCATGGACATGGCCGATTTGGCCTTGGAGTACTTTAAAGCTGAAAAATTCCTCGATTTAGCGTATTTTGAGCCTTATTACCACAAGGACTTTGTTGCCGGAAAACCAAAACAGCTTTTCGGCCATACGAAATGAGCCTGCTAAACGTTAAAAATAGCGTGTTAAAACAACTTGGATATATCGTTTTTGGATTGATGCTGATGAGCAGCAGTTGTAGAGATCGGAACACCCAGATTCCTTTTGTGAATACCGACTTTGACATCAACCTCAATTTGCCTGCTTACCAAGACCTCAATGTACCCACTGGTTGGATTTACGTCAATGGTGGGAGTCGCGGAATCATTATTTACCGCCATACTCAAGACGAGTTTGTTGCCTTCGATCGTCATAGCACCTACGATGTGGAAGCCAGTTGTCAAGTAGACGTTTTGGAAGACAACATCACCGTTGAAGATCCTTGTTCTGGCTCACAATGGTTAATCATTGATGGGAGCGTGATGAACGGTCCGGCAGTTTTCCCCCTCGAACCCTACAACACTCAGTGGAACCCTCCGATCTTGAGAATTTACAACTAAAGCACCATGCGAAAGACCATTTCAGCCTTGCTACTCCTTAGCGCCATCTGTAGCACTTTCGCCTTCACCAAGAATAAGCAACACAAGCTCCCCAAGGAGTTGAAAGGCCTCAAGGCCGTAACTTACATTCCTCCCGTTGATGGCCAAGGTGATTTTTACATGTTCAGCACGGAAGTATCGAACATGGACTACGCCGAGTTTCTATGGCATTTAAAAAGTGAAAAGCGTTATGAGGAGCTTCGCGAAGCAAATTTAGACAGCTTGAATTGGCTCTATGCCCAAGTTGAGCGTCCGCAAGAATTAGTGAGCGGCTATTTCAAAAAACACAACTACCCAGTAGTTAATGTGCGCAAAAAGGGGGCTGAACTCTACTGTGAATGGTTAAGCGATCATTGGAACAAAGCACAAGATCGTTACCATCTTGAATTCCGCTTACCAAGCAAAGAAGAGTGGCAGTTTGCTGCTGCTGGAGGTAATGAAAAGCTGCGATACACTTGGGGCGGACCAGATGCACACAATGCTAAAGCCTGTTACCTCGGGAATTTTAAAGAATTTGAGCGCGATGGCGATTGTACCGTTCCTGTTACTTCCTTTAATCCAAATAAGTTTGGCTTGTACAACATGAATGGCAATGTAGCTGAATGGCTGCAGAAAGGAAACGAGGCGATTGGAGGCGCGTGGGACATCCCAGCATCAGAAGGTACCATTCAAAGCAGTTTTGATTGTCCGAAATCTGCCTTTAACGTGGGCTTTCGACCCATTCTCATCATCAAGAAAAAAGATAGCTAAGCCCTCCAAAAAAGCGTCAGCTCGAATTTATAGGTAGAAAAAAAGCCCTCCGAAATCGAAGGGCTTTTTGCTATATCGTATTCCGTTTTTAGTAACGGTATTCGTCGTTTTTGTAAGGTCCTTCAACCTTAACACCAATGTACTTCGCTTGGTCTGGAGTCAATTCTTCCAAAACAACCCCAATCTTCGCCAAGTGCAAACGAGCTACTTTCTCGTCCAAGTGCTTTGGCAAGGTATAAACGCTGTTTTCGTAGTTGTCTGCATTTTTCCAAAGCTCGATTTGCGCGAGTGTTTGGTTAGCAAATGAATTCGACATCACGAAAGAAGGGTGACCCGTTGCGCAGCCCAAGTTCACCAAACGACCTTCAGCCAACAAGATGATGTCTTTACCATTAATGGTGTACTTATCTACTTGTGGTTTGATTTCGTCTTTTGAAGCTCCGTGATTGTTGTTCAACCAAGCTACGTCGATTTCGTTATCGAAGTGACCAATGTTTGCAACAATTGCTTTGTCTTTCATGCTTTCGAAATGGCGACCAACGATGATGTCTTTGTTTCCAGTAGCAGTAACAATGATGTCTGCTTCTTTCACTGCATCGTCCATTTTCTTCACTTCGAAACCTTCCATTGCTGCTTGAAGTGCGCAAATTGGATCGATTTCAGAAACGATAACACGGCAACCTGCGTTACGAAGTGATTCTGCAGAACCTTTACCAACATCACCGAAACCGGCAACAGCAGCAACTTTTCCGGCCATCATTACGTCAGTAGCACGACGAATCGCATCTACACAGCTTTCGCGGCATCCGTATTTGTTATCGAACTTTGATTTGGTTACCGAATCATTCACGTTGATTGCTGGCATGATCAAAGTACCGTTTTTCTCACGCTCGTAAAGACGAAGAACACCAGTAGTTGTTTCTTCCGAAATACCTTTAACGCCTTTAGCGATTTCTGGGTATTTATCGAGAACGATGTTGGTAAGGTCACCACCATCATCAAGAATCATGTTCAATGGTTGTTGGTCTTCTCCGAAGAAAAGTGTTTGCTCAACGCACCACTCGTATTCTTCTTCTGTAAGGCCTTTCCAAGCAAAAACAGGAACACCAGCAGCAGCGATTGCCGCAGCAGCGTGATCTTGCGTAGAGAAAACGTTGCATGACGACCAACGCACTTCGGCTCCAAGTTCCACTAAGGTCTCGATCAATACCGCAGTTTGGATGGTCATGTGAAGGCATCCTGCGATACGAGCACCTGCTAGAGGTTTCGAAGCGCTAAACTCTTCACGAATCGCCATCAATCCTGGCATTTCCGCCTCAGCCAATTCAATTTCTTTTCGGCCCCATGCTGCGAGGCTCATGTCTTTAACCTTATAGGTCATAGTAACATTTTGTGTTGGTACACTCATAATTTTAAATGTGTGTTTTTCAGACTACAAAGATACAACTTTGCTTTCTGCTTAACTAATCTTGCACTATCATTACAAATTGGGCTTACTTTTGTTTCCCATGCCACTATTGAAAGACATCTGGCTCAACGAGCACACCCGCCTAGCCCTCTGGGATTTTAACGAAGGAATCGATAATACCCTAGAAACCTTACAGTTAAATAACATTCAGCGCCTTCGTTATGAGCAATTTCATCACCAAAAACGCCAAGAAGAGTGGCTGGCTTCCCGTCTTTTACTCCAGTCCATTGGTTTTAATCACCCCATTTCGTACTTGGATAACGGAAAACCGGTCGTGAATGATGAAATTCATTTCTCTTTGAGCCATTGTTTGCCCTACGTTGCGGTATTGGTGAGTTCTCGTCCCTGCGGTTTAGACATCCAAAAAGCCGAGGAAAAGATGATGAGGATTAAAGACAAATTTTGTCATGAAGAAGAATGGGCCGCCGCGGCTGCGAGTAGCTCTCCTTTGGACTATGTTTCACTTTTGTGGAGTGCTAAGGAAGCTTTGTTTAAGGTCTATGGTGAGAACCTCATCTTTAAAGAGCAGTTGCGGATTGCTCCTTTTGATTTGGATGAAGCTCCTTTTTCTGCACAAGTTCATTTGCCCGAGGGAGTTGTAGCCTATACTCTAAATAAGAGCTTGGTTGATGGGCATTGGTTGGTGAGTACGGTGATGGGAAAATAATCCACCATCCGCTAATCGGCTCATGATTTCCATTTTTTTGAGCCGAATAAGCTTCCTAATCGGCTCAAAAACGGGTTTCTCGAAAAGTAAGGCACAAAAAAATCCCGCTCACTGGGTGAACGGGATTCAATGTTTTCCGTGGAAAGTAATGCTTAGTGCACGATTCCTTTGTGACGACGCTCGTCAGAAACGGTTAAACTTTTACGTCCTTTTTTACGGCGAGAAGCGAGCACGCGACGACCATTGGCGCTTGACATACGCTTGCGGAAACCGTGCTTGTTACGGCGCTTTCTTCTTGATGGTTGAAATGTTCTTTTCATAATCGTTGCTTTTTGTGCCTTTTCTCAAAGGGGATGCAAAGATAAATGTTTTTTTATCCCCACAAAACCTTCGCTCATCTTTTTATCACACTTTTTTTGGACGTGACTTTTTCATGACGATAGCGGAACAAGAAAATGTAAATTTGCCTTCAATCTAATCCACTGTGAGTAAGAAAGAAAAGGACGAAAATAAGTCGAAAAAAGCGAGATTATCTAAGGAATCGTTTAAAAGTGCACTTCGCATATTGCGCTACCTCAAGCCCCATCGCTTCGCCTTCTTTATAGGTATCGTCATCATTACCATTTCAAGTGCTTTAACCCTTTTGGTAACTCGTTTATGGGGACAACTTGGTGGTGTAGGAACGCAGTCGCCGCAAGAAGAAAAGATTCAGGAGTACTTTAATGTGGAAATCGACATGCACGATTTGAAGAGCATTGCTTTGTTGATCTTCATTGTGCTTTTGGTGCAAGCCGTGATGTCGTTTGGAAGGGTGTACATGTTTGCCGACATCACCGAAAAAATCATGCTCAAGTTGCGGAAAGACACCTACACCCGACTAGTGCGCATGCCCATGCAGTACTTCAACGAGCAGCGTGTGGGCGATTTGAACAGCCGTATTTCGTCTGACATCACCAGCATTCAAGACGTGTTTACGACCACTTTGGTGGAGCTGTTTCGTCAGTTCATCATCATCATTGGTGGTATCCTCGCCTTATTGTACTTCTCTCCCACCCTTACCTTCATCATGCTTGGCACCTTACCCGTGATGATTGTAGTGGCCGTCGTTTTTGGACGGTTCATCAGAAAACTCTCCAAGAAAACCCAAGATAAAGTGGCTGAATCCAACGTGATTGTGCAAGAAACCTTCACGGGCATCATCAATGTGAAAAGTTTCGCCAATGAAGCCTTTGAAATCTTGCGCTACGTGGGCAGCATCACCCAGATCAAACAATACGCTATGAAAGGCGCTATTTGGAGAGGTGCTTTTTCGTCCTTTATTATTGTCTTCATCTTTGGTGCCATTACCCTCATCATTTGGCAGGGCTCTGAGTTGGCGGAAGAAGGTGTTTTGAACCCGGATCAGTTTTTTGCTTTCTTGTTGATGACCGGCTTAGTGGCGGGTTCTATAGGTGGTTTAGCTTCACAGTTTGGAACACTTCAAAAAGGCATTGGAGCCATTGAAAATGTGATGGACATTCTTGAGTTGGAACCCGAAGTTATTGAAGTCAACGAAGCTGCTTCAGCCCGAATAGCCCAAGAAGAACGATTGAGTGGAGCCATTCAGTTTGAAAAACTCAGTTTTGAATATGCTTCGCGAAAAGACATTACTGTTCTTCGGAACGTTTCTTTTAACATCGAAGCGGGAAAGCAAGTGGCCCTTGTGGGAAGCAGTGGATCTGGAAAATCCACCCTCGCTTCTTTGGTGCTGCGCTTGTACGACCCAAGTGAAGGGGCCATTTTGATGGATGGGAAAGACGCCCGAGAGTACGACCTGACTTACCTACGAAGCCACATGGCCTATGTTCCACAGGAAGTGATTTTGTTTGGCGGAACCATTCGTGAGAACATTGCCTATGGCGACCCTAACGCCGATGAAAGCGCTATCCTTTTGGCTGCGAAACAGGCCAACGCCATGGAATTCATTGATCAATTCCCGGATGGACTCGATACTGTGGTAGGAGAACGCGGCATTCAATTGTCTGGAGGTCAGCGACAACGCATTGCCATTGCCCGTGCTGTACTTAAGAATCCTCGTATTTTGATTTTGGATGAAGCCACCAGTGCTTTGGATTCTGAATCGGAGCGACTGGTTCAAGATGCTTTAGACAAACTCATGCAGGGCCGCACCTCATTGGTGATTGCCCACCGTTTGAGCACCATTCGCAAGGCAGATAACATCATTGTTTTGGAGCAGGGCGAAGTCAAAGAAATGGGTACACATGATGAGTTGATGCAAGTGGAAAGTGGGGTATATCGCCATTTGAGTGAACTGCAAGGGCGTGGTGAGGTGATTGGGGGATAGAATATGGTTTGGCTTTGGCTTCGATTTAGGACGGCCTTCGGCTCCGCTCAGGCCTCGGGGCTTTTTTTTTCGGACTCAGCATAGGCCTCGGCTTTAGCTTCGATTTAGCACGGCCTTCGACTCCGCTCAGGCCTCGGGGCTTTTTTTTTCGGACTCAGCATAGACCTCGGCTTTGGCTTCGATTTAGGACGGTCTTCGACTCCTCTCAGGCCTCGGGGCTTTTAATTTCGGCTTCGATTAGGTCTTCCTTCTTCACCCAGAAAACATCCTTCGCTAAGGAAATATTTTCCGTAAATTCGCCCCATGACAATGGCCAGAAAGAAAGCATTAATCACAGGAGTAACCGGACAAGATGGCGCCTATTTGGCGGAGCTTTTGCTCGAAAAAGGTTACGAAGTTCACGGGGTGAAGCGAAGAAGTTCGATGTTCAATACGAGTCGTATCGACCACTTGTACCAAGACCAACACGAAGACGATGTGCGTTTCTTTCTGCATTATGGCGATTTAACGGACTCTACGAACCTCATTCGTTTGGTGCAGGAAACGATGCCCGATGAAATTTACAATCTTGCGGCGCAGAGTCATGTTAAAGTCTCTTTTGAAACCCCCGAATACACCGCTAACAGCGATGCTTTGGGTACGCTGCGTTTGTTGGAAGCCATTCGTATTTTAGGTTTGGAGAAGAAAACGCGCTTCTATCAAGCCAGTACTTCGGAATTGTATGGGTTGGTGCAAGAAGTTCCACAAAAGGAAGACACGCCATTCTACCCTCGTTCTCCTTATGGTGTGGCGAAGCTTTATGCCTATTGGATCACTAAGAACTACCGCGAAGCTTACGACATGTATGCCTGCAACGGGATTTTGTTCAATCATGAGAGTCCGCTCAGGGGAGAAACCTTCGTAACGCGAAAAATCACCCGTGCAGTGGCTAAAATCCACCTCGGTTTACAAAAGAAAATCTACCTCGGAAACCTCGACGCCAAGCGCGATTGGGGCCATGCAAGGGATTACGTCAAAGGCATGTGGGCCATGCTTCAGCAAGACGTGGCCGATGATTATGTTTTGGCTACGGGTGAAACCCACAGCATCCGCACTTTTGTTGATATGGCCTTTAATCACGTCGGCATTGAAGTAGAGTGGAAAGGCGAAGGTGTTGATGAGAAGGGAATCAACAAAGCCAACGGCGATGTGCTTGTAGAAGTGGATCCACGCTATTTCCGACCAACGGAAGTTGAGCTTCTTGTTGGTGACCCGTCCAAAGCGCACAGAGAATTGGGCTGGAAACACGAAATTGGTTTGGCCGAATTGGTGAGCGAAATGGTGACGGAAGACATTGCCTTGTTCAAGCGCGATAAGTACTTGATGGATGGTGGTCATGCCGTGGTGAATCAGGATGAGTGAGTTTTAATTACGAATTGGGAATTCGTGTCCGCCCGTAAATAGGCTTAACTGGTTTATTGGTTTTGTGCTTGCCTGTTGTGGATTTGTTGCATTCACAAACTCAGAGGGTGCAATGACAAAGTGGTGTTGGTTTTCTTTGGAAGGGGTTCAAAATCATCCGAACTTTCGCTCAGCGCGGTGGCGGAGGGGGAGGGACTAGGGAGGGCCCGCAGGGCAAATTAGGTGTGGGCGAAAAACCGAAATTTTCAATTTTTTAGGGGTAATTTACTGATATCGAAAACACTAAGCAAACTGAATTTGTGAACGTATCACTTTCTTTAATACTTCCCCATTCCAGCCATACAAAAACCTAAAAAAGCCCTAACTGGTTTTTCCTTCATACCTCTTGGCTAACAATCGGTCTTTCACCTTTCGCCTAAATCTTCTTGATTTCATCAATCCAAATAGAACAACTCCAAGCTCAACGCACTACAGATATCTGGCCCGTCTGCACACTATTCATCAATTCCAATTCATACAGATATACTCCTTGAGAATAACCAGACACATCCAAACTCTGCTCCTGAAAACCGGAAACAACTGCAAACGCTTCCGATTCAAAAACCAATTCTCCTTGACTGTTATACACCTTCAAGCGTGCACTTCCCTCCGCAGGCGAAATGAAGCGAAAACGAACCCGGTCTGAACAGGGGTTGGGATATGGGTCGAGCACCCGAAAGGTGTTGGTTTCTGAAATACAAGTGCGGTTGTCTTGGGGAGTCAGCTCAGATGAAAGCGGAGCTGTTTCTGCCACCTCAACACAAATGTATGGTGCTTGGTCTGTTACACCACTCGCGAGCAAATCGAAAGTGAAGATCTTGGATTGACCGGGGTTCAAAACCTCATCGTCCAACTGAACAAAAGCCGGACCCGTACCGTTTTGAACCGACATGCTTCTTTGTGTGCTACGGTAATTGCTGTTGTTGACTACGAGTGCATTTACTTGATAACCGAGTGGCGTTTCATCCAAACTTAAAAACTCAATCACCAAATCAGACAAGGGTTCGATGAGTTCAATGGTGTAGGTTTGAGTGTTTGAGCAGGACAAACTCGACGTTCCAGTGAGCGCTACTTCCACAAGTCCTTCGTTCTCAAAAACCACGGTAGGAGAGGCTTCTGTGCTGCTCCCCTCGTCTCCAAAAACCCAAGAATAAGAGAGGCCGGGTTCACTGCTGTTGATGAACTGAATTTCAATTGGGGGTAAACCTATTTCTGGGGTGAAGCTGAAATCGACGAGCGGACTAGGAAACACGGTAATGACGTTGAATGATGTTGCCGCACATTGGTTCTCGGTTTCGACGTTGAGTTCGATGTTATAATAACCAGAAGACTCAAATTGAATCTCAGGTGTGGCTTCATCAAAACTGCCTAAACTTGCCACATCCCAACTCCAAGCGCTGATGGGGTCGTTGCTTTGTCCTTCGAATGTGGGCAAAACCAAGGATTCAAATTCACAGGCATTAATTGCGGGAATAGCGATGTTGGGCAAATCGTAAATTTCGATGATACCACTTGCCGTGCTTTGGCATCCCGCATCGCTAAAAACAATCAAATCCACATCGTAGGTTCCCGGGTTGGGATAAAAGTGGAGGGCGTTGATTTGACCAGACACTCCCCCATCGCCGAAGCTCCATTGTAGGGTGGTCTGTTCCTGACCTTGGGGCATGTTAATTTCCGGACTAAAACTCGTCAAATCGCCAAAACAAAAGCCCGAGGCACTGAAATCTACTTCAGCCTGAGGAAGTACTTCGACAAAGCTGTTGAGTGTTGCGGCGCAAGCTTGGTTGCTGAGTAAATTTACCTCAACCGGTATAAAACCGCTATTTTCAATTTCTGGCGTAATCTGAACTCCGCTGTACAACTCCCCTTCGATGGTCCACGTAACTTCTTGAAGATCACTGGTGTCGAAATCGCTGAGGAGGGTCCAAAACATGGGGTTGTTAGCGCAGTTGCTCCCGGTAAAAATGCTGTTGTTTTCTGGTGTGGGGTGCACTTGGAAGTTCAGTTGGGCGCTGTTGGAACAACCCACATCGCTCATGACGCTGAGGGTGATGTTGTTCTCTCCGCTTTGTGTGAATTCAAAATTTACCTCGCTGTTCTGGGAGATTTCATTTCCGTTTAAGATCCATGAGTATGTCGCAATGTTTTCATCACCCAATACCTCACTCTCAAACAATTCCTCGCTGTTGGTGCAGAAAGGTGCACTTCCCAAAATATTCACTTCAGGCGCTACACCAATGATGTTGACTTCAACCGTATCTCGTGCAATACAGCCCAATTCATCAGTTGCCTGAAACCAGTAAGTTCCGCTCGTATTCAACAAGAAGCTTTCTCCGGGCGTTGTATCTTGCCAGAGTATATTCTGCAAATCATAGCCCGCATCGTCCAAACTCAGGCTATTTCCTTGGCACTGATCGCCATCACCCAGAATAAATACTTCCTCATCCACCCCACTGATGCTCACAATACAGCTGTCTGTAACATAAGAACAGCCAAAATTATCGCTAACGAGGCAAAAAATGGTGTCGTTTTGATTCGATGTGATGCTGTTTGAAGTGCTGGCATCGTTCCAAACCAAGCTGAAATCAAGCAAAGAGAGGTTGCTCTCCCAAGAAAAGCTTCCATCTGCACAAATGGTGGTATCGTTGGGAGCGGCCAAACTTCCAGGAAAGTCCACAAAAGCGCTGTCTCTTCTTGTTCGCCCGAAGTCATCGATTGTTTCCAACCACAGGCTGCCTTCACCTTGGATAAAAACATTCTCTCCCGTTTCACCCGTAGACCACAAATAGTTTGAAAAGCCTGCTGGCGCTTGAAATTCGATGGGACAAACGCTGTTTTCCACGCTCACATCGTCGATGATTGCGGGGTCTTGGGCGTAGTAATCAGCAAGGTAATTTTCCACGGCACTCACTTCTGCTTCGCTCAGCACGGTGGAAAAAATGATGAGTTCAAAGAGCTCGCCCCGCCAAAAGTTATTGATGGTACGGTCTTGTCCAAACTTGCTGCAAAGTTGATTGCTCGTAGTTGTAAGACTTAAGATCTGCGGCCCTGGGGCAAGGTCGCTTTGCACGCCATCAACGCTTACAAAGTTCATTTTGGTGTTTCCTTCTCTAATGCCGATGTTGGTGAACTGCGGGTGCCAAATTTCACGTTCCGGACCTCGGAAAAAAGGGAAAGTGGTTTCGTGTCCGAGCAGTGGACCAAAGCCGTTGGGCGGATTTTCAGCTTCGCGAAGCACCCAAAAGATGGTTCGGGCATTGGCAATTTCATCAAACAACATGCGATCATTCGCTCCATCGAAAAAAATCGAACGGTGTCCGTTTAAGGCCTCGGGCGTGAGTGTTGGTCGGTAATTGTTAATGTCTTGCGTAAGGTGATTTTCGTTTGTGCTGAGGTCGAACCAGGTGCTCACTTGATTGACGTTGAGCTCAAGAGCGCTATCTGCCCGAAGCCAAAGTTCCAAGCCAGGAATTTCTTCAGGACTTTGCCCCATCACCCCGGAAAAGAAAAGCATAAAAACGAAGGTAAAAGCGCTGAATCTCATGAAGTGAAAGGTACGAACTTCGCAGAAAATTTGTTACTTGCTTTCCGCGCTAACTCAACAATTTGAAGTGAACAAACTGCTGCAACACCTCTTTCATTCGTTCAAGATGCTTTTTACCAAAGGCTCTTTTGTGCAGAACGCCACTTTGATGTCCACCTCAAGCTTGTTGAACATCGCCCTGCAATTCCTCTTTTTTCCCATTCTCTCGCGCATCTACGACCCGGCGGCTTACGGTGCTTTTGCCCTCTTTAACTCCCTTGTGATTATTGTGAGTACCGGACTCACCTTGAACTATCATCGGGCATTGGTGCTTCCTCAGGGGGAAGCTGAATTCAGAAGTCTTTTGCGCCTTTGCATTAGAACGAGTTTGATTTTGAGCGCGGTGGTTTTTGTGCTTTCTTTTTTTCTGGCTGATGTCCTTCGCAGTGCCTTCGAATTGGAGTCGGTGCACTATTGGATCTACGCCATCGCCCCGCTTGCACTCATTTTCTCGTGGGACCAGATCATTGTTCAGTGGTCCATTCGCCAAAAAGCCTTTCGAAAATTCGCCCAAGTTGAGGTACCGATTGTACTCAGCAGCAAGTTGTTTAACGTGGGCTTTGGGAAGCTGGTGAGTGCGGGGCCTGACGGACTCATTATCGCCAACCTCATGATCTTCTCGGGCCGGATTGTTTTCTTTTTGAAGTACGTGCTTCAGGGCAGCAAGGCCGCCTTGTTCGCCACTGTGAGTAGGGCTGAATTGAAGGAAAGTAGGCAGCAATACCGGGCCTATCCGCGCTTCGTGATGCCGAGTCAGTTTTTGAACATGCTCAGCAATTATTTCCCTGCCTTGCTCCTCCCCTTTTTCTTTGGAAGACCCGATGAGGCCGGTTATTTAAGTTACGCCTTGATTGTGCTTGACCTTCCCGTCCGCCTCCTTGATTCTGGCCTCTCTGCCGTATTTTTGCAGAAGGCAACGAGTTTGTGGGACAATGCGAAAGCCCAGCTTCGGGTACAGACAGAAAAGTTGTTTTTCGGGGTGATGCTCCTCGCTTTGCCCGTGTTGATTGTCACCGCTGCCTTTGGAAGGGAGATATACACCTTTGTGTTTTCAGCACAGTGGACCATGGCCGGACAAGTGGCTGAAATTTTGGTGATGTATTACTTTTTGCGCTACCTCGGTGTGCCCTTTACCGCGCTGTTTCAAGTGGCCAAAAAGGAAAAAGGGCTCCTCGTTTTTCAGGTCGTTCTTTTTATGGTGAGGGTGGCCAGTTTGCTCATTACCGGCTTCATGGAAATGCACTTTTTGCAGATGATTTTGTGGTATTCCGTGGCCAATGCCCTTGCTCACTTTTTCTACAACCTTTGGCTATTCAAGATTGCTGGTTTAAGCGTGTTCAAGTGTTTTTTGGCGATGTTGGCCGCCTTGGTTTTTGCTTGGGGTGCGGTGTTTGAGTTGGGGGTTTGGGTAAATGGTTGAAGCCATAATGAACATTAGGTGGGGCGATTAGAAACCCATGGCTGAAGCCATGGGCTATGTTTATTGCTGCACCAATCCCCCAGTCAATCGTACCAAGTTGGTTTTGGTGGAAATGAGGTTGAACTGGCTTTCGAGCAGGGCACTTTGGGCCTGGAGGTAAGCGAGTTGGATGTCGCGAAAATTGAAGGAATTGATGGCGCCAGAAGCAAACTTTTCGCTGGCAATTTCTAGACTTTTATTGGCGAAAAACACACCACGTTGTGCTAGGAGATAGATCTGCTGCTGAGCTACAAACTGCTCGTAGTTGTTGCGCAAGTCGTTTTCCACATTCAAACTCAACTCTTCTTGGTTCAACAAAGCGATGGCTTCATTCACCTTGGCATTTTGAATGGCACGTCTCGCTCTACCGCCATTAAACAGGTTAAAATTGAGGGTAAAGTTCCCAAAGTAATTGATGGTGGTTCCTTCACCTTCAAATTCCCCTGCGCTGAAGCTCGCGTTGTTCTGGTTAGCTCCTGCATTAAAGCCGATAACCGGGTAAAGTCCGGCCTTTGCTCTGCGGATCTCCGTGTTGGCGATGAGGGTGTTGATGTACTGATTTTTGATATTGCTGTTGTTCGAAAGGGTTTTGTTTCTCAAATCGCCAAAATCGTAGTTTTCTTCGAGGTCTTCAATTTCGGTGGTGAGTTGCCAAACGATTTCAACGCTTTCCGACATCAAGAGGTTTAAGTTCCTCATGGCGTTTTGCTTCGATAAGCGCTGCAAGAGGTAGTTGGTGCTGTCTGCCACCAAGGCATTTTCGAATTGCAATTGGTCGAAAGTGGTGCTTGCTCCTAGCTCCTGTTTGGTGCGCTCATAGGCCAGGCGGTCGTTTGAAAGCTCGATGAGTTCTTCAAACACCTCCATGCGTTTTTCTTGCAAAAGCACATTGTAATAGGCCAGTGCTACACTTTGAATGCTGTTTTCAATCACAATGGCTGCATTTCCTTCGCTCTGTTGTTCGAGCAGGTCGAGTTGTTCTTTTTGAATGAACATCCCAAAACCGTCGAAGAGGGTCCAGTTCAAACCTGCACCATAAGAAATACTCGAGCTTCTCAACTCTGCTTGGATGAAGCTGGTTGGGTTGTCTGAGTTATCGGTGATTCCATTATTGAAGCCCCCATTGAGGTTGATGCTTGGCGCCAATGAAGTTCCGCCCCAGGTGTTGTTGTTCTCAGCTATCACTACCCTTTCTTTTGAAATCTGGATTTGATAATTGTTGGCTAGGGCTTTCGCGATGGCATCGTTCAAACTCAAGGGTGTTTGCGCTTGACTAAAGAGCAAGATAAAAAATGCGCTCAGGCTTAAGGTCAACTTAGGCATCGTGTTCAAAGTTTGTTTGATTACTGATTTCTCTAACGGCAGGCTCGGCGGCTTCATCGCTCAGCCAAACGCCCTTCTGAACAAATTGCCACACTTTGTGCATGGGGTTAATGGCCATCAACAACACAGGCAAGAGAACAAGAATAATCAGCGTAATAAATAACAATCCGAAGGCGACAGAAATGGCCATTGGGATCAAAAATTGTGCTTGGAAGCTCTTCTCTGTAATCAAAGGAGCTAGTCCGGCAATGGTGGTAACGCTCGTTAACAAAATCGGACGGAAACGCGAGAGTCCAGCCTCGTAAATGGCGTCCTTCACTTTCAGGCCTTCCTTCAGATAGCCGTTGTACGCGGCCACAAACACGAGGGAGTCGTTCACCAAGATACCAATCAAGGCAATCACCCCAAGGAAAGAGAACAAGCTCATTTGTGCGCCCATAAACCAGTGACCCAGTACTACGCCAATCATCCCAAAAGGAATCAACATAAATACGGCAGCCCCTTGTAATGGTGAGCGGAAGGTGAGAATGATGATGAAGAGCATGCCCAATAAGATCAACGGCATCACCTTTTGGATGGAGTTGGTTGACTTTGCTTGCTCGCGGTTTTGTCCTTCCGAACTTGAACTCACCGTTGGGTAGGCAGCCAAGATTTTAGGAATGACATTGGCTTCGATATCAATCATGGCATCAGAAGCCGATACGCCCGCGTTGGCGATGTCTGCACTCACTTGCATTTCGCGCTGACCATATAATCGGTTGATCACCGTAATGCCTCGTTCCACCTCCAATTCAGCCACTTCTTCGAGCGGAATTTCTAGTCCGGCATTTGTTCTAACGCGCAAACTTTGCAATTCGCCCAGCGAAGAACGGTCTGCTTCATCCAAACGAATCCACACCTTCACCTCGTCTTCTCCGCGTTGCAAGCGCTGTGCTTCAAAACCAAAGAATCCTTGTCGGAGTTGCGCCATCACCTCTTGCTCCGTTAAGCCCAAGTACTTGGCTTTCGGCTTCAACTTGATGTTCACTTCTTTTAGTCCGGTAGTGTTATTGTTCACTACATCTTTCAAATCTGAGCGCTGCTTCAAGGCATTTTCTAGCTCAGACGAAGCCGCTTGCAGTTCGTCCAAATTGTTCCCCAAAAGGCTGATGGAAACTGGTCGGCCAAAAGGTGAAGCAACGCCGTAGGTGACGTTTTGCGAACCGAAAATCGGACCCGCTTTCTCTCGAATGCGTTCTGTGATTTGCAGCACCGGCATGGCTCGTGCTTCACCATCGAGAAGGATGATGTTGAGTTTAGCATCGTAGGTAGACGGACCAATGCTCTTATCGATCGCCAGTACCACATCGGCCGTGTCTTCGCGCTCGGCTTTGATTTCTTTGTTGACTTCCCAAGTCGCCCATTCGATGCGGTCGATGGCTTCTTTGGTGATGATGTCTCTCGTTCCCGCCGCCATTTTGAGGCTTACGTTGATGTTATCTGCTTCGATGAACGGGAAAAAGGTTGTTTTTACTCGTCCACCACCCACAAGTCCAACCACCGTTACTGCAAAAATCAAGATGATGATGCTGAAGGTGATCCACGATTGGCGCAAGGCGAAGCGCAGCACCGGAGCGTAGAAACGATCGCGGAGGAAGTTCATCACTTTCGTCATGCTTCGCTCCACTTTGTTTTTCTTCACCGTGCGTGAGAGCGCTTTTGAATGACCAACGTGTGCTGGCAAGATGAATGCGCCTTCAACCAGAGAAAAAACGAGTGTAATGATCACCACCGTGGCCATTTCGGCAAAGAAATCGCCCAATCGTCCTTCGATAAAATAAAAGGAAGAAAAAGCCACAACCGTAGTTAAAATGGCCGAAAAAACCGCCGGTAAAACTTCCAGTGTACCGTTGATCGTGGCCTCATAACGCGAGGCACCCCGTTCATAGTGCTGGTAGATGTTTTCGGCTATAACGATACCATCATCGACCAGAATACCAATCACCAAAATCATCCCGAAAAGCGAAATAACATTGATGGTAATGCCCACCATGCTTCCAATAAGGAACATCCCCATGAAGGAAACCGGAATGGCCAAGGCCACCCAAAAGGCAAGGCGAATATTGAGGAATAGGGCGAGGAAAATCAGTACCAAGAAGAAACCGATGACTCCGTTTGAAACCAACAATTCGATACGTTGATTGAGGGTAACAGATCCGTCTCTAATGATGGAAAGTTCCACCGGTTGAGCGCTGGCATTGTATTCTTCGATGAAGGCCTTCACCTTATCGGTAATCGCCAGCATGTCTTCAGAAATGAGGTTGTTTACGGTAATCACCACGGCGGGTTTCCCGTTGAACCAAGAGCGGCTTGGGTTGTCTTCGCTCCAGCGGTTTTGCAGTGTAGCAATTTCGCCCAAGCGAATGATTTTCCCGTCTGGTTCAGCGCGCACCACGATATCGGCCAACTGTTCTGCCTTGTACTCGCGATAACGTCCGCGAATGAGCAACTCTTCACGGTCGGTTTTCATCTTACCCCCCGTAGTTTCGATGTTCGCCGCTCGAATGGCAGTGCCAATTTCCGCTACCGTAATGTTGTATGCGAGCAATTTTTCTTCGTTCAACTGCACTTCAATTTCCTCATCAGGAAAACCGCTCAATTCAATTTGAGAAATCTCTGGAGCTTGGCGAAGTTGTGTTTCTATGATTCGCGCATACTCTTTGAGCGTTTTCAATTCATGGTCGCCACTCACCGCAAAGGAAATGGCAAAATTGATGGCATCTCGTTTGTAAATCACTGGTGGTTCCATTCCTACAGGGAAAGACGAGATTCGGTCAACAGCGTTTTTCACGTCTTGCAAGATCTCATCGGTTTCGTCTTCATCAAGCACTTCAACGGTAATGTTAGCGCTGTTTTCAGAACACACCGATTTCACCTGATCGAGTCCGGCTATTCCCTTCAGGTTATCTTCAATTTTCGCTACAATCCCCTCCTCCACTTCTTGCGGTGAAGCCCCCGGGTAGATGATTTGAATGGCGATGACCTTGGTGGGTGTTTCAGGAAAGAAGGTTGATTTGATATTGGCCATCCCTACAAAGCCCGAGAAGAGCAAGGCAATCATCAGCATATCGCCCGTTATGGGGTACTGAACGAAGTATTTAATCAAGTTTCTCATTCACCCACGATGTTTACGTCCATACCTTCATAGGCGTTGGCAACAGGTTCTGCGATGAATTTGGTGTTTTCAGGAATGCCTTCGGTTGAAATCAACACCTGATCTGCTGAGCGGTGGATGATTTCGGGGCGAAGTAATTTCAGCTTACTGTTTTCCACCACATACACGCCGTTGTTTGGGGTAAGGAGGTCGGCCGAGATTTCAATGCTTTCTGCCGGACTCTCGCTCATGATCACACCACTGAGGTAGGCTCCGTCTCTTAAGTTATCGCCGTTCACTTCTACAAAAACCTTTAGTGTTTGCGTTTGTGGGTCGATGCTTTGGCTTTTTCTAAGCACCACACCAGATAGCACCGTTCCATTGCTTGTGGTGAATTGTACCTCATCGTTCACCTTAATATACTTGGCCGCAGCTTCTGAGATGGCGGCTTCAATTTCAAAGTTGCCCGTATTAACGAAGCTCCCCATTTTTTGTCCGGCCCTTACCAAAGCTCCCGCGTTGATCAAACTTTCACTCACTTCTCCGCTAAACGGTGCGCGAATGGTGAATTTCTGCAGGCGTTCTTCGGCCGATTTGATTTGATAGTATTGGTTGAGTATTCCCCTGTTCGATAGAAAGAACTCCTCTTGATTGCTTTGTGCTTTAGGAATTGCTGGTAAGGATTGTTCCACCTTAAAGTTCCCAGCGTAATTACTCCAGGCCTCGAAGCTCTTGGGGTAATCAATTTTAATGTCGGCAAGACTGCTTGTAATCAACTGCAAAAACCCGCTCCGTTGAGCGCGCACTTGCATTTCTTGTTCAGCGCCGTCCATGGCCAAAAGTACTTCTCCTTCGGCAAATTTCACTCCTTGTCTAAATTCCTTTGAACGCGAGAGCAGCCTGCCGTTGACTTCGCTAAAGACTTCAATTTTCTTTCTCGCCAAGACCCTTCCTTGAACAGGTGTTTCTGCCATGTGTGCTTGAGCGTTGAGTTGCATCACACTCACCGACTTCACTGGTTTTGGTGGAATGCCGATTGGAGGAGTTGGTTTGGTGGCGATTAATCGACTGGCAATAAAAATTCCGGTACCCATAATGGCGACACCGATAAGCGCTCGAAGGAGGCTTTTAAGGAAGTTATTCATGCGTAAGAGCTTTGAATGGATGCATTAGCTGATAGGGCGCAAAACTACAAGCATTATTTTGACCTTAATGTAACCTCGATCACCTTTTCGTTTAATAAAGGTTAATTCTCGATTTCAGGTATTGCCTGTAATTCCATCACCTCGACCTTAAAAACCAAGGCGAGGGGCGGATGTTCAATGCCCCATGGAGGAAAGTGAAACTTTTTAACAATGTAAAATCCAATCTAAGAATGATGTATCTTTTATGGATAGTTCATTGATTATGAGTAAGAACGTTCAGAAACGATTGGCTTTTATCTTGAGTTTAGTGCTCGCATTTTTCTTCATTCTTTCAGGTTTGATGAAGTTTCACCCCTTATCGCTTTCCTACTTTGAATCTTCCGGATTTTCGGCTGCTTTCATGAAGACCGTTGGTGTTCTGGAAATCGCTGGAGCCTTGGGCTTGTTCTACAGCAAGTGGCGTTCCTTTTTTGTTTTCTTGTTGATGATGATTGTGATTGGGGCGATGGCAGTTTGTCTTGTCCTGAAATAGGTTTACACAATTTCAGGACAAGACACTAGAATGAGTAAGTCATACCATGTACAAAATAAAGGGTAGTACTTTTGCCCAATAAATACAGTATTCAATCTCAACTAAACTATGAAAATAGAACGAATTCCGCCACAGGATCAGCCCAACAACCCCTTGCATGGAGTTAAGTTGCTCGATATTCTGAAGTTCTTGGTTGATCATTACGATTGGGACGGTTTGGCGCAAAGAATCAACATCAATTGTTTTAAGAACGACCCTTCCATGGGTTCTAGCTTGAAATTTTTGCGAAGAACACCTTGGGCACGCAACCAAGTTGAGCAACTTTATCTTAAGACAAAGAGAGGATTGTAAGGAGTGACCAACTGAGTAGGGCTGCACTAAGTGTTCAGCAAACATCACCCCTCTTCAAAACTCATTGAAAATAAATAAGTTACGTCTTTCAAGAACCATTTATAATGACTTCCTTTTAATGGGTCAGTCAACTCAACATGGGGATAATTTCCTCGCCTAATCAAACGAACATTCTACCGATGTATTGGGTGCTTAGGACTTCAGGCCGAGTTTTGTTAGGTAGATCATGAAACCTTTGGATCAATGAAAATCTATGTACAAAATATGGTTTGCTTGTGTTGCAAGATGACCCTTGCAGAAGAGCTGAATAAAATGGGAATTGAATACAAGCATCTTGAATTAGGTGAGGTTACCTTAACAAAGCCCAGAAAAAAGACACCTTGCAGCACGCCACAAAAGGCTAAAGCGCCATCTTATAAATTACAGAAGCATTCTCATTCCGGGGATGCTTTTGT
>Ga0209652_1000163_pt1 | contig 55145 bp, 51 predicted proteins | sample SaaInl74LU_5_DNA_FD_184641 | JGI IMG/M metagenome (GOLD analysis project Ga0209652, IMG submission 184641) | Marine microbial communities from expanding oxygen minimum zones in the Saanich Inlet - ESP_74LU_5_DNA (SPAdes) (version 2) | ecosystem: Environmental > Aquatic > Marine > Intertidal zone...
GGTGTCAAAAGTTTCACCGGTCTCAAGGGTTCCGGTATAGTGAATGCGCACAGTGTCGCCCGTCTTGACTTGCGTCATGATCTTCTCCGTCTGGCTTGTGGGGAATGGATTTCGGGCCGCCTCATGGGCGTGTTCTCCCGTCGGATGCGTCTGACTCTATCAAGGCTGGCGAGGGGGTGCAAACAGGCGGGCTTTCCCCCACCCGCCGGACAGGGCAAGGTGCCGGAGAATGACAATTTGCCGGGACCCCGCAATGCCGATCACCACCTGCATCTTTGACGCCTATGGTACCCTTTTTGATGTCAACGCCGCCGCCCGCGAAGCCGCCGCGGAACCGGGGCAAGAGGCCCTGGCCGCCATCTGGCCACAACTCGCCCGGGACTGGCGCCTCAAGCAGCTGCAATACACCTGGCTGCGCGCCGTCGCGGGGCGCCACACCGATTTCTGGCAAGTCACGCAAGACGGACTGGATTGGGCGATGGAGGCGGCGGGCCTTGAAGACCCGATTCTTCGCCAGCGACTACTGGAGCTTTACCAAACCCTGTCGGCCTACCCCGAAGTCCCTGCCATGCTGTCAACTCTGAAGGCGCGGGGCCTGTCGACGGGAATACTGTCGAACGGGTCGCCCAAGATGCTTGCCTCGGCCGTAGAGAGTGCGGGGATCGGGGCCCAACTTGATATGGTGCTATCGGTTGAAAGCGTGGGCGTCTTCAAGCCCCATGCAGATGTCTATGATCTTGTAGAGGCGCACTTTGGCTGCACCAGGACCGAGGTTCTGTTCGTCTCGTCCAACGGTTGGGACGCGGCGGGGGCGGCGGGCTACGGCTTTACAACAGTCTGGGTCAACCGGATGGCAGAGCCTTTGGACCGCCTTTACGCAACGCCACACCATGTACTGCCCGACCTTACGACCATTGCGGAACTTTGCTGATGCCTAGCTACACCGCATCTGATGGGATCGCCCTGCACTATATGGACGAAGGCGCAGGCATGCCGCTTTTGTGCCTGGCCGGGCTGACCAGGAACGGTCAGGACTTCAACCATGTGGCCCCGCATCTCAACGGGGTCCGGTTGATCCGAACTGATTACCGGGGAAGAGGTATGTCCGACTGGGCCGACCCCGCGACCTATACCCTGATGCAAGAGGCGCAGGACGCCCTCGGCCTTCTCGATCATCTTGGGATCGCCCGCGCGGCCATTCTTGGAACATCGCGTGGCGGACTGATCGCCATGGGCATCGCCGCTGCAGCCAAAGACCGGCTGATCGGCGTTGCACTAAACGACATCGGGCCCGAGATTGCGCAGGAAGGCCTAGATACCATCGCGACCTACATCGGGCGCAACCCTGCCCAGCGCACCTATGAAGAAGCCGCAAAGGCACGGGCCAAGGCGATGACGGGCTTCCCCAACGTGCCCCATGCCCGCTGGCTGGACGAAGTGCGTGCCCAGAACATGGAAACCCCGGACGGGCTTGTCATTCGGTACGATCCCCGGCTGGCCGAAACCTTTGCCGCGACCGGTGCCCAGCAGATCCCGGACCTTTGGCCGTTCTTCGATGCGATGGCCGGCCTTCCCCTCGCCCTTATCCGGGGCGAAAACTCGGAACTTCTGACACTGGCAACCGCGAACGAGATGTCGCGCCGGCGGCCTGACATGATCCGGGCAGATATTCCTGACCGGGGCCACGTCCCGTTCCTTGATGAACACGGCGCGTTGACTGCGCTGAACACCTGGCTGGAGCTTTGCAAATGAACATCGACATGATCCGCGCCGCCGCCCTAAGGCTGGAAGGGAACGTGGTACGCACACCCTTGCTGTCTTCACCCGGCCTGGACGCCATCGCGGGGCGCCGGGTGCTGGTCAAGGCCGAGGCGCTACAGGTCACGGGGTCGTTCAAGGGGCGCGGCGGATGGTCGGCCATCTCGGCCCTGCCGGAGGATATGCGCCAGCGTGGGGTCATCGCCTATTCGTCGGGCAACCACGCCCAGGGCGTTGCCCGTGCCGCACAGGCCCACGGCATCAGCGCCGTCATCATAATGCCGTCCGACGCCCCCCACGCCAAGATCGAGGGTACCAAGGCATTGGGCGCCGAGGTTGTCTTGTTTGACCGGGCCACCGAAGACCGCGAAGAGATCGGCAATAAACTGGCAACAGAGCGGGGGCTGACCCTGATAAAACCCTATGACGATCCGCAGGTCATCGCGGGTCAGGGCACAACCGGGCTTGAGATTGCCGCCCAGGCGGCCGCTCTTGGTGTGACCCAAGCCGACGTATTGGTCTGCTGTGGTGGTGGCGGCCTCACCTCTGGGATCGCGCTGGCGCTTGAGGCTGACGCCCCCGGCATGAGGGTCCGCCCGGTCGAGCCACAGGGGTTCGACGATGCGACACGGTCCCTCATCTCAGGCCGGATTGAGAAGAACGCGACAACTTCCGGGTCCATCTGCGATGCCATCCTGACCCAATGTCCCGGCAACCTCACCTTTCCCATTCTGCAAAGGCTCTGTGGACCGGGGATCATTGTTACCGATGATGAGGCAAAACAGGCCATGACTGCGGCCTTCCGGCACCTCAACCTGGTGTTGGAACCGGGAGGGGCGGTTGGCCTTGCCGCTGCCCTCTTTCATGGGAGTGAGGTCGAAGGAGACACCGTGATCGCTGTCGCCTCGGGGGGGAATGTGGACGCAGCACTTTATGCTACTGTTCTGGCCGGGGCCAAGTGACCATTGCTAAGGCTTTCCTGACTTAGTCAGAGCACGTCAACAGACTAGGCTTTGGTCATTCCTGACTGCTGCTTCATGTTGTCGAGGTCCGTCGGACCCTTTTCTGGCCATTCAAATGATAGACTTCATTTTTAAGCCCGTCTGCCTCATTGCGTTGTGTGCCGTGGCCTATGCAGGTGCCACCTTCGCCATGAAAAGCTCATCCATCGCCTCAACCGGAGTGATCTGGATCGTCATAGTAGTGGCCCTAAGCTTTGCTGTGCTGGCCGAGGTGGCGCGCTTGCGGCAGCACTCTCTTGGATTGACCTACATCGTGATCCTCGGGTCAGAGACCCTTATTGTCCTGACCGTAGCTTTCCTGATCGGCGGCGGTCTGGGGCCACGTGATCTTGCCGGGACGGCACTGGTTTTGACCGGAACCGCCATCATCTGGTCCTGACATCCCCCCTGTGCCCGTTGACGCAGGGGGGCAAAGAACGATAGCTCGCTCAAGTCACTTCGACGCGGGAGCGAGACTTCAATGCACGAGCAATTCGTAGAGCGTGATGGCGTCAGCCTTTATGTCCGGGTCGATGGCGCGACCGACGCGGACTCTCCGACAATTGTTTTTGCAAACTCGCTTGGCACCGATACTTCCCTTTGGGATCTGGTGGTGCCGCTGCTCCCGACCGAGCTTCGGATCATACGGTATGACAAGCGTGGGCATGGCCGCTCATCCGTCCCAGCTTCACCCTATTCGATGGGGGCCCTGATCGCCGACGCAGAGGCGGTCTGCGATGCCCTTTCGGTTCGCGATTCCGTCTTTGTTGGCCTGTCCGTCGGAGGCATGATCGCCCAAGGTCTTGCCGTCAAACGCCTTGACCTGATGCGGGCTGTTGTCTTGTCGAACACCGGCGCCAAGATCGGGACCAAGCAGCTTTGGAACGACCGGATTGCCACGGTCCTGTCCAAAGGGCTGGAACCACTCGCCGATAGCGTTATGCCGCGCTGGTTTGGCAGGGATTTCCTCAACACCCCCGCGATGGAGCCTTGGAAGGCGCTGTTCCTGTCTACCCCTCCACAGGGATATGCCGGGGTCTGCGCTGCCATCGCCGGGACCGACTTTTTTGCAACCACCGCCAGCTTACGCCTGCCCGCCTTGGGGATTGCCGGATCCGAAGACGGGGCCACGCCCCCCGATCTGGTGCGCGAAACCATTGACCTTATCCCCGGCAGCCGGTTCGCACTGATCCGGCGTGCCGGACACCTCCCCTGCGTCGAGGCCCCCGAGGCCTATGCCAGACATCTGATCAACTTCTTGCAAGAGATCGGTCATGTCTGAACAGACAATGCCATTCGCTTGCGCGACATAGGCTTCGGAAGGCCGCTGACTTTCAAAGGGATATTCTCATGTCTGCCTCTATCTACGACAGCGCCATGTTCCGGGATCTGTTCCTTGACTGCGAAGTGGCCACGCTCTTTACCGACACGGCAGAGCTGCGGGCGATGCTGCTTGTCTGGGGTGCCCTTGCCCAGGCACAAGCCGCTGAAGGCCTTATCCCCGAGGTCAGCGCCAAGGCAATCCAGCGGGCTGCGATGGAAATCCAGGTCGATCCCGCTGCACTGGCCAAGGCCACGGGCCAAAACGCCGTCGTTGTCCCCGCCCTCGTCACGGCCTTTCGCCAAGAGCTGAAGGCACCAGAGCACGCGCAATGGCTGCACTACGGGGCAACCTCGCAGGACGTCATGGAAACCGGGCTTGTCCTGCGCCTGCGTCAGGTCCTGGCCCTATACGAGACCCGGCTGATCGCGACGATCAATGCCCTTGGAAAGCAGGCCGAGGCTCATGCCGATCTGCCCATGGCAGGCCGAACCTATGGCCAGGTCGCCACGCCCACCACCTTTGGTGCCGTGTTGGCCAGTTGGGGTAGCCCGCTGATCGAGCTCTTGGACCAGTTGGCCGTGGTCAGGGCCAACCTGTTGAAGGTCAGCCTCTCCGGCGCCGCCGGCACGCTGTCTGCGATGGAAGACAAGGGCCCTGCGGTTCGGGCCGGTTTGGCCAAGGGCCTTGGCCTGTCAGACCCGGGGCAAAGCTGGCATTCTTCCCGCCATCCCATCGCCGGGCTCGCGGCATGGATCACCCTCGTCACCGGCAGCCTCGCCAAGATGGCCGAGGATCTGGGGCTGATGACCCAGACCGGACTGGGCGAGGTTCGCCTGCCCAGCGCTGGCGGGTCATCCACCATGCCGCAAAAGCAGAACCCGGTGATGCCGTCGGTCATGGTCGCTATTGCGAGCCATGTTGCTGGTCTGAACGGCGTGATGCAGGGTGCTATCGTCCACCGCCAGCAGCGCGACGGCGCCGCATGGATCAGCGAATGGATGAGCCTGCCGCAAATGTGCCTTGGGCTGGGCCGGTCCCTCATTCTGGCGCAGGAACTGGCTGAAGGGATCGCGCCCGCCCCCGCCGCAATGCTGGCCCAGATCGACGACGGAACCGGTCTGATCTATGCCGAGGCCCTATCGTTCAGGCTTGCCAACACCATGCCACGGCCAGAGGCGCAGAGCGTGGTCAAGGCCCTGTGCAAAGAGGTTCTCATAAGTGGCCGCTCCCTACCCGATCTAGCGACAGCGGCCTACCCTGAGGCGGATATCTCCACCCTCTTTGATCCGGCCCACCAGCTTGGCACGGCACCTGCCGAGGCACGGGCCTTTGCCGCCGCCGCGTCGCGGGTTGCAAAGTAAACCAAACGGTCTAAAACGTGCCGAGATCCGGCGCGGAGCCCCCTACATGACCAAGAACCTGCCGCTCACCTTCATCTTCATCACGGTGGTGATCGACGCCATGGGGATTGGTCTGATCCTTCCCGTTATGCCCGACCTCATCCGCGAGGTAAATGGCGGCGATCTGGGGCAGGCCGCCCTTTGGGGTGGCATCCTGACAACCGTCTATGCCGTCATGCAGTTCAGCTTTGGACCATTGGTGGGTAACCTGTCGGACAGGTTCGGCCGGCGTCCGGTTCTGCTAACATCCTTGGTGGTGATGGCGATCGACTACGTCGTCATGGCCTTGGCAGGGGCAATCTGGCTCTTGTTCATAGGCCGGATCGTGGGTGGCGTGACCGCGGCCACGCAATCGACGGCTATGGCCTATGTCGCGGACATCTCAAAGCCAGAAGAAAAGGCAGCCAACTTCGGCCTGATCGGCGCGGCCTTTGGGGTGGGGTTTGTGTTCGGACCCTTGATCGGCGGGCTTTTGGCCAGCTATGGAACCCGCGCACCGTTCTATGCAGCAGCCGTCCTTGCAAGCGCCAACTTCCTGTTCGGCTACTTTGTCCTGCCCGAAACCGTAACAGACCGCATTCGCCGCCCCTTTTCCTGGCTTCGCGCAAACCCTTTTGGCGCGTTCAAGCATATTGGTGCCTTGCCGGGGCTACGACCCATGCTCGTGCTGATGTTCTTTTACGGGGTCGCCTTCTTTGTTTACCCGGCAGTCTGGGCCTATTACGGCCAGATCCGTTTTGGCTGGGGGCCGGGCATGGTCGGGGTCTCTCTGGCTGTCTACGGCATCTCGATCGCTGTGGTGCAGGGTGTTCTCATCCGTCCGATCCTCGCACGGATCGGCGAAAGGCGGGCGGTGATCCTTGGCCTGATCGTCGAGGTTGCAGCATTCGTCTTTCTTGGCTTTGTCCAGGCCGGGTGGATGGCGCTGGCCTTTACGGTTGTTGCGGCCTTCGGCGCGATTGCCGGACCCGCCCTACAAGGGATCATGTCCCGAACCGCCCAGGACAACCAGCAGGGTGAATTGCAGGGCATCCTGACGTCGATCAACGCGATTGCCGTGATTATTGCACCGCTGATCATGACCCAGACCTTCTTTTTCTTTACCCGAGAAAACGCCCCGATCTATTCGCCAGGCGCGCCATTCCTCCTGTCTGCGGTGCTGACTGTTGTCTGCATCGGCCTGTTCTTGATGGCCCGACCGACCACCCCGCAGGGCGTCGCGACACAACCGCCACCGGCTGCCTGATCCCGACCCCCCGGGGTCGGTTTCAGAGGCGCAAACCCGTTTGGCCAAGCTCAATTCTTAGCCGCGAAGCACATATAAAGGAGGCCCGTCATGGCCCGCATCACCGCCGCTGTCTGTCACGCCTTTGGCCAGCCCCTGACTGTTGAACAGGTTGAGCTTCGCGACCCCATCGCAGGCGAGGTCGAAGTGACTTTGGCCGCTGTCGCCATCTGTCACTCAGACATCACCTACCTTGACGGTGGTTGGGGCGGGTCGCTTCCGGCGGTCTATGGCCACGAGGCGGCGGGCACGGTCACATCGGTGGGCGACGGCGTCCGGGGGATCAGCGTCGGCGATGCTGTGGTCGTGACCCTGATCCGGTCCTGCGGCCATTGCGCGCCCTGTTCTTCGGGCAAGCCTGTGATGTGCGACACCTCTTATGACGGCGATCACGGCCCACTCAAGACGGCGGACGGCGGCAAGCTGCACCAGGCTATGGCCTCTGGCGCCTTTGCCGAAAAGGTGGTTGTGGATCAAAGCCAGGTTGTGCGCATCCCTTCGGACATCTCGATGGAGGCGGCATCCCTGCTGGCCTGCGGTGTGATCACCGGTGTGGGCGCCGTGGTGAACGCGGCGAACCTGCGGGCCGGTCAGGACGTCGTCGTCATCGGCGCAGGTGGCGTCGGGCTGAACGCCATTCAGGGTGCCCGGATCGCCGGTGCGCGCCGGATCGTTGCCGTGGATATGTCGCCCGAAAAGCTGGCCATCGCCAAGGAGTTCGGCGCGACGGACGGCGTGCTGGCCACGGACCCAGAGCCCTGGAGGGCCGCCAAGGCCGCCATGGGCCGGGGTGCGGACGCGGTCTTTGTCACTGTTGGGGCCATCCCGGCCTTTGATCAGGGCCCGCAGTACCTGGCCAAAGGGGGCCGGGTGATCATGGTGGGCATGCCCCATTCGGGCGCCATGTCGACCTATGAGCCGGTGATGGTTGCCGCCGCCGGTCAGGGCATGATCGGCTCAAAGATGGGTGATACGGTCATAAAGCGGGACATCCCCTGGATGGTCGATCTGTACCAGCAGGGTAGGCTGAAACTGGATGAGCTGATTTCGGGCCGCTGGACGCTGGACCAGATCAACGAGGCGATCGCCGATACCAAGACCGGATCGGCCCGGCGCAACGTCATCACTTTCTGATCCTCAGAAGGCGTCGTCCCAGCCAAAGGCGACAACGGGTTCTTCCTGTCCGCCCAGCTTGCGATAAAGGCCAAGGGCCGCGATGTTGTCAGGCTCTGTCGCAAGCCATATGCCCCGGCAGCCCCTGCGCCGCGCGCTTTCCATCAATCGCGCGGTCAGCGCGCTGGCGATACCGCGCCGCAAATGGCTGTCGCGGGTGCCGACTTCATTGATGAACAACGAAGGCGGCTTGTCCGGATGCAGCAGTATGGCGCCCGTCGCCATGGCCACCACAAGGTCGCCATCAAAGGCCAGCACGATCTCGTGCAGCGGGTCGTTCAAGAATGCGCGGGCCTGTTCGGGGATCATCGCCTCATCGAACAACCCGTCGGGAACGGACAACAACAGGTCCAGATCGGCTGGACCAAGCTGTCGTATCGTGATCCCCTCCATGAAAACACCCTCCGACTTATGGGACATGCCCTATGAAACTCACCGATCTCGACATCATCGTGACAGCCCCTCCCGCCCCCGGCTGGGGTGGCCGCTACTGGATTCTGGTCAAGGTGACCACTGACACCGGTATCACCGGCTGGGGGGAATGCTACGCATCCTCTGTCGGACCACAAGCGATGGATGCCGTGATCCGCGACGTGTTCGAGCGTCACATGGCCGGCGAAAACCCCGAGAACATCGAGCTGATGTTCCGCCGCGTATACTCTTCTGGCTTTACCCAGCGTCCGGACCTGACGATCATGGGCGCATGGTCGGGGCTTGAGATCGCCTGTTGGGACATTCTGGGCAAGGACCGCGACCGTCCTGTCCACGCGCTGATCGGCGGGCAGGTGACAGACCGCGTGCGCGCCTATACCTACCTTTATCCCACCGCCCCAAGCCACCGGTTGCCCGATTTCTGGGTTGATGCAGACATGGCCGCCGAAAGTGCGGTCACGATGGTGGAAAAGGGCTATACGGCCGTCAAGTTCGATCCAGCCGGGCCCTATACCCTGCGCGCGGGCCATATGCCTGCAATGTCGGACATCTCGCGCTCTGTCGCGTTCTGCCAGGCAATCCGCGAAGCAGTAGGCGACAAGGCTGACCTCCTGTTCGGCACGCATGGACAATTTTCGACGGGTGGGGCGATCCGCATGGGTACCGCAATCGCCCCCTATTCGCCGCTTTGGTTCGAAGAGCCGATCCCACCCGACAACCCCGCCGAGCTTGAGAAGGTCGCCACCGGAGTTCCAATCCCCGTAGCCGTTGGCGAACGGCTTAGCACCAAGGCCGAGTTCGCGCAGGCCCTGCGTCACGGCGCCTCGATCCTGCAACCGGCCCTTGGCCGGGCGGGTGGCATCTGGGAGGGCAAGAAGATCGCCGTTCTGGCCGAAGCCTACAATGCGCAGATGGCCCCGCATCTTTATGCCGGTCCCATCGAATGGGCAGCCAACGTGCAGCTGGGCGCCTCTCTGCCCAACCTCCTGATGGCTGAAACGATCGAAACGCCTTACCACAGCGCCCTGATCAAGGGGACATTGACGGTCGAAGGGGGGTATATTCCCGTCCCGCAAGGCGCCGGCCTCGGGATCGAGGTCGACGAGGCACTCGCGCGGGCGCATCCCTTCAAGGGCGACGGGTTGCATCTGCAAATGCAGGAGGCCCCGGTCAGCTATCACGAAGTCAATGTGTTTGAAGGCGGCGCCCCCTCTATCCCCGAGTAGGGGCAATGGATCGGGAAGGCGGCATTCCCCCTTCCCTATTCTCCTGCGCTCGGTCAGTCTTGGGTCATGACTACCCGGAATTCCCTTGTGCGTCGGACGGCGGCCCGCGCCGCTGGACACGCCATTACCCTCTTTGCCCGGATCATTGCGGCGCCCCGCGCCGACTGGCGGGGCATTGCACCAGAACAAAAACAGCGGGTCTACTACGCCAACCATGTGTCCAACGGAGACATGCCGATGATCTGGTCGGTTTTGCCCGCCGCCCTGCGCCGCCAGACACGCCCCGTCGCGGCGGCCGACTACTGGCTCAGAACACCTCTGAGGGCCTTTGCCGGAGCCGAGGTGTTCCGCGCCGTCCTGATCGACCGGCGACCCGAGGCCCGCACCTCGGACCCGATGGAGGCGATATTGGCCGCCATTGAAGAAGGGTCATCGCTGATCATCTTTCCCGAAGGCAACCGGAACTTGACCGACGACCCTCTGTTGCCGTTCAAGGCGGGCCTGTACAACATCGCAAAAGCGCGACCCGACGTGGACCTTGTCCCCACATGGGTGGCCAACCTGAACGCCATCCTGCCGAAGGGCGAGATCATTCCCCTGCCCCTGATCTGCACCGTGACCTTTGGCAGCCCGGTCCACATTCAGCCGGACGAGGGCAAGGATGCCTTTCTGGCCCGGGCCAGTACGGCGCTGTCAGACCTTGCCCCACCGCTGCACGACCGGGTGTCAAAGGGTGAAGAGGCCCGGCCGTGACCAGTACGACAGGTGACATTGCGCTGCTGTTCATCGGCACTTTCGCCCTGCTGACAGCCTTGACCTTCCTTGGTGAAGTGCTGGCCCTGCGCAGACCGGGACCGGTGGTGGAAACCTACCGGACCCGCGTTCACAGCTGGTGGGCGATGGTCATCCTGTTCGGCCTTGCCCTGATCCTGGGGCAGGCGGGGGTGACCCTTCTGTTTGCCTTTGCCGCCTTTGCCGCGTTGCGAGAATTCCTCACATTCTCGACCAAGGCGCGGGCTGACCACCTGTCGCTGGCGTTGGCCTTTTTCGTGGTCCTGCCCCTTCAGTTTCTGTTGATCTGGCTTGGATGGACCGGGCTTTTCACCGTTTTCATCCCCGTCTACGCCTTTCTTCTTTTGCCGATCGTGTCGGTCTTGAGGGGCAACTCGGACCGGTTCCTGATGCGGGTGGCCGAGACGCAATGGGGGCTGATGATCTGCGTTTATTGTGCCAGCCACGTCCCGGCCCTGATGACCCTCGTTATTCCCGGCAGCGGCGACCGATCGGTCCTTTTGATTGCGTTTCTGATCATGGTGGTCCAGCTGGGCGACCTTCTGGATTTCTGGTTCGGACGGCGGATCGGGCGGCACAAGATCGCGCCGGGCCTGTCGCCTAAGACATGGGAAGGGATGCTGGCCGGCGTCGCCTCTGCCGCTTTGATTGGGGCGGTGTTTGCCTGGCTCACACCCTTTGGCGTTCTGGGGGCGGCAGGCATGTCGTCCCTTGCCTCGGCCACCGGAATGTTCGGTAACCTGGTGCTCGCGGCGATCAAACGGGACAAGGGCGTCAAAGACTGGAGCCATCTAATCCCCGGGCAAGGCGGGTTTCTCGATCAGTTGGACAGCGTGCTTTTTGCGGCGCCGGTCTTTTACCATGCGGCGCATCTTGTCTGGATGCCCTGAGCCTTCAGCCCCGGGACATCACCAAAAGGCCCGCGATGATCAGGGCAAGGCCTATCACCCTTTGGGCCTGAACTGGTTCGTTAAGGAAAACGATGCCCGAAATGCTGACCATGACAAAGCTGATGCTGACAAAGGGATAGACCAGCGAGAGATCGGCATGCCGCAGTGCAGACAACCACAGCAATGTCCCCACGCCGTAAAGGGCAAGGCCCGTCAAGACGAACGGCGAAGTCAGAAAGGCCATCGCCTGCTGCATGACACCCGCATGGGGGGCAAGATCCAGCCGATTGACCCCGGACTTGAAGGCCGTTTGCGCAACCGCCGACAGCGTAACGCTTAGAAAGACGAGGGCGAAACCCAGAAGGCTCAAAACAAGGCTCCTCCGATGGGAAGGCGTTGCGCCACAACGATGAGGACAACACATAGTCCGATGATCATCCGGCTTTGACGGTCCTTGAGGGCAAAAACCACCGGGTCATCGTCAATCTTGCCACGTTTGGCCCAGATCCATGTCCGAAAAGTCCATTGGGCGAACAGAGGCAGCAACAGCCAAAGAACATAGGGGCTTGCGTAGGTCTCGGTCACCGCGTCGCTGTTGAGAAACAGGGACAGCGTCAGGATCGCGAGCGCGCTGTTGGCAATCCCGAACATGGCGATAAAGTCGATTTCGTCGGTCTCGTAATTGCGCTTTCCGATCCGACCAGTGCCGGTGCTGCGCGCCACCTCAATATAGCGTTTGAGGTAGGCCAGCCCGAGGAAGAAAAACAAGGCAAAGTTCAAAAGCCATGGCGACAACGGCACCGAAATTGCGACGGCGCCAGCCAAGAGGCGAACGGAGTAAAGCAGGGCCAGAGTGACGACATCGATAGTCGAAAACTGTTTGAGGTACATCGAATAGGCCATCGTCAGCCCGACATAGCCCAACAGGACCAGACCAAAGGCGGACCCGATCAGGCCAAAGCCGCCGACAAGGCCAACGCCCAGGAGGAAGACCGCCGCCTTGACGCCGGTGATAGGCAACAAGGTCCCGGCTGCGAACGGCCGGTTCCGTTTGCTTCGATGGGCACGGTCCGCCTCTATGTCGACCAGGTCGTTGAGGATGTAGATCGCCGAGGCGCAAAACGAGAACATCAGGAACCCGATGATCACCAAGATCAGATTTGCAGGCTCGGCATAGCCTGCGGACAGGATCATCGGCACGACCAGCAGCACGTTCTTGGACCATTGGTGCGGGCGCATCGCTTTGAGCAGGACGCGACCGGTCGGAACCTGATCCTGAACCAAAACTCCGCCGTCGGACAGGTGGATCGCGTCAGGCGCAACGCCAATCGGCGGATTGACATAGCCCCTGGCGGCAGCTGCGTCCCAGATCGGTATATCGTCGTTAGAATTGCCAATATACTCAAAGTCATCACTGCCGGCGTCCTGCCGGATAGCATCCAGCTTGACCCTACTTTTCATGTTGCGGCCGGGCTCCGACGCAATGACAGCGTCAAAGATGCCCAGATACTCTGCGATCCGATCAGCAGCGATCCGGTCGGCTGCAGTCGCCAGAACGACCCTTCGACCGAGGGCACGGGCGGTCTTGGCGTGGTCAATGACCGCCGCAACGTAGGGCAAGCTTTCGGGCACAAAGTCGACATGCTCGGCCAGATAGCGCTTGACCCGTGACCACTCTCTCTGGGCCAAAAGGCGGGTCAGGGCGCCAAAATGCTCTGGCCGCGCAGCGGCCTGCACCAACATCTCCTGCGCCAGATCCGATCGGATCAGCGTCCCATCCAGATCAATGTAGAGCGGTATGGACTCTTCCATATGCGGTTGTCTTCCTGCCCCTGCTAGTCCGAAATCGGACCCATCCAAAATGCATCGCCACCGAGGACTGCCGTCTACCGCGAAGACATGAGGTTGGCAGGGCAACCGTATGTCTTTGTTGTGTCACGGCGCAAATCAACCTCCTGAAAATCATGCTGCCCCCATCTTGACCCGGTTTGTTCGTATTTGGGGACGATTGTCGGCCTAACCTGTTCACGCAATCGGAAAGGCTAAGGGCCGGGCACCATAGACAGAGACGACCTGTGGCAGGAGAGCCTATGACAACTCGTCGCCAAGAATTGGCCAATCGGACACTTCCGATGGTGGTGATCCTTTTTGTGCTGGCTTGGGGCGTTCGTCTTGTCGGCGTCGATGTTGGCTACTTATTCGGCGACGAACGTATCAACGATGCGGCCCGGGCCATGACGGGCCAGTTGATCCCCGGCCAGCATTTCTATCCGCCCTTTCTCAATTACATCAACGCCGCTGCCTTTGCCGTTCTTTTCGCAGGCGGTCGAATGCTTGACGTCTGGCCCGATACAGCGGCGTTCCGGGCGCAATACTTTTCCGATCCCCTCCCGTTCTACATTACCGCGCGCGTGGTGGTTGCCGGGCTGGCCGCACTGACAGCCCCGGCTTTCTACCTTGTCGCGCGGGCGCTGCGGATCGACGGATGGTATGCTGTGGGCGCTGGACTGTTGGGTCTGATGTATCCCTTGGGGGTCTATCAGTCGCATATCGCCAAGTCGGACGTGGCCCTTGCCAGCTTTGCCGTCCTGACCCTCCTCGCCCTGATTCGGCGACATCAGCCGCAGGCAGGTGGTCGCGATGATGTCGTGCTTGCCGTTGCTGCAACCATTGCCATCAGCTTCAAGCATTCGTTCGTGTTCCTGCTCTTGCCGCTTGTCATCGTTCATATCATTGCCTTGTGGCGTTCGAGGTCAGGGGCACAGGCCGGCAAATCCCTTTTGCGGGCCATGCTGACGGTGGGCCTCGTTTGGCCCATCCTGAACATCGGAACTGTCTTGGATTTTCAGGAATTTCTGGCCTACCAGCGCATTCAGAGCCTGATGTCTCATTCCGACGGCAGTTTTCTTGAGGCGATCCGTCTTTTTGGCACCCTGGCAGCAGGCCAGGTCAGCGGGATCACCATCACGGGCGCCCTTCTTGCCCTGACCTTTCCCATTTACCTTCAAAGCGGGCTTTGCAGGTTGCCTCAACGCGGGCTGCTTGCTGGCATTTGGGGGTCGATTATCCTGTCAATCTTGATCGAGTTGACGATTGTCGGAACCCGCCAACCGGTTCACCTGTGGTTGCCGCAACTTGCCTGCCTGCTATTGCTGGCGACTGCTATGATCATGGATCTGATGCGAGGGCGCTTTGCGTGGATCGGGTCTCTCGCCTTTGGTGCAACCGTTGTTCTGTCCGCCTGGGGCGTTGTATCCGTCGCCACCGAGGCCACCGCGGTTCCGACCGCGACCGAGGTCGAGGCGCTCTTGATGATCTCCTACCGGGACCGCCGCATCGTCTCGTATGACCGCTTTCAGGTCCCCCAGGCGGCCAAGGCCATTGCCATGGTCAGGGCACGAAATGAGCAGCTGGCCGAGCGTTACGACGTCATCCTTCCCGATGTTGCGCCCGAACGCACGACCGGTAAAGTGAGCCGGGACGCTCTGTTCCACCTGCAGATGCCCAGTGGGATGTTCGGCCTCGAAGATGTTGCCGAAGACGACATGGAGGAGCTCATCCGTCCCTTTGCCTGGCCGCTACAACCGCAGGAATGGCAGTTGGACTACTGGATTGATCAGGACTTTACCTTGTTTTTGGTCGAGGATTTTGACTACCTCTCGCGGGTGACGCCCTCAGCCCTTTTCCGTAGCTTCTACCAAGAGTTGGCGGACAGATGCGCCCTTGTGGACACCATACCGCCCCGAAAACCCCTGTTTCTTGAAGGGGAGGTCAGCCTGTTTGACTGCATAGAACTGACCGAAAGCGCGCAGGCCCGGAACGACTGACTGCCGTGGCCTCCGGTTTCGACTTTGAAGACACCGGCTTTGGGACATAGGCTGCAAATCTTGTTGGATAAACAGTGCATGAGGTTTCGCAGCGTGGTGGCGAAAGAACCATCCAAAGGTCAGAAAATTGGATAATTGGTGCCGCAGTTTCCGGGCCAGACCCATATCTTCTTTTGGCGCGAACTAGCCGCGCTGGAAAGGCTTGGGACCAGGGTCCGCTTGTTCAGCACCCAAAAACCGCCACCAGGCTTAATCTCGCATTCCTGGTCGACCGAGGCGATGGAGCGGACAACCTATCTGGGTGAGGCCGGTCCCATCGCCGGTTTACGCGCCCTGCCCCAGATACCCTACGGACAGATCCTCAAAGCCATTGGATCAGAACCAGCCAGCTTCTTTCGTGACCTGGCCGTAACGATCCCCGCCGCGCGCACCCTATGCGACCATTGCCGGTCCGACGCCATTGATCATGTCCACGTCCATTCCTGCGGTCGGGCGGCATTGATCGCAGCGCTCGCCCGCGCGATGGGAGGACCAACATATTCCCTGACCCTTCACGGTGAGCTTGACGCCTACGGACCGGGGCAACGGTTCAAATGGCGAGGGGCAAGCTTTGCCACAGCCGTCACCCGAAAGCTGATCGCGGACCTTCGATCCGCAATGCCGGAGGTGTTGCCCGACACGCTGCTCTTGCAGCCCATGGGCGTCGATATTGACGCTCTTACGCGCGATCGCCCCTACCTGCCCCATGCGCCCGGCGAGACCCTCCGCCTGTTCTGCTGCGCCCGGTTGAATATCATCAAAGGGCACGTCGACTTGCTTCAGGCGGTCAAGCAGCTTCTGGAAACCGGTCAGCCCGTCGCACTAGAACTGGCCGGAGAGGACGATGAGGGGGGCGCCGGATACCGACGGGTCATCGAGCACGAGATCAAGCGCCTTGATCTGCAGGATCACGTAACCCTACTTGGTGCAATCGACGCAGAAACTGTCCGTCAGAAACTCTTGTCCGCCCATATCTTTGTCCTTGCCAGCTGGATGGAAGCACTAGGTGTGGCCTATATGGAAGCGATGAGTTGCGGTGTACCCGTCGTCGGAACCGACGTAGGCGGCGTGGCAGAGCTGATAACCAGCGGACAGGACGGCATCCTTGTGCCGGAGCGGGATCCGTCCAGCCTCGCTGCCGCCATCAGAACAGTGGCCGAGGACAGCGACCTGAGCCAAAGGCTTGGTTCAGCAGGGCGCGACCGCGTCGTTGCGGGTTTCAGTTCGGCGCGGGGGGCCGAAACCCTGATGCAGGGGCTGGCGTCCCTGACGACCGACCCCCTTGACGTAATATGAGCAGGGACTGCCTGTGCCGACCACTAACTGCTTTCCAACAGCCCCTCAAAGACCGCAAAGTCATCTCCCAACCTAGCAACATCCACGGGGTAGCCACTCGTGCGGTAATACCGCTCGATCGCTCGGCTGAGGGTGGTAAACTCCGGAAGGGAACCTGTGAACTCCTCCGGGCTATCTGGGCTGAGCTCTGCCAGATCGCGATAGAACCAACTCGTTTCAGGCAAGCGGGGGTCAGCCAAGGTGTCGATCATGCGTTTGCGTACATCAATCGGTTCGTGTCCTTCCGTATCGGCAAAGCCCAACGGGCTGGCGCTTGCAACATAAACTGTCTTGCCCACATGTTTGCCGGCAAACACACGCAGCGTCGTGACTGGATCGGTCGGATGCAAGATACGGTATCCGGCGGGCCTGTCGGGATCGGCAAGGCGCAACGCAATCTCGGAGGTCCCAACTGTCAAAGCCTTGGGATCGGTCAAGGTCATGCCGGGGGTCGGGCGGTCAAAAAATTCGGACTGCAGGATGTCTTGGGTCAAAGTCCTTGCCCAAACCACATCACCGCAGACAGGGGCAGAATAGGTGACAAGTTTGACATTGTCCCACGGCCAGCGCCGCAGTTCTGCAGGCATCGCCGGACCATGACCCGATGGACCAAACTGGTCCCCCAGCATTACCGCACTCAGGAAATGCTGCGCCAGACCGGCCCCCATACTATGCCCCGTAACATAGATGCGGCGGGGCGCACGGCCCCCTGTCCCTTGGGCCAAATGGATGAGGCTCGCGCGGATCTTTGGCAACGCGCTGCGCAATGAATGAGCGATCCCCCGGTGGACCTTGCCCACCGTCGAGATATCGCCAAACACCTCGGGTCCGATCAGGCGATATCCAAAGTCCGTGATCCAGTCGGGGTTTCCCTCGGCGTTCTCGGTGCTCAGCGCCCGTAAGGCGGCCCGCACAGCCGAACCCGAGCGGCTGCCCCGGAAAACAATGTGGATATCGTAGTCAGATGTACCGGAAATATGCCGTTTGAGGACGAACCCCAGCATACTTTGCGATTCCGGCTGGTCAGGTTCGCCCTTGTCACCTGTCCCGCCTTCAAATGCGATCAGGACATCGCGTGCGCTTCGCGCTGCAAGCAGCCCCGCACTTGCCACTTGGGTCAGCCGAACCTCATGCTCTTCGCCATCCCTCGGGCGGTAGCACATCAGAACATCGCGGATTTCGCCGCTGATTGCCTGCAATGGCTTTTGCTCTGTCCAGGTTGTTTCAAGCAGGCTCAAAGCGGGGAACCAGGGTCGCAGCGTGTCGTACCGATAGAGGACCGGATCATGGCTAGAGTTGTTGGCAAAGCCCGCCAAAGAGCCCGGGCCACGATAGCCTGCAGGTGTCGGAACGCGCGCTTCAAACTTGGCAACGGAAAAGCGCGCCCAGTCGCGCGCCTTGCCCATAAAAGCATTGCGGGCGTCATCTTTGCCATGCTTTTCAAAGAAGGGGTCAAATGGCCAGACGAGGGTCTGCGCCCAAAGCTGATAGCACAGAATACAAAGGTCCAGGTTGTAGACGACCGGATTGTACGCAAGCCCTTGAAGATCAGCATCAGAGAGGCTGGCTTGTGCAATGGGGATTGGTCCGCTGCTGCAAGCGCTCAACAACGCGGTTGACGCCCCGCCAAGCAATAGGCTGCGGCGGCTGGTTTTCGTCCCTGCCGATCGCGCGTTCGCCCTGCCCCCCTGCTCTGTGCTTTCCTGGAGGTTGGACATTCTGCAGCTCCCATATTCAGTCGAATCCCTCAATCGATGCCAGTTCTTGGGCAAACTTCAGAACTCGGCCGGATTACACCAACTTACCCCAACTTAAGGGGTCTACTCACGCCGGTAGGTTATGGTCTGCCCAAAGACCAATCGCTCGAAAGCTGGAGGGCCCGTTCGATGCAAGGCAATTAGTCGTAAGGCGCGCGGTCGGCGAAGCCAGGATTCAATTTGCTACGTTCTCAGAAGCTCTGGACATTACTCGGCCTCTCTTATGTTAGCCGTCGTCGACTGCGGACATGGCAAAGACAAATCAGTTCAAGACCGGTTTCGCCAATATTCCTGCCACCGCGGACATTCAGACGGGTCCAAACCAATTGCTCCCAGAAACGCGGGAACCACACTGCCATGCTTCTCCATCGCGGCTTCATAGCAAAGCGTTTGGCAGCCAGGCTGAAAGAAGGCCTCAATGCTGGCATCATCTACCAGCCATGAACTCAGTTCATAGTCAAAGACGCTTTCGACATCTCCGACGGGCCGCCCAAACTTTGCAAGGGCCCCAGCTGTCTGCTTCTTCCAGCTTTCGAGCCAATCCTGACGCTCTCTTAGAAATAGAACCGTGCGAACCTCGAACCCTTGGAAAACCAAATCAAAGATTGCGCGCTCGGAAGGGCGTCTGAGAAATGAAAACGCCTCCGCCGATATTAGCAAAGCACGACCAGGCTTCGCCATAAGCCTTTCATTTATGCGCAGCGCCTGTAGCCGCTGCTGCTCAAGAGTAGGTGCCGCGAATTCAGGGTAGCGAAGCCTTATTGGCGTGTTCAGTTCCGGCCTGATGATACAATGAGCAATATCAAAGCAGTTCACCACCGCCGTTGCTCGCCTCTTGGGAAATATTTCAAAAAGGTTCTCAACCGTGGCCAATCCAAGATTCAGCAAAAATTCTGCGTTGTCCGCAAGGTAGTGTTGAATCGAAGTTGAACCTGTCTTATGTTTTCCAGCATGCAAAAAAATCGTCCGAGGCATCAATCCGCCCCTGCATCAAAAAAATTCATCAGCTCAGATTTTCCAAATTTCCTCTCATATAGCGCAATATCCTCTGCATATATAGCTTTCACTTCCGATGCTATCTGCTCATCAAACATAGCTTTAGGATCAGGAATATTTCCCTGCCGCTTCTGCTCCAGAAGCTCAACGACCGGAATATCCATTGGATCTTTTAAGTCGAGCATCACCTTGAGCTTGGTAGTATCGTGGCGCAAGGCATCGCGGGTATCGATAATGCTAATCCCTGTCATTCTTTCAATAGTTGATGCTGCATACGGAAAATCTTCTAATCGAAAATAGTCATCATATTCCTTGTACAGAAGGAATGCAGATTGGTGGCGCAAATGTATGTCATATCGGGCTACTGGGGTCTTCTTTAGTTCAGCGAGAAGCGTTCGAAAAGTCAGGTCATGAGGATGGAAAGAGCGGTTCCTCAAGTTTCCAAACAACCACGCCTGCATATCCAAATTGACGAATTTATCCACGAACGCACTGTATATCCTTTGATAGGGACAACGCAGTATGACAAAAGTATAGTCAGACAGGAAGGCAGTTTCCGTGTTTGCGTTGAAGGATTTGTTATTCGCATGAATCCAGTTTATGTCAGAAATATCCGAGATACAGCCGTTGGCGACCGCAACAGAAAACCGCATGGTTGAGCAGGCATTCTTCGGAATCCAAGTATAGCAGGCTGAGGACGAATATATCCTCATCGTTTGGCCCAGAGCAAAGTTGTGGCTCTGGTTTTGCGCGAGTGGACCAGTACTAGAACTGGTGTGCATAAACTCTCTGCGTTTCACAATGAACTTTCCAATCCTTAGAATGTCTTTTTAGCGGGCAATGTGTGAAGTAATGAGTACAAGGGCCGGCTCCAATTTTTTGGAATAACTCAGATCAGCTGTTCAATAATTCTTCGCGCAACAAAAGTTGGTCCATTTTGATCCTTCATTTTGGATGCGAACATAATAGCATTGGCTCGAATCTTCTGGAAATCAAAATTCTTCAACTTTTCAGGCGTGTCCTCTCTTCCAATGACCAACCCAACGCCCAACTCTTCAATCAGTTCACCAAGTATCTGGTGATTTCGATGTGTTGGCACCACAACCACCGGCACACCGTAGGACAATGCCTGATAGGTCGAGCCACTACCTCCCTGCGTGATCGCCAACGCAGCATTTTGAAGAAGAGGCGCAAACGGAAGTTGCTGATATGATTGGCATTTGACCTCAAGTTCGCTCTCTTCCGGAGCGCAGGGTCCAACATATACCATCTCAACAGCACCGCAGAATCGGGCTAGCCTATTTATCAAATCTGGAAGCATCCCTATGCAACCACTAGAACCCATCGACGCCAACAAAACATTTCGGATCGCCAGCAAATCATCAGTAAGTTCGCCTGGCAGCTCCCAAAAGCAGGCGCCGCAAGATTGCTGTTTCTCATTCCGTAGCCGAAATTGGTCCACGAGAGGCTGTGGATCAGCAAATAGAACTTCATCTGCATCATAGAGTTGATCAGGCGATTCTAACTCTTTCAATCCCTTCGCTCGGCGGATTGTATTGATCACTTCTTTGAGTTTTGAGAATTTTCTTTGCTGGACCGTTTGAGCACCAGCCTGTGCAAGAAAGACATTGGTCACAAGTATGCGAGGGATCGATGGCCAGTCTATCACTGATTGCCAACTGACAGGCTCAATGTCACACAGGATTAGATCAAATTTCTCGGAAGATAGTAGCGTTTCAATTTCGTCGGCAAACCCTTCGAAAGACGCAGTGTTCACTTGATGCGAGATGGCGGATACACTGAAACCACTTTCCAGGATCAGGCTTAGAAACCGGGAACGATCTGGAATAGCAAAACGGATGTTAACATCCGCCAGATCTCGAAGGGCAGACGCAATCGTCAGGAGCCTTGAGATATGCCCCAGCGCAGGCCCGGCAATGAACAATATGTTTTTCACACTGTTTCATCAACAAGCTCGTCAGCCTTGTCAATCGGGTAATGCCAAAGACAACGCGGCTTCCCCGCTCATGGCACTTAAAGAAGACCACACCGAGCTGCTGGCGTAGGGGCTGTAGTCTTCTCTGTCCTCATGACACGCGATTCACAAAAGAAGACAAGCCATCCCCCTGTAATTATGGCGATCCCACGAGGACTCGAACCCCGAACCTGCTGATTAGAAGTCAGCTGCTCTATCCAGTTGAGCTATGGGACCGCTGGCGTCCTTCTACGGCGCGTCAGACCTGTTTGGCAACGTCTTCCGGCCTGAAGACCTCACCGAAAATCTTGGTCAAGATTTTTCAGCGTCGGTGAGATTCATGTCCCAAATGAAAATTCCTCGCGAGGAATTTTCGGTCGCGACTAGTGAGTCCAGACACCACGCCGCGCCGTGGCAAAGTTCTCGCCGTAGCCGCCGGCCCGAAGATTGGGCTTGCGGATCTTTGGCTCCTGAACGACGACCTCGATCCCGTTTTCGGAAGCATAGTCCAGCGCCTCTTCTTTCGAGGCAAAGGTCATGCGGACCTGGGTCTGGGTATCACTCGAGGAGGTCCATCCCATAAGCGGATCAACTTCACGCGCAGAGGCCGGCGCGAACTCCAGCACCCAGTCATGCGTTTTGGCTGTACCAGATTGCATTGCTGTTCTGGCGGGTCGGTAGATGCGTGCGCGCATGGTTAATCTCCAGCTCTGTCGAGATCTATATCGGGCAATCAGAGGGACCATGCAATCCCCAGTAGCGCAAACGGGCTTCGATGCCGTCCAAGGCTGTTCAGGAACTGCGAGACAATGCAAATCGAGGCTGTCCCTCGTTGTTCTTTGGCCCAACTGAGATAGGTGTCAGCTCAGGTCTATTCGGGCTACGGTCCTTGTCGCCGTCGATCATGCTCTTCCGAATTCTTGAAGGTTCGAAAAGCACCTGCTGACACCTCTGCTGACACTCTTTCTCAGCAGTCGGGGTTGAAGCGGCGGGCATTGGGAGCAATCTTAAGGGGCTTCAGGAGTCTTCTCACATGCACAACAACTCGCCCGAGGCCATGCCAGTCCTCTACCCGGCGCCCGATGTCAAAACCCGCGAAAAGCTTGAGGGCGGCATTAGGTTCCGGATGCAGACGGATTTCAGCGCCGCCGGCGACCAGCCTGCAGCGATCAAGGAGATTGCCGAAGCCATCCGCCAGGGTGAGCGGGATCAGGTCCTTCTGGGCGCAACCGGTACGGGCAAGACATTCACCATGGCAAAGGTGATCGAAGAGACCCAGCGCCCAGCCATTATCCTCGCCCCCAACAAGACACTCGCCGCCCAGCTTTATGGTGAGTTCAAAGGCTTCTTTCCCGACAATGCCGTCGAATATTTTGTCAGTTATTACGACTACTACCAGCCAGAGGCCTATGTGGCCCGGTCGGACACCTACATTGAGAAAGAAAGCCAGATCAACGAACAGATCGACCGCATGCGCCATTCGGCCACGCGGGCCCTCTTGGAACGTGATGATGTGATCATCGTGGCCTCAGTTTCATGCATATACGGCATCGGTTCGGTCGAGACTTACGGGGCGATGACGACCGACCTCGTCAAAGGCCAGATGTACGATCAGCGGGCCGTGATCGCCGACCTGATTGCCCAGCAATACCGCCGCAACGATCAGGCCTTTGGCCGAGGCACGTTCCGGGTGCGCGGCGATTCCCTCGAGGTGTGGCCCGCCCACCTTGATGACCGGGCGTGGAAGCTGTCCTTCTTCGGAGAAGAGCTTGAGGCGATTACCGAGTTTGACCCGCTCACCGGGCACAAGACGGACCAGTTCGACCGTATCCGGATCTACGCCAATTCGCACTATGTGACCCCGCGTCCGACCATGCAGCAGGCGATCATCGGCATCAAGAAAGAGCTGCGGATGCGGCTGGACCAGCTGGTGAACGACGGCAAACTGTTGGAGGCCCAACGCCTGGAACAGCGCACCAACTTCGACCTCGAGATGCTCGAGGCGACGGGGGTCTGCAACGGGATCGAGAACTATTCCCGCTACCTGACAGGCCGCGCCCCGGGCGAGCCGCCGCCAACCCTGTTTGAGTTCATCCCCGACAACGCCATCGTCTTTGCCGATGAGTCCCACGTATCCGTCCCCCAGATCGGCGGCATGTACAAGGGCGACTACCGGCGTAAGTTTACCCTAGCGGAACATGGGTTCCGCCTACCCTCCTGCATGGACAACCGGCCCTTGAAGTTTGAAGAATGGGACGCGATGCGCCCACAATCCGTCTTCGTCTCCGCCACGCCCGCGTCGTGGGAAATGGACCAAACCGGCGGAGTTTTTACCGAACAGGTGATCCGCCCGACCGGCCTTCTGGACCCGGTGATCGAGATCCGGCCAGTGGACACCCAGGTCGATGACGTGATGGACGAAATCCGCCGGGTATCGGCCGCCGGGTATCGGACACTTGTCACCACATTGACCAAACGCATGGCCGAGGATCTGACCGAGTACCTGCACGAACAGGGCATCCGCGTCCGCTATATGCATTCCGACATCGACACGATCGAACGGATCGAGATCCTGCGCGACCTGCGCCTTGGCGCCTTTGACGTGCTCATCGGGATCAACCTCTTGCGCGAGGGCCTCGATATCCCCGAATGCGGGCTGGTCGCGATCCTGGATGCCGACAAGGAAGGCTTCTTGCGGTCAGAAACCTCGCTCATCCAGACAATCGGCCGCGCAGCCCGGAACGTCGATGGGCGGGTCATCATGTATGCCGACCGCATTACCGGCTCGATGGAGCGGGCGATGAAGGAAACCGACCGCCGGCGGGCCAAACAAATGGCCTATAATGTGGAGCATGGGATCACCCCCCAGACCGTCAAAAAGAACGTCGAGGATATTCTGGCCGGCCTCTACAAGGGCGACGTCGACATGAACCGGGTCACGGCCAAGATCGACAAGCCATTGGCAGGGGCAAACCTCAAGGCCGTGCTGGACGGGTTGCGGCTGGACATGCGCAAGGCCGCCGAAAACCTCGAATTCGAAGAGGCTGCCCGCTTGCGCGATGAGGTGAAGCGCCTGGAAACGGTCGAGCTGACCATTGCGGACGATCCGCTCGCGCGTCAGCAGGCCGTCGAAAAGGCGGTGGACGATGCCCAGAAGGCCTCGGGCCGATCAACCGGCGGTCGAGGCGGAATGCGCGGCGGGAAATCGCGATATGGGGGCAAGCGTTGACTGGAATGCCGGGTCTGACACGCTAGGTTAAGGCCATGCGTATGTTTCTGCCCTTTCTGTTCCTCGCCTGTCCCGCTGCCGCGTGGGAGTTTACGGCCGCCCCGATATGCACCCTCAGCCAGACAACCGTGGCCGCAGAGGTCACGGTGACCTACGACGCGACTTTGCCGGAGTACGCCATCACCATCACCCTCTTTGATGGTAAATGGCCAGACGGGCCAGTCTTTGCCCTGGCTTTCGAAGGGGGCATCCCTTTGACCATCCAGACCGATCGGCATGCCTTGTCAGACGGGGACAAGAGCGTGACGGTAAGGGATCGGGGTTTTGGCAATGTGCTTAACGGTATGGAGTTCAACGGGATCGCCGTCGGCTTACTTGGCGATGCAATGCTTCCGATACCACTGGCCGGGATCAAAGGACCAATGCAGTCGTTCCGTAGTTGCCCCGAGGATGCACTATCCTAGCGAGGCTGTCCTAAGGTTGCCTGCGATAAGTCTTACCGCAGAACGTGGACCGAACACCGGGCATGGCGGACCACCCGAGCGGCTGTGGCCCCAAGAAAGTAGTCCTCTATCCCTGGTCGATGCGACGCCATGACGATCAGGTCATTGTGATGCACCTCTGCCCAGTCGACAATCTCTCGCCCAGCATGCCCATCAATGACCTCGCATTCGGCTCCTTGCACGCCCCGCGCCAGATTGGAAAGATCGGCCAGCAGTTCCTTGCGCTGGTGGGCCCGAAACTCTGAGGGCATGTAGGTCGATGCATAGCCCGGGATAGGGTCCATGATGTGCAGCATGGTGATCTTGGCACCCGGCGAGGCCAAACCTTCTGCAACCGCGATGGCACCAAGAGAATCCCGACGCCCCTCAAATGAAATCGGGAGCAAAATATTGTTGTACATGGTGTTTCCTCTCATTGCTTGAACAGAGTTTGCACCCAGCCAAGGAAAAGAACCTTGATCCATATCATGAAGGCTGGAATGGTCTTGGCTGTCGGGAAAATCGCAGAAAACGTCCCAGAGGTTTGCAAGTCGAGATGACTGTTATCGTGATACTGGGCTCGGCGAATTGGGCCAATGGACCCTCTCCGGCCCTGCGACGCCGAACCCTTTATGGGGCCAGGCTATTTCACGAAAGCAAGGCCGCCTTTGTGGTCGCCTGCGGCGGGCTTCTTAAACAGCCCCCGATAGAGGCCGAAGTGATGCGCGACATTCTGCGTTCGGTTGGCGTGCCAGACGAGGTCATCCGGCTGGAGACCCGTTCAACCACGACAGGCGAGAACCTGAATTTTGTTCTGCCGATCCTGGACGAGTTTGGAACAAGGTCCATCATTCTGGTGAAAGATTGGTATCATCTGCCCCGTGCCAAGCTTGTTGCCCGTCGATTGGGGCTAAGCTGCGTTGGGGCGTCCCCTGGGCTGCAAGCGACCCATATCGGTCAACAGGCACGGTCCGCCTTACGTGAAATACCGGCCTATATCGCCTATTGGCTACGCCTAAAGGGCCGGCCAGGGCGAAAATCCTAATGCGACGTTAACCTTTCGTCTGCAGCTTGTTGGCATGACCGCCCGAACCGCCTTTTCCAATGGACTTTGGATTTGCCTCTTCTGGCTGATCTGCGCGCCAATTTCGGCGATGGCCGGGGCATGGACCCAAGAGGAAGGCAGCATGTTCGTGTCGTTTGGGGGCAATGTCGCCTTGTTCGATCATGCAACGCGGCCGGTCCACTACGATCCGACGATCTTCCTGGAATACGGCCTCTCACGCCGTTTGACCCTGGGTCTAGACGGCTACACCGCCGACAAGGGAGAGGCCGGAAGCCTGTTCGGCTTTGCAAGAACCGCCATAGGACGAACGGACGGTCCCGTTGTCGTCGCGCTTGCCTTTGGCCTGGGCCTGACCAAGACGCCCAATGGCCCGCTGTGGGAAACCGCCCGCATTGGAGGTCACTTGGGCCAGGGCCTGGACCGCGGTTGGCTTGCGCTCGACGCAGAGGCGACGCGGGTCTTGCAGCAACCCTTGGTCCAGACAAAGATGGAACTGACATGGGGGCACCGCCTTGGGAACGGCTGGACCAGCGTCCTGTCAGGACAGATCGGATCCGGTCTGGAAGGCGACTTCTATGCTAAGTTGAACCCGTCGCTCACATATGACCTGACGCAAAGTATTCGGCTTCGGGCAGGCTATGTGCAGGCCCTTACCGGGGACAGGGGGAGCGGGCTAAGCGCACAGGTCTGGGTGGATTTCTGAATGTGTATCACCAGCTTTCTGTGCCAGGTGCGCCCTTGATATGGCCGGTCAGGTTGCTCGTAACCCAACCTCCGTAAAAATCCCCAGGCTGTGCCAGGACGCGTTCGTCGCTAACCCAGGCTTCGTCGACCGCCGATGCGTAGAAGGCGATGTGATCGCGTAGCTGCGCAAAGACTGCTGACGGAACCGGGTAATCCCAGGCGGCCTGACGGACTTTGCGACCCTGCCAGTCCAGGTCGAAGTACCGGGCTTGGCCCTTCCACTCGCACCAGCTACGGCGCGAGCCGGGCTGAAGCGCATCCATCCGGATATCACAAATGGGGATGTAGTAAGTTGGCGGATGATGCGTTTCGCAAACCCTCCAGGCGGCGACGGTGCTTGCCAGCTCCTCTCCACCGAACACGACCCGCAGAAGATGCGGCACGGTCTCAAGGAAAGGGGGACGAGGATAGGCCTGGACGTTTTCGGTCGGCAAAAGTGACATGCTACGGAACCTGTCACGCCGCTTGACACAGTCAAGGAGCGGGGCCAGAAATCTTGCTCAGGGGGTCGTAGCTCAGTTGGGAGAGCGCGTCGTTCGCAACGACGAGGTCAGGGGTTCGATCCCCCTCGGCTCCACCAGATACCGGATCATCCGACCCGACCTTTGCCTCTGCATGATAGCAGAGGCGTCATATGCTTCAGCCTGTAACATTCGCGTCACGGAAAAAGCGCGACATTGCGCTGTGCCCCCCGATCGGCAATGAGGGAGGACGAGGAGAGAATACCCCACATGCTTGACGCAACTGCCCGCCGACTGATCGACCCGACGCTCAACCGATTGGGCCGCGCGATTGCTTCTTGGGGCGTCTCGGCCAATGCGGTCACGATAATGGGGCTTGGCTTGGGGCTTTTGGCCGCCTTGCTGATCGCCTTGGGATGGCCGGGCCTTTCTCTGTTGCCCCTTCTGGCCTCCCGATTGGCAGACGGGCTGGACGGGGCTATCGCCCGGGCGACACAAAAGACCGACTTTGGCGGCTACCTTGATATCGCAGCCGATTTCCTGTTTTACGGGGCGGTTCCACTCGCCTTCGTACTCAGTGATCCAGCCGTAAACGGGGCAGCGGGCGCCTTCTTGCTCACGTCCTTTTACTTCAATGGAACAAGCTTTCTTGGCTATGCAATCCTAGCCGAAAAACGGGGACTGGAGACGCAAAACCAAGGGGTCAAATCGCTCTATTTCTCGAACGGCCTCCTGGAAGGGACCGAGACCATCGGGTTTTTCATCCTGCTATGCCTGTTTTCGGGCAGCTTTCCGTTGATGGCCTGGGTTTTTGGAAGCTTGTGTTTCGCCGGAGGCATCCTGCGGATCATCGCGGCCCGCAAAGTGTTCGGCCAGTAATCCTGTTTCACTGGAAAAGAGGCAGGCATTGCTGTAGCCGCCCCCCAAAGGGCACAAGAGGCAGGCAATGACATCGGCCACAACGGTAGACGCGATGGGCCCGCTGATTTTGGGATCAGGTGGGCAGATAGGTACCGCGTTCCGGACCTTATGGGAACGTGGAGCCTGGCCCGATTGCCGACGCCCTCTATGGCATCGACGCCACGGCGACGACTTTTCCTGGGATATGCTTGCAGGACCGGCACCACGCGATCCCCGGTTGTCTTTGGCACGAGGCGTTATCGTTTTGACAGGAGGCGTCTCAGGAGGAACAGACCCATCCCAGAACACTACACTTGCGTGCGCCGCGATAGAGCTGGCGAAACGACAAGGCCTTGGCCCGGTCTTGCTATGTTCTTCGCAGGCTGTCTATGGCCGCGCCGAAGGCCCTCAGGGCGAGGGGGTCACCCCCCACCCCGTTTCGGCCTACGGACAAGCGAAACTTGAAATGGAAGCGGCCGTTGCCGGACAAGACGGTCTGTGTTGCCTGCGGATCGGCAATGTCGCAGGAACCGACATGCTCTTGCGGAATGCGGCCCTGGGACCGGTCAAACTGGACCAGTTCCCGGACGGCCGGGGGCCGCGTCGCTGCTACATTGGCCCCAAAAGTCTGGCCACAACCATGTTGTCCTTGATCGAGGCCCATCTGGCAGGCCAAATCTTGCCCAACATCCTGAACGTTTCAGCCCCAGGAGAACGGGACATGGCCGACTTGCTGACAGAAGCCGGGGCAAGATGGTCCTGGACGCCAGCGCCCGAGGCAGCACTGCCCTCATTGTCATTGGATCTTAGCCTGATGAACAGTATTGTGCCACTGCCCGAGGCCGCCGGTTCAGCCCAATCACTGATCGCAGAGGCGCGCGCGGCAGGCTGGGGTCTTTCGGCATGACGTGGGGCAAGCGCATCCTCGACCTAGCCGTCGCCCTTCCAGTCACGATCATCGCCGTCCCTATCCTGATCGGGCTGATCATCGCCCTTCTTCTGCGCGAAGGGCGCCCGATCTTTTATGTCTCGGAACGCATGAAAACGCCGACCCAAAGTTTCGGCCTCATCAAGCTGCGCACCATGCGGCCCGCTCCCCCCGGGACAGAGGGTGGAGTAACGGGTGGTGACAAATCTGAAAGAATGTCCGACTTGCACAGGCTGCTGCGTCGGACCCGAGGCGATGAACTTCCGCAGCTTTGGAATGTCATAAAGGGGGACATGAGCCTCGTCGGCCCAAGACCGCCGCTGCGCATCTATGTCGAGGACTACCCAGAAATATACAAAGAAGTCTTGAAATGCAGGCCCGGCGTGACGGGCGTTGCGTCATTGAGGTTTCATCAACGAGAAGAAGAATTGCTGGCGGCATGCCGGACTGCGGACGAAACCGACGACGTTTATCGGCGGCGATGCATTCCTCGCAAGGCAAAGCTGGATTTGATTTATCATGAGAACCAAAGCGTCTGCGGCGACATCATGCTCATCCTTCAGACGATTGGCCGTCTCTTTGATCGAAAATAGTGCATCTGCTTGCTTAATTGACACGATCTAGTAGTATCGCGGGCTTACAGAGATCCTGAATCCGCTAAGGATTTGGCCTTGTACGTAGGTCAGTCCGGTAGGTGGTTTCGAGGGCGCAAGAGGGTCGCGGCATTAGTCGAGAATGTGCTTGCTACCAAGAATGGTGGCCGGCGGGAGTAAGAAGAAAATTGGCAGTTCAATTTGTGTTCGGGGTGCTCTTGCGGCTGGTCTCGGATCTTCCAAGGCCAGTTAAGCGATCTTTCATTGTAGCGCTTGATGTGCTGCTTCTCCCGGTTGCAATGTTCTTTGCCCTCGCGCTTCAGCAAAGCAGGTTTCCCCACACGGCAGGCATGACGCAGCTTTGGCTGTCGATGATTATCCTCATGACGCTGGCCGGACTGCTGAGTGTGACGATGGGGCTGCACAAGGTTCAACTCAAGGCATACGAGACCCGAGCCCTTGGCATGACCGCCCTGCACGCCTTGGTCGTCGGGGTCGCTTCCGCGCTTCTTGGTCAATTGTCGGGCAGTGGCAGCCCGCTTTCGACCTCCATCATCTTTGCATTCGTCTTTTTCGGGCTCTGCGCCGGATCACGTTTTGTCCTTTTGCAAGTTTTGCGCTCCATCTACGCCCATGGAAAGGAACAGATCCGCGTCCTGATCTATGGTGCTGGCCGGATGGGCAAGCAGTTGGCAGCCGCACTCAAGGCAGACGACACCCTCGTCCCAATCGCCTTTGTCGATGATGACAAGGAATTGCATTCGACCATCGTGCAGGGACTGACGGTCTATTCCGGAGTCGCCATTTCAGCCTTGGTACGGCAAAAGAAGATTGATCGCGTCCTGTTGGCGATGCCTTCGCAGTCTCGGGCGCGACTTGCCCAGATTTCCAGCCGGCTTGAGGATATGGGCCTGTCTGTCGAGTCTCTACCGTCCTTCTCTCAGCTTGCCGGGAACGGCGCGCGACTGGTCGAACAATTGCGCCCTGTTTCTCCGGGGCAATTCCTGGGCCGAGCCCCGGTTGATACAGAACTTCCAGCCGGGGCAGAAACCTACGTGGGTCGATCGGTCCTGATCACAGGTGCAGGCGGATCAATCGGGTCGGAACTTTGCCGCCAGCTGATCATTTGCCGTCCCCGGCGCATCGTTCTGATGGAGATCAGCGAGCTCGCACTCTATACGATCAACAACGAGCTTTCGGCCCTCGCCAAGCACAACGACGTTGAGATCGTGCCAAGCCTCGGCTCTGTCTGCGAGGCGCCGATTGTACGCCGGGTTCTTGAAGAGCACGCCGTCGAGATTGTCGTGCATGCTGCCGCCTACAAGCATGTGCCGATTGTTGAACGCGATCCGGTTCCGGGCTTTTCCAACAACGTTCTGGGTACCCATACCCTTGCGCTGGCCGCGATGGAGGCACGGGTTAGCCGGTTCATCCTCATTTCAACCGACAAGGCTGTCCGTCCCAAGAACATGATGGGCGCCTCCAAAAGGCTGGCCGAGATTGTCATTCAGGATCTTGCCAGCCGCGCCACACCCGGGCTTGGGGACACGATCTTTTCGATGGTGCGTTTTGGCAATGTTATCGGCTCATCCGGATCTGTCATTCCGCTCTTCGAAGATCAGATTTCAAGAGGCGGCCCGGTCACTCTGACCCACAAGGACGTCACCCGGTACTTCATGACCATCCCCGAGGCTGCACGACTGGTCCTTGTGGCGGGCAGCTTTGCCAAAGGTGGCGATCTGTTCGTTCTGGATATGGGTGACCCGGTCTCGATCTACGACCTTGCCCGCCAGATGATCACGGCAGCAGGCTATACCCTGCGCAGTGAAGACAATCCCGAAGGGGATATCGAAATTGTCCTGACGGGATTGCGACCCGGTGAAAAGCTTAGCGAAGAGCTGTTGATCGGCAAGGGGCAGACCACCACGCCCCACCCCAAGATCCTGCGTGCCCGCGAAACTCATCTGAGCGAGATCGAGGTCGCCGCTTGCATCAAGGCCCTGCGGGCCGCCGTTGCAGAGGCCGACGACAAGTCGATCCGGGACATCGTTGGCCGTTGGGTGCAAGAAGCAAAAGGGCAAGAGTCCCTCAAGGACAAAGCCCGCCAGACTTTTCCGGCCGAGTAGCACCGGCGCCTTTGCTGCGAAATGCTAGGACGCGGCAGCGATACGTGGGCGGCCTTGGGCAGTTACGCGGATCGTGGCCTCAATGAACATGGACTGGCCCTCTACCTCCACTTCCTTGATCTCCCGCGAAATGCTCAGCCGGATCTCCTCAACACCGGCGAGGCGGGCCCGATCCGATGCCTCTGCCTCCAGAGCGACTTCCAGCGCTTCAAGGGCTGCGTCCCTGTCTGTGTATCTGACCGGGCCACTTGGCAGGTGGGACGTGAACGTGCCGGGTCCTGACCCCGTCACTGTTCCGCTTGCGACCATAGCAACCTGACCAACAACCGCGCCGATAGCATTGGCAACGCCACCCTGTGCCGGCAACACCATCCGGGCCCCCAACCGTTCACCGACAGCGCCATAATAGCTGGCCGCCGAAGCCCCAAGGCCGATGACAGGCACACCCAGCCGAAGCTCGGTCTCGATCACCGCGCGATGTCGGTCAAGACCGGCGGTGGTCAGCCCATGCCGCGCCAATGCTGCGGGGGACAGGCCCCAGTCCCGCCCATCCTCGGCAAAGGCAGTCTCAAGCAGGCAGGTGACGGTCTGGGCGGTCAGTTGGTCGATGATAGCCCGCGCCATGTGACCGGCCCCTTCCGCGATGCGCTCGCCGCGCCCGGATCGTTTACGGGCGAAGAGGGCCAGTCCTTTTTCGGCCGCCGCCCCATCCCAGGACGCCAGCGTGCCGGTTACATGTGCCGCGTCCGATGGCGTCACGCCGGCGATCATGGCAAAGCCCCGCGACACCAGACGCCCCAGCGCCGGAGCCTCTACCCGGCCGCGGACGGCATCGGACCACGCGAGGGGTCCATCTGCCAGACGCGCCGCAACGGCAGCCTCTCTGGCATCCAGCCCCGGCGGAACTGCTGACCAAAGTGGCACCACGAACCGGCCAACGCCATCAGGTGCGGCGTCAGTGGACAGGGCCCGGTCCAGCGTCCTGTGCACAAGCGCCCCATGGGTCACCGCCAACAATGACAGCGGCATGAGTCTGCGCGGGCCAAGCATAAGGCCGCCCTCCAATCCCTCTAGCAGGTGGACTTCGCTATCGCCGCCCAAACCGGTGGTCCGCATCGCAACAGCCTCGACCATTGTCCGGTAAGGGCCGACACGCGCGCCTTCCGGGTCGATCTTGGGACGGCCGTCACGCAGCAGGCAAACGTCGGTGGTCGTGCCGCCGATATCACTGACCAGTGCATCCTGTTCACCGGTCAACCAACTGGCCCCGGCAATGCTGGCGGCCGGGCCACTCAGGATCGTTTCGATCGGCTTTTCGCGGGCAAGGGCAGCGCTGACCAGCGCCCCATCGCCGCGCACGACCATCATCCGGGCCGAAATGCCACGCCGCTCAAGATGGGCCTCGCAGGCCCCGATCAATCCGTCGATCATCCCGATCAACCGGGCGTTCAGGACAGCAGTCAGCGCCCGCTTCGGTCCACCCAAAGCACTGGACAATTCATGCGAACAGGTCACCGGACGACCAGTGACGGACCGGATCAGATCTCGCGCGGCCAGCTCATGTCCGGGGTTGCGCGTGGCAAAGCGGGCAGCCACCGCAAACCCGGTGATATCAGGACCAAGGGCCGCAAGCGCGTCGCCAAGGGCACCAATGTCCAGCGGGGCAATCTCCTGCCCGGCATGCCCATGCCCCCCCGCCAGACGGATGACTGGATCGCCCTTCAGGGCGGCCTCAAGCCCGTCGCGGGCAAGTTCGCCCTCGTCAAAACCGATAAAGATCAGGGCAACGCGGCCGCCCTGCCCTTCGACCAGTGCATTGGTGGCAAGGGTTGTCGAAAGCGACACCATTCCGATGGCGGCAGGGTCCAGACCGGTCTCTTCCAGAACCGCATCAATGGCCCCGGCAATCCCAAGCGACAGATCTGGACGCGAGGTCAGCGCCTTGGCCGAGGCAAGGACACGGTCTTCGACTTCATCAATCAGGACGGCGTCCGTGTAGGTGCCCCCGGTATCCACGCCCAACAAGACTGCCATCGATCTAACTCCAGCTGCACTGGGCGCACTGTAAGGCGGGTTTGAACCCGCCCGCCGCCACAAAAACGGCGCGAAGATCGCTCTTCGCGCCGCACCGATTCAGTAAGGTGGGTTTCAACCCACCACCAGCCCTAGTTCAGGGCCGCGTCCGTGATCGCATGGGTCCATGCGCCTTCTGGCACCGCCGTGATCACCGGGTCCGACCCGCCAGCCAACAGCGTATCGACCGTTCGCTGAAAGTCAGCCGGATCAAGGGCGCCATTGGACCCTGCGGTCAGCTTGGCAATCTCTTCCATCATGGCGATCTGGTGCCCTTCGGTCTGGGCGCCCGTCTCATCATAATCCAGCACGATCATCGCCGCCTCGAGCGGGTTTTCTTCCGCCCACTTCCAGCCCATCATCGAGGCCCGGACAAAGCGGACCATCTTGTCGGTAAAGGCGGGATCGTCGAGGTTGCTTTCCAGGACGTACATCCCGTCCTCCAGCGTCGCCACGCCCATATCCTCGTACTTGAAGGTGATCAGTTCATCGGGGCTGACGCCCGCCTCAAGCACCTGATTGTACTCGTTGTAGGTCATGGTCGAGATGCAGTCGGCCTGGCGTTGCAACAGTGGATCGACGTTAAAGCCCTGCTTGAGAACGGTCACCCCGTCCTCGCCACCTTCGGTTGGAATGCCTTCCTGGCTCATCCAGCTGAGGAAGGGGTATTCGTTGCCAAAGAACCAAACGCCGATGGTCCGCCCCCGGAAATCCTGGGGTCCGGTGATCCCGGTGTCCTTCCAGCAGGTCAGCATCAGACCCGACGACTTGAAAGGCTGGGCGATGTTCACCACCGGCAAACCGTTCTCGCGGGCCGCAAGTGCGGATGGCATCCAGTTGAGCATGACATCCGCCCCGCCACCGGCAAGAACCTGTGGTGGCGCAATGTCGGGACCACCGGCAAGAATGGTCACATCAAGGCCTTCCTCGTCATAGAACCCCTGATCAAGAGCCACGTAGTAGCCCGCGAACTGGGCCTGGGTCACCCATTGCAATTGCAACCTGACGTCATCTTGAGCCAGGGCAGGCGTTGCCACGCCCATCGCCGCCGCAGCGGCCAGTATCATCCGTTTCATTTGTCAAACCTCCTTGCTGATTTGTCGTTGCCGTCTGTTCGTCTTGCCCGGCCTCATCGTGCCATTTGTTTTTTGCGCACGTTGCGAGGGGTGCCAGAACGTCAGTCCCCGTTCTGCGAGCGTAACCACACCGTAAAAGGCGCTTCCCGCCAGCGCGGCCACCAGGATGGCGGCCCACACGACATCTAGCGCCAACTGACCCACCGAGGTCGAGATTCGAAAGCCGAGACCAACGGTCGGGGAACCAAAGAACTCTGCCACAATGGCACCAATCAGGGCCAATGTGGTGGAAATCTTCAGGCCGTTGAAAATGAAAGGCAAGGCCGCCGGAAGCCGGAGCTTCCAAAGGGTCTGCCAGTAACCGGCGCCATAAGTCCGCATCAGGTCCCGCTGCATCGCGCTGGTATCGCCCAGCCCCGCCACCGTGTTCACCAGCATCGGAAAAAAGACCATCAGGACCACGACCGCCGCCTTGGACTGCCAGCCAAATCCATACCACATGACAAGGATCGGCGCGGTCCCGACGATAGGAAGGGCCGCCATGAAACTGCCCACCGGCAAAAGCCCACGACGCAAGAAGTCAAACCGATCCACAAGGACCGCGATGCACAGGGCCGCCCCACAGCCCATCACATAGCCCGACAACCCACCCTTCAGAATGGTTTGGACAAAGTCAGCCCAAAGCACGTTAACGTTGGCCCCAAAGGCAGCCCCGATGGCACTGGGCGCGGGCAAGATGACCTGCGGCACGTTCAGCCCCCGCACGACAAGCTCCCACATCACAAGAACCGTCAGCCCAAAGATCGCAGGCACGGCCATTTGGCCCAGCCGGGTGTTGGACAGCGGTCCATTGGCCAGCCGGGCATTCAGCGCCCAACCAGCGGCCCAGACGACAAGAGCAAGGGACAAAGGGATCATCCTGCAACCCCCATCCGGCGCAGGGTCCGACGCTCCATCGCGCCAATGGCAAAGACCAGCACCGCCGCAAGCGTGGCTGCGGCAAAAAGGGCGGCCCAGATCTGCGAGGTCTGGCCATAGTAGCTTCCCGCAAGCATGCGCGCACCAAGGCCGCCCTTTTGCACCGGCAATTCGCCGACGATGGCGCCGACGAGGCTGGCCGCAATTCCGATCTTCAAGGACGCGAAAAGGTAGGGCACCGAGGCTGGCAACCGTAACTTGAACAAGGCCTCCATGGGCGAGGCCGAATAGGTCCGCAAAAGATCTAGCTGCATGGCATCCGGACTTCGCAGACCCTTTACCATGCCCACAACGACTGGAAAGAACGACAGGTAGGCCGAGATGACAGCCTTCGGGAACATCCCCTGAACGCCAACTGAGTAAAGAACAACGATGATCATGGGGGCCAGCGCCACAATCGGGATCGTCTGACTGACTATGGCCCAGGGCATAACACTCATGTCCATCGTGCGGCTATGGACGATGCCAACGGCCAAAAGCACGCCAAGCCCGGTTCCGATCACAAAGCCCAGAACAGTGGCCCATAGGGTGATGCCGGTGTGATAGACGAGGCTTCGGTTGGAAAAGCTACCCGATTGGACGATACCGCGGCGGCCATAGACCTCTTCCCCGATTGTGCTGTCCCAGATTTCGATCGCCACCTGATGTGGAGCAGGCAGCTTTGCGCGTTCTTGGCTCCAGCTCCGCGCCAGATGGTCGGAGTTGGACAGGACCAGAGCAATGGCACCGGCGTCGCGACGCTCGATCGCGGTGGACGGTGTCACGAGGGCGCCTGCACGCTCTGCCTCTGTCAGGACTTCGCGGATGTTCATGGGAAGGCAGGCCACGTACCAAAGCGTGACAATGGCAAGAACGACAATAAGGACTGGCAGAACGCGTTCCCTCATGCAGCCGCCCTCCTGTCGGTTTCGGGCTTGTCACTGAAATTCTTTGCAAAAGAATTTCGTCGCCAACCCCCGATGGCTAAGGAACTAAAAACTTTCTGCGAAAGTTTTTGGCCACAACGCCTAGTCATCGGTATGCCCCGCGCGAAGGCCTTCGCGCACCCGATGCGCGATCTCGATAAAGGCCTGGCTGTCGCGGATATCGAGCGGCCTCTCTCGGGGCAGCGGGCTATCGATGACATCCGTGATCCGACCCGGTCGGGGACTCATCACGACAATCTTGGTCGACAGGTAGACGGCCTCGGGGATGGAATGGGTAACGAACCCGATGGTCTTTCCGGTCCGATCCCACAAGCCAAGAAGCTCTTCATTCAGGCGGTCCCGCACAATCTCGTCCAAGGCGCCGAAGGGCTCGTCCATCAACAGGATATCTGCATCAAAAGCCAGCGCGCGGGCAATTGAGGCCCGCTGCTGCATGCCACCCGACAACTGCCATGGGTATTTGTTCTCGAACCCGACAAGGTCGACCAACTCAAGGACCCGGCGCACCCTTTCGGCCTGCTCGGCCTTGGAGAACTTCATGATCTCAAGCGGCAGGCGGACATTGCCGCCTATCGTGCGCCAGGGATAAAGGCCCGCCGCCTGAAACACATAGCCATAGCTGCGCGCCCGTCTTGCGGCATCCGGGGTCATGCCATTGACCGTCAAAGTGCCGCCCGTTGGTGTCTCAAGCCCCGCGATGCAGCGCAGGAACGTCGTCTTGCCGCATCCCGACGGGCCGATGAACGACACAAACTCCCCCCGCCCGATGTCCAGATTGACATCGCGCAGGGCCTGCACAGGTCCGTCACTGGTCTGAAATGTCAGATCCAGGCCACGCGCCGCGATGACCGGGGCAGTATCTGCTTGCGGTTCGGCCTGTGCCATCACACTCCGCTCGCCGGGATCCCCGATCGGGCCACAGGGCGCGGATCGGTAAGGGCCTTCCAGGATGACAGCGCCCGGTTGACCGGCGCATTCGCCTCGCGCGGGACAAACTGGCCGTGCCCTTCCTCGGTGCGCACCTCGCCATCGTTCACCAAGACCTTGCCCCGCGACAGGGTAAAGCGGGGCAGGCCCTTGACCTCTTTTCCCTCAAAGACGTTGTAGTCGATGGCCGATTGCTGACTGGCAGCCGTAATCGTCTTTGACTTTTCCGGGTCCCAGACAACCAGATCGGCGTCCGCGCCAACCAGAACGGCACCCTTGCGCGGATAGCAATTCAGGATCTTGGCGATATTGGTCGAGGTGACGGCGACAAATTCGTTCAACGTCAGGCGTCCGGTTGTCACCCCATGGGTCCAAAGCATGGGCATCCGGTCTTCCAGCCCCCCCGTCCCGTTGGGGATCTTGGTAAAGTCACCAAGGCCATAACGCTTCTGTTCGGTCGTAAAGGCACAGTGATCCGTTGCCACGACCGAGAGGGAGCCCGATTGCAGGCCGGCCCAAAGCGAATCCTGGTGCTTCTTGTCCCGGAAAGGAGGCGACATGACGCGCCGCGCTGCATGGTCCCAATCGGGGTGAGCGTACTCGCTTTCGTCGAGGGTAAGATGCTGGATAAGCGGCTCTCCCCACACGCGCTTGCCTTGCTGGCGGGCCCGGCGGATGGCCTCATGGGCCTCTTCACAAGACGTGTGAACCACATAGAGCGGCACCCCCGCCATGTCAGCAATCATGATCGCCCGGTTCGTCGCCTCGCCCTCAACCTGAGGCGGGCGGGAATAGGCATGGGCCTCCGGTCCGGTATTGCCCGCCTCCATCAGCTTGCGCTGAAGCTCGGCCACGACATCACCGTTTTCGGCATGGACCATCGCCACGCCGCCCAACTCACCCAGGCGGCTGAACGATGCATAAAGCTCATCGTCATTGACCATCAGGGCGCCCTTGTAGGCCATGAAATGCTTGAAGGTTGTGATGCCCTTGTCGATCACCTTGGGCATGTCGTCAAAGACCTGCTCTCCCCACCATGTGATGGCCATGTGGTAGGAATAGTCACAGTTGGCGCGTGTGGATTTGTTGTGCCACATTTGAAGGCCGTCGAGCAGGCCTTGGCCCGGCGCTGGCAGGACAAAGTCGACGACCATGGTCGTTCCCCCTGACACCGCCGCCCGGGTTCCGCTTTCAAAATCATCAGCCGAATAGGTGCCCATGAACGGCATTTCGAGGTGGGTGTGGGGATCAATGCCGCCGGGCATGACGTAGCAGCCGGTGGCATCAAGCGTTGTATCACCAGACAGGCCCTGGCCAATCTCGATGATGCGCCCACCATCGACCAAGACATCCGCCTTGTAGGTTAGGTCGGCGGTCACGACGGTGCCATTCTTGATCACGGTACTCATCTGGTCATCCCTCTCTCATGAAAAATTTCCGTCCCTGCCGGGAACGCCGGCCGTCACAATCGTTGCTGGCCTTCGCAAATGGGGTTGCCGTTGGCATCCCTGACCTGAAAGCCCGACGGGGGATCGGTCCGTTCTATCGAAAAAAGGTAGCAACCATCTGTATTCTGAAACACCGACGATACCGGTGTTCCGGGCGGTAGAACCGATGCGACTTCTGCCGGAAGGGTTGGTGGCACGTCCCGATCTGATCCCGAGGGCAGTGGAACGGCGCAGGCTGCGACCAACGGCAGCAGCAGGAAGGACAGATATCGGGACATTCAGAACTCCAAAACATTCAAGACAGGCAAGCAACGGCAGGCCCTGGCAATACCCGATCCTTGCAGTTCCGCCCCAGCGCGGGTCAAGGGCAAGCGTCCGCTCACGTGACAAACCCTGCCGTTTCGACAACGGCATGAAACAGGACATCCGTGCCCTTGGCGGCCCATTCAGGCGTGATCTCTTCAGCCTCGTTGTGGCTCAGGCCGTCCTTGCAGGGGCACATCACCATGACCGTCGGGGCGACCCGGTTGATCCAGCAGGCATCGTGCCCTGCGCCCGATACGATATCGAGATGGCTGTATCCCAGCCGTTCAGCCGCTGCCCGGACCGTATCGACCAGCGTCGGATCAAAGGTGACCGGATCAAAATGCCCGACCGGTTCGATGCTGATCCCAAGACCCAGATCCTTGGCAATCTCGGTCGCGGCGGCCTCGACCTGGGTCCGCATGGACGTCAGCTTTTCCAGCTCCGGAGAGCGAATGTCGACGGTAAAGACAGCCTTGCCCGGGATCACATTGCGCGAGTTGGGGTAGACATTGGCCTGACCCACCGCGCCGACCGCGCCGGGCTGATGGTCCATGGCGATCTGGTGCACAGCTTCCATGATCCGGGCCATGCCCAGCCCGGCGTTTACCCGCATCGCCATGGGGGTAGATCCGGTATGGGCATCTTTGCCCGTCAGCGTGATCTCTAGCCACCAAAGGCCCTGGCCGTGGGTAACGACGCCGATGTCCTTGCCTTCGGCCTCCAGGATCGGGCCCTGTTCGATGTGCAGTTCAAGAAAGGCGTGCATCTTGCGGGCGCCTACCTTTTCGGAACCCTTCCAACCGATACGCTCCAACTCATCCCCAAAGGCTTTGCCATCCGCATCGGTCCGGGAATAGGCCCAGTCCTGATCGTGGATGCCGGCAAACACGCCCGAGGCCAGCATGGCGGGGGCAAAACGGGTGCCCTCTTCGTTGGTCCAGTTGGTCACCACGATGGGATGACGGGTCTTGATCCCCAGGTCATTGAGGGTCCGCAACACCTCAAGCCCGCCCAACACACCCAGAACGCCGTCGTATTTGCCGCCCGTCGGCTGGGTGTCGAGGTGGCTGCCGACATAGACCGGAAGGGCGTCCGGGTCGGTGCCTTCGCGCCGGGCAAACATGGTGCCCATCTCGTCCAGCCCCATGGTGCAGCCCGCCGCCTCACACCATTTCTGAAACAGGGTGCGGCCTTCGGCATCGGCATCCGTCACCGTCTGGCGGTTGTTACCGCCCGCCACGCCGGGTCCGATCTTGGCCATCTCCATCAGGCTGTCCCACAGCCGGGCCCCGTCAATCTTGAGGTTCGCGCCGGGCGCTTGCGGGGTCGGGGACATTTGTATCTCCATCTTGTCAGGCCACCCTGCAATCCGGCAGGGCACGGCACAACTGATTTGACCAACTGGTCAAACCGACGCTAACACGGAGGTACGGGCAGTCAAGATGCCCAGCCCAGGAAAGGACCTGCCGTTGGCTCAACCGCGCACCCGCATTCAGACCCGGAACCGCGAAGCCATCCTTGCGGCCGGTCTTGAAGTGTTTTCCGCGCAAGGGTTCAGAGGGGCGACACTCGATGAGATTGCAGCCAAGGCCGGATTGTCCAAGCCCAACCTGCTCTATTACTTCCCCTCGAAAGAGGCCATTCACCATGCTCTTCTGGACGGGCTGCTTACCACTTGGCTTGACCCACTGCGGGCGCTGGACCCCCATGGGACGCCCAAGGCCGAGATCCTGGCATACGTTCAGCGCAAGCTGGCGATGAGCCGTGACTATCCGAGGGAAAGCCGTCTTTTCGCCAACGAAATCCTACAGGGCGCCCCAAGGATTGAGCCTGCGCTGTCGGGGGAGCTGAAGACACTTGTAGACGAAAAGGCAAAGGTCATTCGTGGTTGGTCAGACGAGGGGCAGATCGCCGCCGTTGACCCCCACCACCTGATATTTTCGATCTGGGCGCTGACCCAGCACTACGCCGATTTCGACGTCCAGGTGCGGGCGGTTCTCGGCGCCACCGACCCCTTTCCGGGGGCAGAGGACTACCTTGATCAGCTATTCAGCCGGATGCTCGCCGTCTGAAGCGGCGCCCTAGACGGAGGGGGCTTCGTCTGCGTGAAAGTCGATGTGAAGGTGGTTCCCATCCGGGTCCCAGATATTGACCTGAACGATGGGGAATGTCGGCACTCGGGTCAGCTCGTACTTTTCACCCATCTGATCCAGCTTGGCGATGAATTCATCAAAGCCCGTCGCCCGAAAGGCCCCATGCTCCAGCTTCAGGTCGTCGGGGTCTGATCCCGGTTCTGCCTTCACCTCGACCACATGGACCATGGCCTGATCCTTTGCATAAAGCCAGGCACCCGGAAAACTGAAGTCCGGACGGGGGCCAGGCTTCATGCCAAGGACCTTGTCATACCAGTCAATCATTTCTGCCAGCCGCGTGGTGCGGAGGTTGATGTGGTCCAGGTCTTCAATCATTTGACTTACTCCGCAGCTTGGGCGGCCGGGTTATTGGGATGGGTGGTCCAGTTGGCATAGTCCGATGTCACGACCTTGTCAGTACGCGGATCAACCGCTCCGTCAGGCATCCGTTCCATCGTGATGCAATCTTCGACGGGGCAAACATCGACGCACAGGTTACAGGCCACGCATTCTGCGTCAATCACCTCGAACACCCGGCCCTCCTTCATCGCGATCGCCTGGTGCGAGGTATCTTCGCAGGCGGCATAGCAGCGCCCGCATTTGATGCAGGCATCCTGGTCGATCTTGGCCTTGGCGACGTAGTTCAGGTTCAGATACTGCCAGTCGGTGACATTGGGCACGGCCCGTCCGACAAAGTCCGCCGTGCTTTCATAGCCCTTTTCGTCCATCCATTGGGACATGCCGGAAATCATTTCCTGAACGATCTTGAAGCCATAGGTCATCACGGCCGTGCAGACCTGGACGTTGCCGGCCCCCAGAACCATGAATTCTGCGGCATCGCGCCATGTAGTGACGCCGCCGATGCCCGAAATGGGCAGGCCGCGCGTCTCGGCGTCGCGGGCAATGTCGGCTACCATGTTCAGGGCAATCGGCTTGACCGCAGGGCCACAAAAACCACCGTGGCTACCCTTGCCGTCTATAGAGGGCTCGGGGCTCATCGTATCGAGGTTGACCGACGTGATCGAAGAAACCGTATTGATCAATGACACAGCATCCGCCCCACCCGCCATGGCGGCACGGGCCGGGTAGCGGATGTCGGTGATGTTGGGCGTCAGCTTGACGATGACGGGCATCCGGGTGGACTGTTTGCACCAGCGGGCAACCATTTCGATGTATTCGGGGACCTGGCCGACAGCGGCGCCCATCCCACGCTCGCTCATGCCGTGGGGGCAACCAAAGTTCAGTTCGATCCCGTCAGCGCCGGTCTCTTCGACCAGGGGCAGGATCGACTTCCAGGCACTTTCCTCGCAGGGAACCATGATAGACACCACCATGGCACGGTCGGGGTAGTCCCGCTTGACCGCCTTGATCTCGCGCAGGTTCACCTCAAGCGGGCGATCGGTGATCAGCTCGATATTGTTGATGCCCAGGACCCGGCGATCTGCGCCGTAAACAACCCCGTAGCGAGGACCGTTGACGTTGACGATGGGGGGACCAGCTTCGCCCAAGGTTTTCCAGACCACGCCACCCCAGCCGGCCTCAAAGGCGCGGCGGACGTTGTATTCCTTGTCCGTCGGCGGGGCCGAGGCCAGCCAGAACGGATTTGGGGATTTGATCCCGATGAAGTCGCTTCTCAGATCGGCCATCTTTTGCCCTCCGTTCGTAAGGTGGGTCCAGACCCACCTTACCCTAAATCCGACGCTAGAACGTAAAGTGGGTTCAAACCCACCTTACCCCATCAGCGCCTTGTGAATGTCCTCAGCCGCATCGCGGCCCTCTGCCACGGCCGTTACGGTCAGGTCGTCTCCGCCAGAAGCGCAATCACCCCCCGCCCAGACACCCGCAACGCTGGTCTGGCCCGCACCGGTCACGGCAATCTTCCCACCCTCCAGAGTGAGGCCGCCGTCCGTTGTCAGGACCTGTCCGATCGCCTTGAACACCTGATCCGCCGCAAGCCGAAACCGTTCTCCAGTCCCTTTGAGGGCCCCGTCTTCTTCAACGGTATACTCAAGTTCAATCTCGCCGACCGATCCGTTCCCATGCACCGCGACAGGCATCGCGTTGAACAACAGCCGCACACCATGTGAGGCTGCCAGATCCTGCTCATAACGGCTCGCCCCCATCCTGTCGCGGCTGCGACGATAAGCGATGGTGACACTGTCCGCCCCGAGCAATTTAGACTGCACCGCGGCGTCCACCGCCGTCATCCCGCCGCCAATGACGACGACATTCCGCCCAACAGGGAGGGCGGCCAGATCCTCGGCCTGACGCAGGTCAGCGATGAATGCGACCGCGTCCTCCACGCCTGCCTTGTCCTCACCGTCCGCTCGCAAGGCATTCACCCCGCCCAGACCAACCCCAAGGAAGACCGCGTCAAATTCGGACGTCAGACCCTCAAGCGTCAGGCCGTTTCCCAGCATCTTGCCGGTCTCAACCGTGATGCCACCAATGCCAAGAAGCCAGTCGACTTCGCGCGAGGCGAAACTGTCAGTGGCCTTGTAGGCCGCGATGCCGAATTCGTTCAGGCCGCCGGGCCGGGCCTTGGCCTCAAATAGCGTGACGGCATGGCCCTTCATGGCCAGACGGTGTGCGCAAGCAAGGCCAGCCGGTCCCGCACCGACCACAGCCACCGCTTTGCCTGTCGGCGCCGCCCTTTCGAAAGGATGGTCACCCGTCTCCATCAGGACATCGGTCGCATAGCGCTGCAGGCGACCTATCTCGACCGGCTTGCCCTCGGCCGCTTCGCGCACACAGGCCTCTTCGCAAAGCGTCTCGGTCGGGCAGACCCGGGCACACATACCGCCAAGGATATTCTGTTCGAAAATGGTCCTCGCCGCTGCCTCGGGCGTGCCGGTCTGGATTTGCCGGATGAACAGCGGAATATCGATCGCGGTCGGGCAGGCCGTAACGCAAGGCGCATCATAGCAAAAGTAACAGCGATCCGCCGCCACCGCCGCTTCGTGCGGCGCGTAGGGGGTGTGAAGATCGCCAAAGTTCTCGGCGATCTGGGACGGGGGCAATCGGCCCGGAACGATCCCTGGCGTCATTGGGTTCGGCATGACTGGCTCCCTGGCATGCGGCTCTTATTGACGACAGCCTGCCACAACCCAAAATTTTATCAAATGGTAAATTTTGGGCATCTTGCGAACGCTACCGAAACTTGTCCTTCCAGTCGGGATGCCAGCGCGACAAGGGTGGCCGCTTTTCAGTAATGTCACCCGCCCCCCAGAGGATGCGGCGGTTGTCCATTTCGGTCGTGACATCGTCGTCCGGGCAAATGATGTAAAACAGCCCCTCGGAGATAGCGTCCAACATGAAGCCCGCCACCTGATCGGCCGACCACGCCCCTGGCTTGGGCAGATCCTTGCCCGTCGTGGTCCAGCCCGGCACTAGCAGATAGGCCGCAATTCGAGGCCCCGGCTCGGACCGCAGCCGATGCTCCAGCTGTTCGGTGTAGGTTTTCAGCGCCGATTTGGTCACGTTGTAGATGACGTTGCCGGGCGGATTGGTGATCCCCTGCTTTGAACCTGTGTTGACGATGATCGCCTCTTTGCCTGCGGCCTGCATCCGGGGCAGAAACGCCCTTTCCCCATGGACCGGCCCCCAGAAGTTGACATCCATTGTGCGGAGCCAATCCTCCATACTGTCGTCCTGACCTCCTTTGACCCGCGCGGCGGCATTGTTCATCAACAGGGCGCAGTCGCCGAAACGGTCGTAGGTCGCGGCTGCCAGCGCTTCCAGATCGACGGGCTTGGCAACGTTGGTCCGGACGGACATCACCGCATCCACCCCGCCGGGGCGACCTTTGCGACATCCGCAGCCGCTCCCTCAAGCTCGGGCGCAACATCGGCCAGAACAACGTTCATCCCGCGCTCTGCCAGCCGCAAAGCGACGGCCCGTCCAATGCCCGACGCCGCCCCGGTTATGACGGCCGTGCGGCCCTTGGTCAGCATCCGATCGCTCATCCCATCACCTTTGTTCCAAGCTCATGCGCTTCGTTCGCAATCTTGCGGGCGCTGGCGTCGCGCAGTTCCTCTACCGTTCTGACACTCAACCGGGCCGCTCCGGTCCAGTCGCGGGTCTGCACCTTGGGCGACTTCATCCGTTCCGCCGCCGCCGGAATGGCATCGGCGTATTGCGGCAGCCACTGGGCCTGGGCGACGAGCATCTCGTCCACCATCTGCCAGACCTCCTCTGGCGTGCAGATCGCCCCCACCAATGGATCATGCAGGACTGCTTGCTTGAGGAGTTCGACATCACCCGTCATTGCGGCCTGCACGCTCATTCGCTGGACGTTGACAGAGGCGTTGCAGGTGGCCGCGCAGGCCATGGGAAGCTCGATCCCTTCCACCATGTTGATGCCAAACCGATCCACGAAACCGGGGCTTTCGATGATGCAATCCTCGGGCAAGTTCTTGATGATGCCGCCATTGCGGACGTTGAAATGGCCGCGATAGGTCCGACCGGTTTCCAGCGCCTCAAGTATCCAGCTGGCATGTTCGTCGGTGCGGGGGCCGGTCAGGGGTTGCCCTGCCTCGTCGAGAAACTTTGGGAAATCCTCTTCGAACCAGTTCCGGTTCTCGGTGGTATAGCGCAGATAGCCGCCCGTCTCGCCGTGAATCCAGTTATCCAGACTGATCCAGTCCATGATCTGATCGGGCCGCTTGCGATACCAGGGCAGATACTCGCTCAGGTGCCCATTGCTTTCGGTCGAGTAGTAGCCGAACCGTTTCAACACATCGATCCGCACCTTTTCTTGCTGCGAAAAGACCGGATGTGTTTCAAAGGCATTGATCAATTCATCACACTGAATACGACGCCCATCATGTCTTATATCAAGATACCATGTTTGATGGTTGATGCCGGAGCAGATGATATCAACCTCGGACATTGGCACCTTGAGGGCCGCCGCGATCTGGCGATGTCCGTTCTGGACGCCATGGCACAGGCCAACGGTATTGACCTTGCCGAAGTCGAGGCAAGCCCAGGTCATCATCACCATAGGGTTTGCGTAGTTCAGCAAAAGGGCGCCCGGCTCGGCCACTTCGCGAATGTCGCGGCAGAAATCGAGCATGGCGGGGATACCGCGCTGACCATAGAGGATACCACCCGCACAGATCGTATCGCCCACGCATTGGTCGACGCCGTATTTCAGCGGAATGCGGATATCGTCGGCAAAGGCCTCGAGTCCGCCGATCCGCACACAGTTCATGACGTAGCGTGCACCCTCCAGCGCCTTGCGCCGGTCGGTTGTCGCCGTGACCACTGTCTCCAATCCGTTCACCGTCACGATCCGCTGAATGATCTGCTGGATCATGTCGAGGTTGTGGACGTTAATATCGGTCAGGGCGATCTCGATATTCTCGAACTCGGGCACCCGCAGGATGTCCGAGCATAGCTTTTTGGTAAACCCGACGCTGCCTGCGCCGATGATGCAAATCTTGAAATCGGTCATGCTGCTAATCCTTGGTGGAGTGACATCAGATAGGTTCGGTGCGGCAGGCAGGCCGATGCCGCCCGGGTATATTCGGACAGAAGCTGCTGATGCGTCTTGCGCGCCGCCGATCGGGTCTTTGGATCTCGTGCCATTGCGGCCTTGGCCACGTCACGACGCAGAAGGCCAAGCCCGTCCAGCACGGGGGTATAAAGCTGCTCTTCCACATGCGGCAGGCCCATTGGAAAGGGGTCAAAGTCGGCCCGAACGGGCACGCGGCCTTGCCACGCCTCTAGCCTGTCAGTGACAGCCTTTGGATGACTGGCCGCGACATCCTGCCAAAACGCGGTATCCCGCCGTTCGGACACATAATGCAGACGGATAAAGTCCCGGAAATCGTCGACCTGACGGCCCACGGCGGCGTTATATTTTGTAGCAGCGTCCGGCAGCCCGATCAGGCTGGTCAGCAACATAAGCTGCACAATGGTACCGTGGATCGAGGTTGCTTCCAACGGCTCAAGGAACGACGAACTCAGGCCAAGGGCGACGCAGTTTCCGATCCAGGCGTCCTGCAACCGGCCCGCGTCGATCCGGATGTCATTGCGCGGCGCGATCGGTCGGCCCAACGCGGCCTCAATCTCGGCCTTGGCATTGTCGGGAGAGGTGTGAGCATCCGAATAGACGTAGCCACAGCCATAGCGACCTTGGGTCGGGATCTTCCACATCCAGCCCGATCCCTGCGCCCAGGCGAGGGTAAAGGGGTCGATCTCTTCCCCCTCGTCGATATCCAGCCAAAAGGGCATCGCCCTGTTGACCGGCAGCACGTCGGCGTAGCTAAGCCATTTGGCATCAAGCGCCGAGATGACACGACGGCCAAAGCCGGTGCAGTCGATGAACAAGTCCGCCGCGACGCGTCGACCGCTTTCCAGTTTCAGGGCTGTTATCTTGCCGTCAGCGGTCTCGATCCCGGCCACCTGATCGTCGAGGACGGCCACACCCGGAGCCTTTGATTTTAGCCATGCCCCGGCAAGGGCCTGGTCAAAGTGGTAGGCGTAGTGGAACGGACCTGCCGGGATCAGACGCCCTGCCTTTTGGGCGAAAGGCGCGCGTTTGCGGTCCATCAGATGCCGGAAAAGGTGCACCTCGGACACGGGCCGCCCCGATGCCACGGCGTAGACGTCGAGCCCAGCCCCCGCGACAGCGGCAGTATCGTCGATCGGCCCGTCGTAACTGTGCCCGAGGGCCCGCCAGTCTCGATGACGAATACCGTATTTGATCGTGGCGCCAGTCGCCGCCAGAAACGCCTGTTCGTCCAGCCCCAGATGCCGCAGCATTTGACGAAAGACGGCCGTTGTCCCCTCGCCCACGCCGATCGTGCCGATTTTGCTCGACTCGATCACCGTGATGGCGGTGTCTTGTCCCAGCCCCTGTCCCTGACCTTTTCGCCGGGCAACATCACCCAGCATCAGGGCAGCGAGCCACCCGGCCGTGCCGCCACCAACGATGACGATATGGCCGGGCAGTCTGGTCATGATGCCTTGCGCGCCTTGATCCGGGCAAACTCGGGCAACCAGTCGTCATGGGCCACCAGCAGATCATCCGTAAGGGCCCAGATCTGATCGAGATCCAATTCCGCCGCCGTGTGGGGGTCAAGCATGGCCGCATGGTAGATATGCTCGGGGTTTTCCTCGACCAGCGCCGCCACGGTCAACTCCTGCACGTTGAGGTTCGTGCGGATAAGCCCGATCAGCTGCGGCGGGATGTCCCGCACGACCGTCGGCTGCAACCCGTTGTCGTCCACCAGCACCGGCACCTCGACGGCAGCGCCATCGGGAAGCTGGGGGATATAGCCCTGATTGCGGATGTTGCCGTAGATCACCGACGGCTCACCGGTCACGACCGAGTTCATGATGGCCGAGGCGTATTCGTGGCTAGGCTCTACCTTGATTGTGTTCGCCTCTCGGTAGTTCTTGGCCTGCTTTTCCCAACGGTCGATCTGCTCGACACAGCGCTTGGGATATTCGTCCAGCGGCACGCCAAACTTTTCGATCAAGTCGGGGCGGTCGCGCTTGATGAAATAGGGGGTGTATTCGGCGAAATGCTCAGAGCTTTCGGTCACGAAGTAGCCGAGCCGCATAAGCATCTCGTAGCGCACCTTGTTGGGGCAACGGGGGTTCCAGCTGGACGGTTTGGGAAAGCGGCCTTCGCTGTAGCCCTGCTTGAGCGCGGGATAGAGATCCTTGTAGCTGCCGTCGGGCTGGCGATGCTCAAAGTTCAGATAAAACGCCATGTGGTTGATGCCACCTGCCCGGTAGCGAATGTCGGACACCGGGATATCAAGGTCGCGGGCCAGCTCTTCTGCGGTGCCCTGCACCGAATGGCACAGGCCGACCTGACGGATTGTCGGATACTTCGCCCCGATCGCCCAAGTGTTGATTGCCATCGGGTTGACGTATTGCAGCATGATCGCCTGTGGGGCGACCTCAAGCATATCCTCGCAGATCGACCACAGGACAGGCACGGTCCGCAGGCCCCGCATGATCCCGCCAATACCAAGGGTGTCCGCAATGGTCTGGCGCAGGCCATACTGCTTGGGCACGTCAAAGTCGGTAATGGTGCAAGGATCATAGCCACCAACCTGGAAACAGCAGACGACAAAGTCGGCCCCTGCCAGGGCGCGGCGCTGATCAGTGTAGGTCTCGACCTTGGCCTTGACGCCTAGGGTGGAGGCCAGCTTGCCCACGACGATCTCGGATTCTTCTAGCCGCTTTGGGTTGATATCCATCAACCGGATGGTGGCATCCGACAGTGCATGGCGGTGCAGGATGTCGCCTGCGATGTTCTTGGTGAACACGGTGCTGCCTGCACCGATAAAGGTTATGACTGTCATGTTGCTATCTCGAATGCTGCGCGGACAAGCCGCTTTGTGTAGTCGGTTTTCGGGTTAACGAGGACATCTTTGACCAATCCCTCCTCAACGATCTTTCCATGCTGCATCACCATTACGCGGTGACACAGCGCCCGCACGACCTTGAGGTCGTGGCTGATGAACAAATAGCTAAGGCCCTTTTCACGCTGCAACTTGCGCAGCAGCTCGATGATCTGGGCCTGCACACTCAGGTCAAGCGCGGATGTAGGCTCGTCCAGAAGAATGAACTCAGGCTCAAGCGCGATGGCCCGCGCAATGGCAAGGCGCTGGCGCTGGCCACCGGAAAACTCGTGCGGGAAACGATGGCTAATGGTGTCAGGCATTCCGGCGTCGCGCAATGCCTGCTTCATCCGTTCATACCGCTCATCCGCTGTGCGGCCGATGCCGTTGACCACCAGTCCCTCTTCGATGATCTGGCGTACTGACATCCGAGGGTTCAGCGATGAGAACGGGTCCTGAAACACGATCTGCATCCGGCTGCGATAGGGTCGCATCCCTTGGCGGTCCTGGTCCTCGATCCGGTCGCCGCAGAAGGTAACGCGGCCCTCGTCCATATGGATCAGACGGATCAGGGCCTGGCCAAAGGTGGTCTTGCCCGAACCACTTTCCCCCACCAGCCCAAGGGTTTCCCCCCGCTTGAGGTCAAGGCTTAGCCCATCAACGGCAATCAGGGGATGATAGGTGCCCCGAAAGGCCCCGCCCCGGCGCAGCATGAACTTGACCCGCACATCTTCTCCTACAAGGACACTGTCCTGAGCGTCGGCAAGCGGATTGGCGATCCCCTTGGGATCCGACGCCAGAAGCCGCCGCGTGTAGGCGTGTTGAGGATTGGAAAACACTTCTTCGGTCGGACCGGATTCGCGGACCTCGCCGTGCTGCATGACATAGACTTGATCGGCGAACTGGCGCACCACGGTCAGGTCATGGGTGATCAGGATCACCCCCATGCCGTAGCGGGCCTTGAGGTCGTCGATCAGGTGCAGGATCTCGGCCTGCACGGTCACATCGAGCGCCGTCGTCGGCTCGTCCGCGATCAGCACATCTGGCCTGTTGGCCAGCGCCATGGCGATCATCACCCGCTGCCTTTGGCCGCCGGACAACTGGTGGGGATACTGGTTCACCCGGCTGGCAGCGTCCGGTATCCGCACCTCGTCCAACAGCTCGATCGCGCGGGCCATTGCGGCCTTCTTGGACAACTTTTGGTGCAGGATCAGCACTTCGCACAGTTGCCAGCCGATGGTGTAGACGGGGTTGAGCGATGACATCGGCTCTTGAAAGATCATCGAGATCCGGTTGCCGCGCAGCTGCCGCATCTCGCGGTCGGACAGATGGGCCATATCCTTGCCGTCGTAGTATATGTGGGTCTGTTCGCTGACAGTCGCCCGCTTGCTCAGCAAACGCATGACCGCCCGGGCAGTCACCGATTTGCCCGACCCGCTTTCGCCGACAAGGGCGGTGGTCTGTCCGCGATACAGGGTAAATGAGACGTCGCGAACAGCCTCGACATACCCTCCGTCCACCTTGAACGTCACGCCAACCTTCTGGGCGTCGAGCACCGGAGCGGTATCCATGTTGGTGTTCATCCCGGCCATCCTAGTAGGGGTCAATGGCATCGCGGAGGCCATCGCCAAGTGCGTTGAAGGCAAAGACGGTCAGCAACACAAACCCGACAGGCGACAGGATCCAGGGATAGGACCCGATCACGCTGAAGGTGCCGGCATCCTGCAACATCAGACCCCAGGATATCAGCGGTGGTTTGACGGCAAAGCCAAGGAACCCAAGGAAGGACTCCAGCAAGACAATCGTCGGAATGCCAAGGGTGATCGCCACGATCACATGGCTCATGACATTGGGCAGGATATGGCGGGTGATGATCCGCCTGTCGTTGGCTCCCACGGCAAGGGCGGCCCGGACATAGTCGACCTGACGCAGAGCCATGGTCTTGGACCGCACCTCCCGGCTTAGCTGGGCCCAACCGAGCCCTACGATCACCAGCACCACAAACGCCATGAACAGGGTCGAGGGTGCGGTAACCGGGATCAGCGACGCGAGGGCGAGGTAGAGGGGCAATTGCGGAAAGGCGAGGATGATCTCAACGAACCGCTGGAACCACATGTCAAACCGGCCCCCGATATAGCCCGAGGTGATCCCGGCAAGCGTTCCGATGATGGTGATGAAGGTAATACAGGTCAGCGCTAGCGCCAGGCTGATGCGGCTGCCGACAATCCCCCGGCTCAGGATGTCGCGGCCCAGACGGTCGGTGCCGAGGATGTGCAAGGGGCTGCCATCCTCGACCTGGATGAAATGCCGGCTCATCGGGATGCCGAACATCCTGTAGTCCCAGCCCTTAGCGAACAGGACGATCCGGCGTGGGTTTTCGAAATCTGGTGCGGCCAGGGGTTGATAGGTCACCGGGTCCAACTCATCGCTTTCGACGATGGGAAAGACCACCGGCAACAGACGCCAGCCCGCCTGGGGCCCATCTCCCGGCACATGCCAGCTGATCCGGTCCGGTGGGGAAAATCCAACGTTCGGCGCCTTGGGGTCGACCGGGGCAAAGAAGGGGGCAAACAGCGCGACGGTCAGCAGGCTGACCACAAGGATCAGGCCCAGCATTCCGGGCACCGACTTGCGCAGCCGACGCCAGACAAGGGACAGATAGCTTTGGCTTTCGTTCGACACGGTCGAGATGCGCATATCCGTGCCTTCGGCCTCGGGCGCCAGGTCGGGAAGGGGATCGGGCAGCATACTCATCAGTCGTTCCCAACCCGAATGCGGGGATCAAGCAGGGCAAGCATCATGTCAGCGATGATGTTCCCGATGATCAGTGTCGCCCCCAGAACCAGCAGGAGGGTTGCCGTCACATAGACATCCCCAATGCCCATGGAGCCGACAATGGCGGGCCCGACAGTGGCAAGCGAAAAGACAATCGCCACCTCGATCTCACCAGTAAGCATGTAGGGCATGATGACCCCCTGATAGGCGACAAGCGGGTGCAGGGCGTTAGGCACCGCATGGCGCATGATGACCCGGCTTTCGGGCAATCCCTTGGCCCGCGCGGTTTCGACATATTGCTGGTTCAGCGTGTCCAGCAGGTTCGCCCGCATGACCCGCATGTTGTAGGCCAGACCCCCAAGGGTGGCGATAAAGACAACCGGCCAGACGTGTTCGATCAGGTTCCAGAGCTTGGCCCAATTGAACTGCATGAAACCCAGCCAATAGTCCTGACCGCCATAGCGGCTTGAATAGAAACTGCCCAGCTCCTGCACGTTCAGCCGGAAGGCCAGGACGTAAAGGATGATCAATGCCAACAGGAACCGTGGGATCGTCATCCCAAGGAACGAGATGAAGCTAAGGACCGTGTCGGTCCAGCTATACTGGCGGGTGGCAGCAAGAATACCAAAGCTGATCCCCAGAAGGGACGCAAAGAAATGGCAGGTCAACGCAAGCAGGATAGTCCGGGGCAGACGCTCGCCCACCACTTCGGATACAGGCTTGTTGTAAAAGAATGAGTGACCGAAATCGCCGCGCGTCACGATACCGCTGATCCAGCGAAAGTATTGGATGACCATCGGATCGTTGAGGCCATTCTGTTCGCGGTATTGTTCGGCGGCGGCATCTGCGGCAGCGGTCGAGGCGTTGCCCTGCGTGATCATGTTTGAGCGGATGAAGTCTGCATAATCGCCAGGCGGCGCCTGGATGATAGCAAAGGTGATCATGCTCATGATCAACAGGACCGGGATCGCCTGGAGCAGCCTGATACCTAGGAAACGAAGCATCTACTGACCTTTCGGGTCACGGGACAGAAGGTGAATGGAGCGGGGGCTTTGGTTTGACCCAAACCGGGCCAAGGTGAGGGTGGAGGGCGAGGCACGAGGCCCCGCCCTCCACAGGGGAGGACCCTTGATCAGTTCGCCATCATCGGGCCAACGCTGCCCGGCGCACCAGGCAGGGTGCCCGGATGCAACTCATGGTCGGTCTGGGCATCGGCAGCCACGAACACACGCTCGCGGATGATGTTGTCCTCGGCCCAGTTGTACATGAAGATCGGCGCACCCGGCGGGATGTTCGAGAACCGCTTGTTGATGATCAAAGCGCCGGGATAGGCGGTCAGACCAACAGAATAGACGTTCTCGGTGTGCAGCCGCTGGTAGGTCATCATCAGCTCTGCCCGCTCTTCGGGATCGTTGGTGGCGATAAAGGCGTTGACGGTCTCAACCATCTCAGCCTCGAAATCCATCAAGTCGATCTCACCGGCATCATTTGCCATATGCATCCAGGCCGTCTGGGGACCCACCGGGGCCAGATCGGTCGGGCGCTGCAGCACCGTGATGTATTCGGACGAGTTGCGCCGCACCATCCAGTCGTAGCGGCCAGAATCGCGGGTGGCGTCCAGATCGTTGCCGCTCAGCATGTTGAGCACGACTTGAATGCCGGCCTCTTCCATCATCGCCACAACACCTTCGGCAAGGTTGCCATCGGTGCTGTAGTCGGTGTTTGCCAGCAGGGTGATCTGCACGTTGGCCCCACCCAGGACGTCAGCAGGATGATTGAGGAAGCCGTCCCCATCCGTGTCAGCCAGCCCGGCCGCCGCGAAATGCGCGGCAGCGCTTTCCAGGCTGTAGGGATAGAAGACCGTCGACTCTTCGTCATAGAACGAAGTGCCCGCATAAATGCCACCTGGGTATTGAGCCGTGAACGGACCCTTGACCAGGCTTTCGCCCATGCGCACCCGGTCCACGGCCTGGGTCACACCCATCCGGAAATCGGCGTTGCGGTTTAGCTCGCGGATCGCCTGGCGACGCTCATCCGGTTCGCCCCAGCCATTGGCCGAATAGTTCATGTACATCGAATAGCCGATGGTCCGAGGGCCAAAGGCAAGACGGGCCGGGCTGTCCGCATCGGCGGCACGACGCAGGCTTTCGACATAGTTCTCGGCCTGTTCAAGGTTTGAAAAGTCGCCGGTACCGGCAACAGCTTGCACGTCACGGTCCGCCCAAGTGGACAGGCGGTAGTGCATTTCGTTCAGGTAGGGCAGCTGCTGGCCGGTGTCGTCCACTTTCCAATAGTAGGGATTGCGGCGCAGAACGACGATGTCGTCGCTGCGATATTCAACTGGCACCCAGGCGCCCATGACCGGAAAGTTCATGTAGTCCGGTGGAAACGCGTTGCGATAA
>Ga0209652_1000166_pt1 | contig 54710 bp, 53 predicted proteins | sample SaaInl74LU_5_DNA_FD_184641 | JGI IMG/M metagenome (GOLD analysis project Ga0209652, IMG submission 184641) | Marine microbial communities from expanding oxygen minimum zones in the Saanich Inlet - ESP_74LU_5_DNA (SPAdes) (version 2) | ecosystem: Environmental > Aquatic > Marine > Intertidal zone...
CTAACTGCCCAAGCTCTAACTGCCCGACCTCGGCCGGATGTTTCGTATGGCCTTATTGGTAACGCCTAGCCCTCGTCAGCGACCAAAACAGTACGAAGATGACGGGCAAGGCCAACATAAGCCATGCAAAAGTATAGCCGCCAATGGCGAGAACAAGCCCGACAATCAAGGGACCCATAACACGACCGATGGATGCGGCAAATGCAGTGAGCCCCATCATTCTGCCGCGCTCACCATCGGGCACAATGATACTGGCAACGGTATTTAAAACAGGCAGTATGCAGGTAGCACCCGTGAAGGCCGCAAATACTGCAAATGCGCGCGGATACTCCCCTGTCATCCATGGCGCGGCAATCAAGCTGACGGCAAAAATGACGGCACCGGCACTCAAAACATTAATCAGACCAAATCGTGTCGTCAGCCAATCTAATAACACTCCCTGAATAGTTATCATGCCCACCCCAACGAGGCCAAAAAGAATGCCAATCTCACGCGGCCCCCAACCTAGCAGCGTGGCAAGCCATAGCGGGCTGAGGTAAATGGCAGCACTGACCGCAAAGGTATGCAATACGTACTGAATGAGAAGCAGCTCGGATCGCGTCTCACGCGCAAATTCAGCGGGGGATGACTTGACTTTAGCCGACCGCGTAATCGATCGCGACGGTTGATCATTGGGCAATAAGAATATCGCCAAGACTACTGACAACAATGACATAGACGCGGCAAAGAAACCTGCAACGGCAAAGGACTCTCCATCGCCAGCCAATAGACCACCTAAAAGCGGTCCTAGAATCAAACCCAAACCAAATGCCGTACCCACCAAACCCATGGCCTTTGCTCGTCGCTCCGGCCGACTTAGATCTGCCATTAATGCCGATGCAACAGGCAAGTTACCCGCCATCACACCGGCTAGTGCGCGCGCCACATAGACCAGCCAAAGCTGATTGGCAAAACCCAGTATGACGTAAGACACGGCACCGCCAGTTAGGCAAATGACAAGAACTTTTTTCCGACCAATGCGGTCTGACAAGGCGCCCCAGTAGGGTCCAGCAATACCCGCACATACGCTATACAGCGCGATAACTAAGGCAACATCAAACTCGTCGCCACCGAGGGCAGGCGACATGAATGGCAGAATAGGAATGACAATACCGAAACCTATCAGGTCAACTACAATCACAGAAAACACTAGCCATTCTCGAGGCAAGCCCCACCGGCGAGATGTCATGTTTCGGTCCAGCGCTGCGTTTCAGGTATGTCGATACCAAATAAATCCAATGACCTTGCAATACTTTGAGTCACCATTTGATCGACACTGTCTGGGCCCGTATAAAAAGCAGGCACCGGCGGCGCAATAACGGCGCCCATTTCGGTGGCAGTAACCATGTTACGTAAATGACCTAGATGTAAAGGCGTCTCTCGCACCATCAAAACCAAACGCCGTCGTTCCTTGAGGGCCACATCTGCAGATCGAGTCAGTAGGCTTGAGGTCACACCTGAAACAATTTCCCCGAGGGTTCGAATCGAACAGGGCGCAATAAGCATGCCTAAACCACCGAAAGAACCGCTAGCAATGGAGGCGCCTACATTGCGAACCGAATGACTTTCATCCGCTAGCGCGCGAATATCCTTCACCGAGCGGTCGAGCTCATAGTGGACGGTTAACTCTGCCGACTTAGACATCACTAAGTGCGTTTCAACCGGCATATCCGCCAGCAGTTCAAGGGCACGCACGCCATAAATGACACCCGAGGCGCCGCTAATACCAATTATCAAGCGTTGCATAGAGCCCTTTCCCAACATTTGCTTTATAGACACGCCTAAGAGTAACAGGCCTGCGAGACTCTCGCCGCTTCAGAATGCATTTAACAATAAGCGCCCTCATGCACAGCACGGGAGGGCGACATTAACATTACAAATGCAGGCTAAAACTTAGATTCAGTGAGCGCCCGGGCTCAGGAGCATACTCTCGAAGCCATGATGTACTCAGACGAATTTCTTCATTAGTCGCATTGCGCAAACTGAGCGCCAAATCCACTGCATTAGCTCCCATCATCACGCGCCACTCGCCACCAACATCAAAACGCCACCAACTGTTGGTAGGCTCTTCATTAGCGCCGGGACGATCCTGCGCACTGCCCGCGGTCACTCGAGCGAAATAATAATCCATCTCACCACCTAAGGTCAGCGCTAGTGATCCAGATAGCGGCGGCAAGCGAGGGATATCATCGCCGCTATCGAGCTCACCGCGAACCATATCCGCGCCAAGCTCAAGTCCAATATCACGACTGTTGAGCGCGCCGAGGGTCACCTTCGCATCAAACTCCGCCCCAACGAATTTAGCGCCGCCCTGAACATAACGACGTACAGGCGCGTCAGCAACGATGACTCCCGTATTTGCCAGATTAATGTAATTACTAAAATCATTGCTATACACCGCGACCGATGCCTCGGCATTGTCACTATGCCATCGGAGGCCGAGGTCTGCATTGACGCCTCGCTCAATGTCTAAGCCACTATTCCCCAGCTCTATGGCAGCAGTAGCGGCATGCACAATCCAGCTTTCTGGGGTCACATTGCCGACATTGGAATATAATTCTTCAGTGCTAGGCGCGCGCTCCGAGCGACTGACAGAGGCAGACACATGCCAGTCGGCGCTAATTTCATAAATCGTTCCCAGCGATGCGGAAAGCGTATTAAAGCGCCGACGTGCAGCGACACCGCCAACAGGGTCAATGTGATCCTGATCCCAACGCAATCCCGCTTCCCATTGCCAATCTCCCGTGTGCCAATCCTCAAGCACAAAGAGGCCTAGGCGGCGAGTATCCGTTTCCGGAATGAAGGCTTCATCGCCAAGCGCACTGAAATTGGTGTCACTCACCTGCACCCCCATGACACCATGAATATCGCCGATAGGTGCGTGCAATAGTTCGAAGCGGCCTTCCAGTGAATCACTGCTGTATACCGTGCCGATTTCGTCGCCCTCGAGCTCCGTGTGTTCATAATCAGTCAGAGTAACAAAGCCACGGAATAGCTCGATGCCGTTCATCGGCTGGTGTAAGTGCATAACCACGTCATAGCGCAACTGATCTACAGCAAGGCGCACATCACCATGCTCCTCCTCGTGCTCCCCCCCGTGTTCCTCGGCGTTCTCATCACCGTCCTCATGACCACCCTCATGGCCACCCTCATGACTACCCTCATGACTACCCTCTGGAAGACCATAGTCGCTGTCCAGCCAACTCATAGCTGCGCCAATGAACCCATCAGTAAAATGATAACTAGCGCCGAGGGAACCGCTTTGCGTTTGCGTCGATGTGTTTCCTAGATAATCCATCCCGTCAGTACCCGCGCCATCAGCCACATCAACATCATCACTGTTGCGACTAAGCGCATCAAAATGGAATGCAAAATTATCGATCGCGCCTTCAGCCCGAATAACCCCTGTTTGGCCATGGCTCGCACCGGTGTAGCGCCATCCCACATCAACGGTCGCCTCGGCAGGTAATGCGGTCGGAATCCTCCCATCGACAACGTTCACCACGCCACCGATAGCGCCGCCGCCATAAAGCAGCGTAGCTGGGCCTCTAAGAACCTCAATAGAATCTGCGAGCATGGGCTCAACGGCCACAGAGTGGTCCGCACTGATCGCTGACGCATCAGCGCTGCGCATACCATTCTGAAGCGACGTAACACGGGGCCCACTGAGTCCTCTAATGACTGGCTGTCCAACGCCTGGGCCAAAACTAGCATTGTGAACACCCGGTAGGCTGGCAATAGTGTCGCCCAGTGTCGACGATGTCTCTCTAGCCAATTCTGCCCCCGTTAACGCGTCGACAGGGAATGCCGTTTCCATGGTCGATTTGTGCAGTGGAATAGTGACTAAAACATGCTCAAGGGGCCCGCTAGTTTCTGCAGCAGCCGCTGCAGATGCCCACAGAACACTGGTATAAAGAGTTCTTCTAACGCTCATAAGTTATCTCCTGATTGTACTCAAGACCCAAAAAGGCCAGCAGTTTCCATATCAGGTACTGAGCGGGGGGCCTCGCATTGCAGGAGGGAGGGATCGCTTTCCGCAAGCCGGTGTTAACCGCGCAATCGGACTTTCAATTGACGTGCTAAGTACACTAGGTAGTGCGATAACCCTCGCAATGGGGGCGTCGGTCGCATGGCTACACACTTCGCAATGCGGGGTATCGTCAATCCCGTGCCAATGATCGCTGGCAATAACTTGCAATGACAGCAGCGCAGCAATGCCGAGTACCACTAAGGCGCGCAAACGCTTGGTGCTCCTCAAGGATATCGCTGTCTTTGCTACGAATCTCATTGCGTAGTTAACCTGCCTTATGCATCTTTTCGAGCATGGCCATCATTTTTTCGTGCACTTTGTTCACGCCCTTAAGCGGCCGAACCATCACTTTAAAGTCGATAATTTGCTCACCTTCGAAAGTGATCATATCAACGCCGTTGATTGTAATATCATCCATAACGCATTCAAATTCCAACATGGCGTTATTGCCTTCTACAACCTCTCGGACATAGTGAAACTCATGACTAAATACGTGTTGGGCTGCGCTGAGATACGCGAAAGTGACTTCTCTTCCACGCTGCGGAGTGTGCACGACAGGCGACCAAAACACACAGTCTGGGTGAATGAGGTCCCACAATCCTTCGTTGCTGTGAGTTTTCATCATGTCATGCCACGTAGCAAGTGCCTTCACGGAAGCCTCCTTATTCAGTAGGTTTGGAGGCTAGCACATTTCAGCGGTACCAAATGCACACAATACTTCACACTACCCGAGTGGTAGGCTCTAAGAAAATTGCTTCTCGAGGTCACTGTGACTATTTTTGACGCATATATACCCGCTGTAACGACGCTTGGATTAGGTGGTTTTATCCTTGTTTGTCTTGGTTTGATCAATGCTCGTGCCTCGCTCACAGAGGGAGCCGCGCTGGTACTGCAACTGCTGACGTGGGCTGGCGCTGTCATTCTCGCCCTTACATTTGTAGTAGCGCTGCCGTTGACTGACACCATCAGAGGCCAAATTCTCAGCCTATTAGGTATCGTCCTTACGGCGTTAATCGCGCTTTCTTCCACAACATTTGTCTCGAACGCTATGGCAGGCGTCATGCTTCAGGCGACCAAGCCCTTCAGACCGGGCGACTTTATTGAAGTCGATGGTGTTTTTGGACGTGTCACACGACGCTCCCTCGTTCACACCCGACTGCAAACAGAAACACGTGATTTCACCACCCTGCCCAATATGCTGTTAGTGAATCAACCCGTTAAAGTGTTGCATCGCGAGGGCACAATTATTCAAGCGGAAGTGTCACTGGGGTACGACGTGGATCACCACCAAGCCGAAGCTCAGCTAGTACAAGCCGCACTGGCCGCGCAGCTCGATGAGCCCTATGTGCTGGTGGTTGAGCTACTTGATCACGCCGTGGTTTATCGCGTTGCTGGATTCTTGGCGGACTTCAACACCCCCATCAGTGCGCGCAGTCATCTACGACGGCAAATACTCGATACCTTGCACCAAGCCAATATAGAAATCACCTCACCCAGCGTAGTCGCTCAAAGGCAGCAGAGTGGGGACACTAGAACACTTCCGGCTCGGACAATACGTCACAAACCCGACCTTCAAAGCTCGGACACCTCCCCGGAGCAAAAGATCTTTGATAGTGCCGACGAGGCTGCGGCGAAAGAGCAAATTAAACTCGACATCTTGGATTTAAAAGAGCAGATATCGACGCAAAAAACGCTCATCAAAAGCATGGAGAAACATCAGCGCGGAGCGCAGGAGCGGCGACTGGAACACTTCGAGCACAAGCTAGCCCGACTGCAATCTATGCAGGAAGATCTCGACTAAATATCAACTTCGGTATCGAAATCAGTCAAGGCTCTCTGGCGTAGCTCAAATGCTCTCTGCCCTTTCTGGCGTTCAGCCGATGTTAGCCGCTTGCTTAAACGTCGCTGTCGATGGTGACGCACCAGCGCGTTAAAACGTCGAGGCTTGTAGTCACCCGCAAGCAAAGCGTCAATGAGCGCAATATCAATTCCCAGTCGATAAGCAATCCGCGTAGGCCTGATACGGTAAGAGTGAAATTCAGCGACCAGCTCGATCTGTCGATCCTCTGGTAATAGACATTCTCTCGAGTAGCCTAGGGGCGGGCAGGGGCTGCGTGTATCTGTTTCAGTCATGGCGGCAATTATTAGCAGTCTCTTGGTAATCTGCAAAGTCTTTTGCGTAGCATGGCAATGCTCGCAATGCGATAATGACAGCAATGGACGGTATCCGAAACAATATACACCTCAGTGGTTCCCCCTCATGGCTCTAGCGAGCCTGCATCCACATGCCTAAAGCCTACCCACAAAAGCCCATTGTCATCGCTCATCGCGGAGCGAGTGGTTATTTACCCGAGCACACGCTGCTCGCAGTGACTGCTGCGCACATCATGGGCGCTGACTATATTGAGCAGGATATCGTCCTTAGTCGAGACGGCATCCCAATGGTTATGCACGATATTTATCTCGACACGACTACCGATGTGGCGACTCAGTTTCCAAGGCGCGCGCGCCCTGATGGTCGCTATTACGCAATCGACTTTAGTGCGAGCGAACTCAAAAAGCTCTCGGTCACCGAGCGGAGCGAAAGCAACAATACACCGGTTTATCCTGGCCGCTTCCCCATCACTCCGCTAGGGATGGAAATACCGACCCTCGAAGAAGAGATCCAGCTAATTAATGGCCTGAATAAGAGTCGCGGCACTCACACCGGCTTTTATATCGAGTTAAAAGCCCCGCGCTTTCACAGTGATGCAGGTTTCGATATCGCTCAAACTGTGATTACTGTGCTTCAGACGTTTAACCTTCACTGCGAAGACGCCAATGTTTACCTACAGTGTTTCGATGACAAGACATTGCAATATCTACGTGGAACGCTAAAAACGCCTCTCCCGCTCATTATGCTGATCGCTGAAAATAGTTGGCAGGAGAACAGCGCCGTTGACTATGACTGGCTGCGCACTCATGAAGGGCTGGATTATATCGCCCAGTTCGCCAATGGTATTGGACCTTGGCTACCTCAGCTCTACCAAGCAGACACAATCACGCCCTCCGACCTCGTGGTAGGAGCAAAAGATCGTGGTTTAAAGGTCCATCCCTATACCATTCGTGCGGACGATCTGGCACTCGGGGTCCACACCATAGATGAGCTACACTCGCGCATATTCATTGATCTTGGGGTGGACGGAGTGTTCTCGGATTTCCCTGACAAAACACGATTCTTTATCGATGAGCATTTTGGTGCTTAAACCAATGTTAACGAGCATTGAACAATAGGAGCAGAACAACTGTGAGCAAAACCCCAAAGGTAAACCGACGCACCAAAATAGTAGCGACGGTCGGACCGGGCAGCGAGAGCGAGGACATGTTAGGGCGATTGATACATGCGGGGGTCGATGTCTTTCGACTCAACTTTAGTCATGGCAGCCCCGAGAACCACGCAGTAGTGGCGCAAAAAATTCGCCGGCAAGCCAGCCACGCTGGCCGGTATGTGGGTATCCTCGCCGACCTTCAGGGACCAAAAATTCGGATCAATGGCTTTGCAAGTGGCTCGGTATTACTCACCGCAGGCGACCCATTCCGCCTCGATCTCGACGTCGGAAAAGAAGATGGAGACGGCCGCAGCGTGGGTGTCGAATACACGCCCTTACCCGAACAAGTGGTAGTCGACGATGTCCTCCTGCTCGACGATGGCAAACTAAGACTTCGAGTCGACGACGTGACCCCACGAGCGGTTGACTGTACCGTGCTCATTGGCGGGCGGTTGTCATCGCGTAAAGGGGTCAATAAGTTAGGTGGAGGCTTGGCTGCACCGGCACTGACAGAAAAAGACCTCAGCGATATCGCCGGTATGGGTGCAATTGAGCCCGACTTTGTTGCTGTGAGCTTCGTGTCTAGCCGCGAGGACATTGATCAAGCGCGCGGACTACTTGCGGACGTCGGGCTAAGCCCTGCTATCGTAGCGAAAATTGAACGAGCCGAAGTGGTTGCTGACACTGCACTGCTCGATAGCATTATCACAGCGTCTGACGGCATTATGGTTGCTCGAGGCGATCTCGGTGTCGAAGTCGGTGACGCACAGCTGATCGGAATACAGAAGGATTTAATTTCGCGCACGCGCAAGCTCGATCGAGTGGTCATCACCGCAACGCAAATGATGGAATCGATGATTGGCAACAGCATGCCAACCCGCGCTGAGGTGTTTGACGTCGCTAACGCAGTTTTGGACGGCACCGACGCAGTGATGCTCTCCGCCGAAACTGCCGTCGGGGACTACCCTCTAGAAGTGGTTATGGCAATGGCAGATGCCGCACTGGGTGCCGAACGCCATCCTGTTGCGCGAACGTCCCGATATCGCCTAGATCGGCAGTTCTCTTCGACGCAGGAAGCAATCGCACTCTCAGCGATGTATGGAGCCAATCACTTCCCCGGAGTACGCGGGATAGCGGCACTGACTGAAGCGGGCTCTACGCCAACAATGATGTCTAGATTGAGTTCAGGGCTACCGATCTTCGGTCTTAGCCGCCACTACAAAACCCTACAAAAGCTTGCGTTATGCCGCGGGGTGGTTCCGCTGTATTTTGATGCTACCGCGTTCGCGCCTGAGGACATTGAAGCCAGGGTCATTGAGTTCCTGGTGGATGGCGGTTATCTGCACCGCGGTGACTTTATGATGTTAACTAAAGGCAGTGCCATGGGGCAGACCGGAATGACCGATATGCTCAAGATTTTGCCGGTCGGTTGACTCAAGCAGCGATTTTGGGACGTTAATTTTTTACAAATAAAATCTATTTTTGTGTTTTCGGAGTGCTACACTGAAAAGTGTCGGATTCGCCGACATCGTTTTATGAAAAGTGTTCTCGGTCAAACGGTCGACTTATCATCAAGCGCCAAAACTGCCCACATCGTGGGTGGAGTAATTCAGCAACACAGGTAATTGAAAAATGGCACAAGTTACAGGAACCGTAAAATGGTTCAATGAAAGCAAGGGTTTTGGGTTCATCGAGCAGGAAGGCGGCCCAGATGTCTTTGTTCACTTCAGCGCGATTCAAGGTGACGGCTTTAAAACCCTCGCCGAAGGTCAGAAAGTTGAGTTTACGGTTACGACCGGACAAAAGGGTCCTCAAGCTGAGAACGTTGTTCCTGCTTAAGAGCATACCCACAAAAAAGGGGCTCTTCTGAGCCCCTTTTTTATTACCTATATTTTTTGTTTAGATGTCTCTAGCCAGCTCGTCCTGACGCTCTTGCTCACTCTGAATATACTTTAGCCACTGATTGGCGTACTTTTTTGAGCGGTCATCTTTGGCGGCAACACGAAAAACCTTTCTAGCGGCAGTGTAATCGCCGAGATTGAAGTAGGCCATGCCTAACGCCAATCTCGCCTGGTCAGGCCGCTTAACGCCACCTTTCGACAGGCCCTTATTGATTGCGTCAACCGCTTGTTGAAACTGATCTCCGTCGAGATAAACATTACCTAAACGGGTGTAAAGCTCACCATCATCCGACTTTGACGCGGCCTTCTCCATCATAGGAATAGATTTCTGAGTCTCCTGCGCCTGACGCCAAGCGCTGCCGGCTAACTCATAATTCTTCGACTTTTCCTCGATAAGTTCTGCTTTGAAGCCCTTCTCCATCACACGCGCAGCCGGGAACGGAACCTCAGCATTGAGGTACAAATACGCCATAGTCACGAGGTCGGTACTCTTATCGAGCATACCCTGCTCGTAGGCAGTTTCCATCATCGCCAGCTGCTTAGCATCTTCTTTTTTCTCGCCATAAAGATGTGACGCCTGCACCCAGTACTGCTTTTTGGGGTAATACTTCAACAAGACAGTGAGTGTCGCTAACGCGTTGTCAGTGTCGCCTTTGTCAAAGTATAGGAATCGAGCCAGGTTGTACCACTGCTCCTTGGGCAACTTTCCCGCTGCTTCATACATGTCAATCGCGGTAACAACATTCTGTAGGGCTTTGTCGTAATCTTTTAGCTGGTAATAGCCTTGCGAGAGCAACACGTAAGAACCAGCGTCGGGCTTCTCACTCAGCTCGAACCACTCTAGAAGCGCGTTGACGCCTTGCTGCCACTGCTCTTGAACGAAAAACAACTGCGCAATGGTCTTCTTGGTGTTAATTTCCATTGCGAGTGGAATGTCAGGTTGGGCAACAACCTTGCGGTAGTTATCCAGCGCGCCTTTATAGTCTTCTGTCGAATAGCGTAGAAATGCGAACAAGTTGTAAACGTTCGCCAGCTCGTAACTGTTCAACGCTCTCTTGCCCTCTGTCGAGATCATCTCATTCAGAATGACCTCCGCCTCGTTGTATTGCTTGGCCTCGGCGAAAGTCTGCGCTTCTGCCAATTTTTCGTAGACCTTGTTTCGCAACGCCGGGGTTCGGCGAGTCTCACGCTGATCTTTTTTCTTTTCTTGTGCAACCGCTGACGGCACTAAGTCGAGTGACGTAATAGCGCGGTCGACACCGACAGACACTACCGACACAGCGACAGCAAGCACTGAAGTTGTAAATATACGATTAAACATTGATCCCGCCTCCGCCACGTGAGCTTACTGTTCTAGCTCGAACGTGAACTTATTTTGAACGCCAGCTACTTCGATGGGCGACCCATCAACAACGCGCGGCTTATACTTAAACTTCTCCGCAGCCTTCACAGAAGCGCGGTCGAAGATACCCTGTGGTTGACAATCGACGGCCTGCGGATCGCGAATAGCGCCGGTGGTCGTCACCGTGTACTCAACAATACAATAGCCAGTAATGCCGCGAGTTTGCGCTCGCCGCGGATAAATGGGCGCTACCTTCACAATCGGGAGATACTCGCCGTCACCTGATGACATTCCGGACGCGTTAAGATTCAGTGAAATCTTCGCCTGAGGCGCCATGTTGCCCGTGTTCATATCAATATTTGAATCAAACTGAATGGGCTCAAGATCAGGTGGTGGTTCCTCAGGATCCTCAACCTTCTCGGGCTTTATTTCTTTCACATTAGTTTCGATGACCTTGTCAGGAACAACAATATCAGCGATTTTTCGAGCAGAGACTTCTTGTTGCTCGAAGTCACGAGTAACAAGACTCTGCATAATATAAAATAAGCCGATAGCCACTGGCACGGCCAGAAAGCCACCGACGACAACACGCTTTGCGCTACCCATTACGATTAAGCCTCATCGTCCGTAGAGATACAGGGCGGCGCGGTCAATACCGGCCTTACTGCGTCAATTAGCTCTTCGACAGCGAACGCGGGTGTTTCGCGGTCTACTTGAATAACCACGTTCGCTTGCGGAGCCTCTTTCTTAGCCGACTCAGCTACTCGGAGCGATCGATCTAGGGGCACTTTATTTTTGTTGTAGTAGATATCACCGCGTGAATCGACCGCAAAAATAATAGTACCGCGCTCACACGCTTCGGTAGTTGCAGCCTGGGGCTTGAAAATCTCAACGCCAGGCTCCTTCACAAACGAAGAGGTCACGATAAAAAAGATCAGCATAATGAAAACGACGTCGAGCATCGGCGTCAAATCGATTTGGCTGCCATTGTCTTGCGCCTGACGGGGGCGTGTTGCTGCGTCTCGCATACTCATAGCATTAACCTCCCGCGCTCGCCCAATTCACTGCTCCCACTCCCGCCTCACGAGCCGCGTCAGCAATATCGACAACGACACCTGTTTTAGCGCCCTTTTCAACCTTAATCGTTAACGGCGCTTCGGGGTCTTCTGCGAGAACTCGCTGAATATTTGCACGTACAGCGCGCACATCCACACGACGGTTCTCCATCCAAATCTGGTTATCCGCTGCTACCTCAATGACGATACTCACCGCGTCATTAGGGTCCGACTGCTGGTTATCGTCAGGTCGGTTAACCTCAATGCCTGCCTCTTTAATAAATGAGGCAACCACAATAAAGAAGATCAGCATGATGAACACGACATCCAACATAGGAGTCAAGTCTATCTCTGCTCCTTCGTCTTCTTGTTGTTTCGCAATCTTGCGCATGGGTACTTATTCCTCTAGGCGCCGGATCAGTGATCCGACGTCAGTTGATCCTCTAGGAACTGCTGTTCCCGAGCGGCAATCCGCTGCAAATAGGTGTTTGCAAACAATCCTGAAAGTGCTGCAACCATGCCAGCCATCGTGGGAATAGTTGATCGCTCAACACCGCCCGCCATAGACTTGGCATCACCACCCCCGGTAACTGCCATCACGTTAAACACTTCGATCATCCCTGTGACAGTGCCCAGAAGCCCCAGCAAGGGACATAGAGCGACGCACGTCGAGATAACGTTCATGTTATCGTTAATCAATTCGCGGCTGCTCGAGAGCAACTTCATTCGAATCTGCTTGGCATTCCAGGATCGCCGTTCAGCTCGACCTTCCCAGGCTTGCATCACGTGATCTCGGTCAGTTTTCCAAGAGGCCGTGAAGTAATAGAGCCTCTCGAAAATCAGCGTCCACATGAAGAAGACCAAGACTGCGATCAGCCAGAGGACGTTCCCGCCTTTATCCATAAAGGCGAGAATGACATCAAATATTCCCGACATTGATCGGACCTCTTCGCCAGTAGATTACTTAGAGTGTTCCCGCTCAGCGTGCTCGGCAACGATACCGGTAGCCTGCTCATTCAAAACATGAATGATGCGCTGAGAGCGTCCGTTAACTACTGTGTGCAGAAGAACGGTGGGGATTGCGACCAAGAGACCCAGTACAGTCGTTACCAATGCGCCTGAGATACCGCCAGCCATAGCTTTCGGATCGCCTGCACCAAAGATAGTAATCGCTTGGAAAGTCACGATCATACCGGTAACCGTACCTAACAGACCCATAAGTGGCGCTACCGCAGCAATGATCTTAAGTAAGGTAAGACCCGCTTCAAGCTGTGGCGTTTCACGCAATACACCCTCAGCCATTTTCAGCTCGAGTGTTTCAGGATCCATTGCCGGATTGTCCTCGTGTACTTTTAGGACACGGCCCAATGGGTTGTCTGTGTTGGCTTTAGTGGCTTTTAACTGAGCACTCACTCTGCTGCTAACCATCGTCAACACGAAGAGACGGTAGATAGCGAGCAAGAAAGCAAACGCACCCACTGCGGTAATGGCGTAACCCACGTAGCCACCTTGATGCCAGCGCTCTTCAAGCGTAGGGCTATCAATAATAGCTGCTAGGAAGGAGCCTCCAGTAGGACCAGTAGGGTCAATACCGAACTGGTGTAGACCTGCGGAGGAACTTGCCAATGAAGATGCTTGGCCCGTAAACCCGCCGTCTGGCTGGCGAGGTAACTCGCTAAGATTACCATTCTGGTATGCCAGGTAGTTGCCATCGACATCTACGACGTTGAACGCCCCAACGCGCACGACATCTCGCGATGAGATCTCACCCGAAGGCGTAGACACATTGGCATTGTACTTAGCAATAACACCTTGCTCACTGATTTCGCGCAGCATTTCGTACCAAACACGCTCTATTTCTGTAATGTTTGGCAGCTGATCAGATCCGCTCATTTTAGCGATAAGGTCCTGCAGGAAGCCTTCACGCTCGGGATACTGTGCTGAAACTAACGAGACTTCAATATTGGAGGCCAGATCGCCAGAAGCGGCAGTCAAGTGACCGAACAGCTCAGACAATGTACCCAAGCGCTCCTTCAGCTTCTCTTGCTTAGCCGCAATAAGTAGCTCGTTTTCTTCAAATTGCTTCTCAAGCCGGGCTGAACGCTGCTCTTGGCGAGTACGCTCCTGCTCGGCTTTCTTGAGTTCTGCAGCTTGATTCGCTTTGTCTTGAGCGAAACGCTTTTCGCGTGCTGCGTTTTCAGAAGCGGCGCGGGACCGGCCCTGCTTAACTAAGTTAAGCAGCTGACCCATATTCTCGGCGGCGACTTCTTGTGGAGTGGGACCGACCGGTTGTTCCGGTGCGGCATCCTGAGCGATGGCAGTGAAGGAGGTCAGTGCCCCCATTACAACCAGAGCTGAAGCTTTAACAAACTGCGCAGTCATCTTACTTGGCCTCCGGAGCCGCTATGGGCATGTTCAGCAATTCAATAGTGGCTTGTTTCTTAGCAATGCGGACGCCCTTACGGACGGCTGCGGCGTAATCCCCGGCAGGCAGAGCCTCCCAAGTTTGTGTCTGTTTGTTCCATGCGCCTGTTTCTGCACCATCGGTGGTTTGATAAACCAGAGAAACACGACCAATTCGGAGAATATCGACTTCACGAGCCACGCCGCTCACTTCAATCGTATCGCTGTACGACTCAATACCGCGACCGTATTGGAGCTCGATGCTGTACAACTCTAAAACCTGCCGGAAAGCTTCCGCAGAGGTTACATCGGAGCGATCAAGGTTGCTTCGAACCGCCTCAACGTTACCCATGCGAGTATCGAGATCAAAGGGCATATCGAGCTGGATAAATTGCTCAAGACCATCGAGCATCCGGACCACCAATGGGGGGATTTGACGCTGAATCACGGCGGCATCAGCGATTGACTGGTCAATATCAGTGATGCGGCGATTTTGATTCTCAATCTGACGATCAAGACGGGCGTTATAAACCAATAGGCCGTCAACCTGCTTCATTACCGTCTTGTAATCGGACAATAAATTGCGCGTCTCGTCAGCGAGTCGGTCAATCTTAGCCTGTGAGCCGCGAGCTTCTGTGGTGCGCTGCTTGCCCACCTCAAGAATTGCGTCAAGGGACTGGGCGCTGGCTGACGCTGCGACACCCAAGGCGCCGCCAGCGACACAGGCCGCGAGCAGAACAGTTTTGAAACGATGCGTAGTCATGGGGTCGGTGCTTCCTCTAGTAGACAAAAACCGTTGTCGGGTGCGGCTGCACCCTTGCTTTTAAAAATTTATTATTCCCAGTGCTAATGGCTTTTTACTGTTAATCATGCGCGCCCGGGCAGAGATGACGAACTTTACCGGAGATAATAACTAAAACGCAAATGCCATGTGCCTCGGAATTACTCGAGCAGGTGGCGAGACTAGCTCGGACGCACGAATTTCACAACACTAAAATCGTGGCTATTGCGCTCTCCGGCCAAAAACTCTTGCCGTTCACGCAGTTCCCACCCGTTAAGTTGACTGAGATCAAAGTGGGCATCGCCTTCGACGTGGCCATGCACTTGGGTAAGCACAACGTGATCGGCGATCGGCAGGCATAAGCGATATATCTCGGCACCACCAATAACACAGAGGGCAGGTGCGCCGTCTAGCAGGGCTTGTTGATTAGCGCGATCAAGGGCTGCGTCTAGGCTTTGGAAGGCCTCTACGCCGGGCGCAGACCATTCCGAGTCCTTTGTCAGCACGATGTTAGTGCGCCCTGGTAAAGGGCGACCCACCGATTCATAGGTTTTCCTACCCATTAATATCGGGCAGCCCATAGTCGTTTGCTTGAAATGCTTAAGATCGTCGGGCAAATCCCACGGCAAGGCATTATTTTTTCCTATCACGCCGTTTTCCGACGCCGCTAACACTAAAACCACCGGCAACACTCTGGACCCACCCATCAGATCGCAACCGGCGCGGAAATATGCGCATCAGGTTCGTAACCGCTGATTTCAAAATCCGTGAAAACGTAATCGTATAAGCTATCGGGGCGGCGATTAATTGCTAGTCGTGGTGACGGCTTGGGCGTCCGAGCCAGCTGCGTATTTACCTGCTCAGTGTGATTGCTGTAAATGTGCGCGTCTCCGAGCGAAATAACGACGTCACCAACATCGAGATCAGCTTGCTGCGCAAGCATATGGGTCAGCAGCGCAACCGATGCGATATTGAAAGGGAGGCCGAGGAATACATCACTTGATCGAATATAAAGCTGCGCCGATAACTCGCCGCGGGCGACATAGAACTGGTAGAGAAGGTGGCAGGGCGGTAACGCCATTCGTCCCGCGCGCACATTATCCTGAGGGGATAGCGCCTCGTCGGGCAAATATTCAACGTTCCAGCCATGAAATAGAATGCGCCGACTCTCTGGGCGCTCTTTTAAACACGTCAGCACATAAGCCAGCTGGTCAATCGTCTTACCGTCACGGGTTGGCCAGCTACGCCATTGGGCGCCGTAAAGAGGCCCAAGGTCACCTTCCTCCGTCGCCCATTCATCCCAAATAGAAACCCCATTGTCTTTTAGCCAGCGGGTATTGGTATCGCCACTCAAAAACCAAATCAGTTCATTCGCAACACTTTTAAAGTGGACTTTTTTCGTGGTCAACAAGGGGAATCCCTGACGCAAATCGAAGCGCAACTGACGCCCAAAAACCGAGCGGGTCCCCGTTCCCGTGCGATCGCCGCGGTCACTGCCGTTATCTCTTATGTCTCGCAATAAATCTAAATAGGCCTGCATAAATTTCTCGTAACCAATAACGTTAATATTCAGAATTGTTGAGGTTTAGTGCGCCTCTTGGCGCCCGCTCGTAAAGACCACACCATCATCACAATGCCCACCGCCAACATTGGCAGACACAAAAGCTGGCCCCGGGTCAGCCAACCGAAGGCCTCAAAGCCAATATGGGCATCGGGCTGACGGAAGAACTCGGCTAAGAAGCGAAGCACACCGTAACCAGTCAAGAATAGTCCGGCAACTGACCAAGTCGGTCGAGGCTTTTTACTGAAGAAAAATACAATCAGGAACAGTAAGCAGCCTTCCAGAGCAAACTGATAAAGCTGCGAGGGGTGGCGCGCTAACCCCAGCGGATCGGCGGGGAAAACCATCGCCCAAGGAACATCAGTGGGCCGCCCCCACAACTCTTGGCCTATGAAATTACCTAAACGACCCAATGCCAACCCGAGAGGCGCCAATGGCGCCACGAAATCAGCAAGCGCACCAAACCTGATTTTGTGGCGAAAACTGAAAACGGCAAGCGCGGCAATAACGCCAAGTAATCCTCCATGGAAGGACATCCCGCCCTCCCAAACACGAACTAACCAGAGCGGGTCGTCTGCCAAACGCTGAGCGCCATAGAATAGAACGTAACCGCATCGACCGCCGAGCACGATGCCAACGGCTGCATAGAAAATAAGATCGTCGACTTGCTCGCGCTTGATTGGAGAGTCGGGCCGCAGGCTTCGTGCGCTCGCCAACCACCATGCAAAGAACAAACCAGCAAGATACGTGAGTCCATACCAATGAACCGTCAAAGGACCCAGTGAAACAGCTACTGGATCGATGTCTGGATACGCAATCATTGTCTACCACGCTTATCTGAGCGTATGAATCGCTCCAATTGATATCCCTCGATTAACTCATCAAGCACCGCCATAACCTGTCCTGCTGAGTGCATACCTTGAATCTTTCTAAGCACGGTATGAGCATCTTCTTCGGTGATGGTTTGCACGACTTTCTTCACCCTCGGTACATTGGTCGCATTCATAGACAGCTGATCAAAGCCCATTGCAATAAGCAACGGTACTGAACGGGGATCCCCCGCAATCTCACCGCATAAGCTCACCATCTTGCCCGCGCCATGAGCCGCAACCACGATTGCCTGAAGCGCGCTGAGCACAGCCGGATGCAGCGCCTGGTAGAGATCGGCAACGCGGGCATTATTGCGATCAACCGCAAGCAAGTATTGGGTCAAATCGTTAGAGCCGACAGATAAAAAGTCAACGCGTTCGGCCAGTGACGCCGCCAAGTAAACCGCTGAAGGCACTTCAATCATGACACCAATAGGCGGAAAGGGCTGGGCGTAACCCTCAGCCAAAACCTCTTCGTGGCAGCGCCTGATTAGCACCAGAGACTCCTCAAGCTCCTCAACGCTAGAGATCATCGGCAACAAAATACGTAAATTACCCAAGCCCTCGTTGGCCTTGAGCATGGCTCTAACTTGCGCTAAGAATATTTCCGGGTGATCAAGTGTGACTCGGATGCCGCGCCACCCCAAAAAAGGGTTGTCTTCTTTAATAGGAAAGTATGGCAGCGACTTGTCGCCGCCAATATCGAGCGTCCGCATCGTGACCGGCGCGGGTGCAAACGCTTCAAGCTGGTCTCGATACAGTTGGCGCTGCTCTTCTTCACTGGGAAAACGATCACGCAATAAAAAGGCGACTTCGGTGCGATAAAGGCCCACGCCTTCTGCGCCGTTATCAAGCGCACGCTGTAAATCGGCGGCAATGCCTGTATTGACCCAAAGGGGCACGCGTCGACCATCGCTGGTCTGACAAAGGTCATCTCGCAGAATAGCGAGCTCCTCGGAAAGCGCTTCATCCTCGTTAACTAATTTTTCAAAGCGCCTTAACGCTTGCGCATGCGGATTAATGTACACGCGCCCGTTATAGCCATCCACAACAACCGTCTTGTCTTCTAGACGACTGTAGGGCAAGTCAGATGCTCCTAGGACCGCCGGCACACCCATACCCCGAGCCAAAATAGCCGTATGGCTATTCGACGACCCACGCAGGGACACGATGCCGACCAGGCGATCACGAGGAACCTCGCCCAGCGCCGAGGCAGTCACCTCTTCGGCAACAAGTATCGTGTTTTCCGGCCAATCCCGAATTGAGCGCTCTTCGTCCTGCAAGTAAGTTAGAACCCGCGTGCCCAAATCACGGACATCGACCGCTCGCTCACGGAGATAACTGTGCTCCATGCGCTCGAAGTGCCGGATGTGCTTGATCATTACTTGGCTCAGCGCCCCTTGAGCCCACTCACCTGCCTTAATGAGGCCCGCCACTTCGCTACCCATCGTCGAGTCATCAAGTATGGTTAGGTAGACATTAAATAGGGCGTGATCCTCAGGCGAAAGCTCATCTCTCAGGTTTTCAGCAACCACTTCAATATCATCGCGAACCCGTGCGAGCGCCGCTCGAAAAGCCCGTAGTTCTTGCTTTCGGTTATCGGTACTGCGTGACGGCACTGCGCTAAGATCGGCTGTGGGCGACACAAATACGGCCGTCCCAATGCCAATACCCGGCGAGCCGGGCACACCCACAATACCCGTCGCGTCATCTCTAGCTATTTCACCACTGCTCACCGCACCCGTAACTTCTGCATGGGCGATAACACCCGCAAGCTGTGCAGAAACCGTGATGAGGAAGGCCTCCTCATCATCACTGAAGCGGCGGGCGGCAGACTGCTGAACCACCAACACACCGAGAGGATCGCGCTGATGAATAATCGGCGCTCCCATGAAGCTATTAAAAGTCTCCTCCCCAAGACCTGGAACCAACTGGAAACTGGGATGATTCATTGCATCATCGAGGTTAAGCAGCTCTCCTCGAGCTACCACCCAGCCCACCAAGCCTTCGCTGGCCCCCAAAGAGAACTGCCCAACCTTGTCCTTATTTAAGCCCTCAGTGGCGCGGAACACTAGTCGTCGATCGCCTTGATCGCGGAGATAAATCGTGCAAACGTCAGTCTGCATAGCAGTGCGAACTTGATGGACAATAAAATTGAGAGCGTCATCGAGCGTATCCGCCTCGTTAACTGCTTGGACAATTTTTCTGAGAGTTTCAATCATAATCAGCCCGCTTTACGGCGTTTCCGTTTAGGCAGCAAAAAGGGCAGCAGCTCAGTGAGGGCGGAGCGATACACCTCGCGCTTAAAATCTACAACGGACGTGAGAGGGTACCAATAGTTCACCCAGCGCCAATCGTCAAATTCAGGGCTAGCGTGCGCATCAACCCGAACGGCGCTGTCAGGTGCGGTTAGCCTCAGCAGAAACCAACGCTGCTTTTGGCCAATACACACCGGCTTTTCGTGTTTACGAATATAACGTGCGGGCAGCTGATAGCGGTGCCAGCTGCGCGTTTTGCCAATAATTTCGACGGAGTCGCGGCTCAGGCCAACCTCTTCATCTAACTCCCGGTACATAGCATCTTCAGCACTTTCACCCCCGTGAATGCCCCCTTGCGGGAACTGCCAGGAGTCACGCCCGCCGAGTCTGCGCCCCCACAGGATTCGGCCTTCCGTATTGGCGATAATAATGCCTACGTTGGGGCGATAGCCTTCTTTGTCGATGACGCGCTCTGTATCCCCTATGCCCACCAATAACTCCTTAGCGATTTGATTTGAGTGTGGCACTCATTCTTAGCTCTAGGTATTCTTTCACACTTTATCGTCCAGCGGGTCGATCCAATTTTCGGACACTTGCTACATGGAGTAACACCTTGCCTCTAGCCATTTTTGATCTCGATAACACCCTTATTGCCGGGGATTCTGACCACCGCTGGGGCGAATTTTTATGTGCGACGGGTCGCGTCGACGCCAACTCCTTTGCTCGCGAGAACGATGCGTTCTTCACGGCCTACCAGCAGGGCACTTTAGACATCTACGCGTACCTTGAATTCGCTCTCAGGCCCATTGCCGGCCTCAGTAGCGCCGAGGTGCAGACCTTACAAGAGCAATTTATTCGCGAGTGGATTGCACCCATTTTGCTGCCTCAGGCGCATGACTTGATCGACCGGCACCGAAACGCGGGGGATACCCTAATAATAATCACCGCAACCAACACAGTAGTGACGCGCCCGATAGCAGATCTCCTAGGTATAGATGCCCTCTTGGGCTGCGAAGCCGAACTGAAAAACGGTTATTACACCGGCGGTATTATCGGAACGCCAAGCTTCCAAGAAGGTAAGGTCAGTCGTCTCGATGATTGGCTAGCTGAGAACAAAATGAACATGGCTGGCGCCTGTTTTTACAGCGACAGCCATAATGATCTTCCGTTGTTAGAGCGCGTAGACAAGCCGATAGCCGTCGACCCCGATGACAAACTGGCGGCCATTGCCAAACAGCGCAGCTGGCCGATCATCTCATTGCGTACAACCTAGAAGGTACTTAATCGGCACCTAAGCTCAAAAAGCAGTTTTTAGTCTTCTTCGTCACAATGCGCCGCGTAATCATCCGCGGACAACAATGCCTCAAGCTCTGAAAGGTCTTCAGGCTGCACCTTAAAAAACCAGCCGTCGTTGTAGGCGTCGCTGTTGACGGTTTCTGGCGCATCTTCCAGCGTCTCATTGATGGCAATCACTTCACCTGAAATAGGTGCATAGATATCCGACGCAGCCTTCACTGATTCCACGACGCCCGCTTGGTCTCCACCAGCGATAACATCGCCTATTGATGGAGTTTCAACGTAAACCACATCACCAAGTGCAGCTTGTGCGTGCTCGGTAATCCCGACTGTAACGGTACCGTCCTCTTCAAGTCGCGCCCACTCGTGGCTTTTGGCGTACTTCAATTCAGCGGGATTGTTGCTCATAAGTGGCTCCTGACAAGCATAAATACATTGATGTAACCCGAAAGTCTTGAGCGATCAGACGGGGTCGCTAAAATATCGGGGTAGGCGTCGCTACGCAAGTCATTGTCACTAACTCAATGCTTGAGCCGCTAGCCATCGTTTCAAGGGTGCTGTGCCATCTACCCACTTTAAACCCATGTTACGCAGTACGCGAAGCGCCGGATGCTGACTGCCAAAGCCGCGCTTGAACCCCTCCATCATAGCCATCATGGCGAGGTTATCGCTTTTACGGCGCCGCTGATAACGACTCAGCACAGCAAGCTCACCCCAGTCCAAGTCAGCGCAAAATGCTCGACCCACTTCATCGGCCAAGACGGCGACATCCGCCAAGCCCAAATTGATCCCCTGTCCCGCTAACGGATGAATTGCGTGGGCGGCATCCGCGATCAGAGCAACTCTCGGCTGCACGTAATCAACCGCATGACACTGGTTCAATGGAAATACAGCTCTCGTGCCCACGGCAGAGACTTTCGGTGCCTGACCATTCAACGCACGATTAAGCGCAGCGACAAAATCGACGTCACTCAGGCTATCGAATGCGCTCAACTGAGCCTCATCTAAAGACCAAACAATAGAACATACATGGGGGTCTGCCAGCGGCAACAGTGCCAGAGGCCCTGAATCTAAAAAAACTTGGTAACAGGTATCGCTATGTGCCTGTTCGAGCGCGATTGTAGCCACAATCGCGCTCTGCTCATAAGACCACTCGCGCACTTTGAAACCGAGCTGCTTGCGCACCGTCGATCTCACGCCGTCGGCACCGACAAGGAGCGGCGCCGCGTACTGCTTTCCACTCTCAGTCACAACTTCAACGACCTGTTCGTTAGGGCGCTTAATTGCCGCAATCGGGTCTTGCCACGACAGGGTGATGTGTCGATCGCGCTCCACTCTTTTGAGCAGCGCACCTACCGTGACACGGTTCTCGACAATTCGGCCAAGTTCACTCGCGTCAACATCGTTCGCTGAAAACGTTATCTCGCCTGTTCCGTCGCCATCCCAAACATGCATTTGGTGATAGCTCGCACTGCGCTGGGTGAGAATATCGGGCCAAACATCTATCTCGCTTAACAACGCGCTGGAAGCGGGCGTAAGCGCACTGACGCGGCGATCCCAGTCATTCAATCCGCCGCCAATACTGACGGCCTCAGGTCGCGCGGGCGCCGCCTCAAGCAACACAACCTGCAAACCTTGGCGCGACAGCGACGCGGCGAGAGAAAGCCCTGCAATACCAGCACCGACAATGATTACATCACTTTCCTGACTCACTATACGGCCGCGAATGCAGGCGCTGAGAAAAGCGCCTTCCATGCAGGATTAGCTAGCGTATCTAAACCCGTTCCTCGCTCAGCGATATGGCGTCGCAAAGGCCTTATGAGATCGAGCGAAGTCAGCGCAACGTCTCGAGGCAAATCGAGTGCCATGCCGCGAGGCTCGAACAACGTCGATAAAAGATCGGTAGCGTCGACGATGCGCTCCTGGTCGGGCAACACTTTGTGTTCATAATCTCTGGCAGTGGCAAGGTCACCAAGCTTACGTCCCGCAGCGCTCGCCACTTTTAAAGTTGCGCCCAAATTCGCCGCATCGCGCAGCGATAAATTCAAGCCCTGACCTGCCACTGGGTGGATTCCGTGGGCTGCGTTACCCGCCACTAAAAAGCCAGATCGGCTTTGTTCACGGACACGAACACGATCGAGCGACCAAGTATTTCGTCGGCCAACACGCAGGGCTCGGCCCAGTCGCCAACCAAAATGTCGCTGGAGGTCGCCCAAAAACGCTTCATCGTCCAGCGCCATCAAGTCACGAGCACGTCCTTCTGTTAAGGACCAAACCACGTTAAAGCGCTGTTCAGACGGAGCGGAGCTTGCGAGCGGCAATAGCGCCATCGGTCCAGACGGCGTGAAGCGCTCAAAAGCGATTCCCTGCTGTGAACCGGCAAAACTCACATTAGCAACAACCGCGTGCTGACCTGTTCGACGCCACTCAACATCAATCCCAAGCTGATGGCGCAACGATGACTGACTGCCATCCGCCACAATCACTAAATCGGCATGCAAGATCTCGCCCGTTGCCAAATAAATGGCCGGTTGCGCGTCGCTAGTCGATAAACACTCAACTTCGCAGGGAGTTTTTACGGTGACGCCCACGGCGTCGGCTCGTTCTTTTAACCCTCGGCCAATAATGTGATTTTCAACAACGTACCCCAAATCCGGCACACCTAGGTCAGATCCTTCGATCATTGCACTACCGAAATGCGCTTGATGAGACACATGAATCTGAGAAATCACACCAGCAGAAACCTCCAAATTGCGCCATACACCCAGCGCAGAAAGTATGGATTGACTGGCTAAATTTAAGGCCGATGCTCGGGTGTCGAGAGGATCTGGCGTACCTGTCGGCAACGGCCTTGCTTCAAGCACCAAAATATCGGCGTGCGGCAGCGCATATTGGCACGTGATGGCAAACGCGAGGCCCACCATTCCACCACCAATGATTACAATGCGCTCCGCCACAGCCGTTAGCCTGCCATCAACGCTTCGATTTCATCGGCGGTTTTAGGCACATCCGACGTTAAAATCTCACAGCCATTGGCGGTAACTGCAACGTCATCTTCAATGCGAATGCCAATGCCGCGCCACTTTTTGGGAACCTTCGTATTGTTAGGTGAAACATAAATACCGGGCTCAATCGTCAGTACCATGCCGGGCTCTAACTGACGCCATTTTCCGTCAATACGGTAATCACCAACGTCGTGGACATCCATACCTAGCCAATGCCCTGCCGTATGCATGTAAAAATCGCGATAGGCGCCCTCTTTAATCAGTTCTTTTTCATCGCCTTTCAGTAAGCCTAAGTCGATGAGTCCGCGAGTAATTACTCGTACTGTCGCATCATGAGGCTGATTCCACGTGTTACCGGGCTTAACCTTTTTAATGGCGGCAAGCTGGGCTTTGAGGACAACATCGTAGAGGGCGCGCTGTTCAGGACTAAATTTTCCGCTTACGGGGAACGTCCGCGTAATGTCAGCCGCATAACCCTCGTACTCACAGCCGGCATCAATGAGTACCAAGTCCCCATCTCGCAACTTGTCACGATTTTCCACATAGTGCAGGACACAGGCGTTCGCTCCAGATCCTACAATGCTGTTGTAAGCAGGAAAGCGCGCTCCATGCTCTGCAAATGTGCGCGCGATAGTGCCCTCTAGCTGATACTCAAAACGGTCAGGTTGGCACTCGCGCATGGCTTGGCAGTGCGCCTCAGCAGAAATCTCCCCTGCCTTACGCATAAGGCGGAGTTCGGCAGCACTCTTAAACAAGCGCTGCTCATGAAGCAGGAAGGCCAGATCAGTAAAGTCCCCAGGTGGTTTAGCGCCAGTCCTAATTTGACCGCGAATTTGATTTACCCATGCCATAACACGTCGATCAAACGAATCGTTATGTCCCATAGAGTAGTAAATCTGATGTTTGCCCTCGATTAAGCCGGGCAGAATTTCATCAATATCGCTGGCAGGAAATGCGTCATCCATACCGAATTCATTGACCGCGCCCTCGGGACCCGCGCGATAGCCATTCCAAAGCTCCTTTTCCGGATCTCGGTCTCGACAAAACAACACAACTTGTCCATGGCGGCGCCCAGGCACCAACACTAGAACGGCATCGGGCTCGTTGAATCCCGTCAAATAGAGAAAATCACTGTCCTGCCGAAATGGGTATTCGGTATCTCTACTGCGAGTGCATTCATGAGCAGCAGGGATTAACGCAATACTATTGGGGTCCATCATGCCCATCAATTGTTTGCGGCGGCGGGCGTATTCACTTTTACTTATTTTCACAACAGTTTCCTCAAGTGTTACTCGTTGTCGAGTGCGTCATGTACGATATTTAGCGCGGCTATCCTCACATATTCAATCAATTCTTCAAGCTCCCTATCTGCTTGCTCATCCTCGTCTTGGCTGGCGTCCACGTGTGCGATAGCGGCAAAATCTTTAAGCGCCTCGGCTGTATGAGGTTGAATGGCATCCGCGGCACCACCACCCACTGAAACCGCTTGCGTAAAGCCTGCCAAAAATCCACTTACCCAGCGCCCCATGGACGCCAGTCGCTGGTCAATTGGGTCGTCATCGTCGGGTAGAAGAGGCGTGAACGCGAAATCCGCGTCCGCCACTGCAGAGCGAGTAGCCGCGATTAAACGGCCCGCAAAGTCGGCAACCGCGCCTTGTAAATCAACCCCTAAAGCCTTTTCTAGGAGCATCAGCGCTCGGTCGCTATCTTCGGCGCTCCCGAGGCTTTTACCAGCACCGAGCACACCGGTGATCGCCCCGTGCAATTCAGAGGGGTTTAGCGTCAGACCCGCATCAAATAATACATCTGCCGACTCTGACCAATCCGGCATGTCTTCGTAGTCACCGAGAGAATCAACGAGCACTTTTACCTCCATGAGCGCCTTAGCGCAAAAATCAACGAACTTCTTTACATTGCGTTACAGCGCACTGAATCATAAAGGGTTTTTAGTTCAGTTACCTGGGCTTAACCATTGACCGACCCGCATGCCAACCCTATAGTAATGGCATTACTAGAGATCAGTGTAACTGTCGTGGCCGAGAAACTCATCCAAGCCCTCGAAGCAAAGGTGGCAGACCTTATCGAATTGAGTCGCGAACTCAATCGTGAGAATCGCCAACTCAAAGTGCGAGCGGCCGAATTACAGCGCGAGCGCAGAGAGCTTCTAGAGCGCCAGCGGAAAGCGCAAACGCACGTCAATAATACCCTCGAAAATCTGCGTAAGATTGAGGGTACCCAATGAGCCGCGCGCCGACTGTAACCGTAGAAATTCTTGACAAAGAATATCAGGTGGCATGCCCGCCGGAGCAAGAAGCGGAGCTCATCGCTGCTGCCAAGCATCTAGACCAACAAATGCGTGATATCCGCGCGGGAGGCAAAGTGATCGGGCTTGAACGCGTTGCCATAATGGCGGCACTGAATTTAAGTCACGATTTACTCGGTGTGCGTAACGGCCATGCACCTAAACCGCTCAATGACCACGAAGATCGTATTAAAGGGTTGAACGGTCAACTCGATGAAGCTCTCTATCAGTTAAGACAGATGGAAATCAACTAGCACTATTCCGTTATAATGCTGCCAATCCTAGCGTATTCGCCAGTCAGTAAGTCCCTGAGCCGAATGCACTACCCGGGGATCATCGCCCGTTGCTGTTGCGCATGTCCGGCATGACCGGAAAGCCTGATGCAGCGCGTTGGTCACCACCTTGAACCGCAGGGTTCAAGGACGAAACTGGCAGCGGTACGCCGGGACCTTTTTATCACCATCGGACTTACATTCAACATTCACCGTGTTGTGGCAAGTTCGCAACGTAGTAAGGGCATGACAATGACCCTTGAAGCTGAGCACAAAAAAGCCCTGCGCCAAGAGTGGCGGTCCATCAGAGATCGCGTGCCGGCAGCCGAGCGCGAGCGCGCCAGCGAGAGCCTATCTCGGAATATCGCTGACTTTGCACCGTGGCGTGACGCGACCATTGTCGCAAGCTTCATGGCTATGGGCTCCGAGATAGACCTACATTATCTCGACACCCTCGCACGGGAGTCCGGCAAACAGGTTGTCTATCCTCGGGTTTCCAGCGCGGGCACCATGACCTTCCATCTTTGGCGGCCAAACGACCCAACAATCACCTCAAAACTCGGTGTAAAAGAACCTGCCAGTACAGCGCCATTGATTGACCGCGATGCCATAGATTTTTTTTGGGTGCCTCTGCTGGCCTGCGATGACAGGGGAAATCGTTTGGGCTATGGCGGTGGTTTCTATGACCGACTTCTGTCGAGCAGCACGAATTTCGCCTGCGGCGTAGGATATAGCTGGCAACGATGTCGATCATTGCCCAGCGAGCGGCACGACCAGCGAGTGGCAGGCTATTTAAGTGAGGAAAAGTTTGAGCGCTTCAAGGACTGATACGTGCCTTATTGAACAATAATGCCCGCTTGCTGCGGTGGCATCCGATTGGGGCCGTTATCCAATAACTGCGTCGACGCGGCACCGAGTACCACGACAAGAACGAGTATCCACATGAAATCTGGTTTGTTTTTATTCGACATTCGCTTCAGATTCTTTCAGGTTGTCAATCGATAATAACTTTCTGCAACATTCACACAAAAAACCATGTGCGACAGAGATTTACATCACAGTTGGACTGTCACCATGAATTAATTGTCACAATGTGTCAACAATTCGTTACAAAACCTTGACAGCTTAAATAAACAGAGGCGACGTTTGTATGCTCTTGCTTAGCGGCGGCCCAAATACGCTTTGTAAGCGACATTGTCAGTTTCTTCCCAATGGCGGTAGCCAACGTCCGTCAATATGGATCGCAGTGCCGAACGCTTACCTTGAGGAACCTTAAAGCCCACCAAGATACGGCCATACGCCGCACCGTGATTACGGTAATGAAAAAGAGAAATATCGAAATCGGTGCCGAGCGCCTCGAGAAACTTCATAAGAGCACCAGGACGCTCGGGAAACTCGACTCGAAATACCATTTCCTCGCCTATGGCTTCAGACGCGTGGCCGCCTACCATGTAACGCACGTGTAATTTAGCGGTCTCGTTATTTGTGAGATCCTCTAACTGATACCCTTGCTGCACGAGCTTGTCGCGCAACATGGGTAAATCTTGCCCACCCGGAGTCACGCTCAGACCCACAAATACTTGAGCCTGCTCGCTATCGGTGTACCGGTAATTAAACTCGGTAATGTTGCGTTTACCGAGTGTCGCGCAGAATTTCTTAAACGCGCCTGGCTTTTCGGGAATGGTGACGCTGATGACAGCTTCTCGCTGTTCACCAATCTCGGTACGCTCAGAAATATAGCGCAAACGATCGAAATTAGTGTTGGCGCCGCTCACTGTGGCCGCCATGGAGGCGCCAGTGATCCCATGAGCTTCTGCGTATTTTTTCATACCCGCAACAGCCAAGGCTCCAGCGGGCTCTGCGATCGCACGAGTGTCTTCAAAGATATCTTTAACTGCCGCACAAATTTCATCGGTCGACACCGTTATAATCTCATCAACCGTTTCGCGAATAATCCGAAAGGTTTCTTTACCCACTTGCGCGACCGCGCAGCCGTCCGCGAACAAGCCCACTTCTTTAAGCGTTACTCGTCGCTGCTTCTCGAGCGCAGCCTTAGCACAAGCGGCATCTTCCGGCTCGACGCCAATAATCTTGGTATTAGGCCAAACGTAACGAAGATAGGCCGCCATTCCCGCGAGCAAACCACCGCCGCCACAGCAAATAAATACATAATCGAAAGGAGCAGGCGCTTGGCGGGCCATTTCCATTGCAACCGTACCTTGTCCTGCAATCACATCCGGGTCGTCGAAAGGATGAAGAAATGTCATACCTTTTTCTTCAACCAGCTCCCGCGCTTTCGTAGCAGCCTCATCAAAGGTATCACCGAACAGGATAACGGTCGCACCGCGGCTACGCACAGCATCAACCTTAATTGCGGGTGTTGTGAGAGGCATCACGATGGTCGCTTTGACGCCCAGTTTTTGAGCCCCAAGCGCTACACCCTGAGCATGATTGCCTGCGGATGCCGCAACGACGCCCTTCGCTCGCGCTTCATCGCTGAGATTAATCAACTTATTGAACGCGCCTCGACACTTAAAAGAAAATACGGGCTGCAGATCCTCTCGCTTTAACCAGGCCTCGTTTCCAATGCGCTTAGACAGCAATAGCGCCTGTTCGAGGGGCGTCTCACGAGCAACATCGTAAACTCGAGCATTGAGGATTCGCTTGATATATGACTGAGGCATGATCAATTTCAGCTGAGGTGTATGTCGATGCATCATAAGGCTTTGCACCCATTTAGTCATTGTGCGGTATATTGTTACCTGAATCCGGTTTGCGGGATGGCCTTTGTTCGCGGACAATACGCTCTTCTTTTTCCCAACACAGCTGCCGGAGCTACCATGTCTTCCAGAATTGAACTCGCAAACGCCATTCGCGCACTGAGCATGGATGCTGTGCAAGCAGCAAATAGTGGTCATCCGGGTGCCCCCATGGGCATGGCCGATATCGCAGAGGTGCTCTGGAATGGACACCTAAAACACAATCCTGCCAATCCCGATTGGCCAGACCGAGATCGATTTGTCCTTAGTAACGGTCATGGCTCAATGCTCATTTATAGCCTTCTGCATTTGACGGGCTATGATCTCAGCATCGGCGATTTACGAAATTTCCGTCAGCTCCACAGCAAGACCGCGGGACATCCAGAATATGGTTATGCGCCGGGCGTTGAGACGACCACCGGGCCCCTTGGCCAAGGTTTGGCAAATGCCGTCGGCATGGCCCTCGCAGAGAAAATTCTCGCAGGCCAATTCAATCGTGAAGGTCATGCTGTTGTTGACCACAGAACCTGGGTTTTCCTGGGCGATGGATGCTTAATGGAAGGTATCTCTCACGAGGTTTGCTCTCTTGCCGGTACGCTCGGACTCGGAAAGCTCGTCGCATTCTACGACGACAATGGCATCTCCATTGATGGCGACGTTGAGGCCTGGTTTAGCGATGACACCCCCAAGCGCTTCGAGAGCTACGGCTGGCAAGTTATCCCCAATGTTGATGGCCATGACGCCGACGCCATTAGCAAAGCCATTGACATTGCCAAAGCTGACACCGACAAACCAACGCTGATCTGCTGTAAAACCATCATCGGCAAAGGTTCTCCTGGCAAACAGGGCACCGAATCTTGCCACGGGGCTCCTTTGGGTGCGGATGAAATTCAAGCAACGCGCGAGGCGCTTGGGTGGCAGCACGCCCCGTTCGAGATTCCCAGTGAGATTTATGCTGCTTGGGATGCAAAAGCAAAAGGGGCTGAAGCCGAGCAGGCGTGGAAAGAAACACTCGCCACGTATGCCCAAGCGCACCCTGCACTTGCCGAGGAACTTGCACGTCGCATGAGCGGCGCCCTTCCGGTGAACTTTGAGACTGACATAGACAACTACATCGCGCTGTGTGCCGAGACCGCCGCCGATGTTGCGTCACGAAAAGCATCGCAACAAACGCTCAACGTTCTCGGCCCGCTACTGCCTGAACTTTTGGGTGGCTCGGCTGACCTAGCCGGCTCTAACCTAACTCTGTGGCAAGGCTCCAAAGGTGTTTCCAACAACGATGCGGGCGGTAACTATATTTACTACGGTGTTCGCGAATTCGGCATGTCTGCCATTATGAATGGCATTGCGCTGCACAAGGGTTTCATTCCTTACGGTGCGACCTTCTTGATCTTCATGGAGTACGCTCGTAATGCGGTGCGTATGGCTGCACTCATGGGTCAGCGATCCATATTCGTTTACACCCACGACTCTATTGGCCTGGGCGAAGATGGGCCTACCCACCAGCCCGTTGAACAAATGACGTCCCTACGCAGCACGCCAAATCTAGAGACGTGGCGACCCTGCGACACCGTCGAGTCGGCTGTTTCATGGAAAATGGCTGTCATGCGCGAACAGGGTCCGTCTGCCTTAGTATTTTCTCGCCAAACATTGCCACACCAATACCGCGCCGGTGAAGTTCTTGAAGAAATCGAGCGCGGTGGTTATGTGCTAACACCCGAAGTTGGCGAGCTTGACGCGATCATTATTGCAACCGGCTCCGAAGTATCACTCGCGGTTGAAGCCGCAGCGACACTGAGTGAATCTGGCCGCGGTATCCGCGTAGTGTCGATGCCCTGTGCTGAGCGTTTCATGGCACAAGATGCAGCGTACCGAGAAACAGTGCTTCCGAGCCATGTCCTTGCGCGAGTAGCCGTTGAGGCGGCACACGCTGACTACTGGTACAAGTTTGTCGGTCTCGACGGAAGAGTTATTGGAATGACGAGCTTTGGCGAGTCAGCACCTGGCGATGTGCTCATGAAAGAGTACGGCTTTACGGTTGAAACAGTCATCGCCGCCGTGGAAGACGTCATTCTCGACTAAGCATTCCTGCCACGCTGCAGTCTGAGACGTCCCCTATGAAGCAACGAATTGCCATCAATGGCTTTGGTCGAATTGGGCGCTCTGTGTTTAGGGCGTGGGCTATTCGGCCCGATGCGCAAGAAGCGCTGATACTCACTGCCATTAACGAGCGAGCAGATCGCGATACAGCGATTCACCTCGCTCGTTATGATTCTACCCATGGTCGGTTCCCCAGCGCGATCGAAGCGACTGACACGGGCATGCGTGTTCTCGATACCGAGATTGAGTTGTTATCGATAGAAGACGTCGGCTTGTTACCGTGGTCTGATAAAGCGATCGATCTAGTGCTCGAGTGCACAGGCTCGTTTAGCGACCGTGCTACAGCGCAAGAACATCTAACGGCCGGCGCGGACAGAGTGTTGTTTTCACAGCCCGCAGAGCCCGACGTTGACCTAACCGTAGTGTGGGGCATTAATCACGATAAGCTTCAACCTCAGCAGCGTATAGTCTCCGCAGGCTCGTGTACCACCAATGCGCTTTGTCCTGTATTACAAGTATTGGATAACTGCTTTGGTATCGAGGCCGGCACCGTAACAACGGTGCATTCCGCGATGAATGATCAGCCTGTGCTCGACGCTTACCACAACACTGATTTACGTAAAACGCGAGCCGCTTTTCAGTCGATCATTCCTGTCGATACCGGCCTTGCGATTGGGGTTCCACGTATCTTACCCAACCTTAAAGGCAAGCTCACCGCTCAAGCACTCCGAGTACCGACGCTCAATGTTTCAGCAATGGATGTCACGGTTTATACCCACAAGGCTTGCAATGCGGAGGACGTGAACGCAGCGCTGGCGGCAGCAGCATCCAATGATCTCGAAGGCATTCTAGGCTTCACTACCGAGCCGCTCGCGTCCTGCGACTTTAACGGCGAAACCTGCTCAAGCGTGGTCGATGCCAGTCAAACGCAGGTCAGCGCTCGTCACCTAATCAAAATATTAATCTGGTTTGATAACGAGTGGGCGTACGCGAACCGACTGATCGATATTGCTTTGCGTATGGGCGAGATGGGACGGTCGAGCGTAAGCGACTCGTAGAACGACATACTTTATGGTCGACGCCCTTTTGTAGCGGCGTTCGTGATGTTTTTGGAGACACTATGAAACTGATGACTGATCTAGATCTTAACGGTAAACGCGTCCTGATCCGCGAGGATCTAAATGTGCCGATTAAAGAGGGTCACGTAACTAGCGATGCTAGGCTTGCGGCTGCATTACCCACGATTCGTACTGCGTTGGCTGCTGGCGCTGGGCTTATGTTGATGTCACATTTAGGTCGCCCTACCGAAGGCGAGTATGCCGATGAGTTTTCGATGGCACCCGTTGCGAAACGTCTTGGAGAGCTGCTCGGTATCGACATCCCCGTTATTCGCGATTGGCAGTCAGCCTCCGCCGCGCCAGGAGAAGTGGTGTTGCTTGAGAACGTTCGCTTCAATGTTGGCGAGAAAACGGATGATGATGGGTTAGCGCAACAATACGCTGCTCTTTGCGATATTTTTGTTATGGATGCCTTTGGTACAGCGCACAGAGCGCAGGCCTCGACTCATGGTGTCGCGAAATTTGCTCCGACTGCCTGTGCCGGCCCGCTGCTAGCAACCGAATTAGATGCGCTGAAGCGCGCACTGTCTGCACCCGCCCGACCCATGCTTGCGATTGTCGGCGGCTCAAAGGTATCGACCAAGCTCGATGTGCTGGAGCAGCTCGCAGAACTCTGTGACAGCCTAGTCGTCGGTGGCGGCATCGCTAATACTTTTCTTGCGGCAGCCGGATACAACGTCGGTAAATCCTTGTGTGAACACGATTTAATTGAGACTGCACGCGCGCTCATGGACAAAACCCAAATTCCACTACCCATTGACGTGGTGGTAGCGCGCGAATTTAGCGCACAAGCCGCCGCGACGACCAAGCTCGCATCAGAAGTCGAAGACGACGACATGATTCTAGATATCGGGCCTCTATCGGCCCAAGTTATTGCAGAACAGCTGGCATCGTCGGGCACTATTTTATGGAACGGGCCGGTTGGCGTTTTCGAATTTGACGCTTTTGCCGGTGGAACTGAAGCTATCGCTCAATCCGTTGCAGCCAGTAGCGGATTCTCCCTCGCAGGGGGCGGTGATACACTTGCTGCAATAGAGAAATTTGGCATCGCTGAACAGGTATCGTATATCTCTACCGGTGGTGGGGCCTTTTTAGAATACGTAGAAGGCAAGGTCTTACCTGCTGTAGCGATGTTGCAGCAGCGTGCAGGCTGAATAAAAATCCCATTGAGGTCATAAGCGCCTTTTTACCCGATAACATAGGCGCCAATGACGGCGAAGAACGTCCTATTACTGATCACAAGCGCGTCAGTCGAGATTTAACGGAGAGAGACCATGGCCATTATTAGCCTACGACAATTACTGGACCACGCAGCCGAATACAGCTACGGCGTGCCTGCTTTTAACGTCAATAACCTCGAGCAAACTCGCGCGATTATGGAAGCGGCGGATGCGACCGACTCACCGGTGATCATGCAGGCCAGCGCAGGGGCGCGAACGTACGCGGGTGCCCCCTTTATACGCGCGATGATGGCGGCTGCCATTGAAGAATTTCCACATATTCCCGTGGTTATCCACCAAGATCACGGCACATCTGCCGCCGTTTGCCAGCGCTCTATTCAGCTGGGCTTCAGTTCAGTCATGATGGATGGGTCCTTAGGTGAAGACGGTAAAACGCCCATGGACTATGATTACAACGCGCGAGTAACGCGAACGGTCGTCGATATGGCCCATGCTTGCGGCGTTTCTGTCGAGGGCGAGCTCGGCTGTTTGGGCTCACTCGAAACGGGCGAAGCGGGTGAGGAGGATGGCATAGGCGCAGCCGGTAAGCTAACTCACGATCAGATGCTCACCGATCCCGAGGAAGCCGCTCAATTTGTTGCCGATACCGGTGTTGATGCGCTCGCTATTGCCTGTGGCACCAGCCACGGTGCCTACAAATTCACCCGTCCGCCCACGGGAGATATTCTTGCAATAGACCGTATTAAAGCGATTCATGCACGCATTCCGAACACCCACCTAGTGATGCACGGGTCGTCTGCGGTGCCACAAGATTGGCTCGCAATTATCAATGAGTACGGTGGCGAGATTCCCGAAACCTACGGGGTGCCCGTCGACCAAGTTGTGGAAGGTATCAAGCATGGGGTCCGGAAAGTGAATATTGATACCGATTTACGTTTAGCATCAACCGGCTCTATTCGTCGCTACTTAGCCCAAAATCCTAGCGAATTTGACCCCCGGAAGTACTTTGCAGCAAGCCTTAAAGCCATGAAAGACATCTGTATCGAGCGTTACGAGTCGTTCGGCACAGCAGGCAATGCCAGCAAAATAAAGTCTTTATCGCTAGCTGACATCCAAGCCGCCTATGACAGCGGTAGACTCTAGCAAAACCGGGATGTTAGAAGCTTAGCCAGACCGCGCTACGTAAAAACTCATAGGGCTGCTGCGTAAATGGTGCCTTTTTAAGGTAGCTGCTTAGTCGGCGCCTGCCTAATCGGTGTCTGCCTAGTCGGTGTCTGCGTAAGCAGTCGTTTAGAGGTACAGGTCTTCCCCGAATATGCGCTGCAGCGGTGCCTCATACTGCCGCCAACGCCCTTCCCGCGCCGTACTCAGGGGTTCGCGTACTTGCCAAACACTGGCCGTGAGCACTGGATTCGTAAGCTTATGAAACTCAAGGCAGCCCGGCTCCCAAGCCTCGCCAAGCCACTGGAGCAACCCGCGCATAGTAGATTCAGGCTTTGCCACAAGGTCTTCATAGGCAAATCGGCGCACGCGATCCGGTGCCATTGCTTGCCAGTGTGCGGCAAGGCTGGAACATTGCTCCAACTGCGTTTTAATACGTAGGGGAGACGTTGCGTAGCCATGCTGGGGATGCAATCGCGTACCGTAGACCGAAATCAAGGTATCGCGCCAATCGCGCTCGGTGATGATAAAGCGGGCATCGGGTATCGCTTTAGCAATTAAGGGTAGGTGGTACAGATTGTCTGGGCGCTTATCGGTTACGCGTAGGCTGAGGTCAATCCCGCGCTCTATTAGGTGCTCCCCAAACTGCGCACAAAAAATGCTGAGTTGCTGTGCATCCGGCACCCGCCCCGGCACCACCATTGCGCCGCCACTTGCTGCGATGGTTCGTGGCCAGAACTCGGACTCACCCAGCGGGGTAAACGCGGTGTGCGCAGCGAGGATTTGCTCCAACAAGGTAGATCCTGTTCGAAACATACCAACGATAAATACGGGCCCCTTAGCCCCTGAAGAAGCCTCAATACGATGCTCCTTTAATGTGTCGTAGCGCTTTTTGATTAGCTCATGGGGCCACGAGGGCAAATGCTTCCCGTCGTAACGATTTGCTGTCTCGAGTGCACGCCATGCGGCATCTGTGTTGTCGAGGCGCTCCTCAACCCGCGCTAATGCATAAAACACATCGGGATCTTCGCACGCCTCGGACAACTGCCTTAATTGAATGACGATGGAATCACTGCTACGTACTAAACGGATCGCTTCCGCTAATCGCGCAACAGGAAGCGGGTTATTAGGTTGTAATTGACACGCCCTCGTAAAACCGGCTTCAGCTCCCTCTCGATCCCCCAGCTGCTCGGCCAAATGCGCGCGGTTAAAAACGGCGGGGAAATAATCGCCATTGCACTGAAGCGCCTGTTGCAGCCACGCCTGAGCGTCAGCGGCGCGCGCTAGACGCTCGGAATAAATAGACGCGATATTGGTCATCGCCTCCTCGGGCTCACTAATGCCTAGCGCAATCGCTTGCTCGTAGGCTTTTATCGCTCGACTAAATTGTCCCAGCCGGGCAGCCCACCAGGCAAAATTGAAGTGCGCCAACGGATCTCGCGGCGCTTGCTGAACCCTATGGCGCCACTGTTCGTATTCCGCCTTTGCATCGGTCATGGGCAATGACTCTCACTACCTATTTTCATCGGGGATCATGCATAGTCGTTAACCGTATTAGTCATTGGCTGTCATAGTCACTCGCAAGCATAGTCGTTCGCTGTGAAAGACATTCCACACTGCGCGAGTGAAAATAGCAAAAAAAAAGCGGACCAAAAGGCCCGCTTCTCATTTACGCAGCGTCTGCTGCCAGAATCAACCTTCCCTTAGAAGCGGAAAGTTGCCTGAGCAAACAGGTACTGGCCAAGTGTGTCGTAGAAACCAGCAATCGCGTTGGCGTTTGAAGACAATGAACCACCAACCAGTGGGGGCTCTTCGTCAAGCACGTTGTTGATACCGACAAGCAGCTCCGAATCGCCTAGGAAACGGAATGATGCGTTCAGATCAAGGTAGCTCTCGCCATCAGACATATTGTCCTGAGCGATTTGATCTGTTCCTTCTGAACGATTACTGGTCAGTGCACCGTCGTAGTCAACACCATCGAAGTAACGCCACCGTGCAGTTACTGCCCACCACTCGTTGCTGTCATAAGTTGCAGTCAACGTGTGACGCCATTCAGGCGATGGGTAGCAACGTGAGCTAACCAAACCAACACAGTCGAAGCTTTCACCAGGAAGAATTTCTACTTCCTTGGTCATCATGTAGGTACCCGCAAGGTTCACGTTAAACGTACCGCCCAATGCATCTTGCGACCAAGAGGCAGCAACGTCTACGCCTTCCCACTTGTTCGTACCAATGTTCTGCAGACCGTTAAATACATAGCCGCTTTCGCCTTGCCACAGTGAGCCTGATCCAGAACGCTGGACAGAGCTACAAAGCAGGTTATTGGTTGCACACTGACGGATGATGTTTTCAGCACCGACGCTCGAGATTGTGTTCTCAATTTCAATGCTCCAGTAGTCAACCGATACCGTGAGGTTGTCCATTGGATCCAATACCAAGCCAATGGTCACAGTATCCGCTTCCTCAACGTCGAGGTTCACGTTACCGCCACTGATCTGGTTGTACTGGTCCGCGGGGCTTGGTGCAATGTTTCCGTATTGCGAGGCTGTTACACCGGTACGGGCACACTGATCTGCCGAGTACTCTGGGCTCTCACCGTTAGCAACAATGCCGGCACAGGGATCAACACCCGCCCAAAGGCCGAGGTTGTTCACAGAATACAACTCAGAGACGTTGGGTGCACGAACCGCGCGGTTGAAACCAGCACGTACGCGAGCCATGTCAACTGGCTGCCAGTCCAAACCGAAACGGTACGTATCTTGACCGCCAACGGTGCTGTAATCAGAGTAGCGATACGCCAAATCAGCAACCAAGCTTTCCATTAAAGGAATATTCACTTCGGTAAAGAATTCAGAGACTGTGAACCCACCGCGCAATGACGGAGTTGGACCACCTTGACCTAGAAGCTGACCTTCCGCAAATACGGTGTCAGAAGTGCGGTCAAAGTCTTCACCACGCCATTCATAACCAACAACTACCTGAATGGGTGCAGCATCACCAATGGAGAACAACTCACCGGTTACAAAGGCGTTGATCACTTCGGTTGTGCTCTGAGAATTCAACATGCCGGTACCGGTCAAGCCATTAGCTTGCTCAGCAGTAACACCGCCTGGTGTGAATACTGAGTAGCCGGAACAACCTGCATCACAGGCATCGGAATTCAGAACCGCAGTAATATTGGGTGCAAAGAAGTCATTGATGTAAGTCGAGTTCTGACGAGTCTGAGCATAGACGTAGCTTGCGTCGTATGACCATGTGTCGTTGATCGCGCCCTTGAGGCCGGTAACGAGTCGGAAGCCATCGTTTGAGAAGTTATTTGAGCGAGGGCCGCCTTCAACGTTACGCTTGCCCACGTAAATACCGAAATCGTCACTTTCACGATTTGGGTATAAATCTTCTAACGCACCCGCGAACGCCGGTGGCAGGTCGTCAAGCGACAAGAAGTACGCTTCAGCAAAGAACGTACCCGATTCAGCAATCTGCGCACGTGTCTGCGAGCTCGAATACATGAACTCTAAGTAAGGCGTGAAGTGTTCGTTGATCTCGTAATCAACAAATGAACCAACAGACCACTGCTCCAAAGGACGTAAGAAGTGGTTGATCGGCGCGTAGTTGTAGCGGTTGGTACCATCCCATGGCGTCAAACCACCTGCCGAGTTGATACCACCAAAAAATTCTTGATCGTAATCATAGCCGCCGGGGCCAGCGCCATCAGCAGTGATGGGAGCCAAGAAGTAGTTAGGGATGATAGCGTTAGCAGAACCGCCCACACCCAAGCCAGATCCAGTCAACGCACCTGACGAATAGTCACGGGCTTCTTGGCGTAACTCGTCCTGCTTACGCCACGTAGCGTAAATAGTTGCGTTACCTTTGCCATCGGCAAAATCCGAACCCATAGCGATATCGATCTGGTTGTTGTCGCCGTCAGGACCTTCAGTACCTGAGGGGTACTCAAAGTTACGAGCATCCAACAACGGCTGAATGAAGCTGTTGTCATTATCGTGGCGATAAGCACTCCAGCCTGCACGGATTTCAATACCGTCCATGCGACGAGTAACAAAGTTCACAACACCCGCAACCGCGTCGGCACCGTAGGTCGCTGATGCACCGCCGGTCAACACGTCGACGCGCTCTAGCGCGATCGTTGGAATCTGTGAAACGTCAGGCGCTTGCGTAGAGGCACCACCAGCAGTCATACGACGGCCGTTAACCAAAACCAGAGTACGGTTAGTACCTAAACCACGCAGGTCAACCGATGCAGTACCGGTAGAACCGTTTGAAATGTTGGCGTTCTGGCTGGTTTCGATTGAAGGCAAGCTGTTAAGTACTTGTTCAATGTTAACGAAACCGAGATTTTTAATGTTCTCAGCTGTTACCACAGTAACGGGGCTTGTAGCGCCGAAGCCATCTTGTGTTGCAATACGGCTACCAGTAACCAGTACTTCTTCAACTTTTAATTCTGTGTCTTCTTGCGCGAAGACAAACCCGCTTGTCAGGGTAGAGCTCAGTGCGGCGGAAACTGCCAAACCGAGATGTCGCTTATTGAGTGACTTCATTAGCAAACCTCATTGTGTTTTGTGTTAGTGCACGTCGCCTTCCCATCTCGGGAATAACGAAGGGGTCAAGAGTAATCAAATCCGTCCACTGAGTGAGAGGGAAACTTGCACGATTTGCGGAATATTCACGTTTTGCAGCGGAACTTTAGCTAATCAAGCCAAAAAGCACCGTAATTTTGCCAACTTCAGCGACTAGTCCACTCGTCGAACACCCACGGTGCGTCCCGATGACAGAACGGTCATCTGCCATAAACCCAAAAAGTTCTGTTGGAATCGAACACGGCTATCGCCCGAGGTGTGCCGATATTGGGAGCCACTACGCTGACGCCATACCTGTCCGTTATCGAGAGGGAAAACGGTTTTTGATCCCCAGCCTGTAAAACTGCCTTGGATAGTCGCCTCGAACGGCTCACTCTGCTCAACCGATTCATCTGCCTGTTTCATCTCCTGCTTCACCGCGGCCACCTCCTGAGCAACCCGGCGCGCCACTTCGGCGTCGATACTCGCTTCAAGGTCCGCGTCACCCGTCAAGGGAGCTGTCGCAGTCGCAGGTGTCGGCGGCTGTGCGTTCGCGCTGCGCTGCCCGCCAAAACGGTTAGCCAACCAAGCATTTAACGCCTTTAGCTGTTCAGGACTTAATTGGTCGACGCCAGAGGCCGCCTGCTCAGGGGCGGTCATCTCGGTTTCAACACCGTTGAACATGGGATTATCGGCCCACACCAAACCGCCAGCAGCAAGCAACAGAAACCACGCCAGTGCTTTTATTGGTGCTCTTAAAGGTAGTGCTTTTACTAACAATGTCATAAACAGACCCCCATGAAACGACCTAAAAAGGCAATTGGACAAGCTTAAAACAATACCCGACAGCGGAGCGTGCCTTCGACATTTCGCAACTGTGTCAACGCTAGGTCAGAATATTCTGACTCAACGTCGATAACAACGTAGCCGATATCGCTCATTGTTTGAAGATATTGGGCGGCGATATTGATGCCGTTATCGGACAAAACGCGATTTATCTCGCCCATTACGCCGGGAACGTTGCGGTGCACGTGCAGCAAGCGATGCTGGCCCTCATGCTCAGGTAGCGCCACCTCGGGGAAGTTCACTGCAGATAAGGTAGTGCCGTTATCGCTGTAGCGAGCCAACTTTTCAGCCACTTCCAAACCAATATTTTCTTGCGCCTCTATAGTACTGCCACCGATGTGAGGGGTCAGTAGCGCGTTATCGATGCCTCGCAATGGCGATTCAAACACGTCATTGTTGGTGCGGGGCTCCGTCGGAAATACGTCAATGGCGGTGCCGGCAAGATGCCCCGACTTCAATACAGTCGCTAACGCATCGATATCAACGATGTTACCCCGCGAGGCATTGATTAGCATCGCGCCAGGCTTCATTGCTGCGAGTTCGCTCGCACCGATCATATTCGCGGTGCTCGCCAGCTGCGGTACATGCAGGCTCACTACATCTGAACGACCGAGTAGCTCATTTAACGCGCCAATTTGGCGAGCGTTACCCAGCGGCAATTTGGTGACCACGTCGTAAAACTCAACCGTCATCCCGAGGCTCTCAGCGATCACTCCAAGCTGCATACCTATGTTTCCGTAGCCCACGATACCCAGCGTTTTGCCGCGGATCTCATAGCTTTGACTGGCAGACTTCATCCAACCCCCTCGGTGGGCCGCCGCATTCTTTGCAGGAATACCTCTCAAAAGCAGAATGGCTTCTGCAATTACCAACTCCGCAACCGATCGAGTATTGGAGTAGGGCGCATTGAAGACTGGAATTCCACGAGCACCTGCCGCGCTGAGATCAACTTGGTTAGTGCCAATACAGAAACAGCCCACCGCAACTAACTTTTCAGCGGCGGCGAAAACCTCTGCCGTTAACTGGGTGCGCGAGCGAATTCCCACAAAGTGCGCATCTGCTACTTCTTCTAAGAGACGCTCGTGAGACAAGGCGCCGGTGTGGGTTACGATATTGGTGTATCCCGCTCTACCGAGTGCAGTCACGGCAGACGGGCTAATGCCCTCTAACAAGAGGAATTTAATTTTGGCTTTGTCGAGGGACGTTTGGGTCACTGGTTATCCTTGGGCATAGGCTGTTTAAAAGGTCTCAGTAAAGCGAGTTACATCGCACAACTCACCCCAACTGGGGGCGCGAATGTTATCATGCTCAACCGACTAGCGTGACGCAGCCTTAGCGGCCACGCGACCAGCCCTACATGTGATCGAGAGTATGACAACATTATCTCCAGAGCTTAGCGCTCACCTTTTTACGCTGCTCGGCGAGCAGCGGTTTCTCACGGATGCGGATTCCCTGCAACACTACGGTCGGGACTGGACGCGCTTTGCGGATCCAGCGCCATGTGCGGTTGTATTACCGGAAACGGTAGAGGAAGTGCAGGCCATTGTGCGCGCTGCCCGTGCCGCGGGCGTAGCCATTGTGCCCTCGGGCGGGCGAACGGGCCTCAGTGGGGGCGCGGTTGCCAGTAATGGCGAGCTGGTAATGGCGCTTGATCGCATGAACAAAGTGCTCGAAGTTAATACTGTCGATCGCAGTCTGCGCTGCCAAGCGGGCACGATTACCGAAGTCATCCAAAAAACTGCTATTGATCACGACCTTATTTATCCCGTGGATTTTGCCTCGAGCGGCTCCAGTCAAATAGGCGGCAACATCGCCACCAATGCCGGCGGTATTCAAGTTATTCGTTACGGTATGACGCGTGACTGGGTGAGTGGTCTCAAAGTGGTGACCGGCACCGGCGAGCTACTGGATCTGAATCGCGGGCTAATGAAAAACAATACCGGCTTCGACCTGCGCCATTTGATCACGGGATCCGAGGGCACACTGGGCATTATTGTCGAGGCGACACTTCAACTTACTCAGCCTGCAACTAATCCGCAGGTAATTGTCCTCGGCTTACCGTCAATGGACGCGATTATGGCGGTTCTCCAAGCCTTTCAGGCCAAGCTGCCTCTACTCGCTTATGAGTTCTTTTCCGAGCTCGCACTACAAAAAGTGGTGGAGCACCAAGGTCTCAAGCGCCCGCTTGAAGGCATCACACCCTTCTACGCGCTACTTGAATACGAACACCGAGGCCAGGATACCGATGACGCGGTCATGGCCATTGTTGAAACCTGCATGACCGAAGGTTGGGTGGAAGACGCCGTACTGAGTCAAAGTGAGGCTCAAAGAAGAGGCCTGTGGCGATTGCGCGAAGATATCTCGGAAACCATCGCTCGCTGGACGCCGTATAAAAATGACATCTCAACAACAGTGGCTCGCGTGCCAGGATTTCTCGCAAAAGTGGATGCAATTGTCGCTGCTCGATACCCCGATCTCGAAGTCGTTTGGTTTGGTCATATTGGCGACGGCAACCTGCATCTCAACATACTCAAGCCCGACGACGTATCAGTGGCGGACTTTCAAATGCGCTGCAAACAAGTCAGTAGTGAGATCTTTGCGGCCATACAAGAGATGGGTGGCTCCGTATCAGCCGAGCACGGCGTGGGCTTACTCAAGAAGGACTTTTTACGTTACAGCCGAGCCGAAGAAGAAATAGCCATTATGAAGGGTATAAAGAACGTCTTTGACCCGGATAATATTATGAATCCCGGCAAGATTTTCGACGCGTAACCAACGCGGTACATCACACTTATTTGGCGATTATCGTTCGCACGCCGTCACCGGTACCGAGCAGCAACACATCAGCTGGGCGCAACGCAAACAAGCCACTACTGACCACGCCTGCAATGTGGTCGATGCGCTCCTCAAGGCTCATAGCCTGTGCAATCTGTAAGCCGTAAACGTCTAAAATTACGTTGCCATTATCTGTCACTGTACCTTCGCGCCACACAGGCTGGCCGCCGAGAGCAACTAGCTGCCGCGCCACATAGCTGCGCGCCATGGGTATAACCTCGACAGGGAGCGGAAATGCTCCCAAAGTCCCCACGAGCTTGCTCTCATCAGCGATGCAGATAAACTCCTTCGATGCTGCAGCAACAATTTTCTCTCGCGTGAGTGCGGCACCTCCACCTTTAATGAGCTGCAGATGATGATTCGCCTCGTCAGCGCCATCAATATACGCATCGAGCTCACCCACATTGTTTAAGTCGTCAACGGGTATATCAAGGCTTTTAAGCAGTTCTGCGGAGCGCTCAGAGCTTGCAACCGTCACGTCGATCCGACCACGCAAGCTAACTAGCTGTCGAATAAAGCACTCTGCAGTGCTACCCGTACCAATGCCGAGGACCAAATTGTCACTATTAATAGCCGCGACCCGCGCTACTGCAGCGCTTGCAACCAGCTCTTTCAGTGCCTGCTGATCCATAGTTTGAACCCTCCACGTGTTGAGCGTGGAGTATAACCACAAAGCTCAGGACGCGCCGCACGGGCTACACCGCCAGCAAATAAAAATCCCATCAATTTACGCGACACAGCGTGCTAGTCGCGATCACGGCAAACCTGTCCATCAAAAAATTTTGATTAAACGCCTCGGCAGTGCTAGATTGCGCCGATGAATGCCAAGGTCATTGCCCACATACCGACATCAGGACACCAGAACGCCAACGATGCACCTGTCTCACTCGCCGTTGTTTTCAAAGCGCTGGGAGATGCTTTGCGTGTGCAAATTGTGCGACTCCTGAAAGGCGACTCGCTCAGCGTATCGGAACTCTGTGACGTGTTTGATATGCGTCAAAGTGCGCTAAGCCACCATTTGAAAGTCTTAGTGGAGGCGGGTGTTCTCGTGCGACGAAAAGAGGGGACTGCCGTATTTTATCGCCGGGCACTGCCCAGTGGCGAGCGCATCGGGCTAATCGAGACCGCCTTCGCCAGCATAGATTCGGAATCTCTAGGCCTCAGCGTGAAAAACGGGTTACAGCGAGTCCAGCGACAAAGAGAGCAAAACTCGCTTACCTTTTTTCGAAGTAACAGCCATCGCTTTAGGCAACAACAAGATCTCATTGCCTCATGGGATGACTATTCGCAGGCTGCGCTTCATTTGTTGGAACGCTGCGATAACTTAGCAACGTTACCGGTACTAGAAGTTGGCCCCGGTGACGGGCGCTTACTGCCATTGCTTGCTACACGTGCGCAGCAAGTGGTCGCATTGGACAATGCGCCGGAAATGCTCGAAGACGCTAAGCAAATGGCGGGGCATTTGCCTAACGTAGAATTTTGGCTTGGAGATACCCAAACCCTCAGCGGGCACGAGCAGGCCTTTAGCGCAGCAGTCATCAATATGGTCCTGCACCACACGCCCAATCCAGACATGGTGATAGCGCAAGCTGCGCGGAGTTTGGCGCCGGGGGGTTCGCTAATTATTAGCGAGCTCATTGCTCACGATCAGGCGTGGGCACGCGAGCACTGCGGCGACCTATGGCTCGGATTCGAGCCAGAACAACTGAAAGAGTGGGGCCGTGCGTCTGGACTAGAAAATCGTGCTGAGCTGTTCATAACGCAACGTAACGGATTTCAAGTGCAAGTTCGGCTACTACAAAAAACCCCTTATTAGAAAGGAATCAAACATGAGCGAGTACTCACTATTTACATCTGAATCAGTCTCTGAGGGCCATCCCGATAAAATGGCTGATCAGATCTCGGATGCCGTTTTGGACGCTATTATCAAAGACGACGCCAATGCACGAGTGGCGGTTGAAACACTGGTCAAAACAGGAATGGTCGTTATTGCAGGTGAGGTAACAACCTCGACGTACGTCGATCTTGAGGAAGTTGTGCGTGACGTTGTCAATGACATTGGCTACACCAGTTCGGACGTGGGCTTTGATGGCGCATCCTGCGCGGTACTTAACGCGATTGGCAAGCAGTCTCACGACATCGCTATGGGTGTAGATGAGGGCGAAAATAAGGAAATGGGTGCGGGCGACCAAGGGTTGATGTTTGGTTACGCAAGCAACGAGACGCCCGTATTAATGCCTGCGCCCATTTATTACGCGCACCGGCTGGTGGAAAAACAAGCCGAACTGCGCAAAGCAGGGACTCTCTCTTGGTTGCGTCCAGATGCCAAAAGCCAAGTGACCTTGCGTTATGACGAAAACGGTAAGCCCAGCGCGATCGACGCGATTGTTCTATCGACCCAGCACGATCCAGATGTTTCGCAAGCAGATATTCACGAAGCAGTGCGAGAGCACATCATCAAGCCAGTGCTGCCTGCAGAATGGCTTCATGACAGCACTCGCTATCACATTAACCCTACCGGACAATTCATCATCGGCGGGCCTGTGGGCGACTGTGGTTTAACAGGCCGCAAAATTATTGTCGACACATACGGTGGCATGGCCCGTCATGGTGGCGGCGCGTTCTCGGGTAAAGACCCCTCGAAAGTCGATCGATCTGCCGCTTATGCCGCGCGCTACGTAGCCAAAAACATCGTGGCCGCAGGTCTTGCAGAGCGATGCGAAATTCAGGTGTCTTACGCGATTGGTGTAGCGGAGCCGACCTCTATTTCACTCAACAGCTTCGGCACTGGGATCGTGCCCGATAGCCGAATCATTGAACTGGTTCGCGAGCACTTTGATTTAACGCCTCAGGGCATTATCACTATGCTCGATTTAAAGCGTCCCATTTATCGCCAGACCGCCAGCTACGGCCACTTTGGTCGTGAAGAACACAATTTCCCTTGGGAGGCGACCGACAAAGCATCACTTTTGCGCGACACAGCCTAATCATTTATCAAAAAGTAAAGCGCGCTGCAGCGGCGCGCATAGGAGACCCACATGAATACCAGCGTTAATCTCGATAGCTTCACCGACTACAAAGTGGCCGACATCAACCTCGCAGACTGGGGCCGCAAAGAGCTCGATATTGCAGAAAGTGAAATGCCAGCTCTTATCGCCTTGCGAGAACAGTTTCGTAATGAACAACCGCTAGCGGGTGCCAAGATTCTTGGCTGTATCCACATGACCATTCAGACCGCGGTCCTGATCGAAACCCTTACCGCTTTGGGTGCCGAAGTTCGTTGGTCGTCGTGCAACATCTTTTCAACACAAGATCACGCCGCAGCAGCAATAGCTGCCGCAGGCGTACCTGTCTTTGCTTGGAAGGGCGAGACAGAAGCCGAGTACGAATGGTGTATTGAGCAAACCATCCTCAAAGACGGCAAGCCCTGGGAAGCCAACATGATTTTGGACGACGGTGGCGATTTGACGTTGATGCTGCACGAAAAATACCCAGAAATGCTCGATCGAATTCACGGTGTTACCGAAGAGACAACAACAGGCGTGCATCGTTTATATGACATGGTGGCCAAAGGCGAACTTAAGATACCCGCAATCAACGTTAACGATGCGGTGACAAAATCTAAGAATGACAATAAGTACGGTTGCCGCCACAGCTTGAGCGACGCGATTAAACGCGGCCTCGACCACTTGTTAGCAGGCAAGCGCGCACTTGTTATCGGCTACGGCGACGTTGGCAAGGGCTCGGCTCAGTCTCTTCGTCAGGAAGGCATGATTGTGCGCATCACCGAGTGTGACCCTATCTGTGCAATGCAAGCCTGCATGGACGGATTTGAAGTGGTGTCGCCCTTCATTGACGGCATAAACGACGGCCTAGATACCTGCATCGATAAAGCGCTATTGGGATCAACTGACCTGCTAGTAACCACCACAGGTAACGTCAACGTGTGTAATGCCGCCATGCTGAGCGCGCTCAAATCAGGCGCTGTGGTGTGTAACATTGGCCACTTTGATAACGAAATTGACACGGCTTACATGCGCACACATTGGCAGTGGGAAGAGATCAAGCCTCAAGTCCATAAAATCGTTCGTAATGCAGCCACTAACGACCATTTACTTCTGCTATCAGAAGGTCGCCTCGTGAACCTCGGCAACGCGACGGGGCACCCATCGCGGATTATGGATGGCTCCTTTGCCAACCAAGTTTTTGCTCAGATTCACCTCTACGGCAAACGCTTTGCAGATCTGCCGGCTGATCAGAAAGCTGCCGCCATTACAGTCGAAGTGCTACCAAAGCACTTAGACGAGCAGGTTGCTGCATTGATGGTCAAAGGCTTCGGCGGTGTGATGACTCGGTTAACCGACGATCAAGCCGATTACATTGGCGTCAGCGTCGATGGCCCCTTCAAAGCGGACAGCTATAAGTACTAAGACGGCGTATAAGCACTATGATCAATTCGACAGCCTGTAGCTTAGAGTTTTTCCCTCCAAAATCTGATGCTGGCAGGGACAAACTCATCGAGCAAACACTGCCCGCTCTTAAGGTACTCAATCCTGAGTATTGCTCCGTTACCTATGGAGCGGGTGGCTCTACGCGGGACAACACCTTGGGGGCTGTCGCTGCACTCAAGCGGCAGGGCGAAGAGGTCGCGCCACATCTGAGTTTTGGTGGTGACAATGAAGAGACGATTTTAGCCTTGCTACAAAGCTATCAAGAGCAAGGCATCAACCGTCTCGTCGCGCTCAGAGGCGACCTGCCGTCGGGTATGGGTGGCGTAGGCCAACTAGTCTATGCCAACGAATTAGTCAGCTTTATTCGCGAACACACCGGCGATCACTTCAAGATCGCCGTGGCGGCTTATCCGGAGGTCCATCCGCAGGCCAAAAATTACGAGCAAGACATTTTTTATCTGAAGCAAAAATTGGACGCAGGTGCGAATGCGGCGGTGACCCAATTCTTTTTCAATGTCGAAGCGTATTTTTATTTCCTGGATCGCTGCCTTGCGGCGGGTATTAGCCAACCGATTCATCCCGGCATTATGCCCATTACTAACTTTACTAACTTGGAGCGCTTCGCCAGTGGCTGTGGCACCGAGATACCGCGATGGATACGCAAACGGGTTGAGGGCTTTGGCGATGACCAAGAAAGCATCCGACTGTTTGGTATCGACGTCATCACGCAGCTTTGCGCGACCCTCCAAGAAAGTGGTGCGCCCGGCATTCATTTTTACACCATGAATCAGGCCGAGCCCGTGCTCAGCATTGCTAAGAATCTCGGTTTAGCGCCTGCTGTCTGATCGACTAACTGGTACGCTCAACGCGTAAAACAGCCATTGAGGTGCTTTCGTGCGTACTATTCGTCTTTATACCGAGCAGTCCCTTCAGACCGATGCAACCCTCATCCTAGAGGATGGTCCAGCGAGCCATCTAACACGCGTATTACGCGCTCGAGAAGGGGATAGCGTTACGTTATTCAACGGACTTGGCTGGGATTGGTCCTGTACCGTAGCAGAGGTCAGTAAGCGGGAAACGCGTATCGCTGTTGGTCGTGCAGTCCAAGTAGATAATGAATCGCCTTTATCTAGTCATCTCGGCTTGTGCCTGAGTAAAGGAGAGCGCTTCGATTGGGCCATTCAAAAAGCAACCGAAATGGGAGTGGCTTCAATCACACCGCTGTTCAGTGCGCGGGTTGATGTCAAACTACCGGCAGATCGTTTAACCAAGAAGCAGCGACATTGGCAACAAATAGCCATTAGCGCTTGTGAGCAGAGTGGCCGAGCTGTAGTTCCCGTCGTTAAGCAAGCAACCGATCTCAGCGCTTGGGCTCTCGATGCCGACGCCGATTTGAAGCTGGTATTGCATCACCATAATCCCGCGCGGCTTACCGAAGTCACGCCCAACAGCGTTGCATTACTGATCGGCCCTGAAGGCGGCCTTACCGAACAAGAAGTCGAACATGCGTTATCCGCCGGCTTCCAAGCGCTTCAGCTCGGCCCTCGCGTGATGCGCACGGAAACCGCCCCAATTGCTGCACTCGCAGTGCTTGGGTCTCGCTGGGGCGACTTGTAACATCGGTCTAATCGCCTGGGTTTGAAGGCTTATTTAACTGCCAGTCCGCCCATGCCCATTCGAGCCATAGCGCTGCAGCATTTAAAAAATGTGACGTGCGTGGCGAATGAATAGTCTCAAAGGAATGCTGCGCGCCCGGTAATTCTGCGTAGGTCACCGAACGATCGCTGACTGCACTGAGATCATCGACAAATCGACGCGCTTCTTCAACCCAGACCAAACTGTCATTGACACCTTGTACCACAAAAAAAGGTGGCGCCTCTGCGCTCACCCATGAAATGGGTGACGCCCGCTCATAGAGCTCGGGAGCCTCTTCTTTGCTAGTTTTAAATACCCGCGAAAGAATCGGGTTGTCGATCGCCGTATGTCGCCGTATCCCGTAACGGTCGCTGAGATCATAAGCGCCATACAGTGGCATAGCGGCTTGAATGCTTGTATCAACATCTTCAAAGCCCGGCTGCCAAGGCGCATAATTAGCGGACAACGCAGCAAGGCTCGCTAAATGTCCACCCGCTGAGCCGCCTGTTACAGCGATAAAATCCGGGTCTCCACCCCAATCAGCGATGTTTTCGCGCACCCAAGCAATGGCCTTTTTGACATCTATTATGTGGTCGGGAAACGTCGCTATCGGTGATAACCGATAGTTAATTGAAACGCATACCCACCCCAAATTGGCCATGTGGTGCAGAAGCGGTAAGGCCTGCTCCGCTTTGTGCCCTAACAGCCATGCCCCACCGTGAATCTGGAGCAGCACGGGGCGCTTATCGCCCTCGGTCACGGGCGTGTAAACATCTAATAAATGCCGCTTGCCGCCACTATCATAAGCAATGTCTGCGCTAACGCGAACGCCCGCTCGTTTGAATGTAAACGGATGAGACCACTCTTTTGAGTCTATTTGGCGACTCAAACGATGGCGCCTAGCCAAAGGTATTAAGCTATCAAAGTCGTCACCTAAAGCTGTCGCTAACGCGCGCTCAAAGATTTTGCCCGTATCGAAGTGGCGCGTTAAAATGCCAAGGGTGGCCAGGGCTGATAAACTGAGTAACACGCTGCCCCAATACCAACCCGATGAGCCGCTATCACCAAAAATTGCGCCAAATATTAGCAACCCGACTTGGCTCGCTAGCAACCAAGGTGCCAGCTCAGTGGAGGCGAGTGACACTAAGAACCACAGCGGCACGAACCAACCAATAGATCGGCCACGAACCACTGCGGTCATTGTTGCGATGCTAAAAAGCACCGCCAAAACCAGAAAAATACTCTCAAACATAGCTTTTAGCCTTTACGCGGTTGCGCGTTTGCGGTGCGCCTCGTAAGTTAGCGATCTCTCTTTGCAAAGGAACGCGATAATGAGCCGGAAAATTGGCGTTGTAATGGATCCCATCGAAACCATTAACTACAAAAAAGATACAACCCTTGGTTTGCTTTGGGCAGCTCGAGATCGAGGTTGGTCGCTATTCTACATGCAACAAAAGGACCTGTACCTCGCTGGTGGTATCGCCCGAGCAAAAATGCGACCGCTCGAGGTTCGAGAAGACCCGACGGATTATTACAGCCTTGGGGATGCAGAAGATCGCGACCTTAACGATCTAGACATTATCTTCATGCGCAAAGATCCCCCTTTTGACATGGAATTTGTTTACACAACCCAGTTACTCGAGAATGCCGAGCGCCGTGGCACGCTTATCGTTAACCGCTGTGCAAGCCTCAGAGATTGTAATGAAAAGCTGTTTGCCACACAGTTTCCCCAGTGCTGCCCTACTCTTATCGTCAGCCGAGACATGCAGCGTCTTCGCGCCTTTCACGCGGAACACGGTGACGTCATCTTTAAACCGCTAGACGGAATGGGTGGCAGCTCCATTTTTCGCGCGAAAGCCGACGACTCGAATGTCAGCGTAATTCTAGAAACGCTGACCCAACATGGCACTCAAACTATCATGGGGCAGGTTTACTTGCCGCAGATCACCGCTGGTGACAAACGCATTCTTATGATTAACGGAGAGCCCGTGCCCTATTGTCTAGCGCGCGTACCGCTTGCTGGAGAAAGTCGCGGCAACCTCGCAGCAGGCGGGACCGGCCAAGTGCAGCCCCTAAGCACGCGCGACCAATGGATTGCGGCACAAGTTGGCCCCGCACTGAGAGAGAAAGGATTGTGGTTTGTTGGTCTCGATGTCATCGGCGACTATCTTACCGAGATTAACGTGACTAGCCCCACGTGCTTGCGCGAGATCGAACGGGAGCAAGGTCTGGGTATTGCCAACCAATTGATGGACTGTATTGATGCACAGCTAGGTAGCGCTTAACACCGTGAAGCATGCGCTGAAGGAGCTACGGGCACCCATTACACCGGCTTTTGGGACCGCCATAGCACTTCATGCTGCGCTTCTGTTTGGTCTAGGGTTTTCTTTTCAGTTTGCCGAAAGACCTGCGAGAACTATCGCGGTAACAATCGCCCTCAACCCTATGGCGGTCGCGCCAAACAAGGCGCAACATATTGCAGCAGAAAATCAACTGGGTGACACCCAAGCGGGCGAACAAGCTCCAGAGACCCGCCTCGTGATGCAAACATCTGTCACCGTCTCAAAGGAGCTCGATAGCTTTTCTGGGGATACACCATCGGATAGTGCTACCGCCAACGACCGGGCCCCGCAAACCGACGACCAGCAACAGAGCGTCTCGTCGGTGTCCGACAGCAAGGACCGTGACGCCAGCAGAGCGGGTTCTGTGGCAGCACGCCGCACCCTCGATGCGGACTACCTCGCCCGCTGGCGCGCCCGAGTAGAGCAAGTGGGTAACGCGCTCTATCGGGGAGAGCCACCTGCGGGCGATGGCGACGTGCGCTTACTGGTGACCGTCTCAGCCAATGGAACTCTGGAAAACATTACGGTACTTCAAACCTCAGGCAACGCAATGTTAGATAGGGCGGCGCAAGACACCGTGGTTCTTGCCGCACCGTTCCCGCGCTTTTCTAGCGAGCTAGCTAAAATGACAGCACGATTAGAAATCGTCCGCACATGGCAATTCCGCACTGAAGCGGTAAGCTCTGACTAACGCCCCTGATTGGATAGCCCGTGACTAAGCCACTGCCATTAACATCGGATTCGCTCAAAGAGCACTTTCTGCTTGCAACACCCGCACTCAATAGAGGATTTTTTGCTCAGTCGATCACCTATATTTGCGAGCATACCGAAGAAGGTGCGATGGGTATTGTCATTAACCAGCCGCTCGAAGTTGCATTTGAGGAAGTGCTCGGCAATCTTGATATCAACTACCAAGAGGGCTCCAACCATGAAACCATCTTTGCCGGCGGGCCTGTACAAATGGATCACGGCTTCATATTGCATCGGGAAAAAGGTAACTGGGAGACCAGCGAGTCAGTGGGTAATGATATTTGGCTGACCACTTCTCAAGACATATTAACCGCCATTGCCGCAGGGTCTGGGCCACACTCTCACTTGATCGCTTTGGGTTACGCAGGCTGGGGGCCCGGACAATTGGAAGAAGAGCTCATGGAAAGCAGCTGGCTCACAATAAAAGCAGACGCCGAAATTTTGTTTGATATTCCCTACCCGGAACGTTTGATTGCTGCTGGCGACAAGATCGGGATTGACATCAGCCTTATGTCATCTCAAGCGGGACACGCATGAAGAGCTCAGGTCGAGTACTGGCTTTCGATTGGGGCTTAAGAAATATCGGCGTAGCCGTCGGTAACCGCCAACTCGGCACCTCGGAACCTTTAACTATTGTACGCGCGCGCGATGGCGTTGCAGACTGGCAGACAATAGGAAAATTACTCAGCGAGTGGGAACCTGAAATTCTGATCGTTGGCGATCCGCTCAATATGGACGGAAGTGAAGCTGAGATTACGCCAAGGGCGCGCAAATTTAGCCGTCAACTGGAAGGGCGGTTCAATATTCCTGTGGTTTTGATGGATGAGCGCTTGAGCTCTCATGAAGCCAAAATGCTATCTAAAGAGCGCGGGCACAAGGGGGACTACAGCGATAATCCCATCGATGCTGAGGCAGCTGACGTCATTCTCCGCTCCTGGCTAGCTGCCGCAATGGACTAATCTTCCAGATCGAAATTGAAGTTACGCGAATCACGTAATGCACCACTGCCCTTTTCAAACAGCTTTATTTCAAGCCGCACATCGTTTGCTGAGTCAGCGTGACGCTCGGCTTCCTCTGCCGTAATAAGGCCCGCCTTATACGTGCTGATCAAGCTTTGATCGAAAGTTTGCATACCGATATCTGTCGACCGCGACATCAATTCCTTAATGAGATGCACTTCGCCCTTGCGAACATGATCTAGGATAAGCGGACTACCGAGTAATACCTCAACAATAGGCACTCTCGCGTTTCCCATTCTGCCCGGAACTAGCTGCTGTGCAACCATAGCCTTTACGTTTAGCGACAGATCCATCCACACCTGATTAAGCTGGTCGCTCGGGAAAAAGCTCTGGATACGATCCAGCGCTTGGTTGGCGTTGTTAGCGTGGAGTGTGCAAAGGCAAAGGTGCCCAGTTTCAGCAAATGCCAAAGCGGCTTCCATCGTTTTAGCGGTTCTCACCTCGCCAATCATGATGACATCGGGAGCCTGACGAAGAGTGTTCGCGAGCGCCACTTCATAAGACTCGGTATCAATACCCACTTCACGCTGCGATATCAGACAACCTTTGTGGCTGTGGACAAATTCGATCGGATCTTCGACGGTGATGATATGTCCACGACTATGGGTATTTCGATAGTCCAGCATGGCCGCCAATGTAGTCGACTTACCGGTACCCGTAGCACCTACCAATATCACCAAACCTCTCTTGAGCATCGACAACTGCTCAAGCGTTGAGGGCAACCCGAGCTCTTGAAAGCTCGGGATAACATCGCTGATACGGCGCAACACCATGCCAGGCATACCACGTTGAATATAAGCGCTTGCTCTAAATCTGCCATATTCGGGGTGAACAACGGCGTAGTTACATTCCTTATCACGATCGAACTGGGCTTGCTGCTCAGCACTCATCGTCTCAGCGATAAGACGAGAGACATCAGATGCCGACAAAATAGTGTCGTCCAGTCGGTGTAAATGCCCATCAACCTTAATCGTTAACGGCGCATCTACTGTAGCAAAACCATCTGAAGCGCCTCGCTCAACGAGAGTTTTCAGCAACAGATCCATGGTGTTTTACCTCTTCAATGCCATTTATTGAACGCAGTAACGCTATACGATCGAATCGGGTTGGCGCGCTTTTTCACGCGCCGCTTCGAGGGTGACTAATTTTTTATCGACCAGCGCTTGCAGTGATTGATCAATTGTTTGCATACCAATCGACTGCCCCGTTTGAATCGCCGAGTACATTTGCGCGACTTTATCTTCGCGGATGAGATTCCTAATAGCCGATGTGCCACGCATAATTTCGTGGGCTGCCACTCGCCCGCCCGATCGGCGTTTCAAAAGTGTTTGCGAAATAACACCCTGCAGCGACTCAGAGAGCATAGAGCGCACCATGGATTTCTCTGCGGCTGGAAAAACATCAATAATTCGGTCAATGGTCTTCGCGGCCGACGTAGTATGCAGCGTGCCAAATACAAGGTGGCCGGTCTCGGCAGCTGTTAATGCCAGTCGTATAGTCTCCAAGTCACGCATTTC
>Ga0209652_1000172_pt1 | contig 53867 bp, 51 predicted proteins | sample SaaInl74LU_5_DNA_FD_184641 | JGI IMG/M metagenome (GOLD analysis project Ga0209652, IMG submission 184641) | Marine microbial communities from expanding oxygen minimum zones in the Saanich Inlet - ESP_74LU_5_DNA (SPAdes) (version 2) | ecosystem: Environmental > Aquatic > Marine > Intertidal zone...
GGCTGCTGTGGCGTCCTCGGTCAGCGAAGCTACCGCGACTGCGGTGGCGAGCGCCTCGACGAATTCCTATTTCAAAACCTTTATCAATGACGACGTGGTGGGCACAGAATTTGGTGGCGTGCTCAAAAACCTGATTGCGGTGGCGGTGGGCATTGCCGATGGTGTGGGGTATGGCGAGAACACTAAAGCGTCCATCATCACCCGTGGTTTGGCTGAAATTTCTGCGTTTGCTGCTGCTTTCGGGGCTCAACCACAAACCATGTCGGGACTTGCCGGGCTCGGAGATTTGATTGCCACGTGTGAATCACCCCTGTCTCGTAACAACACCGCTGGGCGTTTACTCGGCCAGGGACACAGTTTTGTCGATGTGGTGCGCACCATGAATCAAACAGCAGAAGGGCTGGCAGCTATTGCCCCCGTGTTGGAACTTGCCGCAGCCAAAGGTGTCTTTATGCCCATCGTGACTCAGGTGGGTCAAGTTCTGGATGGCTCGCGAGACCCCCAGGAATTGGCTCCGCACTTTGCCACCGATTCCGATTCCCCTCAAGGCGAATAGGTCGCATCGATGCTGGCGTCACTGGGCTCGAGTGGATGGGTGGGCGAAAAGTTTGGCTCGGAACCCCTGCGGGTGGTAGCTCTTCACGGGTGGGGTCGCACAGGACACGATTTCTCACGAGTGCTTTCTGGCCTCGATGCGCTGGCGCTGCATCTTCCGGGCTTTGGTTCGGCCTCACCGCCGCCGGTGGCGTGGTCGAGTGCGCAGTACGCCGACGCCCTGGCAGAAGCGCTGGAAGGCCGGGGTCCACTGGTCGTGGTGGGGCACTCTTTTGGTGGCCGGATTGCCCTTCGATTAGCGGCTAGACATCCAAAGTTGGTATCGCACCTGATACTCACCGGGGTTCCTCTGACCCGGGTGAGCGCGCCACCGAAGCAGCCCGTTGCTTTTCGTGTGGCCAAATACCTTCATGCCGCAAAGCTCATCCCCGAAGCCACCATGGAGAAATATCGCCGACGTTTTGGTTCCACCGATTACCGGGCGGCTGAAGGAGTGATGCGCGACATTTTGGTGCGGGTGATCGCCGAGGACTATCTCGAGGATGCGGCGCGCGTCACGGCACCGGTGACACTGGTCTGGGGGGAGGCCGATGTGCCAGCTCCGCTGGCTGCGGCAGAGAAATCGATGGACTATTTCCCCCACGCCACACTGCGCGTGGTTTCAGGGGCAGGACACCTTCTGGAAGGTAACCTCGAAGCGGAGCTCACGGACGCCGTGACTCACGCCCTCGGCCAGTAAGGAAGTCGCACCATGTCACCAGATCTTCTGCTCCTGGTGGCGGCCATTACCTCGGGCGTCGTGACCGCAGCGTTGATGAATCTCAAATGGGTTCGCGTGGCCCAGCGGGTGCACTATTTACCCCGGGAAGTCGCGCGCTTGGAGCGCCTCTGGTTTGATCGACAACCGCTGGGGGCACTGTGGTGGGGTGGCGCGGCCATTCTCGCGTTGACTTCTGTCCAGGGAAGCGCCTGGCTGAACATGCCAGAACTAGCCTGGCTTGCCGTGATTGCTCCGTTGATGATCTTGCCTACCCCGTGGCGCTTGCCTTTTCGTGGGGTGACCAGTCCTCTGGCGTGGACCCCTCGAGCACAGAGGGCCTATGCCGGAATTTTTGTCCTTCAACTGGCCCTCGGGACACTCACCGTCGTGGTGTTGGGCCCTGCCGGAGTGCTCATTCCGCTGTTGTTCACGGCAAATCTTGCTGATCTCGCCCTGGGGTTCTTGTGGTATCTCGAGCGCAATCTCACGATGAAGTTTGTCTCTCAGGCTCAGCGCAAGCTCAAGCGAGTGAAGCCCCGCGTGGTGGCGATTACGGGGAGCTATGGCAAGACCTCCACCAAGGGCTATGTCGCCACACTGGTGGGGGGAACTCATTCCACTGTTGCTTCACCGGCAAGCTTTAACAACCTGATGGGGTTATCCAAGACCATCAACGAGCACCTCGTGGCGGGCACCAGTGTGTTTGTCGCGGAAATGGGCATGAACGCTGAGGGTCGAATTCGGGAGCTTTCGAATTGGTTCCCACCCGATATTGCGGCGATCACCGTGATCGGCGAAGCACATATGGAGCGATTGGGTTCGAAAGAAGCAATTTTCCGTGCCAAAGCTGAAATCACCGAAAAGGCCTCCACAGTGGTCCTGCCCATTGATCAATCCGAACTTCGCACCCTGGCGGATAAGTGTGCTCGGGCAAAGAAGACCGTGATTACGGTCAGTGCGCAGGGCAAAAAAGCCGACATCGTGCTGGATCCCGATTTGGGAACCGTGAAATATGGGCCCCAGGATCAACCAAGTCCGATGGAAATTCCCCCTTTTGGTCATGGTGTCAATATCGCCGTGGCCTTGGGTATTGCGTGGGCTCTCGAGGTTCCCAAGGCAGAAGCCTTAGCTCGTCTAGCTCACCTTCCCGTGGCTGCTCACCGTGCTGAAGTCGGAGAGATTACCGAGGGTGTCGCCATTATTGATGACACCTACAATTCCAATCCTGTGGGGGCGCAGCACGCGGTGACCTCGGGTGCGCAACTGGCGAAAAAGCGCAAAGGACCTTTTGTGGTGGTCACGCCGGGGATGGTCGAATTAGGGCCGGTCCAGTTTGAGCGAAACAAGAAACTCGCTTCCTCCATCGTCAAGGCTGGCGGAACATTGATGATCGTGGGTCGCACCAATCGCAAAGCATTGCTCTCCGGAGCGCAGGGAGAAGCCAGCGTCTTTGACTCACGACCCGACGCGGTGAGTGCTGCGCTCGCGGCTGCGGGCACTACGGGCGTTATTCTCTATGAGAATGACCTGCCCGATCATTACCCCTAAACCGGTAACCACGGCGCACTTTGACGAAGGATGAGGCATGGCTGATTCGACCTGGGCAGTGGTGTTTGGTGGCCCGAGCCCCGAACACGAAATTTCGATACTCACGGGCTTGCAAGCTGCTCGAGTGCTCAGCGACGGAGGGTGCTCAGTGCATGCCCTCTATGTCTCGCCCACCGGTGGTTGGTATCTGGTGCCGGGTACCTGCGAAGCCAAAGATTTTCTCACCGGCCCACCACCGGGTGCCAAAGAAATAGATGTGGTGATTTCGTCTCAGCCAGGTCTCTATCCCCATAAGGGCCTGAGCAAGAAACCTTTGGAAATCGATGCTGCCCTGCTGTGTTTCCACGGTGGCCTGGGAGAGGGCGGTGGTGCCGCGGCACTCTTTAGCTACCTCGATATTCCCGCCACCGGCTCTACCGTCTATGCAGGCGCGGTCGGGATGGACAAGCTTGCCTTCGGTGGATTGATGCGCAGCGCAGGAATTGCGTCGCTACCCAGGGAGGCCCTGAGTCAACACCGCGAGCCAAGTTTCCCAGGCCCCTACATTGTGAAGCCTCGCTTTGGCGGATCTTCGATCGGGATTGAAATTGTCGATGACCTCGCCACGGCACGAACTCTCGCGAGCACGTCACCACACCTGGGTGCTGGGGCTGTTCTCGAGCCGTATCGACCACACCTGGTCGATCTCAACATTTCCTTTAGAACGTGGCCTGCTCTGGAACTGACCGAGGTGGAGCGCCCCTTGCGCGCCGAGGGCGAGACGACAGGCCTTTACTCGTATCAGGAAAAATACCTCGCGGGAGGCGGTGCAGGACTCACTCATGCCCCGCGGGAATTTCCTGCCCAAGCACCCCCGGCGGTGCACACCGCTGCGGCAGAGTTAGCCACCGCGGTGGCTGAGGTCACCCGACTCACCGGCATTGTTCGTGTTGATTTGCTCTGGGATGAGACAACGGGAGACGTCTTCGTCAACGAAGTGAACACCATCCCCGGTGCCTTGTCACTGTATTTGTGGGCTCCCACGCATCCTGCGCTGAGAGTGCTTGAGGACGCCTTGTGTGAAGCTCGCGATAACCCTGTGGTGTTCCCCCAAAGTGGCTTTGGCCAGGGTGTAGCGCTGCGAGCAGCGGGGGGTATCGCCGGCAAGCTGGTGGGCCTTGATGGCCCACGGGGCTAACCCACGCCTTATTCCAGGACGCTCGTCGCGTCTAAGCAGGCGCTGACGGGGGTGGATTGGCTCTCCACCGCCCGGGAGAGATCACTCAGGGCTTGGGTGCCAGAGGCGAGGGTGGAGTCGATAATGACCTGGGTCGCCGGTTCCAGACCATACGTGGTGAACACAAAACGGGGATCATCAGCATCATCACGCAGCCAGTCAACACCTCGCAGGGTGAAACACGGAAGTGTTGAGGGTGCTGGTTTGTCCAGTCCGCATCGAACAATGACCGCGACAGGGGTTCCCCACGCTGCGGTGGATTGGGCGTTCACGCCTCGACGCTCAAGCCCCGCCACCTCATCGGGCAGACGGACCATCATGTTGGCGCAGGAGGGATCGTTGGCCTGGGCGGCTGGGTCAAGATTGACTGTCGGCGCGCACGCGCTGACCAGGGCCAGGGTCGAGACCACCAGGAATACTTGCGCGCGCACTCTCACACTACCCAGGCTAGCGTGGTGGGTATGAGTGAAGCCGTGGAGAGCCCCGATGCAACCTCGCCGTCGGTGAGCGTGGGCGAGCTGGGCGAAAGTGCTGCCCTCCAGGCGATATTTCCACTACTTCCGGGTGCCCCCAGCACGGTGTTGGGACCGGGTGATGACGCAGCGATTATTAGCCTCAGTGAAGCCCAGGTGGTTATTAGCTGCGACATGATGATGGAAGGCCCAGACTTTCGACTGGACTGGTCAACTCCGGTCATGGTCGGGCGCAAAGCAATTGCGAGCAATGCGGCCGATATTGCCGCCATGGGCGCCCACGTGGTCACCTACGAGATTGCCGTGGCCACTCCCGCCCACACCCCGATGTCCACTCTGTTGGATTTAGCCAGGGGTTTTGCTCAGGGAATCAGCGAACTCACCCCCGAGGCTTCTATTGCCGGTGGTGATCTCTCTCGCGCCCCGGTGTTGAGCCTGGCTGTGACGGTGCTGGGGGATATGCGCGGTCGCGCACCGGTCACCCGCTCGGGAGCCCAACCAGGCGATGTCATGGCGGTGGGAGGCCCACTGGGGCTCTCGGCGGCAGGATTGCGACTCTTACTGGGCGCTGGCGATGATTCTCGCCAGATTGCCCAGCTCGTGGCGGAGAATGAGCTTGTGCACCAGCACCTCGCACCCCAAGCCCCCATTGCCCTGGGCCCGATTGCTGCCGAGGCGGGTGCTCACGCGATGATGGACATTTCCGATGGCCTCGTCTTGGATGCCACTCGTATGGCGCGGGCCAGTGGGGTGGATATTGAGCTCGATATCGACACACTCTCTGCGGTGATCGCCGCCTATCCCGGTGTCACGCTGGAGGATGCCTTATTCGGCGGCGAGGACCATTCGTTCCTGGTGGCTTTTCCCTCGAACCAGAGCATCCCGGAGGGTTTCACCCCCATTGGTGTGGTCACCCGCGCATCCACGGCACCGGAAGTGACGGTGCCCGGGAGGGACATCTCTCACGAGAGAGGTGGTTGGGATCCCTTTTCCCCGGCAACGGCGACATAAAGGGTGGTATCTCCATAGGTCTTCTCTGGCAGAGGATCGAGCCCTGCCGGCCAGTGAGGCTCGCTGGAGCGAGAAGAACGCTCCACGATGACCCACGCGCCAGAGTTGAGCCACGGGACGAGATCCTGGAGTACTTGGTTGAGCTCAGCATCCTCGAGGTCGTAGGGAGGGTCAATAAACACCAGGTCTGCCTGGGTGGTGGGCTCTGATCGAAGGAATGAGCTCACGGTGGAGGCGATCGTGGTGAAGGCTACCGCTCGAGAGAGTGCTGTGGTCAGTGTTGCGATATTGGCTCGAATGACCTGGAGAGCTCCCCGATGTTTTTCGACCAACCAGATTGCGGAAGCACCGCGCGAAGCAGCTTCTAACCCCAGCGCTCCGGTGCCGGCGAAAAGGTCAAGCACACACGCTCCTTCGAGCTCTCTATGTGCTTCAATCCGGGAGAACAGGGCTTCTCGAACGCGGTCCGAGGTGGGCCTGGTGACCGTGGCAGCACTGGCTAAACGCAGGGATCCTGCCTCGCCGCCGATGATTCTGGTCATGGCACAACGCTAGCTTGGTTATGCCCATGGTGTCCGACTCGGCGATAACGTGAGGGGGTGAGCGACATGAAAGACCAAAAGCTTCGCGATGTTCTCGGAGATCGCACGCAGAAAGCCCTGCACAAAGCGTTTGGATATGTAAGTGTTTTTGACCTTCTGGGTCACTACCCGCGTCGTTATGCCACCCGCGGTGAGCTCACTTCAATTGCCCAGGTTCCCCTGGGCGAGCAGGCCACTCTGGTCGCCGAAGTCGTGTCGGTCTCTCAACGCTCCATGCGACAGCGCAGAGGTAATGTCCTCGAAGTCACCATCACCGATGGCACCGGGTTGGTCACGCTCACTTTTTTCAATCAAGTCTGGCGGGCCAAAGACCTCGTCGCGGGTGCGCGGGGAATCTTTGCGGGGAAAGTGGGGGAGTATCGCGGGGTTCGCCAACTAGCCCACCCAGACTATGAACTTTTTGACACTGCAGAGCACAGTGAGCAAGCCAGCGAGGAGTGGGCACAACGGCCCATTCCCTTCTATCGCGCAACCTCGTCGATGGCGAGCTGGCAAATTGCCAAAGCCATCGGTGTGGCACTCGATGTTCTAGGCGAGAGTGAGGATCCGGTCCCCGCGCAGATAAGGGACTCGGAAAATCTGATGGATTTCGCCCAGGCTCTCGAGGCAATTCATCGACCTGCGGAACTTAGTGACGCTGCCCGAGCGCGGGAGACGTTGCTTTTCCACGAAGCCTTTGTCTTGCAGTGTGCCTTGGTTAAGCGCCGGCGGGCAGGGCTGTTGGTCGCCACTGCTGTGCGCACACCGGGTGAGTTGACGAACTCGTTTGTTAAAGCGCTGCCGTTTGAGCTCACACCGGATCAGGAAAACGTGATCAACGACATCCACGATGATCTGGCCAGCGGACATCCAATGAACCGTTTAGTCCAGGGTGAAGTGGGTTCGGGAAAAACCGTGGTCGCTGCCACGGCGATGGTCACCATCGCTCAATCGGGCGGACAAACGGCACTCTTAGCTCCCACTGAAGTACTTGCTGCTCAACATTTTCGCTCCTTGATCGCCACCTTGGGACCCGATATGGCGGCTCGGTTGAATCCCGTCTTGGTGACCGGTTCGTTGCCTGCGGCGGCGAAAAAGAAAGCTCTCTTAGCCGCAGCGTCGGGGTCGTCTCATCTGGTGGTGGGTACCCATGCCTTGCTCAGCGACTCGGTGGCTTTTGCCGATTTAGGGTTGGTGGTCATTGATGAGCAACACCGTTTTGGGGTGGATCAACGAGAGACGCTCAGACAAAAGGGGACCCATCCCCATGTCCTGGTGCTCACTGCAACACCTATTCCTCGCACCGTTGCGATGACGGTCTTTGGTGATTTAGATGTTTCCACCATTGCCACTATGCCCTCGGGACGCTCACCCATCGATACCCACGTGGTGGCACTGGATGACCATCCTGAGTGGTTTGCTCGAGTGTGGCAGCGCCTGAGCGAAGAGGTCGCCCAGGGCCGCCAAGGTTTTGTTGTCGTTCCGGCCATTGCCCCTGCCGAACTTGAAGAAAGCGAGGTACTCGAGGCGGATGAGCCAGAAAGCGAGGGCGATAGCGCCGCCAGAGCGCTGACGACCGTGATGGAAACGCTTCCGATGGTGCGCGCTTTGCCGGAGTTTTCTGCGATCTCACTCGAAGCGATGCACGGGCGGGTGCCCAGCGACGAAAAGGATCGCCTCATGAACGCGTTTCATGCCGGCGAGATTGACGTCTTAGTGGCCACGACGGTGATTGAGGTTGGAATCGATGTCCCCAACGCCTCCATCATGGTGGTCTTGGACGCCGATCGTTTTGGCGTCAGTCAACTCCACCAATTGCGCGGCCGTGTGGGCCGTGGGGAACATCCGGGAACGGCACTGTTAGTCACCCACGCGGTCGTCGGCTCGCCCGCACGGGAGCGCGTGGACGCGGTCGCTAGCACTCTGGATGGTTTTGAACTGGCGGCTATTGATCTTGAGCTTCGCCGCGAAGGCGATGTATTGGGAGCTCGCCAATCGGGCATGAGGTCTGGATTGAAACTATTGCGAGTCAGCCACGATGGTGAGCTGATTGAGCGGGCAAGGCGCTGGGCTGGGGAGCTGTTGGAACAAGACCCCGACCTCAGCGACCATCAGAGCTTGGCGGAGGCCATTGCCCGACGTTTGGACGACAGCGCCGAAGAGTTCCTCGAAAAAAACTAGGCACACCTAGCCCTTGTCACATGCTGTTAACACGGGCATCCTAAAGTGGTGGGTATGAGCACTGTTGCCGTCGTTCCGGGTTCCTTTGATCCAGTGACCCTGGGTCACCTTGATGTGATTGAGCGCGCGGCCGGGCTCTTCGATGAGGTTCACGTCGTTGTCGTGCACAACCCCGGAAAAGCCGCCTTGTTTCCCATTGCCCAGAGGGTGACCCTGCTCGAGCAGTCACTATCCCAGGCAAAGATTGCGGGAAACGTGGTCGTCACCTCCTGGAGTGTGGGGTTGTTGGTCGATTACTGCACCGATGTGGGCGCCAAAGTGTTGGTCAAAGGGGTGCGCTCCCAGGTCGATGTCACCTATGAAACACCGATGGCGATTGTCAATAGAAACCTTGCTGGAATTGAAACAGTGTTCCTCCTACCCGATCCTGCGCACGCTCACGTATCGAGTTCGCTGGTGCGCCAAGTAGCGTCGTTAGGGGGCGACGTTTCCCCGTACGTTCCCGCGGCCGTGGCGGATTATTTAGCCAAGACCGAACTGCCCTAGTCTGTTCTCACCGAGCCTTGGGGCCGGCGAACAAAGGGGATGTGTGTGGCGGATAAGCGCTCATTTGACGAGCTGAAAAAAATGGATCGTCGTCGTAACTTTTACTCGTGGTCGATCCAGGGAACACTGGATCCTTTGATGGTCTCCCACGCTCGTGGGATGTATGTCTATGACGTCGAAGGCCGGGAGTATTTGGACTTCTCCAGCCAGTTGGTCAATGTCAATATTGGTCATTCTCATCCCGTCGTGGTGCAGGCGATCGCTGATCAGGCCGCCCAATTAGCCACGGTGGCACCGGCGTTTTCGTCGATTCCTCGGGTGGACGCCGCCACCATGGTGGTCGAGCGTGCGGGTGAGGGGTTTGAGAAAGTCTTCTTCACCAACGGGGGCGCTGATGCCAACGAGAACGCTATTCGTGCAGCGAGATTATTTACCGGTCGCACCAAGGTGCTCAGCACCTACCGCAGCTACCACGGCAACACGGGATCTGCGATTGTGGCCACGGGGGACTGGAGGCGCCAGCCCAATGAATACGCCACCGGCCACGTGCACTTTTATGGCCCCTTTGCCTACCGCAGTGAGTTCTTTTCCACCAGCGAAGAACAAGAATGTGAACGCGCACTGGCTCACCTCGAGCGTGTGATGCAGGGTGAGGGACCGGACACGATTGCCGCGGTGTTGCTTGAGAGCGTTCCCGGCACCGCAGGAATCATGGTGCCTCCACCGGGCTATTTAGCCGGTGTGCGAGCGCTGTGTGATCGCTACGGGATCATGTTGATCCTCGATGAGGTGATGTGTGGTTTTGGGCGCACCGGATCCTGGATGGCTTTCCATGCTCATGACGTCACTCCGGATCTGATCACCTTCGCCAAGGGTGTGAACTCCGGGTATGTCCCGGTGGGTGGCGTTATTTTCTCGAGCGAACTTGCTCGCTATTTCGACGACCACATGTTCCCGGGAGGGTTGACCTATTCCGGACACCCTCTGGCCATGGCCTCCATCGTGGCGGCTCTGGGTGTGATGGAATCCGAGAAGATGCTCGAGAACGCCACCATGATCGGCGAGGAGCACCTGCGAGGCGGGCTTGCCCAGTTGGCTTCTGCCCACCCGGTTGTGGGAGATGTGCGCGGAGTGGGTTGCTTCTTTGCCCTGGATTTGGTGGTGGATCCCGCTACCAAGGAACCCCTGGGTGCACCGGCCATGGGAGCCATCAAGAAAGAACTGATGGCGAGAAACCTCCTGCCCTTTGTGGTGGATAACCGTATTCACGTGGTTCCACCGTTGATCGTGACCCCGGATCAGGTAGCTCAGGCGTTGGCGATATACGACGAAGCCCTCACTGCCGCTGGCTTCTAGACTGGGATCATGAGTAAGCGAGCGCATTCGGATTTTGTTATCCCGGTTAAGGAACTTCTCCACCAACCCGGGGAGATGCGCGAAATTACGCTGGAGACCGTTGCGCCAGAAAAATATGGCGAAGCCATGGCGGTCGTGGCGCAGGGTTCACCGCTGCGCATCGAGCTTCGTTTAGAGGGCTTGCATGAGGGTATTTTGGCCAGTGGTGAGATCACCGCGAGTGCCCGTGCGGAGTGCGTGCGGTGCCTCGATGTCTTCGATTTAGAGCTTCAAGTCGATTTTCAGGAGCTTTTCGCGTATTCTTCCACTGAGGCCGATTCTTATCTGGTGGCTCATGACGCCCTCGATCTCGAGGACATCATTCGGGATGCGGTGGTCCTAGACCTTCCGTTCCAGCCAGTGTGTAAGGAAACGTGTTTTGGTTTGGACCCCGTCACTGGCGAGAAACGAACCAGTGCGCCGGTAAGTCTCGATGCAGAAGAGATTGACCCACGGTGGCAAGAACTCAGTAAGCTTCTCGAGTCTGATTCACCAGAAGCCTCCTAGAACATCCAGCCAGCAATCGAAAGAAGAACATCATGGCGGTACCCAAGCGGAAGAAATCCCGCGCAAGAACCCACCATCGCCGTTCGGCGTGGAAGGCCGAGGTTCCTACCTTGGTCAAGACTGTCGAAAACGGTAAGACCGTGTACAGCTTGCCTCACCGAGCCAAGGTTGTAGAAGACAGCGCTGGCGTCGCTTTGTTCATGGAATATAAGGGCCGCAAGGTCGCCGACGTCTAACGTGTCCGCTTCGCCAGAAGCCTCACCGGCTTTTGATCCCAGCGGCCTCCTGGAAGTCCTCCAGGTGGAAGTCTCGCCTGAGATTCTCTCCCAGGCGCTGACCCATTCCTCTTTTGCCTATGAGCAGGGTGGTTTGGACAACGAACGCTTGGAGTTTTTAGGCGACGCCATTTTGGGCGAAGCCGTGACGGTGGCGCTGTATCACCGCTTTCCTGATTTGCCCGAGGGTGAACTAGCGAAAGCGCGCGCCAGCATTGTCTCCACCACCGCCCTGGCTGAAGTAGCCAGAAGTCTCACCCTGGGTGATTATTTGCGCTTAGGGCGCGGTGAAGAAAACACCGGGGGTCGGGATAAACCATCCCTTCTCGCCGATGCTCTGGAAGCACTCTTTGGGGCGGTCTATGTCGACCAGGGTGTGGTGGCAGCCCACGAGCTGATTAATCGCCTGATGAAAGACCTGGTCGAGGTCGCGGATTCGCGCAGCGAGTCCAGTGACCCTAAAACGGCACTTCAGGAATGGGCTGCTGCCCACCAGGAGTCTTCGCCCAAATACAACATCAGTGACACCGGACCAGATCACGCCAAGGTGTTCACCGCTCAGGTGTTCCTTGACTCGTATCCAGGTCCAGGACAACCCGCAGGAATTGGTACCGGGAGTTCGAAGAAAGCAGCGGAGTTATCTGCCGCCAGTGAGGCCTTAGCGGCGGTGCGCAGCGCCGAAGCCGGCAATGCCTGAACTGCCCGAGGTTGACGTTGTTCGCCAAGGACTAGAGCCTGCGATCACCGGCGCGCTCATCGAGCATGTGGAGATAGTGGACCCCCGCTCGCTGAGGCGACATCAAGGTCCCCAGGAAGAGTTTGTGCACACTCTGGAAGGCGCGCGCATTCACGCCGTGGCTCGACGGGGAAAATTCCTGTGGTTTCTCCTGGAGAATTCCACGGGGGCCCTGGTGTGTCATTTGGGCATGAGCGGACAGGTTCGCCTGGGTACACCAGAGTCCGATTTTGGTCTCCATCTACGCATTCGATTCGATCTAGTCACCGACTCCGGAGACCCCATCACGATGGGATTTGTTGACCAACGCATTTTTGGATCGATGGCTCTGGACGAACTCATCCCCACTGCAGATGGTTACCCCGGTGGCCAGGGCAGCGAGCAGGCAGTCATCCCGCGCAGCGTGGCGCACATCGCCCGTGATCCCCTGGATCCTGCTTTTGATGAGAAGCGTTTCTCTCGATCCCTGCGTGCTAAGAAAACCGAGATTAAACGGGCGTTGTTAGATCAGCAGCTCATGAGCGGCATTGGAAACATCTATGCCGATGAAGCATTGTGGGCAACCAAGCTCCATGGGCGCTTCCCCACGTCACGGATGACTCCGGGGAAAACCCGCGAGCTCTTAGCGGCGCTGCGGGCAGTGTTGACCAAAGCACTGGGCGAAGGGGGCACCAGTTTTGATCAGCAATATGTCAACGTCAATGGTGCTAGCGGGTATTTTTCCCATTCCCTCAACGCGTATGGCCGCTCCGGGATGCCGTGTTCGCGCTGCGGGACGATCATCGTGCGCGAAGCATTTATGAACCGGTCCTCCCATCGTTGCCCGTCATGTCAAAGGGTTCCCAGAAAGCGGTAAGTTAGGGGTTTATCACCACGGCGTACCGGCCGTGGGGACACAGAAACTGGAGCGTCGCGTGCATCTGAAATCCCTCACCCTCAAGGGATTTAAGTCTTTCGCTCAGCCGACGACGTTTGTCTTCGAACCCGGGGTTACCTGTGTGGTGGGACCCAATGGCTCCGGTAAATCTAATGTCGTAGACGCCCTGGCCTGGGTGATGGGTGAGCAAGGCGCTAAGACCCTGCGCGGTGGGTCCATGGAAGATGTCATCTTTGCGGGGACCACCACGAAGGCACCACTGGGGCGAGCTGAAGTGATGCTCACCATTGATAACGCTGATGGCGCACTCCCCATCGAATACGCCGAGGTCACCATTTCGCGAACTCTGTTTCGCAATGGCGGCAGTGAATACGCGATCAACAAAGAACCCTGCCGGTTACTCGATGTTCAAGAACTGCTCAGCGATAGCGGACTGGGCCGCGAGATGCACGTCATCGTGGGTCAGGGCCAACTGGACCGGGTACTGCACGCGAGTCCTGAAGACCGCCGTCGGTTCATTGAAGAAGCCGCGGGAATCCTCAAGCACCGACGTCGGAAAGAAAAAACCCAACGCAAGTTGGAATCGATGCAGGCCAACCTCACGAGGCTCAACGACCTAGCCGGCGAAATCCGCCGCCAGCTCACCCCACTGGGTCGCCAAGCAGAAATCGCCCAGCAGGCTCAAAGCATCCAGGCGGTCGTGCGCGATGCCAAATCTCGAATTCTTGCGGATGACCTTCACGCCCTAGGGGTGGCTCTGGAAGATTTCCACACGGATGAACAGCAGCGCGCCGCCGAGCGCACAGCGCTCGGGGATCGCCTTGATGGCCTTCGCCGTCGGATTGCCACGTTGGAATCAGGTTCGCACAGTGCCGAACTGGACCAGGCTCGCAGTATTGATTTTGCGCTGCGGGGGATTCTCGAGCGCCTGACGTCGCTGCACACACTGGCTACTGAGCGCGCCACCGCCATTGAGGATGCTGCCGCCGAAGGACCGATTCCCGGTGTGGTCACCGAGGAGGATGCACAGGCTAGTGAGCGTGAAGCGCAGGCCGCGCAGGAACTAGTGTCCACGAGCGAAGAAATTGTGGGCGAAATCTCGGCGCGGTTGGCAACCCACAAGGCGTCCTTGGCGACGTTGGATGCGCAAATTGCGTCTTCTTTGAGCCTGGTCAACGAATACGACTTCACCATGAGTTCGAGACAATCCCAGGTCGATTTGCAAACGTCGTTGGTGGAAGCACAGACCTCCGATGTGGCGCGCCAGGTAGCCGCCTTAGATGCCGCCACCACGCGTTTGGCGGGGGCCCAAGCGGACATGGACGCAGTACTGGGGGATACTTCCTCAGCCCCAGACACCGTCGCGCAGGCGTATGAAAAAGAATTAGCAGAAGCCGAAGCTGCTCTGGCAGCGGCAGACGCCGCGGAAACCGAGACCAGAAATGCTTTGCACCAGGGCGAGCGTGAGCTGGAGGCTATTGCTGCCAAAGTGTCCGCTTTAGAATTGGCGCTGCGCAGCGACAGCGCGCACGACGATATCTCCAGCCATGTAGCCGTCACCGGCAGCGTCTCGGACTCCCTCGAAGTCACCCCGGGATATGAAACAGCGATTGCTCGCGCACTGGGTTCGCTAGCGGATGCCTTCTTAGTTAATTCCCACCAGGATGCCTGGAAACTGATTCGATCCCGTGGGGCAGACTCCACCTCCCGTGTGGAGATGGTCGTGGCCAATGCCGCAGCACGCTCGCAAGCGCAGCACGACGGCGTGATTGCGGCAACCACCCTGGTGGTCGGCCCCGTGGGTGTGGTGGCGCTCTTGGCGGACACCTACGTCGCCGAGGATGTGGAAACCGCAGAGAAGGTGTGGAATTCAGCTGGTTTTTCGGGACGGGGGCTCTCGCTGGTCACGGTGGCTGGAGACGTCTTTAGTGACTACACGATTCAGACGGGAAGCGGACAAGCTCCCAGCCGCTTAGAGCTCGCTGCTGAACGCGATGCTTCCCAGGCTGCGTTGACCACACTTTCGACCACCCTGGAGCGCACTCGCTTTGCTGCCACAGAAGCTGCGATAGCCAAACAGCAGGCGCAAGAAAAAGTGAAAACCGCGCTGGCCCAACTACGCGAAGCGGATGCCAAGAGTGCACAACACGGTGAGGTGGTCTCGAGAGCGCGAGCATCACTGGAGGCTGCCGGTGCCGAGGTCACTCGACTCAAGCAGGCAGTGGAAGCGTCCGAGGTCGCTCTCGAGAGCGCGAAGAGCACCGCAGAGGCCGCCCGTGAGGCGTTGGCGGAGTTTGCCGCAACACCGCGCCCCGCCATTGATGATGCCCAGCGCCAAGCGTTAGTGGCGTTGGTCGAGGAGGTTAGCGCAGAAGAAGTGAATGCCCGCATTGCGCTGGAGTCCTCTCGCCAAAAAGCTCACAGCGCCAGCGAGTCGCTGGCTTTGTTGCACGCGCGTTTGCGCGAACAGGAAGCGGCCAGGGTGCAAGAGCTTGCCCGGGCGAGTGCTCGTGTGGCCCGCGCTCAGCGAGCGAAAGAAGTGTTGACAATACTCCCGGGCGCTCTAGAGGTCGCTACCGCGGCGGTGGCGCAATCAGCGCAAGCGCTGGTCGATGCCGAAGCGAAACGCCAGGTCGAAACAGCCGAGCTGATCGAATTGCGCACGGAAGAGTCGCAGGCTCGGGAACGCTTAGCCGCCATCACAGATTCGGTGCACAACCTAGAAATGCACATGTATGAGAAGAAGCTTCAGCGCACCACTCTGTTGGAGCGAGTCAGTGAAGAGCTGGGGCTCGATGAAGCCACCCTGCTTGCTGAATACGGGCCCGATGTTCCCATTCCCGCTGTAGACGAAGACGATGCGGCTTCCCCGGGTGACACTGTCTATGTCCGGGCCGAACAAGAGAGCCGACTCAAACAGGCCCAGCGAAAGCTGGATCAACTGGGTCGTGTAAATCCTCTGGCCCTGGAGGAATTTAACGCTCTCGAGCAGCGCCACACTTTCTTGCGCGATCAACTTGTGGACCTTCACAAAGCCCGTAAAGATCTCGAGTCGATCATGGCGGAGCTCGATGACACGATGCAGACGATTTTCCACGAAGCGTTTGAGGACACGAAGAAAGCCTTTGACGAAGTACTCCCCATCTTGTTCCCCGGTGGATCGGGTTCGTTGCGTCTGAGTGAGGGGGAGGACCTCCTGAGCACGGGTATTGAGGTGGCCGTCAAACCCGCTGGGAAGAAAATCGAGCGCTTGTCGTTGCTCTCCGGTGGTGAGCGATCACTGGCTGCCGTGGCACTTCTGATTGCCATCTTCAAAGCCCGACCCAGTCCGTTCTATATTCTCGATGAGGTCGAAGCGGCACTGGATGATTCCAACCTGGGCCGACTGCTCAGCGTTATTGAATCGCTACGCGAAAGCTCGCAGTTGATTGTGATTACCCATCAAAAGCGCACGATGGAAATCGCGGATGCGCTCTACGGGGTATCGATGCGCAAGGACGGGGTCAGCGCTGTCGTGGGCCAACGAGTGAAAGAAGCCCAGGCCCTCGCGTCCTGAGCTGGTGCATACGCGCAAGGGGTACTCTGGTGACTATGGGACGTAAGCAACTGGCCGGGTGGGTTTTGGTCGTACTCGCTGGTGCTCTCAGCACCGGCATTGTTGCCGTGGAAGTAGCACACCTCATCCAGGGCGCTAGCCCCGAGAGTTCTGAAGGGTTGCCCGTGGTGGGTTTTCAACCCGTTGACGAAGACTAAGCAACCGAAACTGGATTGAGCGATGGCATGGTCAACAGGAAAGTGGTCGCTCTCTAAAGCACTCAAAAATCTCGTTTCCCAGGCACAGATTGATGAATCGACCTGGGAAGAGCTCGAGGACAGTCTTCTCGGTGCTGATTTTGGACCAGACCTGACGGAGTCGCTGCTGGCCAGCGTGCGCGCCGAAGTGGAGCGCATTGGTACCACCAAACCCGATGATGTGGGGGCCATCCTGCGGGATGCTCTGGAAGAACAACTTGCCCGCTATGACTCCACGCTGATGCTGACCGAGCGCCCCGCAATCGTGTTGGTCGTGGGCGTCAACGGAGTGGGAAAGACCACCACGATTGGCAAATTTGCCAAATTCCTGACCAACGCCGGACGCAGTGTCGTGATTGCTGCTGCGGATACTTTTCGCGCTGCCGCGGTGGAGCAACTGAGCACCTGGGCAGAGCGAGCAGGTGTTCAGATTGTGACGCCCGAGAAGGAAGGGCAAGATCCCGCTTCGGTGGCCTATCAAGCCGTGGAAAAAGCGAAAGCGGAGGGCATTGACATCGTGTTGGTGGACACCGCGGGTCGCCTCCACACCAAATCTGGATTGATGGACGAGCTGGGCAAAATCCGTCGGGTGCTGGAAAAGGTAGCTCCGGTCTCAGAAGTGTTGTTGGTGCTTGATGCCACCACAGGGCAAAACGGAGTTCTCCAGGCGCAAGCGTTTCTGGAGCAAGCAGGGGTCACCGGTTTAGTGCTGACGAAAACCGATGGCAGCGCTAAAGGTGGGTTCGTGATGAACGTGCAAGAAAGCACGGGCCTTCCCATCAAGCTGTTGGGACTGGGGGAGGGTATTGGCGATATGACCGGTTTTTCTCCTCAGGCCTTCGCCAAAGCACTCACCGATTAGTCGCCAAGGCCCTGATAGCGCCGAGCTAGTTCCTGGTAGGTCGAGGCATTGTCTCGAATAGCAGTCTTTTCTTCCAGGGAAAGTTCGCGTCGCACTTTGCCAGGCACACCGGCAACCAGGGAACCCGCGGGTATGACGGTGCCTTCGAGCACAACAGTGCCCGCGGCGATGAGACATTCTTCGCCCACACTGGCCCCGTTGAGCACCGTGGCATTCATTCCCACCAGGGAGTGATCGCCAATGGTGGCACCGTGCACCACAGCACTGTGTCCCACACTCACCCCTGAGCCGATGTGGGCTGGATACGAGGGATCGCCATGGACGACCACGTTGTCTTGAAGGTTGGAACCAGCTCCCAGGGAAATAGCGTCACGGTCAGCTCGAAGTACCGCACCGAACATCACGACGGCGCCAGCGCCAATGCTTACCTGGCCAATCAGAGTCGCGGTCGGAGCAATCCATGCTCCCTCTTCCACCTGGGGGGTATGTCCGCCAAACGTCACTGTGTTCACTCTTCGAGCATAGAAGCTTTCGGTGATGCAGGGACCCTCTGGGGAGTCAACCTTCTGAATTCTCTGAGCTATCTCGGCTAGTCTTGTTGCTCATGGCGGCCTTTGGATCACTCTCGGAGCGCCTTACTGCCACGTTTTCTTCGCTTCGCCAAAAAGGCAAGCTTTCCGCTGCTGATGTCGATGGCACTGTGCGCGATATCCGTCGCGCCCTCTTGGAATCTGACGTTGCGTTGGAGGTAGTGAAAGCTTTTGCCGCCACAGTGCGGGAGCGGGCACTCTCGGATGATGTCAATAAAGCGCTCAACCCCGCTCAACAAGTTGTCACCATCGTCAATGAAGAACTTCAAAGCATTTTGGGGGGCGAGTCCAGAACTCTGAGTTTTGCCAAAACTCCTCCCACAGTCATCATGCTGGCCGGGTTACAGGGTTCCGGTAAGACGACTTTGGCGGGAAAACTCTCTCGCTGGCTCAAAGACCAAGGACACACCCCGGTGGTGGTGGCCTGTGACCTGCAAAGACCCGGAGCGGTCAAGCAGCTGGGTATCGTGGCCGAAGCTGCGGGCGCAGCCTTTTTCGCTCCCGAACCCGGCGATGGCGTGGGAGACCCGGTCGCGGTGGCCAAGAGTGGTGTGAAATACGCCAAGGACAAAGGCCATGATGTGGTCATTCTCGACACGGCAGGTCGTCTGGGTGTCGATAGCGACATGATGGCTCAAGCGGCAGCTATCAAGAAGGTGACCAACCCCGACGAAATCCTTTTCGTGATCGATTCAATGATGGGTCAAGATGCAGTCCACACCGCCCAGGCCTTCCTCGATGGTGTCGATTTCACCGGGGTCGTTCTCACCAAGCTCGATGGTGATGCCAAAGGTGGGGCTGCACTCAGTGTCACCGGCGTGACCCACCGCCCCATTCTCTTTGCCTCCACCGGAGAAAAGATCGAGGAATTCGAGGTATTCCACCCCGATCGCATGGCCAGTCGAATTCTCGACTTGGGAGACATTCTCACCCTGATCGAGCAGGCCCAAAAAGCGTTTGATCAAGAAGAAGCCGCGGAGTTGGAAGAAAAGTTCCTCTCGGAGACTTTCACACTCGATGATTTCTTGGGTCAGCTGCAACAAATTAAAAAAATGGGCTCCCTGTCCGGGATGCTCAATATGTTGCCCGGTGCCCGGGGGATGCAAGACCAGATTGATCAGATTGACGAAAAAGAGCTCTCTCGCACAGAGGCCATCATTCAATCGATGACTCCCCGCGAGCGCGTGATGCCCAAGCTTCTCAATGGCTCTAGGCGAATGCGCATCGCCAAGGGGTCGGGTTCCACGGTCACCGAAGTGAACCAACTCGTGGTGCGATTTGAACAGGCCGCGAAGATGATGAAAACCGTGGCCAAGGGCGGCGTGCCCCAAATTCCGGGGATGGGACCCATTGCAGGAATGCCGGGGCGGGGGAAAAAGAAGGCCAAAAAGAAGGCTGGATCGCGCTCGGGTAATCCCGCTAAGCGCGCGGAAATGGCTTTAGGTAAGGGAAATTCCCCGACATCGGGTGGTTCTGGTGCCGGTTCGAGTTTTGGCTTATCGGGACCCACTTCGGAATAAATAGCCTTACTGGTTACGCACTCGCCCAAAATCTGGCAGACTAGGGCGCTGGAGCACTTCGCCCGACCCTCTATCAGGCGCTTGAGCTTCCCCCTAGACGTTCTGACGATTGTGCCCCCACGTAATCGTTGGTTGTTATTACGACTCATCTACTTGGAGAAACGTGGCTGTAAAAATTCGTTTGAAGCGCATGGGCAAGGTCCACGCACCGTATTACCGCATTGTTGTTGCCGATTCCCGCACGAAGCGTGACGGTCGCGTCATTGAAGAAATTGGCAAGTACCACCCCACCGAGTCCCCCTCGTTGATCGAGGTCAACTCAGATCGTGCGCAGTATTGGCTCGGCGTTGGAGCCCAGCCCACCGAGCAGGTGGCTGCCCTCTTGAAACTCACCGGTGACTGGGGTCGCTTCAAAGGTGACAAGAACGCCAAGAGCACCGTTCAGGTTGCTGAACCTAAAGTTCCTTTCTCACCGGACACGAAGAAGAAGCCAGTGCTTCGCCCCAAGGTAGTCAAGCCCGTGGTGGAAGAAGCACCAGCACAGGAAGCACCAGCACAGGAAGCACCGGTCGCCGAAGCACCTGCCGAAGCACCTGCCGAAGCACCCGCTGACGCTCCCGCAGAAGCTGTTGCGGAGGCTCCCGTAGCCGAAGCTGAAGCCGCTGCACCTGAAGCAGAAGCTCCGGAAGCTGCCGAAGCCGAAGCTGCTCCTGCTGAGGAAGCACCTGCTGCTGAAGAAGCTCCCGCTGCCGAAGAGGCACCTGCCGATGACGCTGAAGAAGTAAAGCCGGCTGAATAAAGATGTTAGATCGTGCGCTGAATCACCTCGTCCGGGAAATCGTTGATCACCCGGACGAGGTCAGTGTCACGCTCGTGGACACACAGCGCGGGGAGCTCCTCGAAGTGCGTGTGCATCCCGAGGATTTAGGGCGAGTTATCGGACGCTCTGGCCGCACGGCTAAAGCGCTTCGCACGGTGGTTAACGCCCTGGCTGATGGACGACGCGTCCGCGTCGACGTCGTCGATACCGACTCCTAATGTCTCAGGCGCCAGCGCCCCACGCGCCCAAGCCTGATCGAGTCGAACTTCGAGTGGCCAGGCTGGTCAAAGCCCATGGTCTCAAAGGTGGCCTCAAACTAGAGGTCTATACCGACGACCCAGAGCTACGGTTCATCGCTGGCAATGTATTCCGGCTTCAGGTTCCTCAAGACTCGCCATGGTTTGGCAAGACGCTCACCTTGGTCAGTGTTCGCGAGGTGAACTCGTCACCGGTTGCTTTCTTTGAAGGAATAGATTCGCGTGAGCAGGCCGAGACCCTAGTCAAAGCAATGTTGTGGATCGATCACGACCCCAGCCTTCGTCCTACCGAAAAAAACGCCTGGTTCGACCACGAACTGGTGGGCCTTTCGGTGCTTCGAGACGGTGTGGAATATGGGGTTGTTGCTCGAGTGGACCACCTTCCCTCCCAAGACCTTCTCGTAGTCTCGCGTGCGGGGGAAGAAGTCTTGTTGCCCTTCGTTGAGGCTTTTGTCCCCAGTGTTGACCTTGCCGGTGGCACGATCACGATTACTCCTCCGGGGGGACTTTTCGAGACCATCGAAGACGCAGAATAGGGCTTGTGATGAAGATAGACATCGTCACAATTTTTCCCACCTTTTTTGATGTTCTCGATATTTCTCTCATGGGCAAGGCCGTCAAATCTGATGTGGTGAGCGTGGGTGTGCACGACCTGCGCGCAGCGACTACCGATGTCCATAAGAGTGTGGATGACACCCCTTATGGCGGGGGCGCGGGAATGGTGATGACCCCGGAGCCCTGGGGAAACAGCCTGGACCCCCTTCTGGGTAGCGATTCAGTCCTGATTGTGCCAAGCCCTGCAGGAGTGGTGTTTGCCCAATCGTTGGCCAAGGAATTTGCCACGGCTTCTCACCTCGTATTTGCCTGTGGTCGCTACGAGGGCATCGACTCGCGGGTAGTGGAGCACTACCAACAGACTCATCGCGTGGTGGAAGTCAGTCTGGGTGATTATGTTCTCAACGGTGGCGAGGTGGCCACCTTGGCCATTCTTGAGGCCACGCTTCGCTTAGTGCCCGGCTTTGTGGGGAATCCGGAGTCGTTGGTCGAAGAAAGCCACGAGTCGACCCTGCTGGAATACCCCTCGTATACCAAGCCTCGCCAGTGGCGCGGTCTCGAGGTGCCCGAGGTGCTGCTCAGCGGCAACCACGAAGCGATCCGAGCCTGGCGCCACGAGCAGTCGCTCGAGCGCACCCAGCGCAGGCGACCGGACCTACTGGAGGGCTAACCCCTCTGGGTCAGCACCAGGGGCCCGGATTCGGTGATGGCCACGGTGTGCTCCACATGGGCAGAACGGGAGCCATCCACGCTTTTGAGTGTCCATCCATCAGCATCGGTGTAAATCTCGCTGGTGGTGTGCATCAACCACGGTTCGATAGCAAAAACCATGCCTGCTTTGAGTTTGGGTCCGGCCCCTTCTCGCCCATCATTGGGAATCGAGGGGTCTTCGTGCATGGTTCTGCCCACACCGTGTCCGCCAAAGTCGGTGTTGACCTCATACCCTGCGCCTCGGGATATGGCTCCAATAGCGGCGGAAATATCGCCGAGGCGATTGCCGGGGCGAGCCTGCGCAATTCCTGCCGCTAGCGCCTTCTCACAGGTGTCGATGAGGCGTTGGTCGTCGGGGCTGGCGACTCCTCCCACATTCACGGTGAGGGCAGAGTCTGCGACCCAACCGTGGAGACTCACGGCAAAGTCCAGCGAGAGAAGATCCCCCGTGACGAGAGAGTACTCATGGGGAAGACCGTGCAGGGCAGCATCGTTGACCGAGGTGCACAGAACTTTGCCAAAGGGCGAACCGCCAAACGAAGGATGGTAATCGACATAGCAGCTGGTCGCTCCTGCTGCCCGAATCATGTCGTGGGCGAGAGCGTCTAATTCCACCAGCGACACCCCTGGCGTGGCGGCGCGTGATAGTTCACTCAAGACGCTGGCCACGAAGGCACCCGCGGGTTTCATCTCTTCGATCGTGCTCGCTGAATGACGGGGAATCATGAGCGGGGGACCTCCTGGTGGTGGGTGGCTCGATACTCCAAGCGGCCTGGGCGCACAGCGGCATCAGAGGGAGAGATAAGCATGGGGGTACACGGGGCCTTGCCTTGCGCGAGTAGTAGCCCGATTCTACTCGGTGGCTATCACCGGGCCTCTTTTTATGGCAGACTTATCCCTTGTGCCAGCGTGCGCCTCTGCCACAGGGGAGTAGCGCACCACCTCACGGTGCCGGCACACTCAGAACATCCCTAATTCGCGTGCGACTTGTGGCGGCGCAGAGAGTGAAACATCATGCAAACCCTGGACCACGTAGACAAGGCGTCGCTGCGCGACGACATTCCCGACTTCCGTTCCGGTGACACCGTCAAGGTGCACGTGAACATTGTGGAAGGTACGCGTTCGCGTATTCAGGTTTTCCAGGGTGTGGTGATTAGTCGCTCCGGTCACGGTCTCACCGAAACCTTCACCGTACGTAAAGTTTCTTTCCAGGTGGGCGTGGAGCGTACCTTCCCCGTTCACTCGCCCGTTATTGATCACATCGAGGTTGTCTCTCGCGGTGACGTGCGACGCGCCAAGCTGTATTACTTGCGCAGCCTTCGCGGCAAGAAGGCGAAGATTCGCGAAAAGCGCGAGTCCTAAGCTTCTGCGCAGACTGTGCTGAGGCGACAAGGGTTACCCTGGTCGCAGAGTTCAGTAGCGTCAACAGCACAGGAAGCGTCGTGGCGAAATGATGGCTAGTCGTCGGTCACCGGCGAGGATGATTCTGGTTTTTCTGCGCGACGCAGTGGTCATTGTTCTGGCTGCGTTAGTGGTGTCTTTTGTGATGAAGACGTTCCTCATTCGCTCCTTCTTCATCCCGACAGATTCCATGGATCCCACGTTGATTCGTGATGACCGCATTATCGTCAGCCAGCTCACCCCGACTCCTTTTGCGCTCAATCGCGGTGACGTGGTGGTGTTTGTCGATCCTGGCGGCTGGTTGTCTATCCAACGCGGTGTCAGTGAAGAAGATCCCATTTCGTGGGTTCTCAACGCTGCGACCATCTTTATTGGTCTTTCCAGCCCAGACGACAATGAGCACCTGGTGAAACGGGTGATTGGGCTGCCCGGTGACACCATCGAATGTTGTGATGATCAAGGCCGGATGAGTATCAATGGTGTTGCGCTCGAAGAGCCCTATGTCTATCTCCCCGAGGGGGTCAGCAAAGTCAGTAGCGATGACTTCGCCGTGGAAGTTCCCGAGAACTCTCTGTGGGTGATGGGGGATAACCGCTACAACTCGGCTGATTCACGCCGCAATATGGACAAACCCGGCGGAGGGTTTGTTCCAGTGGACAATGTTGTGGGTCGTGCCATTGTGATTTCGTGGCCTCAGGATCGCTGGCGCTGGTTGGATAATTTCTCCGACACCTTTGACGGTGTTGAATCCAGGGATTCATCACGGTAGAGCGCATCGCACCCACGCTGGAGTGGGAGACGAAACTGGTGGCCCAGGGCTATACCAGCGTCATTGGCTGTGACGAGGTGGGCCGAGGGCCCCTGGCGGGGCCTGTTGTGGCAGGTCTGGTGGTGTGGGAGCCCTCCATTACGAGCTGGCCTGAGGGACTTTATGATTCCAAGGCAGTGACGGAAAAAAGACGAGACCCCTTAGCCCTGGAATTGAGAAAAACCTTCACCCACATCGCGTTGGGGGAATCAAGCGCTCAGGAAATTGACCAGCACGGCATCACTAAAGCTCTTGCTCACGCAGTGATCCGAGGATTGCGAGACCTTGCCAGCCAGGGCGTCTCTATTTCTCGCTCGATCGTGCTGCTCGATGGGAGTCACGATTTTATTAGCCCGCACGCTCCGCATCCTCTCAAGGTCGTCACCAAAACCAAAGCCGATAGGGATTGTGTGTCGGTTGCCGCAGCGTCGGTTCTCGCAAAGGTCGCGCGGGACCAGTCGATGCGCGAGTATGCCCAGGTCTATCCGGAATACGGTTTTGAGTCCCATAAAGGCTATGGGTCTGCTGCTCACCGCGAGGCAATTACTACTCACGGCGTGACCCCGATTCATCGCACCACCTGGATCCACTTTTAGTGCGCGCCTAGTCTGGTTAGACTCAAGCCACCATGGAACCGGAAGAATTCGACGACTACGAACGCGAAGCAGAGCTTGCGCTGTATCGCGAATACCGCGATATTGTCTCGCAGTTTCGCTATGTCATCGAAACGGAGCGTCGGTTCTATTTGGCCAACGAGGTGATCCAAGAAGTCCGAGAGCGTGGGACTGATTTCTATTTCGAACTCACGTTGAATGATGTCTGGGTCTGGGATGTCTATCGCTCGGATCGTTTCGTCACCTCGGTGAAGGTCTTGACGTTCAAAGATGTCAATGTGGAGGAGCTTGGTTCTAAAGACCTCAAGCTCCCCCGGGAGTTGGCACTCGACGAATAGCTGTCCACAGGGCTTGAGTGCCTCATCCCTCCACAACACCGGGTTGTGACGTCTTTCGTGAGGTGTGCTTTGCCACGCTGTGGCGATGGAGACCTCGATACTTACCGCTCATATCGCGTGGGGGTTGTGCGCTGATCCGGGGGACACCATCGCCGCTGGGTTGATTGAGCGCGAGGGTATTGCGGGGGCACTGGCGCGAGTGCGCTCGAGAGAATCGCTCAGCTCGCTGGTGAAGTTTCTAGGTGCTGAGCTTGGCCCGGAGCGCACTCTAAGGCACCACCTGAACTCCTTTCGCTCGCTGGATGACCCCGCTCGTGTGGAAGTCTCCCTGAAGCGTCAACGCCTCGCCGGTATTGAACTCATCACCGCAGAGCATCCTCACTGGCCACCAGGCCTTGCTGATTTAGGACCCTTTGCGCCTCGAGGGCTATGGGTTATGGGGCAGCAACCTTGTGTAACGAGTCAGTATTCACGCTTAGCCATCGTGGGGTCACGCAGAGCCACGAGCGATGGTGTGGCCAACACTCAGGCGCTCGTGGCCGGGGCGTGGTGTGACCAGAGCGTCATTGTCTCAGGTGGGGCGCTGGGAATCGATACCGCGGCCCACCGTAGCGCCCTGGACTATCAGCGAGGCGGTGTCGCCGTCTTAGCGGGTGGTCTTGATAATCCCTATCCCGCAGAAAACACAGGCCTGTTTGCACAAATTTCTGCCTCGGGAGTGGTGCTCTCAGAATCACCGTGCACCACAAGGCCTCGCGGGGAATTATTCCTGCACCGCAATCGCCTCATCGCAGCACTGTCCCACGGCGTCGTCGTGGTGGAGGCGGCGTTTCGTTCCGGAGCGATGAATACTGCTTCCCACGCGGCTGCTCTGGGGCGAGAAGTGGGGGTCGTCCCCGGTCGGTGGTCTGATGCCACCAGTGCCGGGTGTTTTCGTATTGCGCGCGAGCGAGGGGCTGTGATCTTGAGCGAGCCAGCGGATGTGGCGATGTTGTTGCCTACCCCGGCTGGCGGAAGTAGCTAGCTAAGCTGGCCTGGTGAGCTCGTTTAGTCAACACCCCGATCCTGAGCACGTGCTTGTCCACCTCAGTGACACCCATCTTTTGGCAGGGGATTCCCTGCTCTATTCTCAGATCGATGTCGACACCCCCCTGACCCATCTGATGCACCGGTTAGTGGAGAGCGGGCTTGATATTGATGCTCTGGTATTCACCGGGGACCTAGCCGATCAAGCGCAAGAGGGTGCTTATCATCGCCTGCGTGAACTGGTGGATCCCTGGGCCGCCAAGCTTGAGGCCCAAGTGATGTGGGTCATGGGCAACCATGACGAGCGGGAACCTTTTTCCTCCATCATGCTGGGCCAAGAGCCTTCGCTCGAGCCCCAAGATCGGGTCTATTGGGCTGGGGATTTACGCATGATTGCTCTTGATAGTTCTGTTCCCGGGTATCACCACGGGGCACTCGAGCCCGCACAATTGGAGTGGCTGGCCCAGGAATTAGAAACCCCAGCGAGGCACGGAACCCTGCTGGCACTGCACCATCCACCCATCCCGACCCCGATTGATTTGATGGGGCTGATTGAGCTAGATGATCAACCAGCACTTGCCCGAGTGATCGAGAACACCGATGTCCGCGCCGTGTTAGCCGGGCATCTGCACTACTCGACATTTTCGACCTTCGCCGGGGTTCCCGTGTCGGTGTGTGCCGCTTCGTGTTACAACATCGACTTAGTGGGATCGCGATCGAAGATATTGCAGGCCACAACGGCCGGTGCAGCGGCCTCATTAGTCCACGTCTACCCTGACCAAGTGGTCTTTTCCGAAGTTCCGCTGGATGATATGGAAGAGCTCACCTCCTATGACGCCAGTTATCGCCCAATGATCGAAGCCATGAGTCCGCTGGAGCGCAGGGAAGCCTTTAGCAATAAGAATTCTGATTTCAACAAGGCAGCGGACGCAGCCCAATCAGGTTCCTAGACGATGAAGCTCGCCGCAGCCGTTAACGGATATCTCGACCAGCTCGAGCGCGGCCGGACACTCTCGGAAAATTCTCTCAATGCCTATGGCAAAGACCTGCATGCTCTGCAGGTTTTTGCCGAAGAGAACCGTGTGGTGGACAGCGCAGAGATGGACACGGAATTGGCGCGTTCCTGGGTGTGGGCGATGGCTGAGGCCGGAATGGCCGCAGCGTCATTGCGGCGCAAAGTCTCGGCTCTGAAAGGTTTCACCGCCTGGCTTGCCGTGCAGGGACTCACCGAAGGGGATGTGGGTATCCGGGTGCGAGCCCCCGGTGCCACGCGCTCCCTTCCTCGGGTATTGAGCCGCCACCAGATGGAAGAACTTCTTGCCACACTGGAGCAGCGCTGCGCTACCCAGGATCCGATAGCACTGCGAGACGTTGCGCTCGTCGAATTGCTCTATGCCACGGCCATGCGCGTCAGCGAATTAGTCGGTCTTGAGCTGAGAAATCTTGATCTTGAAACCCAGAGCGTCACCGTGATGGGTAAAGGAAGCAAAGAACGCGTCCTTCCTGTGGGGAACCCCGCTCGCCGTGCGCTCGAGCGCTACCTGACAAGCTCCCGAGACTCCTTGCTCGATGGCCAGGTCTCTCCCTATGTCTTTGTGGCCACGACGGGCAAGCAATTGGGGGTGCGGAGCGTCTATGAGGTGGTGGCTCGCCTGATTGCAGATTTCCCTGGAGTGGGACCTCTGGGTCCGCACACTCTTCGCCATACGGCAGCCACCCATCTACTCGATGGCGGAGCAGATCTTCGTAGCGTCCAGGAATTACTCGGCCATGCCTCCCTCGGCACCACCCAGATTTATACCCATGTGAGCACCGAACGCCTCACGAGTGCGTATCAGCAGGCCCACCCGAGGGCCTAAGTACACACACCTGAGTGCACACGCCGGAGCAATTACTACCCCAGCGCAGTTACTACCCCAGCGCCATTACCCCTGCTGGGCTACCACTGGGCCTCCCAGGGCACCAAGACGGAGCGTTGCACTATTCCCAGTTCCAAGCGCGCGGAGCGATAGTCACCACGATCGCGAAGGCCCAGGTGCACACACAACGTCTCGCAGTGCCCTTCCTGGATTTCTCCGATCAGCTCGCCCTGGATAACGCGCGTCGAGCTTGGCACCAAGGCCACTACGGGCTCAAAACTGATCAACATTCCCGTATCGGTGAGCACCGTGAGGACCCCTCGATTGACCACAAAACCGCTATAGGACACCACGCCTGAGGTGGGGGCAAAGAGATCCTGAGAGGAAGCGCGGATATCGAGCCCGCGATGACCCGCTCCCCAGGGAGTTGCCGGTGCTCGGTAATCCCGGAGAATCTCGTGCGGGCCCTGTGTTGGCCAGGTCCATGTTGCTGCCGGGGGCGGGGGAATAGTGGTGAAGGGGGATACTGCGCTGAGTGCTATCAGCGCCCAGGGCGCCAGGGATTTCATCCTCACACTGTGGGCCTGGTTGAGCACCAGGTAATGGCTACCAGCGCAGGTCGTGACATTTCACCAGGCTCACCACGCTGGGGACAGCCCCGCTGATATGCTCGCGAGGCTATGGAAAATGCTGTGCTGTTTGCCTTTCTGGTCACCCTGGCCGCTGGTTTAGCCACGGCAGTAGGTGCGCTAATCGCGCTGTTCGCCCGGCATACGAACCGCAAGTTTTTGGCCGTTTCGCTCGGTTTTTCTGCCGGTGTGATGATTTATGTGTCCTTTGTGGAAATTCTTCCCAAAGCCCTGTCGTATATGAGCCCCACCCACGGAGAATCATCGGCATCAGCCCTGATGGCGGCATCATTCCTGACGGGTCTGGCGGGGATGGCGGTGTTGTATCGACTTATTCCTGAGCTGGAACACCCGGCTCTGGACGAGTCCCACACGACGATCCGCTTGGACGAGGGGGCCCAGGCCCTCTACACCGACAAATTGCTTCTGCGAACGGGTGTGGGCGTGGCTTTGGCCGTGACACTGCACAATTTCCCCGAAGGGATGGCCACGTTCTTTCTCACTCTCGGAGATCCCCAAGTCGGATTATCCGTGGCTCTAGCAATTGCTATTCACAACATTCCTGAAGGAATTGCGGTGGTGATTCCGATTTACTACGCCACCAGGAACCGAGCAAGCGCTTTTGGCTTTGGGGTAATTAGTGGGTTAGCGGAGCCTATTGGTGCGATTCTTGGCTACCTGGTCTTACGTCCTTTCATGACTGATTCTCTGTTGGGCATGATTTTTGCCGGCGTCGCTGGAATCATGGTTTATATCTCGATCGATGGCCTCTTACCCGCAGCGCGGCAATATGGTAGCGGCCAACTGGCCATCTATGGGCTCATCGTAGGCATGGCCGTGATGGCGGCCTCGCTGGTCCTTTTTCAGCTCTAACGCGCTGTCATTTTGTGCGGAAGGGGGGACTTGAACCCCCACGCCCGAAGGCACAGGATCCTAAATCCTGCGTGTCTGCCAATTTCACCACTCCCGCTGGCGAGACCATTCTAGCGAGGGTGTGAGCTGGTCTTTCTATCGCGCTAGCCACTTCTCGACCTCGGCCACGGTGCGGGGGATCGCAGCCGAAAGATTTATGCCACCCTCGCGGGTGACCACAATGTTGTCCTCGATGCGCACACCAATTCCGCGCCAGGGCTTCGGAACTGTTTCATCATCGGGTTGGAAATAGAGACCCGGTTCAATGGTGAAGACCATGCCTTCTTCGAGTTCTTTATCCATATACATCTCACGCCGTGCCTGAGCGCAGTCGTGGACGTCTAACCCGAGGTGGTGGCTGGTGCCATGAATCATGTAGCGGCGATGATGGCTTCCCTCGGGCGCCAGAGATTGCTCCAGTGGTACCGGGAGTAATCCCCATTCGTGGGCCTTGGTGGCAATAACGGCCATCGCTGCTTCGTGGACATGCCGGAAGAGCGCACCTGGTTTCACCACCGCAAAGGCGGCATCGGCTGCTTCTAAGACTGCTTCATAGATCATGCGTTGGTCAGGCGAGAAAGTACCACTGACGGGAAGAGTGCGGGTGATATCTGCGGTGTAGAGCGAGTCCATCTCAATCCCGGCGTCCACCAGGAGCAAATCTCCGGCGTGAACCGGCCCGTCGTTGCGAACCCAGTGCAAGATGCAAGCGTGGGGGCCACTGGCAGCGATGGTGTCATAGCCCGTGGCGTTACCTTCGATGCGAGCTCGTTTACCAAAGACGCCCTCCACGACGCGCTCGCCTCGTTCGTGCCCGATGGCTTCGCTCACACTGTGCACGATGTCGTCAAAACCGCGGTGGGTTGCCTCGATGGCGGCGGTGAGCTGCTCGATTTCATAGGAATCTTTGACCAGGCGCATTTCGCTGATTACCTGAGCGAGAAGCGCATTGGCAGCGTCATCGTGATGGGGCGTGGGTTCCAGTTCTCTCGCTAGCAAGGGGTCTGCTTCGGCGATGAGGGCCAGCGGCGATGCCCCCATAGTTTCCGCAGGCGGGAAATGCTGAACGTCTTGCGTAGCAAGGCCCAGGAGTGCCTTGACGTGGCCAAGGTCAGGTCGTCGACCGGTCCAAAACTCACCTACGGCGGCGTTGGCATAAAACTCATCACTGGTGCGGGGGGCGGGGGGTCTGGTGAATAGCACCCACTCGTGGCCTGCGGCTGAAGGTGTGCCCACCAGGACGCTTCCGGGAACACTGGCAGAGCCCCATCCGGTGAGATAGGCAAACGCTGTGTGGGGGCGGTAAGGGTAATCGGTGTCATTCGATCGCTGTTTAGGGGTGCCTGCGGGAACCACCACGGTGGTACCGCGAAAGTGTGCACCCAGGGAATCGCGACGCTTCGCACACGCCGTGGCCACGGGGCTTAGCTGCGGGGTGGCGAGGGCATTATCACTCCACCGAGTCGAGATGAAGTCCTTAAAGGCCACAGAAATAGGGGTGCTCGAGCGATTCTTGCCAGGCTCGTGTGCCCCTGGCGTGCTCGGCCGATCAGTCATTCCTCTAGTGTGGCATCTAGCATGGGGGAGTGCCCGCCATCATCGACCTCCATTCCCACACCACTGCTTCTGATGGGGCGGATACGCCCACAGAGCTGATAGCCCACGCCCATCGCGCGGGCATCAACGTTCTTGGCCTGACAGACCACGACACCACCAGTGGCTGGGATGAAGCAAGTGCTGCTCTGGGTGGTACCCAGATGACGTTGATTCGAGGAATTGAACTGAGCGCCCAGGTGATTGATGACATTCCTGGGGCCATTCCTCGAAGTGTTCACCTGCTGGGATATTTGCCCGATCCTGAACACCCTCGTCTTTGGGAAGAGACCGTTCGTATTCGCCGCCACCGTGATGATCGGCTTCGGCTGATGGTGGATAAGCTCTCGGTTGATTTCGACATCACCTGGGACGAAGTATCGGCTCATATCCCGCCTGGAGCAACGCCAGGGCGTCCCCATATTGCGCATATTTTGATCGAGAAGGGTTACTTTGTCGATACCACCGCTGCCTTCGCAGGCCCCCTGCGAGGCGATGGTGAATACCACGTCCCGCATTACGCCCCGCGGCTCACCACGGCAATCAGTGTGATTAGTGAGGCCGGTGGTGTCCCGATACTGGCCCACCCCTACACCGGGGAGCGCTCTGGTGCGGTGAATCATGACGTCGCGCTAGAGCAGATACTGCGCGGATATGAAGTATTCGTTGATGCCGGTCTCGCGGGTCTAGAAATTAACCACCGCGAAAATACCGAAGAAGGCAAACGTGTGCTCACGCAGGTGGCCTTGGAATTCGATTTGATTGTCACCGGCTCTAGTGATTTTCACGGCACCAAAAAACCCAATCATTTGGGGGAGAACACCACAGCCGAAGACCAGCTAGAGCGCATTCTCGAGCGCGCTAGCGGATCCCTACCGCTTAGCTAGAGGTTGTGCGGCGACGCTGACGAGTTCTCGGCCGAGCACTCGCACTGCCCGCATCTTTGGTGTCCCGGGCGGCAGGCTTGTGGGTGGGCTGTGAGGCCCGCCGGGGCGCAGCTGAGCCAGCTCGTTTCTCCTTTGGTGCAGCGGAGCTTGCACTGAGGCGGCCTTTGGAGCCCTCAGGAATGTTGAGATCCGACATAAAGTGCGGTGAAGAAGAATACGTCTCTACCGGTTCAGGAATCCCCATCTCCAGGGCCTTGTTAATCAGGGCCCATTTGTGCAGGTCATCCCAATCCACAAAGGTCACAGCGATACCCGTTTTACCAGCACGCCCGGTGCGACCGACTCGATGCAAATATGCCTTGTCATCTTCAGGAATGGTGTGGTTGATCACGTGGGTGACGTCATCCACATCGATACCCCTGGCTGCCACATCGGTGGCGATGAGGACATCGATCTTGCCCGCTTTGAAACGAGCCATGGCTCGCTCCCGAGCGTCCTGGCTGAGATCACCATGAACAGCACCTGCGACGAAACCGCGGTCGTTGAGCTCATCCATTAACCGAGCAGCAGCGCGCTTAGTACGGGTGAAGATGACGGTTTTGCCCCGCCCTTCCGCCTGCAAAATCCGGCCAATGACTTCGTCTTTATCGAGCGCGTGGGCTCGGTAGACGAAGTGCTTGATATTGGCCTGGGTAATGGACTCATCCGGTGAGGTAGCGCGGATGTGAATCGGCTTGTTCATAAAACGCCGTGCCAAGGTCACCACAGGTCCTGGCATGGTCGCCGAGAACAACATCGTGTGACGTTGCGCAGGAGTTTGAGAAAACAGCTTTTCCACATCGGGTAAGAAGCCAAGATCGAGCATCTTGTCTGCTTCATCGAGCACCATGACCTTGACGCCGGCAAACGACAGCAGACGTTGGCTGGCTAAATCAAGCAAACGCCCGGGTGTTCCCACCACGATTTGTGCCCCTGCTTTCAAGGCGTCGATTTGCCCTTCATAGGCCTTGCCGCCATAAATGGCCACGACTGACGTGGCGCGGTTACTGGTGGCTAAGACAATGTCTTCGGTCACCTGAACAGCTAGTTCGCGGGTGGGTACGACAATGAGGGCCTGGACGCCTGGTTCTGGCGTGAGCCCCAGCGCTTGGACAAGAGGTAGGCCAAAACCAAAGGTCTTACCGGTACCTGTTTTTGCCTGACCAATGATGTCTTGGCCGGTTAAAGCGATGGGAATTGTTTGTTCCTGAATAGGAAATGGTTCGATGATGCCTTTGCTAGCAAGCGCCTCGACCATGTCGGTTTCGATACCGAGGTCGGAAAATTTCACGTGTTCGTTGTGTCCTTAAATTTTTGTTTGTACCCTAAGCCTACCGCTGGTGATGCCCAGCGCCCTATGTCAGCGCCGATACACTTTCTTCATGGCGTGGTGGGGGAAGAAAAAGGGTGCGGGGAAGCCTCCGCGCACGGTCTCTGCAAGCACTCTCGATACGGTCACGTCTCGGGTGGATGTGGGCTCCCTTGCTCCTCCCGTGGCGGATTACGTGGCCATGGCTGCTGCCCTGCAACTGACGTTGGCCGGGGAACTGGCCGCGGCGTCGCGGGAAGCCTGGTCGAGTGAAGACGCTGATGATTTGATTGTCTCCTCCGGTATGGCGATGGATCGCTACCGAGAATTCCGAGAGATTTTGGCCGACTACGTCGAGGATGTCTCCCACGCGCTTGCCGAGCCCCGGGAAAAGATTTCGCGACACTTCGAGAGATTCGCTAGCCCCCGGTGGTACGAAGATGTCGCGACTGCCTATGTGGTGACCGGCTTTGCTAGGGATTTCTGGCACCTTCTAGCCACTGGTTTGCCACCGGCTATGACGACCAAGATTCACGACATCATCGCTGATCGCGGTGATGAAGAGATGATGGCCCGCGTGCTGGAACGGTTACTCGCCGTGGATACCCGCTACACCTCTCGACTAAGCCTCTGGTGCAGGCGCCTCGTGGGGGACACGATGTTGTTATGCCGCGATGCCATCGCCGCAGGTCAATCTCAGGCACCCGAAACTGAAGTGCGCCTGGAGCCCGTGTTTACCGATGTGGTGGCCCACCACACCAGGCGACTAGATCGCCTGGGGCTTATTGCCTAGGGCAGATCTCTGGACACTGCGCCTTTATCCCCTTATCAAGGAATTCGGAGCACAAAAGTATCACCCTAGCTAGTCAATTTTGATGTTTTTCGCTTCCTGGTAGTGGCCTGTGGTCTCCAACTCATAAATTTGCATGGTTATGAGAGTTTTCTTTAGGTGGGTTCTCGCTTTGCGATCCTGGGCGAGCACACGTTGCAGCTTCAGGGTGTTGCTGAGGATGGGTTTGTGAAGGCTGCCAACCTAGGCGTTGTTGTTCAGGAATCTGTGGTGTTGGCTTCGGATAGTGCGAGAACCCTGATGATCTGGGGTGCGGTGGGCTCCGTTGTTGTGGTTGCCTTATTTGGCCTCGCGTTATGGATGATGCGCCGGCGTCGACTCAGCTCTCGAATGGGATACACGGGGCCACTGCCCGTCGTGCGCTAAAGCACTGAGTGTCCCAGAATGTGGGGCGTTCTACGAAGCTGGGGAATCCTGCTTCGCCGAGGTGAGGGTGGCCCAGAGCTCTTCATCTGCTTCGCGGCGGATTAGGGGCAGGCGAATAGCCAGCACGGTACATCCGATGACGGTGAGGCCTAGAGAAATTACCCAGGGCCACACCGAGGAGCGATCAAAGCCTGCCCAGAGGCACAACACCCACACCAGGGAGCCGATGATGACACCGGTAGCGGGCATCACGGCAAGACCGTGCCAGGTGCGCCCAGGAATGAGGTAGCGAAGCGTAAAGCCGATAATGCCGGCGGCGGTGACGACGAGGACTAGTTCCACAATTAGGGCGCGAAGCCGACCTTCCGGGATTTTTCTTGACCGATTTCAACAAAAGCGAGATTGCGCGAAGCGACCACGAATACGTGACCCTTCTCATCTTCCAAACGCAAAGTTCCATTGTCCGTTGCTAGTGCATCGGTAATGGCTTGCTCGATCTCACCGAGTGTTTGCGCACTTTGAATGGTGAGTTCGCGAGGGTTATTAATAATTCCAATTCGAATATCCACACCCCTAGCGTACGACACGTCAGCTGTGTGGATTAGCCTTCCTGATATGTCTGCTCGTGTTCACGACGAAGTAGTGGCAGCGCCACCAGACGCGCTGTCGTTGGTTCTCGGTGCACCCGGTAGCGGTAAAACCTCGTTGTTAGTCCATCGTCTCGTCGCGTTAGTCGAGCACGGTGTCACGCCCGATGATCAACTGATCATCACACCCTCTCGCGCACAGGCCAGTGTGTTGAGAGACCGGGTGGGACTTGAACTGGGTCTGACTACCCGGGGACCTCGAGTCCGGTCCTTGGCTGCTGTGGCATTTTCGATTGTGGAAGCTTTCCACGCTCAGGAGCACCTAGCGCCACCGGATCTTTTACAGGGCAGTCAAATCGATGCTGACATCGCTGCGATTCTTGAGGGTCACATCGTGGATGGCAGCGGACCAACCTGGCCAGAACCCCTGAGTGAGATAGTCAGGATGACCCCAACGTTTCGCGGTGAGCTCCGTGAATGGATGGCGAGGGTCTCCGAGGCCGGCCTGGACCATGAGGATATTCTCGCTTTAGCCCAGCGTCACCAGCGCCCTCAATGGGCGGCAGCTTCTGTTTTTCGCGAAGAGTTTCGCTCTGTTCTCGCCAGTGCTCGACCGGGGGCTTTTGATAGTGCCGATATCGTTCGCCGCGCCATCGTGGCGTTGGAATCGGGCCTGCCTGAGGGTGTGGGAAATCTGGTGCACTGCGGCATTGATGATGTTCAAGATTTCACCAGTGCGGGACTTGATTTCCTGGTGGCACTGCGAAGCCTTGGTGTGGGCCTCACCGTGGTGGCAGAGCCCGATACCGCGGGTAATACCTTTCGAGGCAGTGAACCTCGGGCGCTCTCCCAGCTGGCAACAACGTGGGGTGTGGCGCCAGTGGTGTTGGCGCAGGTGCACCGGCATGGCAGCGAGATTCGATCTGTCGTGTCCTCGATTACGCAGCGGATTGGTACTGCCGGTGCAGGGTCTCAGCGCCAGGCCAGTGCTAGCCCCGGTGGTGGACCAGGGAAGGTACTAAGTTTTCTCGCACCTGGCGATGCCCGCGAAGCCAACGACATTGCTCGGATTATTACGACGGCTCATGAAGAAGAAGGCATCCCGTTTGATCGAATTGCTGTGATTGCCCGACGAGGCGCACGGGTGGGGAGTTTGGTGCAGCACCTGAGCAACGCGGGTATTCCTGCCCGGTCCAGCCTGAATGGGCAGGCACTGCGTGACCAGCCGGTCGCGCGAGCGTTACTCGAGGCAGCCGCTATGGCCCGGGGGATGATGGCCCTCACGCCCGATCGCGCAGTGAGTCTGCTCACGGGGCTCTATGGCGCCATGACCAATAGTGAGCTGCGCAGGCTCCGATTTGCTCTTCGGGTGGGAGCAGATCCCGAGCTGCCCTATCAACCCGTGGATGCACTGATCGCTGAGGCACTGGGTCATCGTGGTGGGTTTGCCTTGCTCGATTCTGCTGTTTCTCGCAAAGCTGAGGCGTTAGCAGCCCTGTTGGATGATGTGCGACAAGAGCCGGGCTCCACCCCGATCACGGATCTTTTGTGGACGATATGGGAGGGCAGTGGTGCGGCAGCAACGCTTCGAGCACAGACTGCTTCCCGGGGGACATCCCGCGGATTTGCTCACCAGGCGCTCGATAGCGTTGTGGCGTTGTTTCGTCAGGCTTCTGATTTTGTCGATGCTTCCCCGGGCGCGAATAGCGAAGTTTTCCTGGAATCGCTGTTGATGGCCGATGTGCCTGATGACGTCATTGTGCCCCAGCCTTCCTGGCCGGCAGTCCTGGTCTCGACGCCGCCGGGTGTGGCGGGAAGCGAATTTGATCTGGTGTGTGTCACCGGGGTCAATGACCAGGTGTGGCCAGACCTCCGTTTACGCGGATCACTGTTGGCTCCCCACCGCGTGGCTGGCGCTGCGCGCGGGGAAGACAACACGATTGATGAACGTCGGATGGTGCTCGAGGATGAGCTTCGCCTCTTTGCCTTGGCGGTCTCCCGGGCACGACAGACTCTCGTGATCAGTGCGAGCGAGTCAGAAGAATCCCGACCCAGCCCGCTATTTGATGTGGTGGATGCGTTTGCCACCCGGGTGGAGTCGCTCGCAACACCGCCGTTGTCCCCGCGATCCTTAGTGGGTGGTTTGCGACGGGACCTGGTTCAGGCGCTCGAGTCAGGCAAGGACACTGCGGCCATGGCCGGCGATCTCGCCCTTCTAGCGCGGGCAAGCGTTGCCGGCGCTCATCCTTCGAAGTGGTGGGGGTTAGCCCCCCTATCGAGCACGAAGGCCCTCTATCACGAAGGTCCTATCCCCATCTCACCCTCCGCGCTGGCCACTATCGAAGAATCCCCGATTGAGTGGTTCCTGGGCTCTCTGGCGCGCAATGAATCTTCTCCCGATCGGGGGCTGGGAACCCTGCTGCACCAGGCGTGGGAGGAACACCCCGAGGGCTCAGTCGCCGCGATAGCCGGCATCGTGGACAAGCGATTTTTGGAGCTTGAATATGAAGCGGGCTGGATTGAGGCGTATCAGCGTCGAGTTGCCCACGGCATGATTGCCGCACTGGGGGACTATTGCGCTGATCGTGTCGCGGAAGGCTGGAGGGTTCTTGCCAGTGAACAGGGCTTTGAGGTGACGGTGGGCCCAGCGATTCTTCGCGGAACCCTCGATCGCCTCGAAATCAATGCTCGGGGTGAAGTGCAGATTGTGGATCTCAAAACAGGGGCGGGGAAAACGGACAACGCTATTGCGCTCAATCCGCAGCTCTTTGCCTACCAACTCGGTCTCTCCAGTGACCAAATTGCCGAGGTCTTGCCTCCTGGCGACACTGTCATGGCCGGAGCCGCCCTGTTATTTGTCAAAGAGGGCGTTCGAGGCAAGAGCTATCGGCTCTCTCTTCAGCCCCCCATGGAGCCAACCACACGCGAGGAGTTTGTCTCTCGTATCGAAAAGGCTGCCACCGTCGTTGCTGCCGCGGAATTTGCGGGGGAGCCTCTGAGCTTTGGCCCACTAGGCACGCCACCTCGGCACCGATGGCATTTCATAGCGCAGGTGTGTGGCGATGCCTAGCGCCGTAGAGATTGCCGCAGCGCTATCGCTGCCTACCCCGACACCGGAGCAGGTGCGCGTGATTGAAGCGCCTCTCGAGGGTGTGTATCGGGTGATTGCCGGCGCGGGGTCTGGCAAAACCGAGACCATGGCCCAGCGGGTGCTGTGGCTGGTGGCCAACTCGCTTGTGTCTCCCCATGGTGTCTTGGGTCTTACTTTCACTAAAAAGGCTGCCGGTGAGTTATCTCATCGCATGACCCAGAGGCTTGCCGAATTAGCCCGTTTAGGAATGGCCGGGCCAGCTGATGAATTTGCTGCCCCCACCGTGGCCACCTATAACTCCTTTGCTGCTCGTTTGTATCGAGACCATGCCGTGTTGCTGGGGCGTGACCCCGACGCAACCGTGTTGAGCGAGGCCAGCGCGTGGTCCCTGGCGCGCAGTGTGGTCGGCGCGAGCGAGCTTGAGGCCTTGGGCTCGTGGGATATTTCCCCAGAATCGTTGACCAAAGTCGTCCGGGTGTTGGGTCAACGGGTGGCGGAAAACGCGGTGTCGCTCGAAGAAATTGACTCCTTCGCCTCGAGTTTTGCCTCCCTAGCGGATCTCCCCACCGGGGGTAGGGGTAGCTATGCCGAGGTGGATAAGTGGGTGGACTCCATCGGGAGCTTGGTGCCCCTGATGCGGCTGGTTGAGGAATATCAGCGAGCCAAACAAGTCCGCGGTGTTCTTGAGTTTTCTGACCAAATAGCGTTGGCGTTGTTGCTGGTGGAGCGGTATCCGCACATTGCCGTGTCTATCAAGGCTGATTATCAGGTGGTGCTCCTCGATGAATACCAGGACACCAGCGTCGCTCAAACGAGTTTGTTGGCCTCGCTGTTTGCCTCCCACGGTGTGATGGCCGTCGGTGACCCCCACCAAGCCATTTATGGCTGGCGAGGGGCTAGCAGCGCAAACCTCTCCGAGTTCGCCCAGCGATTTGGTGGCGAGGCAACGACGTTTAGCCTTTCCACCTCCTGGCGCAATGGCCACAAGATTCTCGATGCGGCCAATGAGGTTGCCACCGTGCTTCGAGAACTACCGGGAGTGCCGGTGATGACACTGGGTGCGTCCCCCACGGCAAGCGATGAGCCGATATGGAGTGTGTTTAGCGAAACCATCGAAGAGGAAGCCGCGTCAGTCGCTGCGTGGTTTGCCCAAGAATTGAGCGGCGATCACGCCCGGCGCAGCGCAGCCATGATTTTTCGATCCCGGACCCATCAAGGCCTGTTTGTCGAAGCGCTGCGTGAAAAGGGTGTCCCGGTGCATGTGTTGGGGCTGGGGGGGTTGTTGGAAGACCCCGCGATTGCCGACATTGTCTGCACCCTTCGGGTGTTGGCACATCCTCAAGCAGAAACAGAATTGGTGCGCTTGCTCTCGGGGGCCAAATGGCGCTTAGGCGTCTCGGATCTCCACGCTCTCGCCCAAACCGCACGGTGGCTTCAGGGCAGAGATGGCAGCGGGGAAGCGCTATCACCGGACGTGCACGAGCGGTTATGGCGCTCGGTCGCACCCATGGACCACGCCGGTTTGTTAGATGCCTTGAGTTTTATTGCCCATGCGCCACCAGCGCATCATCAGCTCCAGAAGTATTCGAGTCTGGGCATTGAGCGCATCATCGATATTGATCGAACCCTGAACTTGCTTCAGGCGCAGCGTTTTGGCGATGTGGCGGAGTTGGTGGTGGCCATAGAAAAGGCCTTGGATCTCGATATTGAGGTCTTGGCACACCCGCAACGTCAGTCGTCGCTGATCGCCCGCGAAGCCTTCATGGAGGCGCTTTCTAGTTATCGCAGCGTTTCCGATGACGCGAGTGTGGTGGGCTTCGTGTCGTGGCTTCGCGAAGCGGAACACCGCGACAATTTGACCCCTCGCGCAGAAAAGCCGGAAGAGGGTTGTGTTCAAATTCTCACCATTCATGGCGCTAAGGGACTTGAATGGGATCTAGTCGCCATCCCACGTCTCGTCGACGAGGAGTTGCCTTCCAAGCCCCGGGAAGTCAAAGCGTGGCTCAACCGAGGCGAATTGCCCTACCTCTTCCGGGGGGATAGTGGATCCCTCTCCGTGTTTCGTTGGGAGGCAGCGACCACGAGAAAAGAAGCCATTGAGCTGGGTCAGGATTTCCAAGACCAGGTTCGAGAACACCGCCTTAGGGAAGAGCGACGCCTGATATATGTCGGTGTTACCAGGGCCAAGCACCTCGTGGCGCTCTCGGGTTCCTGGTGGGCGCACCAGCAAACACCGCGTGGACCCTCCACTTTTCTGAGCGAATTAGCCCACGCCGGTCTGGTGCCAGAACTCCCGGAAGCACCGGCGAGCGATGTTCCTCCAGTGCGCGGCAGCGCCGATGACCAGAGGTGGCCAAGAGACCCCTTGGGATCCAGGCGCCCCATCCTGGAGGCTGCGGCAAAGGCCGTGACCGACGCCCTCGAGCAGGAACCAGCAACACCAGCGCATGATCCTTTAGTGACGCGCTTTCTTGAAGAGAGCCAGCGCCGTCACCAAGGGGAGCTCGAGCCGGTGCTCGAGGTGCCCATTCGAATCCCTGCGTCCTCGTTGGAAAAATGGGTAAGTGACCCAGAATCTGTCTTAGCTAGCCTCGCGCGCCCCGTTCCTCACAAACCCCACCGTGCGGCGCTTCGCGGCACACTCTTTCATCGCTTTGTCGAAGAGAAGTATCAAACCACCTTTGCTCAGCCTTTGATGTCGGTGGATGATGCCGATGCGGATCCGGTAGAGGAGTTGTCGCTCACCGATTGGAAGACGGCTTTTGAGGCCTCAGAGTTTGCTTCCCAGACACCTTTGGCCATCGAGGTGGAGCTTCATCTACCCCTTGCGGGGCACCTCATTATTTGCAAAATTGACGCGGTCTTTCCTCAGGGGGACGGCGCACACATTGTGGATTGGAAGACCGGAAAAGAGCCGGGGAGCAAGGAAGATCTTGCGGCAAAATCTCTTCAGTTAGCTGCCTATCGCCTCGCCTGGTCTCAGTGGAGTGGGATGAAGCTCGATGACATCACCGCAAGTTTCTGGTTTGTCGCCACCCAAAAACTAGTCACACCCGATGCACTGCCCGATAAAGCCCAGTGCGAAGCGCTGCTTTCCCAGGCCCTCCCGGCGAGGAAAGATTAGGTCGCCAGAGGGTGCTTGTTGGTGCTAATCGGCATGGTGAGCGCCTGATCCAAATCCCCGGATACGCGATCGTGCAGGGCTTGGACCATGTCGGTGGCGTCCTCGATCACTTTCTCGATTCCGTTATCGATGCCGTGCAAGAGCCAGCGAGCGATATCTAGCTCAGCCCAGAATCGCGCGCGCTGTGCGACATAGCGATCTGCCGAGCTGCGAGAACTGCGATAGGAGGTAATCACCGCGGGAGAAAAACTCGACATCGTCGGGGTGGTGAGCCAGGCGAGATCACGGGCGGGGTCGCCAATGCGAAGCTCACGCCATTCCTCGATCGCGACCACTTGCTCGCCGTCACACAAAAACCTCGATGCCTGCATCAAGCCGTGAATCACCGTGGTTTCAAACTGCCATAAGCCAGCGTCTTCACACGCCGTTTCCCAGCGCCGGAGCAATGATTGGGGCAGCAACCCTGTGGCGGCAGCGCGATCGACAATGCCCGCAGCTTCTCGCAGGGAATCAAGCGCCGACTGAGAGGGGCGATCAAAATCCAGCAGGGTGCTGGTGGGCAGCTGGTGGATTTCGGCTAGTGCTTTGCCCACGCTGGCGGCCAGGATGGGGGTCACCCGGGCGGGAACAAGCTCGCGGCCGGGCAAATACTCGCTGACGCTGAGGGTCTTACCTCCCACATCGGTGGTGCCGTGAAGTTTCGGAACTCGAAAGCTCAGTCGCGAGCGTAGGCCTTCACTCAGGGCCCGAGCGGCACTGTGTCGGGCACTCATCAGCGCTTCTTCTGGCTCAGTTCGGGCCAGCTCGACCAGCCAGGCAAAGGAATTGACGTCGTGGACGAGCGCTGCATCGCGCTCTGGTGTGGACAGCGATTGGGCGCTCACAGCTTGGAATCCAGGCACGGCGCTAGTCGCCAGCGCCGATAGCATGAGAGGAGTGTGGCTCATGGCTCCAGGGTAAACGTGGGGTGCTGCGGCTTGCGCCTGCCACACCGAGTAGTGTCACGCGTTTCGCCATCGGGTGTTGCGAGAAGGAAGGGAGATGGTTATGTCTTTGACGCACAAACTTCCCCTGTCGCGTACCCGATTGGACCGCGATGCTGAAGCTCGCAAGATTCCTGGATATTTAGACCAGTTGTGGGCTGATGGCAACACCCGGGTTGTCCTGTTGTGGCGGGGCGAGGCATTGGTGACTCCTGGCTCGCCCACCATGCTTGATTTGCGTATGCCTAACGAGGTTCCCTCCGGGGTGGAGCGAATTTATCTCGGTCACACGGTGGAGGATATTCGCACCCACCAGCGCGGGACGAAGATTGTCGCGGCCATTCTGGATGATGACCAGGGGCGGGCTGTGGAGCCAGACCTGGGCTTGTGGATGAGCGCCCGGACGATGGCACACGCTCTGGATGATCTTGACGCGGGAATCATTGTTGCCGCGCTCGCGATGGCTAATTGGCACGCGTCGCACGCTTTTTCTCCGGTGACCGGTTCGGTCGCCACCGCCGATCAAGCCGGCTGGACCCGAGTGGACCAATCCACGGGCTCGGCGTTATTTCCTCGCACCGATGCCGCCATTATTGCGTTGGTGACCGATGGCGAGGACCGCATTGTGCTGGGCTCCAATGCTCTGTGGGAATCACGTCGCTATTCCCTCCTCGCTGGTTTTGTCGAACCCGGTGAGTCCCTGGAAGCCGCCGTCATTCGTGAGGTCTGGGAAGAATCGGGATTGGTCGTTACCGACCCCGTCTATATGGGTTCCCAGCCGTGGCCTTTTCCTGCTTCGTTGATGGTGGGCTTTAGAGCACAGGTAGACCCCACGCATTCCACCGAGGTCACCCCTGATGGCACCGAAATCATTGATTTGCGATGGTTTAGCCGCGAGGAGCTTCGAGCGTCCTTGGGTGAGGTGATGCTGCCTGGGCGTCCCTCGATTGCCCGAGCCATGATTGAGGAATGGATGGGAGAAGCACTGCCCGATCATGAGTAGCTTTGACCCACTCGCCGGCTTAGATGAGCAACAAAAGATCGTTGCGACCTCTTTTGATGGCCCCCTGTGTGTGCTAGCCGGTGCGGGCACGGGTAAAACTCGAGCCCTTACGCACCGCATTGCCTATGGGATAGCGGAGGGAAAGTTTCTTCCTGAATCGGTACTGGCGTTGACCTTCACGACTAAAGCTGCAGCGGAAATGGGACATCGCCTGCGGGGTTTGGGTGTGGAGGGAGTCGCCACCAGGACGTTTCACTCGGCAGCGCTTCGACAACTGCAACACTTTTGGCCCGAGATTACCGGGGGGTATTTACCCGACATTGTTGCTTCCAAAGGACGAATCATCGCGGGGGCCCTCGAAGGGTTGAAAATTTCGTTAGATACGGCGGTGTTGCGCGACATTGCCGGTGACATTGAATGGCGCAAGGTTCAGGGCTATTCCCTGGAGGAGTATCGCGAACATCGGCCCGCCCGAGCAGGTGGTTTGCCGGGCTCCCTGTCGCTTGAAGTCATGCTCAGCATTCATGAGCGTTATGAAAGCCTCAAGGACGAGCAATCCCGGATTGATTTTGAAGATGTGCTCTTGGCGTGCGTGGGGATGTTGGAAGAAGAGACCCGCGTGCGCGATCGCATCCAGGCCCAATATGGAGTGTTCCTTGTCGATGAGTATCAGGATGTATCTCCTATTCAGCAGCGCTTGTTAGATGCCTGGCTAGGGAAACGCGAAGACCTCGTCGTGGTCGGGGATGCCAGTCAGACGATTTACACCTTTGCTGGAGCGAGTAGCTCCTATCTGCTCGACTTTGCCACTCGATATCCCACCGCCTCGGTGATCACGCTGGAGCGTAACTATCGCTCCAGCGCTGACATTGTTCAGGCCGCGAACCACGTCATCTCAGGGCGTCCAGGTGCTGTGGTGTTGAGGGCGCGGGATTCTCCCTCCACACCGATTCGTCGTCATATCGCGGCGTCCGACCAGCGTGAGGCCGACTACATTGCGCAGTCGATACACAACCTCCTCGAACAGGGTCGCAGTGGGGATGACATCGCTATTTTGACCAGGTTTGGAGCCCAGTCCTTGTTGCTCGAAACGGCACTGGCGAGCAAGGGCCTGAGCACCCGGGTTCAGGGTGCTAAGGACTATTTCGAACAACCACACATTCAGCGTGCAGTGATGGAAATCAGGGGGGCTGCTGTGGCCGGGGTGGAGGGCGAACTAGCCACCGTGGTGGACGATATTTTGCACGGCATTGGATTTGATGGGACACCGCCGGACCACGCGGGCGCAGAGCGCAGCAAGTATGAAGACTTATTGGCACTGCGGAATTTGGCACGATCTGCTGACCCCTCGACCACGGTGATGGAGTTTTCCACCATGTTGACTACGCGCAAGAGCGCGGGGGATTCACCCTCGGTGGGAGCCATCACGATTAGTACGGTTCATTCGGCTAAGGGCCGGGAGTGGCCTGTCGTGTTCATGATGGGTCTTGCCGAAGGCTTATTCCCTATTTCCTACGCCACGACTGATGCGGCCATCGAGGAGGAGCGGCGCCTGTTTTATGTCGGAATCACCAGGGCTCGGGAAGAACTGGTGCTATCGATGGGCGAGCGATCCAAAGAAACATCCCCCCTTCGAGAGCTCTCTCGTTTTGTTTCAGGGCTGTCGGTGTCGCGCTAGGTCCTAGCTGTCAAGCCTCACACAGGAGCAGCGCTCGGAGGGCTCCACCTGCGTATAGGTCACCTCTCGGGTGAGGGCATTGAGGGTGATGACCTCGCCTTGATGAGACCGTGTGAGCAGGTCTTGGATCCACCATGCGGTGTGGCTTGCGATGACGGCGGTGTCGCTGGCAGAGATGCGGCCCCATAATTGGCTGGCGATGGCAGGCGTGGCGGGTTCGCGTTGGCACTGGTCCTCCCACAGACAGTGCAAGCACGCCGTGACACCCGGTATTACCCGAGGCCCAATGGTGACGCACTGATCAGAGAAAATCACCGGGGTGTGACAGCGATCTTGGCGTAACCAGTGTCGATAGAGCTGTGGTTCGAGTACGAAGTTGCTGGCCAGAACCACCTCGCCCTCGGCCACCTCATCCTTCGCCCCAAGCCTGGTGACGCGGTGACCCAACATTGCCAAGGCGTGCTCTAGGTGGGGCAGGTGCGCAAGGGCTCCACCGAGGAAAATGGGGGCTGCGGGAGCTTCGGGCGAGGGCTCCATGACCGGCGCGAGGGCAGCAAGCAACGTGTCCATCTGCGTTCGAGGTAGCCCGGCCTCGCCGGCGATGACCTGTGCTGCGGTGCGGGGGATCGCACTCTCGAGCGCGTGGAGAAGGGCAAGTGCTTGATCGGGCACGTTATCCAGAATTACTTTCGGCGGATTGATGCCAATTTGAAGGGTGGTGGGGCTTTGCCACACTCTGGGATAGCGGGGATTGAGCTGAAAAAGCGGGAGCATCGCCTGATAGTGGCGAAGATGACGCCGCTGCGTTGTGCGTTGTACACAGCGTTAGCTAGGGGTCTCCTCATCTAACAAATCACTCAGCGCCTGGTCCATGTCATCGGGCTCAGCGGCGGGCGCCAGTAAGCGCTCGATGCACTCCTGCGGATGGTCAATATCAAACTCTGTGGGGAGAGTATCGGGGTGTTGCCACAGCGCATCACGGGCTTGCGCTCCGAGCGCTTCGCTGATGCGAGCCCACAGTGCGCTTGCTTCGCGCAGCCGTCGAGGCCGCAGTTCGAGCCCGACCAAGGTGGAGAATGCTCGCTCGGCAGGACCACCGCTCGCGCGGCGTCGGCGAATGGCTTCGCCCAGTGCATCAGATTTCGGCAGTCGCGCAGTGGCTTCACTGGTGACGTGATCCACCCAGCCTTCGATCAGCGCGAGCATCGATCCCAGTCGCTCGAGAGCTCGTTCCTGCTCGGGCGTGCGCTCGGGTAACAACTTGCCACTGGTGACCAAATCTTTCATGGCTTCAGGGTTGCTGGGGTCAAACTCTTCGGAGAGTTCCATGATGCGGTCGCTGTCGATGTGGATGCCTGCAGCAAAGTCGTGGATAGTGCTCATCAGGTGAAGGCGCAGCCATTTGGCGTGACGGAAAAGTCGCGCGTGCGCGATTTCTCGAGCAGCTAAGAAGATGTCTGCTTCTTCGAGAGGGATATCCAGTTCGCTCGAAAACTCGCGCATGTTCTGGGCAATAAGCATGGCGTGAACGTCGTATTCGGAATCGCCGTGGATGAGAGGAATACCGATATCGCCACCGGAGAGAACTTCGGTGGCGAGCTTGCCGACCACCGAGGACAGCTGCATGGTGAACAGACTCCGGGAAACTTTTTCCATGGGGGCAGCCACTTGACTCAGCGCCTCGGCTAGTTCTTCTGGCGCACTGGTTGTCATCATGTCTGAGACTGCACGAGGAATCGCGGCTGCGACGGGCGCCACAATTTCTTCCCACACGGGCAAGGTTTTGCGCGCCCACTCGACCCTGGTTCCAATCAGGGGAGTGTGGGGCAGCTCGGCAATGCTGGTCACTTCGTTGAGCCACAACGAGGCGACATTGGCCGCTGTGGCCAGAGCTGCTGAAGTTGCGGGGTCGAGAGCGAGAGCGCCCTCTTTGGCTACGGATACCGCATGATCGCGAGAAGCGTTCGGGTCGGGGTTCAGGCCACCAGAGAATGCTGCCTGTAGTTGGCTCATCATTGTCTTGATTTCGGGAGCTTCGAGATTCAGCCCCGCTGAAGCGAGGAATTGGGCGGGGTCAAACGATTCTCCGCCTTGAAGAAAGCTTTCAAACGCTGCTCGCAGGGCTTCGTCATCCGGCAGCTCGAAATCATCGCCTCGTTCGTCATCAGACATATCTCCACGGTAGTCCTGAAAAACCGGGACTCGCGGGACATTTCGCTCAGGGCTTTCCCTAGTGATTCCTAGCTACACTTTGTGCTTTAGCGGTCGGGGAAAGGGTGTGAGTGGCTATTTTTGAGCCTGGCGACCCATCGCCCCTCGTCCAGCGCCGCTCGCGTGTCGTCGGCTGGCTGATGCTGGGCCTTAGCGCCATCATCGCAGTCGGGTTGACCTTTTTCCCCGCCCCCTATGTCATTGACAACCCCGGGCCCACCTATGACACCTTGGGATCTGTCAGCGTGGGGGAGGGTGAGTTTGACCTGATTTCCATATCGGGTGCGCAAACCTATGACACCTCGGGGGAGCTTCGCCTGACCACGGTGACCAGGACAGGTAATCCCGAGAGTTTGCCCGGATGGCTTGATGTGCTCGCCGGGTGGGCTGACCCCAGCCGCACGGTGATTCCGGTGAGTGTTGCCTATCCTCCGGGAGTAACCGTGGAGGCCAGTCGCGAGGCCGCCGTGATCGATATGAATAATTCGCAGCAGGAAGCCATTGCGGCAGCCCTGTCCTATGTGGGGGTTGCCTTCACCAGCTTGCTCACCGTGAACGAAGCCATGGACGATGGCCCCAGCGCTGGAGTGCTACTTCCGGAGGATGTGATCCTTCAAGCCGGTGGCGAGTATGTCAACGACGTCACGCGCTTGCGGGAGATCATCGCCGAATCGGGGACCCAGGTGCCTCTGCCCATGGTGGTGGAACGCTCCGGGGAAGAAATTGACCTTGAAGTGTTGCCTCGGATGTCCGAGGGAGAGGACCGGGTGCCGATGATCGGCATTTTGGTGTCGGGAAAATATGACTTCCCCCTCGATATCGATATCGCGCTAGACAATGTCGGAGGCCCCAGTGCTGGAGCCATGTTTGCCCTGGGGATTGTGGAAAAGCTCACCTCGGAAGATCTCACCCACGGCACGGTGATAGCGGGCACAGGGACAATTTCGGCGAAGGGGGAAGTGGGATCCATTGGCGGAATTCGTCACAAACTCCACGGTGCGCGCAATGATGGTGCCACGGTTTTTCTTGCCCCGCTGGGTAACTGTGGGGATGTGGTGGGCCATATTCCCGAGGGACTTCAGGTCATCCCCATGGCCACATTAGATGACGCCATCACCTCTCTGGAGGCTTTGCGTGACGGGGCGCCCGTGCCCTCATGCCCCGGCGCCTAGGTTAAGCCCAGGCAACCTTTGTACACTGGAGCTCTGCCCTGATCAAGGAGTGTTATCCCCGTGTCTCAAGCAACTAGCCCGATCCTCAATCGCCGTCGAGCGCCACTAATCATCACCCTGGTGATTCTGGCCGTGATTGTCGGGGCCTTCTTCTCTTTCGCCTCGCTCTACACCGAGGTTTTATGGTTTGACCAATTGGGTTACCTCGAAGTGTTGTTGACGAACTGGGGCGGCTCCGTCGCCATGTTCCTTATTGGTTTCTTGGCCATGTTCCTTCCCGTGTGGCTCAGCCTCGATTTTGCTTATCGTTTTCGCCCCGTCTACGCGAAGCTCTCGAACGAGCTAGACCGGTATCGCCAACTCATCGACCCGCTTCGTCGCGTGGCGATGCTCGGGGTCCCTGCTCTGCTGGGCCTCTTTGCTGGTTTGGGCACGGCCGGAACCTGGCCACAGTTCTTGTTGTGGATGAACCGGACTCCCTTTGGTCAAGTAGATCCAGAATTTGGCCTCGATGTGGGTTTCTATGTCTTTGAACTGCCCGTCTACTCCTCGGTGATTGGCTTTGCTTCCACAGTGCTCGTGATTTCCGCGATTGCGACCGCAGCGACTGGTTTCCTCTATGGGGGCATGTCCGTGTCGGGTCGCGAGGTGCGCATTTCGCGCACGATGCGAGTTCAACTCGGCATCATTGGTGTGCTGTACTTCGCGGTTCAAGCTCTCAATTTGTGGTTGCAACAATACGACGCCATCGTTTCGCCCAGCTCAGGCTTCTTGCCCTTTGGTGCTGGTTTCACCGAAGCTAATGCCACGATTCCTGCCCGCGCCATCATGGCGGGTATTGCCATCTTGGTGGCCTTGATGTTCCTGGTGACCGCCATTATTGGTCGCTGGCGCCTGGCCGTGGTGGGAACTGCTCTGTACCTGGTGTCTGGTTTGGTCTTGGGCCTTGCGTACCCCGCTCTGATCCAGCGCTTCCAGGTCAACCCCAGTGCGCGAACACTGGAAGCCGAATTTATCGAGCGCAATATCAATGCCACACGCGACGCCTATGGCGTGTCCGATGTCGTCGAAATTGCCTATGAAGCATCCACGGACACTTCTGCCGGCGCACTGCGCGCCGATGCCGAAACGACGGCCAATATTCGCATCATTGACCCAGCATTGGTCACCGATGCGTTCGCTCAGCTCGAGCAGTTCCGTCAGTATTACCGCTTCCCGACCTATCTCGATGTGGGCCGCTACGACATTGCCGGTGAAAGCACGGACACCGTGATCGCTGCTCGTGAAATCAACCTCGATGGTTTGAACACGCAGAGCTGGTACAACAGCACCATCGTCTATACCCACGGATATGGCATCGTCGCGGCGTATGGAAACCAGCGCACCGAGGATGGTCAGCCTCGATTCATCGAATCGGGAATTCCCGTCTCCGAGGTACTGGGTGAATACGAACCCCGTATTTACTTTGGTGAAAACTCACCGCCTTATTCCATTGTGGGTGGGCCCGAGGGCTCCACTGCTCTGGAGCTTGATTTCCCCTCGGGCGGCGAAGGTGATGAGAACAACGCGACCTACACCTTCAGTGGTGATGGTGGGCCCAAGCTGGGATCGCTTTTCTCTCAACTTCTTTTCGCTCTGAAATTCCAGTCCGAGCAGATCATCCTCTCGGATGCGATTACCTCGGATTCTCAGATCCTGTATGACCGCCACCCTGCGGACCGAGTTGCCAAGGTCGCTCCCTATTTGACCCTGGATAACGATCCCTACCCCGCGGTGGTGGATGGTCGCATTGTCTGGATTGTTGATGGCTACACGACGTCTCGTGATTATCCTTACTCGACTCCGATCGAGGTCTCGGCTGCTATTGCCGATACCTACCGTCCTGCTCCGCAGCTTGCCTTTGACACGGTGAACTACATGCGCAACTCCGTCAAGGCGACGGTGGACGCGTATTCGGGTGAAGTGACTCTCTACGCCTGGGATACCGAAGATCCCATGCTCAAAGCCTGGTCCAGTATTTTCCCCACCAGTGTGGTGGCCCAGTCTGAAATGTCGGAAAGCTTGCTCTCTCACGTTCGCTACCCCTCGGACCTGTTCAAGGTTCAGCGCAGCATTTTGGGTGCGTATCACGTGAAAGATGCGGGTACTTTCTACTCCGCTGAGGACGAGTGGGTCACTCCCAATGATCCCGTGTCGAACCCGGCAGCTCCTCGTTTGCAACCCCCGTACTACCTGACGATGCAGGTTCCAGGCAGCGAAAACCCAGCGTTCTCGCTCTATTCCACGTTTATTCCCCGGGCCACCGGTGAAGCATCGCGCAACGTGCTCTACGGGTACTTGGCGGCGAACTCGGATTATGGCCCCGACTACGGCAAGCTCACCCTGTTGCGTCTACCCAAGCAAACAACTGTTCCTGGCCCTGGCCAGGTTCAGGCTCAATTCGACTCGGATGCCGACGTGGGTCAACAGCTCAACCTGTTGCGTCAAGGTCAAACAGAGGTTATTTCGGGAAACCTCTTGACCCTGCCTGTCGGTGGCGGTTTGCTCTACGTCCAGCCGGTCTATGTGCGCTCCACGGGTGACACCTCCTATCCACTCTTGCGGAAGATTCTGGTCTCCTTTGGCGAGAAAATTGCCTTCGAAGACACGTTGGATGAAGCCCTGGACGCCCTCTTTGGTGGGGATTCAGGAGCCCAAGCCGGTGATTCGGGCGGCGATTCCTCTGCGGTTGCACCGGATGATTCAGCCCAGACCACACCAGATCCCACGCCTGCACCCGAAGAGCCTGTTGACCCAGGTGCGGGAGACACCGGTGTGCAGGATCCCGGGTCTGGAGTGGTGATTTCACTCGAGTTGCAGGCTGCCCTGGCCGACGCACGACAAGCATTGCTTGATCGTGAAGAGGCCTATCGCGCCAATGACTTGCTGGCCGCTGCCCAAGCAGACCAGAGGCTCACCGATGCGTTAGCGAGGGCTTTGGTCCTGAGCGAACAGTAGAACGAGGGCTCCACACCCGTGGTAGAGTAGGTAATTCGCCGCGGGGTGGAGCAGTTCGGTAGCTCGCTGGGCTCATAACCCAGAGGTCGTAGGTTCAAATCCTGCCCCCGCAACTAAAGGATGTTCTCGAACATCACCATCCCCTACACCTTCGGGTGTGGGGGATGTCTTCTTTTCTGGGGTCACGATGGGGCAGCTATTTCCCCCTCAACGCCTAGTCTTAGACCATGAACAGCCCGCTTGTTGCTGCGATCGCTCAATATGCACCCTTAGCCACTACCGAGCTCAATGCTGAGGCGATGCAACCTTTGGTTCGCCAGGCAGCTGATGCCGGGGCGCAGCTGGTGGTGTTTCCCGAGTATTCCCAGGCGTTTAGTCACGGGTTGGGATCCTCCTGGTCGGGGCGTTATGAAGCCTTGGATGGTCCGTTTGTTCAGGCTTTGAGCACGATGAGTTCTCGCCACGGTGGCATCGTGGTGGTGGCGGGCATGCTCGCGAAGAACCGTGAGGGGGAAAAGCCCCTGAACACTCTGGTGGCCGTGGGGCCCTCTGGGTTGCTCGCCAGTGCATCGAAAATACACTTGTATGACGCTTTCGGCGCTGGTGAATCCCGGTGGGTATCGCAGGCCTCTTCGGGTGAGCCTGCGCTGTTCCGGGTAGGAAATCAGGTGTTCGGGATGCTTGCGTGCTACGACCTGCGTTTTCCCGAAGTCAGTCGACGACTCGTGGAGGCCGGAGCAACGACCTTGATTGTGCCGGCGCAGTGGGTTCCAGGAGCGCACAAAGTACTGCACTGGGAATCACTGTTGCGAGCCCGCGCGATTGAGTCTCAGGCGTTTGTTCTTGCCAGTGGTCACCCCGAACCCGAAGGCGTGGGACATTCGATGATTCTTGATCCCTGGGGTGAAACACTGGCTTCACTCGGTGGCCAGGGCCATGCTGTGACGCACGCGACGCTGGAGATGGATACGGTCACCGAAATTCGCGCCCTTAATCCTTTGGCTACGGTGCGCAGATTCAGTATTGCCTGGGATCACTAAGCCCTTACGAGGTGCCGTAGCGGTTATCCCGCAGCCTCACGTCCAATAACGTGGCCCAGCGGTAAAAGGCAGCTTTTCCTGCTCCTGTGTCACTCACCTCGGCGTCATATCGTTGGCCAAACATGGTCAACATTTCGCCGACCACCTCGGAGAGATTGTTATGTGGTGCGGTCAGTGCGAGACCACCAGAAATCACACTGAGCACGGAGGAGATCGTTGTGGGGTTGGACCCTGGTTTCACCATTCCCACCGCCATGAGCTCCACAATGAGCTCCTCACGGATCTCTGTGGTCGGGCGATAGACCTGAGCGTGTTGATGGCTCGTGATAATTCTCATGGTGTCTGGGTCGGTCATATACAGCGCTCGCGCCGTCGGGCGCTGGTATACCTGGGGGAGGGTATAGAGATAAATCCTGGAGAGGAGACCCCCGAGAGGGTCGCGCTCGACATCGGTGATGATCCCCTGATACATCGCGCTAAATTCGCGATTGAGCATCGCCACCAAAATATCGAGGTGGGTGGGATAGAGCTCTGTCAGGGCCTCGAGAGGCACCCCAGAATGGTTCGCTACCGCGTCGAGAGTGACGGCGGAATGACCGCCTTCGAGAAAAAGCTTCTCGGTGGAATCCAAGAGCGAATCGAGGTGATCGCCAAGGTCTATCGATGCCTGGTTCATGTCACGCTCTCTGTTGGGATGGGCAACGGGGTGCGTATTTCGCCCCACACTAGAGCATTACTCAGTGAGTTCCTGAGTGAGACCTGTGGATAAGTTTCTCGCGGTCATCACCTGGTTTTCTAGCCTCGCATACATGCGACATGTCCGGAGGGCTCAGGGGTGGTGGTTCGCGTGTGCGCTGAGTGTCGCAGGGCTAACCTCCTGCAGCGTTGCGCCCGACGAAGTGTTAGCACCGGGGTCTCCGACTGGAGTGGAGGCGGTGACCCGCTATGTCACCGCCCGGAGTTTGCCCCCTGATTTTCTCGATACTGCCGCGCAGGCGGCACTGGCTGCCACCACGAAATATCTCGAGGTTTCTGACCAGATCACGGCCTCGGGGGGAGCTGACCCACGGGCTATGAGGACTTTGGTGAGCGACACCTGGTGGCCAGAGGAAGAAGCCGCCTTTGCCTATTACAGCGACCACGGTCTTCGCACCCTGGGGGAGACCACGGTGTCTGATCTTGTGGTCCAAACCGCTTATGAGCGAGTCGATGGAGAATATGAAATAGGGGTCATCGGGTGCGTTGATTCCACTGGAGTTTTTGTCCTGCCCGAGGATGCTGCCGAGCCACCTGACGAAGTGATGCGCTGGCATCCCCACTATGAAGATTTCGAGGGCACAGCAGAAGAATCAGCGATTATCGAAGAATTTCTGTCCCTCGAGGGTCTTAGTTGGGGTTCTCGCCATGCCGTGGTGTTCTGGTTTGAAGGCCCAAGGCTCTCCGACCTGGCCCTGGATAGCTCTCAGCAGTGGTGGGGGGTCTACTCGTGTTAGGAAAAATAGTGGTGGGGCTCGTCGTGATGATGATGGCACTGATGGTCTCACCCGGTAGCGCCCACGCCACCGAGTGCGCCCAATCTGCC
>Ga0209652_1000176_pt1 | contig 53176 bp, 44 predicted proteins | sample SaaInl74LU_5_DNA_FD_184641 | JGI IMG/M metagenome (GOLD analysis project Ga0209652, IMG submission 184641) | Marine microbial communities from expanding oxygen minimum zones in the Saanich Inlet - ESP_74LU_5_DNA (SPAdes) (version 2) | ecosystem: Environmental > Aquatic > Marine > Intertidal zone...
GAAGACGTTGTTCCTGCAAACCAAATTCGTCCATCCTCATCCAGGGCTAAGGTGTTGATATGGTCGTACTGACTCCCTCCGAAATAAGTCGACCAATTGAGCTGACCTGTATTGCTGAAACTAGCTATGAAACCGTCTTCAAAACCACTGAGCTGACTCATGTATGCACCTTCACTTGCAATGCCGCTATTGCTCAAGGTGCGGCCAACAATGATGAGGTTTCCTTGAGCATCCAACTCCATATCTTGAATCCAATCGCTGCCTACACCGCCGAAATAGGTTCCCCAAAGAAAAACACCATCGAGATTAAAGGCTGCTAAAAAACCATCGCGGTCAAACTCGGTATTGGATAAAAGGATTTCTTGATGAACTCCAGCACTACTCACTCCAACTGGAGCGTTTGTGCTTCCGGCCATATAAATGATGCCCGATCGAATTTCTGCCGCACTGGGAACCAACTCTCCCTGTTCACCATAATGCGTGCACCAAACAAGATCTGCTGGGTAAAACACCTCTTGAGCGGATGATTTTGTGCATAAAAACCCAAAAGCTGCGATAAGGATAAAGTACTTTTTCATGGCATTTATTTTAGAATAATTGATGTTGAATGAATACTTCCATCAGGACAAATTACCCGATGAACGAGGTAGGGGTACTTCTCAATATTGGTGAGAAACAAGCTTCCAGTGAAGCGCTCAGAACGGTATAATTTCGCTTTACTGCGGTAAATCATGAATTCCTTTGGATTCACTACTTCATGAATTACTTCCATGTCTGTAGCAGAACTGATCTCAACAACAAAGCCCTCGGCATATTCCGGGTTGGGTGATAGCTTCACCTCGAGTTGATCTGCTAAAGGCAAGATGGAATCTAGTGCGAAATACATGCTTACCTTTTCATTTGAACTTGACTTAAGGGGCGACTTGGAAAAAGCGCCGAACTTTACAGCAGCCGCGCAGGAAAAGCTGCATACTAGAGAAAGAAATCGAAGTGTTTGAATTGATCGCATTTTGGTTTATTTGATGATGAATACAAATCATGAATTGCTCAACCGGCCCAATTTTCGCGGTCGAGACTGCGGTATTGTATGGCTTCAGCGAGATGTTCTGTTTTGATCTTTTCGCTACCATCTAAATCAGCAATGGTGCGGGCTACCTTCAGAATTCGATCATAAGCTCTAGCGCTTAGATTTAATCGGCGCATTGCTCCTTTTAAAAGTTCATGGCCTTCTTCACCAATCTCACAATAGACCTTTAGCTCTTGAGAACCGATTTGCGAGTTGCAATGCAAGTGCTCGTGCTGTTCATAACGCTTTTGTTGAATCAGCCTCGCATTCATTACCCGCTCGCGGATGCTTCCACTGCGCTCAGAAGGTGGCCTAGAACTGAGTTCATCAAAACTCACTGGAGTAACTTCAATGTGGATGTCGATGCGATCGAGGAGGGGTCCGGACACCTTATTCAAATACTTCTGCACCACCCCACCTTGGCAGACGCAGTCTTTTTCGGGGTGATTGAAGTAGCCGCACGGACAAGGATTCATGGCCGCCACCAGCATAAAACTTGCGGGGAAATCAACCGAAAATCGCGCCCTCGAAATGGTCACTTTCCGCTCTTCAATGGGTTGCCGCATCACCTCCAAAACCGTTCGTTTGAACTCCGGCAGTTCGTCGAGAAAAAGCACCCCGTGGTGGGCGAGGGAAATCTCTCCGGGTTGAGGAAAACCACCGCCGCCCACGAGCGCCACATCAGAAATGGTGTGATGCGGCGCTCGAAAAGGACGGGTAGTAATCAGCGCTTCATTTTTAGGGATGCGCCCCGCCACCGAGTGAATCTTGGTCGTTTCCAAACTTTCACTGAGGTTTAAGGGAGGCAAGATCGTCGGTAAACGCTTGGCAAGCATGGTTTTTCCCGCACCGGGCGGACCAATGAGAATCAGGTTGTGACTCCCGGCAGCGGCGATTTCGAAAGCACGCTTAATGTTCTCCTGCCCCTTCACATCTGAAAAATCCAGCGCATGATCGTTCAATTTTTGATAGAAAAGTTCGTCTGTATCAAGTACAACTGGGTCTCCGGCTTCTTCACCCAGAAAAAAATCCAATACTTCCTCCAAGTGGGTGAACCCGTAAACCTTCACCTTATCCACCACCGCCGCTTCTGGAGCGTTTTCTCTTGGTAAAATGATGCCCTCAAATCCTTCATCTCTTGCCAAAAGCGCCATGGGCAAAGCCCCTTTCACTGCCCTCAAACTCCCGTCTAAACTCAGTTCGCCCATGATGATGTACTTGGCCACACGTTCTGCAGCAATCTTGCCTGTGGCGGCAAGTAAGCCAATGGCCAAAGGAAGATCATAAGCCGCCCCTTCCTTTTTAATATCTGCCGGAGCTAGATTAATGGTTATGGCCTTCCCCGGCCACGAAAAGCCAATCGCCTCAATGGCTGTTTTTACCCGTTGCTGACTCTCCTTCACGGCAGAATCAGGTAGGCCCACCATTAGAAACTGAATGCCTGTGTTCAAATGAATTTCGAGAGTAACGAGGGTAGCGGCAATGCCATAAAGGGCTGCCCCAAAAGATTTTACCAACATGCTTTGGACTTATTTCAGTTAAAATTAAATGCGGCAATGATGAGCATAACCACCCATCGAATGCCTGTTTCTTTAGCTGAAATTGGAGATTATTCAAGCTCAAAACAAGCAGAACAAGACCAACTTTGTAGTTGATAGGCTATGTTTTGTGGATGAAAAGAAATGGGCGATTTTGGAGCGCGCTCACAGCGAACAATTGCCGACTTCAAGCCGCTCTTTTAAATCACAATTATTCAATAACAAAACCTTGATATCACCAAATAAAACGCATAATTAAGGCGAATTCCTTTTATTTTTTCGAACTACAAAATCAATGTAAATTGTGCCCCATTAACCTTGATTTTTATGAAAAGCATCTTACTTCTTGCACTTGTGTTCCTGAGCTCAATAATTAGCGCTCAAACACTGAACCCTGTTTCTCTTGAACAATTGGTGAATACCGATATCGACGGTAACCAATACTGCCCCGTAATTGCAACAGACAATCAAGGCAACTACATGGTTTTTTGGACCATGAACAACTATTCTGGTGCCATTAAAGCGCGTCGATACGACAGCAACTCCAACGCCATTTCTGATGAAATCACCATCAACCCAGACAATTCAAAATTGATGGTAGCCCATTATTGGGAAGATGGAAAGTTCGTATTGAGCTATATTGAAAACTCCGGTGATAATCTGAAGTTTATCGTTATCAACCCAAACAACTCCTTGGAAGCGGAGGTGACGGTTCAAAGCAATATTGAGAACTTCGATGTGGACATTAGTGGAGATCAACTGGCCTTTATTTACAACGGCACTTCAAACAACTCACAGCTATACCTTCGAGGCTATAACCTCAATAGCAATGCATGGGTCAACAGCCAAGTTCTGGTAACTGAGAACTCGGGGGCAGACTACAGCCAAGCCAACATCATCATTCATCCCAATGGAAGAATGACCGCCATTTATCATCAATACATCCTCGTTTCTGGCTGCTGCGATTACTATCGAAACATCATGAGAAAAACCTTCTCTTCCAACTTCTTGGCCGAAATTCCCGAGCAAACCTTGTGGTATGTGGACTCCGAGTATAATGTTGGCTCTGACCTCGATGCTGAAGGAAATGCTAATGGAGAGGTGATGATAGTAACAACACATGGAACAGTGTTTTCTAGCCGACACATGCGCCTTTGGATTCTTGATGCAAACGGAAACATGATTGTGAACAATGATCAACTGCACCAAGGCAGCTCAAATAACTGGTATGATAACATAGAATGTTACTTGTACGACAATGGAGATTTTCTTGTAGCTAAATCTATCCGAATAGGATCGAACTCAGATTTTCAGGAAGCCTATTTAATCGCAGGGAGTAACTACAATGCTAGCAATACTGGTGTTTTGCAACTTAATTCCACCAGTGCAGGTGTTCAAGGATATGTAGCTTTGGCGGTTTTTCCCGATGGCGGTTTTGTTAGCGCGTGGGCAGGTAATGGTTTTCAAGGCGATACCCAAGGAATTTACTCAAGAGCATATAACGCCTTCGCATTTCCTGGTCTGAACACGGGCTCCAACATCTACGAAGTGAACGAGACGGGAACCAGTACTTCCATCCCCATCGTCCTCAACACACAACCCACAGGAAATGTAACGGTGGAAATTGCAAGTACCAATACGGCAGAAGTAACGGTTTCTCCTTCCTCACTCACTTTCAATGCCGACAACTGGGATACACCTCAATTTGTAACGGCACTTGGTGTGGACGATGCTTCTGACGACGGCAACGTGAACGTTAGCATCACTCTAAGTACAAGCACTTCTGCCGATGGTACCTATGCCAATCTCTCCGCTAATAGCGTTAGCGTGAACAATTTGGACGATGACGCTACCATTACCGCTCCTGGAAATCAAAGTGTTTGTCAGAATACCGGTCTCAGCGGAGTGAACGCCATCATTACCAATAATGGAGGAAGCATCAACAACGTAACGGCTAGCAGTAGTAACGCAGCGGTGATCGATAATGCAGACATCACGGTAAGCGATTTGGGTGGCGGACAATATTCCATTTCCATCGAAAACCTCGACAACAACACCTTGGGCACGACCACCATCAGCATTCAAGCACAAGACGAAAACTTCACTTACACCGATAGCTTCGATGTAGAAATCACAGGAGTTGAATTCACTTTGAACAGCGAAGACATGGCCATTTGTGCAGGCGAAGAAGTCACCTTAAGTGCCGCTGGTGATGCCACATTCCTTTGGAACAACGGCGTAGAAAACAACGTCCCCTTCACCCCAAATGAAACAGCGAGCTACACCCTCACTGCCAGTGATGACGGATCTTGTACCGCAAGTGTTACGGTGAACATCACAGTAAATGAAACTGCCCCTGCACCGCAAATTACAGCATCAAGCATGGAAGTGTGCGCGGGAGAAGAAGTGACCTTAAGTGCTTCTGGTCCGTCAAACATAAGCTGGAACAACGGTGTTGAAAGCGGACTTGCTTTTATCCCTACAGCAACAAGCACCTACACCGCTGTGGGCAGTAACGGGAATGAATGTACCAGCTCCAGCAGTATCGAAATTGTGGTGAATCCACTTCCAGACGCTCCTCAAATCAGTGCCTCAGCAGAAGAAATCTGCGAAGGAACGGGAGTTACTCTCAGCGCTTCTGGTAACGTTTGGCTATCGTGGGACAATAATGTAGGCAATAACCAAGAATTCTTCCCTTCAAGCACCCAAACCTACACTGTTACAGCAGGAAATCCAGATGCATGTACCACCACGGCTTCAATAACTGTAGTAGTGAATGCGTTTGCCGTAGTTCCGGAAATTAGCGCATCGAGCATGGAACTTTGTGCAGGAGAAGCGCTAACGCTTACAGCTAGCGGACCAACAAACATTACTTGGATGGACGGAATAGAAAATGGTGTGGAATTCATGCCAACAGCGAGTACTAGCTACACCGTTATTGGTGATGAAGGGAATGATTGCAGCTCGAGCAATTCTATTGAAATCATCGTTAACCCCATCCCAAATGCTCCTCAAGTGCTCGCCAGTGAAGAGGAAATCTGCTCGGGAACGGGAATTACTTTGTTGGCTTTGGGCGACGAAACTTTAAGCTGGAATGAAGGAGTGGAAAACAACGTGGAATTCTTCCCGAGCGAAAGTACCACCTACATTGCTACCAGCACAAATGAATTTGCTTGTGCCGCCAGCACCTCGATTGATATCACGGTAAATCAAACGCCGGCTGTTCCCACCATTACCCTCTTCAACGGATCTTTAGTTTCAAGCGCTGCCGGCGGTAACCAATGGTATTTAGACGGCGAAGCAATTGACGGGGCAAACAACCAGACACTAGAAAACCCTAGTCCGGGCAACTATACTGTTGAGGTAAGCAACAACGGCTGTAGTAACATCTCTGAGGCTTATGTGGTGCTTTCAACGGAAGAAGCCATGTTCGCCAGCACGAAGATGTATCCAAACCCTGTTGAAGACCTTCTAAACATCACGGGAATTGAAGTTGGAACACAATTTAAATTGACAGATATGCGCGGACAAATTGTGCGCTCGAACACCTTCAGCGAAAGCAATGCAAGCTTGGATGTGTCTGAGCTAGCAAGCGGTGTTTACCTCGCTACTTTCAGCTACGAAAACCGTGTACAGCACCTTCGCCTTGTGAAAGAGTAAAACCCATACCCGATATTCAAAAAGCCACTGAAAGATGATTGTAGTGGCTTTTTTAGTGCTGAACTAATCGTCCGAACAAATCATCTTTAATTTCTCGCTAGCTCACAACACCCCTCCCTCAATATAATCAATCAAAGAATGAATTACCTTGATGTGGATTTCTTGGATGCGATCAGCATAGCCGTGCCAGGGTACGCGCACCTCAACATCGCACAAAGGAGCGAGTTTACCGCCGTCTTTACCTGTGAGTCCAACAACGTAAATGCCCTTTTCTTTGGCCACTTCAGCGGCTTTGAGCACGTTGCCTGAATTTCCGCTGGTGGAAATGCCCAAAAGCACATCGCCCTTGTTCCCCACAGCTTCCAAGTAGCGCGAAAAGATGTAGTCAAAACCATAGTCGTTGCCCACACAAGCAATGTGTGAAGGATCGGAGATGGAAATGGCTGGAATGGCCTTGCGGTTGTCGCGGTACCTTCCGGTGAGCTCTTCGGCAAAGTGCATGGCGTCGCACATCGACCCGCCGTTGCCGCATGAAATGATTTTACCTCCGTTCTTCAAGGATTCAACCATAAGTGCTCCTGCCCTTCCAACAGCATTTTCTGCTGTTTCTTGAGCTAAAAAATCGCGAAGTACCTGCTGGGCTTCTTCAAAATGCTGACGAATTCGATCTTGACTATTCATAACACTACGAAATTGACGAAAAGAAAGGGTTCAAAAAAGAAAAAGCCAGAATTTTCATTCCGGCTTTTCAATATCTTCACTCGAAGCTTAGTTCGATGCGGTTTTCGCATTGGTTTGAATACCGCAGTCCAAATAGTCGGTGTACTCCTGAACATCGGGCGTGTAACCTACAGGGTTGGCCAAGAGTTCTCCTTCCGGACTCAACATCACGTAGTAAGGTTGTGAGTTGTTGTTGAAGAGCTTGGTTTGGAAAGTGGCCCATTTGTTTCCAATGGTACGGATGTTCTTTTGCTTCATCTCTCCATTCACTTCGTATTCGAAAACACCTTGCTGATCTTCTGGGAGCTCGGTTCGGTCATCCACATAAAGCGAAACCACCACAAAGTCATTTCTCAATTTATCCAATACCACGGGTTCCGTCCACACGCTTTCTTCCATCTTACGGCAGTTCACACAGGCCCAACCGGTAAAGTCAATCAAGATGGGTTTTCCACTTGCTTTGGCTTCCGCTCTTGCCGCTTCAAAATCATCGAAAGGCGGGTGAAAGGTATCGCTTTGATGCTCTCCGTCCTGTCCAGCCATGAGTTGCTCATCTTCCGACCCCGCTTCCTGATCATACCAAGAATAAAAGGTTGGAGGAGGGAATCCACTCAACAAATCGTGGTTCCACGGACTGTTTCTCAAAACCCCAGGAGCAAGGTAAATGGTAAAGGCCAAAACAAGGGCTCCTAAACCTAATCCAAGCGGACTAACTCTTTTGTTTTTAGTGTCGTGAGGGAATTTTAAGATTCCGAAGAGGTACAAAGCCAATCCTAAGAAAATGATGGTCCAAATGAGGAAGAAAGCCTCTCTTGGGATGATACCCCACTGCTTCACCAAATCTGCATTACTCAAGAATTTCAAGGCCAAAGCCAGCTCGAGGAAACCAAGAACCACTTTCACGCTGTTCAACCAACCTCCTGATTTTGGAAGGCTCTTCATCATGCTGGGGAACATGGCAAAAATGGCGAAAGGTAGACCTAAGGCAATACCAAATCCACTCATGGCGGCGGTAATGGGCCATGGTCCGTTTTTCAAAGCATTTCCGAGGACGGTTCCCAAAATCGGACCCGTACAACTGAAGGATACTAAGGCCAAAGTCAAAGCCATGAGGAAAATCCCGATCAAGCCGCCCACGTTGGAGGCATTGTCAATTTTATTCACCATTCCCGTTGGCAACTGAATTTCAAAAAATCCAAAGAAGGAAATCGCGAAAACCACAAACACCACAAAGAAAATGATGTTCAAGGTCACCCCCGTGGCAATTTCGTTGAGTACCTCAGGCTCTGTTCCGAAATGAAATGGGATGCTCAGAAGGGCATAAATCAAAAAGATAAAGAAGCCATAGAGCAAAGCTTGGGCAATTCCTTTCGAACGGCTTTGGTTTCCTTTGGTGAAGAAAGACACTGTCAAAGGAATCATTGGGAAAACACAAGGAGTCAGCAAAGCCAATAGTCCGCCGATGAATCCGAAAACAAAAACCATCCACGTATTTTTAATGTCTTTCACCTCACCACCACAATCGCTGGCGGGTTGATCAAGATTTACTTTTGGAAGTTGTGGGATGATGGCGTTTTCGTCCAAAACATTTTGCACCTCATCGCCCTCAATACCCAATTGCATTCCTTTTCCTGTTGAAAGGTCGAATGTAAATTCAATCAATTCTGGCGGTAAACAGCGCTCGTCGTTGCACACCATGAAATCAACGCTCCCTTTTATAATGTCGGTGCTTTGGGCTTTAACTTGTTGACGAAACACGGCCTTTGTATCGAAGTAAGCCAAGTCCATCATGAAGTTGGGGTCGTATTCGATGTGCGGCTCCTGCTCTAAAACCGAGTCAATCAAACTTGCTCCTTCGGGCAATTCAAAAAGGAACATCGTGGGGAGCGGACCTTCTAAAGAGCTCAAGTGCTGCGAGTACACGTGCCAACCATCGTCCAAAGTACAGGTCATTTGAAGCTCGTGAGTGCCATCACCCAAATCAAGCGCCGCAAAACTCCATTTCGCCGGTTCATAAATGCCTGATTTTTGAGACGAAGTACTTGAAGTTGCTGTCTTGTTTACCTCAACTTTTCCCTCAGCACTTAGCGAAATGTACAAGGGAACCGGGTCGGGAAAAATGCACTTTTCATCATCACAAGCCATGTAGTTCAACTCTCCTTTAATGTTGAGGGGGAGATCTCCTTTGAGCTCCAGCAGTTGCGTAAAATGGGCCTCCTTCTCAAAGTAATTCAAGTCCACCTCGAAATTCGGATCGTAATGCTTGATGGGCTCTCCCTCTTGTAGCTTTCCAAGAAGTCTATAGGCTTCACTCGCTTCCCAAATGATTTCAGTAGGCATCGGACCAAAGACCTCCGGATCGTCGCTAGGCTGAATCGAATAAACGTGCCATCCTTCATCAATCTTACAATCCAAGGCCAAAGAAACATTTCCATTCTCCATCATGCTTCCAGAAAACGACCATTTGACGGGCTCCAAAACCTGGGCCGAAACGAGGTTAAAGGAGGTAATTAGCAATACAATTACCAGACTTAAGGACGTGATGTTTATCTTTTTCATATAAAGTGAATTCTCTCTCGAAAATAAGCTAAATCAAGGCTTAGCAGTGTTTCATCGATTTTTCCGATTGGATTCCTAAACCAGAGAAATCTCTTCCCCTGGCTTTAAATCAAATCGTTTGCGAACAAAATAAGTACAAAGGTACATGATTGGAGTATCTAAAGCAGCAACCGTAACTTTAAAAGCAACTCCATAAAACAGAAGGCTAGCGAACATGCTCCATTCAATTTCACCACCAAAACACAAGAGCAGGAGCACAACGCTCGTATCCACAACTTGTGAGCTCATGGTTGAAAAATTATTGCGAAGCCACAGCTTTTTTCCGGCTGTTAATTTTTTCCAATAATGATAAATACGGATGTCGATGAACTGAGCAATAAGATACGCCACCATGCTTGCGGAAACGGCCAAACCTGTTTGACCAAAAACGGTGCTGAAACCCTCATCGCTCACATAAGACCACGAGGTGGCGGGAGCGGCTCCTGCCACGTAGACAATGAGCAAAACAAAAACACTGCTCAACAAACCTGCAAAAACCACCTGGTTAGCTCTGCGCGCACCAAAGATTTCTGAGATCAAATCGGTCAATAAAAAAGTAATGGGATAAGGCAGCAAGCCCACAGACTGTTCCAAACGAAACTCAAAAGCGCTTCCCTCGAAAAAGGTGAGTCCAAAAAATTTACGGAAAATGAGATTGCAGGTCACCAAACTAGCGATGAATAAAGCACCAAGTATTAAATACAAGCGCAAAGCAAGTTCCCGATCTTTTTCAAGCAATTTTTTCACCCGATAAAGATAAGATATAGCACCAGTAAATAAAGGGCCTATCTGGCTTTACTTATTTGGGAATTCTAATTTGGATGATGGACGATGCCGGTACTCCTGTTCCACATTCTAGAAGCACATCTTTTTGGCTCATGGCCTCAATTCGGGTGAGCAACTTCATGCATTGATTCACTCCCTGAATCCAAAGTTCCACTCGGGTTTGATATAGCGAACTGTGTAAAGCCGCTTTGTACAATTCTGCTCTGCGCTTCAACTCAATGGCTGGGTGCGGCATGGCTTGTGCGCTTTGAAAAGGGAAGGACTTTAATAAGTCGGCTTGGTTGGGTACGTAATGTGTCAAGGGCGTCATAAAAAACAAACTGGTTAGGTTGTTTAGAAAAACGACAATTCCCTATAAAAGGTTACGCTTTTTTTGTTCGCACAAGACGTAGAACACGCGTAGTTTCTTCTGTAAGCCTTACTGTATGGGCACTTCTCATTCCCACAATCCAAATGATCTCGCCTGCACTTTCTAAAACAAGTGCTTCTTCTTTTTCGGGTTGACTTATTTTTTTCTGGGTGAAGAAGTCGCTCAAAAGCTGAGAACCGTCCATTCCCAAAGCCCTAAAACGATCGCCCGATTTTGGCCTTCTCAACACAAGTGGAAAACTAAGCCGATGCGCATCAAAGTAGGCGGTGTTTTCATCCTTGTTGGTTTTTGCTTCGCGAAGCAGTTCCTCAGAGAAGTCCAAATAGCTCATCAACCAAAGCGACTCCAGTTCCAGTGTTTCTTGGCCTTCATGAATGAGGATTTCCTTGCTATCCGAAGCCGAGGGAAGGGAAGTGATGAGCAGCGAAGCGCGTTGTTTAATCACCCGATGTGTAGCGCTATAAATGGCTTTCCCATTTTGGGAATCCACCAAATCAAGCCATTCATCTACCCGTTTCAATTCAAAACCATATTGTGGAGCCAAGCTCATGATCAACAAACGCTTGAAGGCCAAGTCCTGAAATTGAGCAAGATCGATACTCAAGCCGCCCGGATCAGCGCTTAAAACACGCCTACCCATGTTTTCCATAAATCCTTGGTACAACAAGTTCAATTCTTCGAACATCTGCATTTGTCGCAATACGTTCTTTTCAAAGCCCTCGTGAATTTCACCCATCATGGGAATGAGTTGGTGCCTGATTTTATTTCTGGTATAGTCGAGTTTTTGATTGCTCTCGTCTTCCACATAAGCGAGCTTGTTTTCCTTGATAAAGGAGAGGATTTCTTTTTTCGTGAAGTCCAGCAAAGGTCGGATAACATTAGCCCTGCGCGCAGGAATGGAACTAAAACCGCTCAAACTGCTGCCCCGTAAAACATGCTGCAGGTAGGTCTCTATTTTATCGTCTTGGTGATGCGCTGTGGCAATAAAAGTAAGGCCCTGGGTCTTCGCCAAGGACTCAAACCACTCATAGCGCAGTGTTCTTGCGAGTTCTTGAATGCCCACTTTCGCCGCTTCCGCCAGCACCTGAGTATCAAAGCGTTTAACATGAAAGGGGAGGTCGAGATCTTTACAAAGTTGATCTACAAATGCTTCCCCTTCATCAGAAGCTTTTCCCCGGAGTTGATAGTTCACATGGGCCACTTCAATAGCGCAGCCGCATTGGTGTAAAAGGTGAAGCAAGGCCGTGCTGTCTGCCCCTCCAGAACAAGCCACAAGGAGCTTTTGCCCATCATCAAGTAAACCTTGTTTTTGAAGTGTTTTTCGAAAACGATCGATCATTCGTGCAGTGCTTTAAATAGCGCTTGGGCTTTCAGCAAGCATTCTTCATATTCCTTTTCAGGATCAGAAGCTGCGGTAATTGCCCCTCCCACTAGCGCAGAGAGGTAGCGCTTTTTCTTATTGTAGAGCAAGCTACGAATCACCACGTTAAAATCCATATTCCCTTCAGGATCAATATAGCCCATAGCGCCAGAATAAACGCCGCGCTTGCTCACCTCCAACTCATCAATGATTTCCATTGCCCGAACCTTAGGCGCCCCCGTCATGCTGCCCATGGGAAAGCTCGCTTGAATGAGTTCAGCAATAGAAACACATTCTTTGAGCTCCGCGCTAATTGTTGTAATCATTTGATGCACCGTTTCAAAGGTGTAAATGCCGCAAAGTTCATCCACTTGCACACTTCCCTTCTTGGCTACTTTACTTAAGTCGTTCCTCACAAGATCCGTAATCATGATGTTCTCTGAACGCTCTTTTGGATCTGCGCTCAATTGTGCTTTCAACACTTCATCTTCCTGCACATCTGCCCCTCTTCTGACGGTTCCTTTAATGGGTTGCGAAATGAGTTTGCTTCCTATTTTTTTCAAGTAGCGCTCCGGACTTCCGCACATGATGCTGTGTTCACCCCAATCAAAGAAGGCCGAAAAAGGCGCCTTCGTGCCGGAGTGTACCCGCTGATAAAGGTCAAAAGGTTCAATTACAGCATCGTGATGAAAAAACTCTTGACAAAAATTCACCTCGTAGATTTCACCCCTTTGAATGTAATCTTTAATCTGATTTAGTTTACTGAGGTAAGTTTCTTTTGTAATTCGCGGACTTAATTTGTAACTTGGTGCAAGTGCCTCATTACAAGGAGTTTTGAGACGCTGAATGACGGTTTCTAATTCTGGGTGATGTTCTCCTTCGATAATTTTAATGTCTCCATGACTGATCTCAAAAACCATCTCGGGCTGCACAAAATAAAGCGAGGGCATACCTTGAGGGTCGAGTGAAGGCGAGCGCAAGTCCTCAATTTGATTTTTGAGATCATAGGACAAATAGCCCATCTTCCATCCTGATTTTTTGATGAAGGCATCAAAAAGAGTAAAAAGTGCAGGATTTGAGAAGTTCACGTTTAGACTTGATTTCACACCAACTCCAAGTATAGAACGCTCACTATAGGTCCCATCATGCAAGTAAAAAACTGGCTTGTTAATTTTTGCGAGATTGGGGAAAAGAAATTTGATTTCGCTCAAAATTGATTAACTTAAGGTCAGAAATGAAACGGGATCCCATTTTGGGAAATTTATCCCAAAATGAAATATATTTAGGGTATCTCGATTATTGTAAGTCATTATAAAACAGCGATTTACCCTCTTTTTGCATGCATCGGCACGATATATGCCGATTGAAAGACGACTCTCAACGCTGCCGATCGGCGGCGTAGCTAACGGAGTTATTTCAGATGATCAACGGAACGGCTGCCAAAGGGTGGCCGTTTCGGATTTATAGAAGTGCTATAAACGCGCTCTGATCAATCCTTCTACCGTATCTACCCACATCGGATGCGCATTCAAACTGGGCACCAAATCCAAGGTTTCACCACCCATCTCCTGAAACTCTTCTAAATAGCCTTCGCCAATCTCCACGATGGTCTCCAAACAATCGGCTACAAAAGCCGGACTAAACACCAAGAGCTTCTTCTTCCCTTCTTTGGCCATCTCTTCAATCACCACATCACTAAAGGGCTTTAGCCACTTTTTGTCTAGCCTCGACTGGAAACAAACGGTGTAACGTTCTTCGGGAATACCCAATTTACCGGCGAGGAGGCGGGTTGTTGCATAACACGTCGCCTTGTAACAAAACTTGTTCTCCTCGTTGATTTCCGTTTCACAACTGTGGTTAGAGCACTTTCGGTCTTCATAAACCTTATCTACTTGTCGTTCTGGCAAACCATGATAGCTAAACAAGATGTGGTCGTAACTGTCAAAATCAAACGGTTTGGCAATCTCCGCAAGGGTGTTGATGTATTTTTCGTCGTCGTAGAACTGGCTCACCATGCTCACCTCCGGAATCACATACCACTTTGAAATGATCTCCATGGCCTTTTCAATGGTAGAACCGGTTGTTGCAGAAGCATACTGAGGATAAAGGGGTAAAATCACCAACTTGTCGTAATTGGCCTTTTCCATTTTAGCCAAAACATCGTCCATGCTTGGCGATTGGTAACGCATGGCCATTTCAACAGTCACCTCTTCACCCTCAAAACGAGCTTTCAGTTTCTCCAAAAGTTCTTCGGTATAAAGCAATAAAGGCGATCCTTTTTCAGTCCACACCTTTTTATACTCCGCACTCGATTTGTACTTTCTGGTTGGCGCAATAATCCCATTCACCAATATCTTCCTGGCGATGTAAGGAATATCAATCACACGGGCATCGCCCAAAAACTCTCTTAAATACCGACCAACAGCTCTAGGGCTAGGATTATCGGGTGTTCCCAAATTCAAAATGAGAACTCCAGTTCTTTTCTTCATAGCTACTTCAACAAACGTATCCTAAAATGGTTCCCTCTAAATGTGCAATGCGCGGTTATCTGTTGCCGCCAATGCCGCTTCTTTCAAAGCCTCTGTGAAGGTGGGGTGAGCATGACTCATTCTTGCGATGTCTTCTGCGCTGGCTCTAAACTCCATAGCTACAACGGCCTCAGCAATCATATCTGCAGCACGTGGTCCGCAGATGTGAACACCCAAAATCTCATCGGTCTCTTTATCTGCCAATACTTTAACCAATCCGTCAGTATCCATACTCGCACGGGCTCTACCGCTCGCTTTGAAAGGGAAGGATCCCGACTTATATGCCGTTCCTTTTTCAATCAACTGCTCTTCGGTATAACCTACACTCGCCACTTCCGGCCAGGTGTAAACAACTCCAGGTATCAACAAGTAATTGATGTGTGGTTTTTGTCCGGCCATGTGTTCAGCAACAAATACACCTTCTTCTTCCGCTTTGTGAGCCAGCATGGCGCCCTTAATCACATCACCAATGGCGTAAATCCCAGGAACACTTGTTTGCAAATGCTCATTCACCTCAATTCTTCCGCGCTCATCAGTTCCAATACCCACGTTTTCCAAACCTAAATTCTCCGTGTATGCATGACGACCAACAGAAACCAAACAGTAATCGGCCTTCAACACCACTTCAGCTCCTTTTTTATCATCGGCCTTCACGGTCACCGAGCGAGCTCCTGCTTCAACCGCCTTTACTTTATGACTCAGCAAGAATTTCACACCCATCTTTTTCATTGAACGCATCAACTCTTTACCCATCGATTTATCCATGGTTGGAATGATGCTGTCCATATACTCCACAACAGAAACTTCCGTACCCAAGCGAGCATAAACAGAACCAAGTTCTAGTCCGATAACCCCACCACCAATAACCACCATCTTTTTAGGAACACTTTGCAATTCCAAAGCCTCAGTTGAGGTGATGACGCGTTTCTTATCTATTGTAATAAAGGGCAAGCTTGAGGGCTTTGAACCAGTAGCAATGATGGTTTTTTCAGCGCCAATTTTGGTCTCCTTTCCATCATCATGCTTAATGGAGATCTCGTTTTTATTGATAAAAGAACCATGACCTGTAAAAACCTCAATCTTGTTTTTGGCCATCAAGAAGTCAATTCCCGCAGTTGTTTGAGCCACAACTTCTCCTTTTCTTTTGATCATCTGCGGCATGTCTACCTTCAAATTATCAAGAGAAATACCGTGCTCACTGAACTGTTCCTTTGCCTGATGGTAGTGCTCAGACGAATCCAAAAGCGCTTTCGACGGGATACACCCAACGTTCAAGCATGTTCCTCCTAAGGTTTTATAGCGCTCAATTATCGCTGTTTTCATACCTAATTGTGCACATCGGATGGCGGCAACATATCCGCCAGGGCCTGAACCGATTACGACCACATCAAATTTTTCCATGGGAATTGTTTCTTTTGTGAGCCAAAGTTAGCAAGAATACACTTGCAATCATCCACACTTGGGCTTCGTTTCTCAAGGTATATTTTGTTTCTTTGTGACCAAATCCGTCGGCTTAACCCGACTTACCCTTTTGTTCCTGCATGTGGACTAAAATTGCTTCTTTCATATTACGCTCGCGCGTACCTATCCTAATCATCTTGTTGGCCGTTACTGGTTTTATGGCTTGGAAAGGAGCTCAAGTGCGCATGAGTTACAAGTTTGCTGGCCTTTTGCCTAAGCACGATAGCACCTATATCGAGTATCAAAGATTTGTTGACACCTTCGGCGAAGGAGGCAATGTGATTATTATTGGTGTTGAAGATGAATCGCTCTACGAACTGGAAAAATTCCAAAAGTGGTACGATTTAGCCAATACTTTCAGGGCTGTCACGGTTCCTGTAAGCTCTAGCACTAACGACCTTATTAGTACTGTTGAAGCATCAGCTGTGGACAGTGTTTTCTCCATCGCGCACAGCTTCAAACTGGTTAAAAACGAGGAAGAACGAAAGTTTGAATTCGAATCATTGCTCTCTGGCCGACCAACGAGTCAAGCAGAAGTAGACACTGCGGTAATGGAGATGAAAAACCTTCCTTTCTACAAAGGACTCCTTTATCAAGACGACAATCCTTCAAGCATCATGATGATTTTCATGAATGCTGAACTCTTTAACTCAGAAGATCGCGGTCCGTCTGTCGAAATCATCCTCGAACACTTAACTGATTTCGAAAACGAAACCGGTATCAAAACCTATGTGAGCGGACTCCCCTTCATCAGAACTGCGATGATGAACAAAGTGAAGGGGGAATTGAAGCTTTTTGTACTTCTCGCCGCTCTAGTTACCGCCGTACTTTTACTGCTTTTCTTCAGGAATTTCGGGGTGATGCTGGTTTGTATGACCGTCGTTGGCATCGCTGTAACATGGTCTTTAGGTTTTATAGCCCTCTTTGATTACCCGGTTTCAGTGTTGATGGGACTCATCCCTCCGCTAATGATCGTTATTGGGGTCCCCAATTGCATCTACCTCCTCAACAAGTACCATTCTGAATTCAAAAAGCACGGCAACAAAACAAAGGCACTCAGCAGAGTGATCATTAAAATTGGAAATGCCACCCTGCTCACCAATGCTACAACAGCTTTGGGTTTCGCCACTTTCATTTTCGTTGAGAGTAACTTATTAAAAGAATTCGGGGTGATTGCGGCAGTGAACATTTTTGCGGTTTTCCTCATCTCAATCTTGACCATTCCAACCGTTTTCAGTTTCCTTCCTCCACCAAAAAGAAAACACGTTCGTCACCTCGATAGAAAATGGCTCTTCCTAGTCGTAAACAAATTAGTGAACCTCGTTTCTCATCACAGAAAAGTAGTTTACATCATCACAGGTGTTATTCTTGTAGGCGGAATCTATGGTATAACCCTCATGCAAACCACAGGAAACGTGGTAGACGATTTACCTCAGTCAGACAAGGTCATTACTGATCTCCGCTGGTTCGAAGAAAAATACAACGGGGTAATGCCTTTTGAAGTTCTGATTGAAACCGAAAAGGCCGGACAAATCACCAAAAGAGCCAACTTGAAGCGCTTAGAAAGCTTGCAGAACTTACTCAGCGAATACCCACAATTTTCAAAGTCGCTCTCAATTGTTGATGCCAGTAAGTTTGCTAAACAAGCCTTCTACAATGGCAACCCCGACAAGTACACCCTCATCACTAGAAGTGAGGAAAGCTTTATTGGTCCATATATCCAAGGCGACTACGACACTCAAGGTACCGAGAACACCTTTATAGATAGCACCAGAAGAAGCACTAGGGTGAGTACACAAGTTGCAGATATTGGTACCATTGAAATGGAATCTCTGCTCAACGAATTGCGCCCGAGAATCGACTCCATTTTCCCAAAAGATAAGTACAAAGTCACCCTCACGGGAACAAGCGTGGTTTATCTTGAAGGAACTTCATACATGGTGAAAAACCTGCTCATTTCTCTGGCGCTGGCCATTTGCGTCATTTCTTTGATGATGTTCATGTTGTTCCGTTCATTGAGAATGGTACTCATTGCCTTGCTCCCAAATTTGATTCCGCTCATTTTCACTGCTGCCATCATGGGGTATTTTGGTATTCCTATTAAACCTTCAACCATTTTGGTATTCAGTATTGCTTTTGGAATTTCTGTTGATGACACCATCCACTTCCTAGCAAAATACCGCCAAGAACTCAAAGCAAAAGCTTGGAACATCAAAGAATCGGTGCTCAACGCCGTGCGAGAAACTGGGGTTTCCATGATGTACACTTCCATTGTTCTCTTCTTTGGTTTTACGATGTTTGCAGCCTCAGAATTTGATGGAACAAGAGCCCTTGGAGTCTTGGTGAGTGTTACCCTTTTGGTAGCCATGTTCGCTAACCTTGTTTTACTCCCCTCACTCCTCTTGAGTTTTGAACGCTGGATCACAACAAAGGCATTTAGCGAACCTTTCCTAGAGATTATTGATGAAGAAGAAGACATCGAATTAGATGAGCTTCAGGTGAAGAAAGATTCAGACTTTGAATAACTTACCCCCATGAAAGGAATTATTTTAGCCGGTGGTAGCGGCACTAGACTATACCCTTTGACTAGAGCCGTGAGTAAACAGTTAATGCCTGTTTATGATAAACCCATGATCTACTACCCGCTCTCCACGCTTATGATTAGCGGGATCACCGAAATTCTTATCATCTCAACACCCCACGATCTCCCAGGTTTTCAAAAACTTCTTGGCGATGGGAGTCAACTCGGCTGCAGCTTCAGCTATGCAGAACAAGCTGTACCTAATGGTTTGGCACAGGCATTTATTATTGGCAAAGAGTTCATTGGTAATGATAAAGTAGCTTTAATTCTTGGTGATAATATTTTTTATGGTGAAGGCTTTGGCAAATTGCTTCGCGCAAACACGGATGTGGAAGGAGCAATGGTTTACGCCTATCACGTAAGCGATCCAGAACGATATGGTGTGGTTGAATTCGACCAAAACCAGCAAGTTTTATCCATCGAAGAAAAACCAAAATCACCCAAATCGAACTACGCGGTTCCAGGATTGTATTACTATGACAATGACGTCATTTCAATAGCTGAATCGCTTCAACCCAGTGCCCGAGGAGAATACGAAATCACTGATGTGAATTTGCACTACCTCAAAATGGGAAAACTAAGTGTATCTAAACTAAACCGAGGCACGGCGTGGTTAGATACGGGCACCTTCGCCTCATTAATGCAGGCAGGGCAGTATGTTCAGGTAATTGAAGACCGTCAAGGATTAAAAATAGGCTGTATTGAAGAAGTGGCTTGGCGGATGAATTATATCGATGATGCACAACTCCAAGCTTTAGCAAAACCCTTATTAAATTCAGGGTATGGCGCTTATTTGATGAGCCAGTTGAAGCACAAAGATTAATGAACCCAGCCACGAGTAAAATGGACTATAAAACCAAACTGGCCTCGCTTTTTGAAAACGAGCTCTTGCCGGCTTTGAACGATTTTTCGTCGAAACAAAAGCGTTTCCCCTTGTACGAGCCGATTTCCTACATGATGTCGCTTGGAGGAAAACGACTGCGCCCGCTGATGGTACTCGCCGCCGCCGATGCTTATTCGGCTTCGTCGAAAGCCGCCATTCCCGCAGCCATGGCGGTAGAAGTATTTCACAACTTTACCTTGATGCACGACGACATCATGGATGAAGCGCCATTGAGAAGAGGAAAAACCACCGTTCACGAAAAATGGAATGCCAATAGCGCCATTCTCAGCGGCGATGCCATGCTGGTTCAAGCCTATGAATGCCTCACGCTCTGCTCAGCCGAAGTCCTGCCAAAACTCTTACCCATCTTCAATCAAACAGCACTTGAGGTTTGCGAAGGACAACAGCTCGACATGGACTTTGAACAACGAAGTCAAGTTGAACTCCCAGAGTACATCGAAATGATCCGACTTAAAACTTCTGTACTGCTCGCTGCGGCATTAAAAATGGGTGCACTTATAGGCGGTGCAAAGGAAGACGAAGCACAGCACCTTTATCGTTTTGGAGAAAGCATGGGCATTGCATTTCAATTGCAAGACGACTTCCTAGATGCTTTTGGTGATCCAGAAAAATTTGGAAAACAAGTTGGAGGCGACATCATCTCAGACAAAAAAACCTATCTCTGGATTCGTTGTATGGAAAAGGCCAGTGAAGCTGACCTAAAAACGGTTGACACCTGGATTGGCGAACGAAATAAAGGAGAAGAGAAAGTAAGCTTCTTTAAAGCACTTTTTGCCAAACTTGAAGTCGATAGCGAAATCCAAAACACCATGGAAAGCTATTATCAAGACGCCATGACTCACCTCAATCGAGCAAATCTTAAAGACGAAGCACAGCAATTTTTCAGCGCCTTCGCCAGATCTTTAATGGTGCGTGAAAACTAATCCCTTATGGTGGAAGAAGATCACTTACTAAAACAATGGCCAAACGCAGCCCCCTTTGAAAAAGTCATTGCTCAGTTGAATAAAGACTTTGGAGAGGAGGTTTTCGAAGCAAGTCTCGCCCGTGAAGAAAATGCCCTTTCAGCCCTGCTCATTGCAGTGAAAAATGTAGTTGATGTCCTACTTGAAAAAAACATGAATAAATTGCTTCGCTGGTGTTATAGAATTGACATCCCCCAAGAGCGCTTTGATGTAATCTTAAAGCCCGAAAACACTGGAGATGTATCAAGAGAAATAGCCGAGCTCATTTTGCTTCGCGAAGCACAAAAAATAGCACTAAGAGAAACATGGTCACAAAAAAGAACAATCGATGGTAGTTCATCGTATAGTTCTTAACTTTGTATAAACGCTTACCCGTAAGACGCATCCTCTGATGGACAAATATTCCTATTTAAGCAATGGTGATGTAAACGCTATTGATCAACTGTACAAACAGTATAAACAAGATCCCGAATCGGTTGAAACCGGGTGGAGAACTTTTTTTGAAGGATTTGAGTTCGCTAGAACCAACTACGACGACGAGGCTTTGACGCCTGAAAACATGCCGAAAGAGTTTCGTGTACTGAACCTAATCACGGCTTACAGAACTCGCGGACACCTTTTCACAAAAACAAATCCCGTTCGAGCTAGAAGAACCTACACCCCCAATCTTGAATTGGCCAACTTCGACTTGAACGAGGCCGACCTGCAAACGGTATTTCAAGCAGGTGAAGAAATTGGAATCGGTCCGGCAAGCCTAAAAGACATTATCGATCACCTCGAAGAAACCTATTGCGGTTCTATTGGGGTGGAATACATGTACCTCCGCGATCCCGAGCGTTTGGCTTGGATTCGTAACAAAATTGAGGTTAAAAACCGCCCAACCTTCTCCGCAGAAGAGAAAAAACACATCCTCAAAAAACTCAACCAAGCTACCATCTTCGAACAATTTGTGCAGAAGAAATTTGTAGGTCAAAAACGCTTTTCTGTAGAAGGCTTAGAAAGCTTAATCGCATCCATTGATGCCATTGTTGAAAGCGGTTCTAACATGGGCGCTAAGGAATACATTGTGGGCATGGCTCACCGTGGCCGATTGAACACCTTGGCGCACATCTTCGGTAAACCCTACAAAGAAATCTTCGCTGAATTTGAAGGTAAAGATTATGATGATGATGGGGTTTTTGATGGTGATGTGAAATACCACCTCGGTTACTCTACAGACGTAATTGCCGATAGCGGTAAAGAAGTTCACCTCACATTGATGCCTAACCCTTCGCACCTCGAAGCGGTTGATCCTGTAGCTCTCGGACTTTGTAGAGCGAAAATTGATCATTATTTGGGTGATGAAAAAGCGATTGTTCCCATCCTCATACACGGAGATGCCGCAATTGCCGGTCAAGGTGTGGTCTATGAAATCATTCAAATGGCTCAGCTTGATGGCTATAGAGCCGGTGGAACCATGCACATCGTTGCTAACAACCAAGTTGGTTTTACCACCAACTACCTTGATGGTCGTTCTTCAACCTACTGTACTGATGTGGCTAAAACCACGCTTTCACCTGTATTCCACGTGAATGCAGACGATGTTGAAGCAGTGATTCAAACCATTAAAATTGCCCTAGAATACCGTCAAGAATTTAATCGCGATGTGTTTATTGACCTTCTTGGCTACAGAAAATACGGACACAATGAAGGTGATGAACCTAAGTTCACCCAGCCTAAATTGTACAAAGCCATTGCTAAACACGAAACGCCTAGAGCCATCTACCTGAATCAATTGATTGAAGAAAACGTGGTGGACGCAGCTTACGGCGAGAAAATCCAACAAGACCTTGAAACCGAGTTAGAAAAGCACTTTGCGGCGTCTAAAGAGATTTCAAAGGCTTACGTGAAGCATTTCCTCGAGGAAACTTGGAAAAACTATCCTCCAGCAGACAAAAAAGACCTTGAAAAGGTAATTAAAACAGGTATTCCAGTTAAAACACTCAAAGAACTTGGTGTTAAAATGAGTACCCTTCCCGAAGGAAAAAAATTCTTCAGGAAAATCGAGAAACTCTTGAAAGACCGCATCAACATGATCGATCAAGATCAACTTGATTGGGCAATGGGCGAAATGCTGGCCTACGCCACCTTGTTGAATGAAGGTCACCCAGTGCGCATTTCAGGCCAAGACGTTGAAAGAGGTACCTTCTCACACCGCCACGCTGTTGTTAAAACAGAAGACGATGAAGAGGAAATCATCCCGCTCAACCACCTCAATGAAAAACAAGCGAAATTGTCGATTTACAACTCGCTTCTTTCTGAATATGGTGTACTCGGTTTTGATTATGGTTACGCTTTTGGAACTCCGCAAGGACTCACGATTTGGGAAGCGCAATTTGGCGATTTCAACAATGGAGCTCAAATCATCATCGATCAATTCATTAGCGCTGCAGAAGACAAGTGGAGAACGCAAAATGGTTTAGTAATGCTGCTTCCTCACGGCTATGAAGGCATGGGCTCTGAACACTCTAGTGGAAGAATGGAACGTTTCCTTCAACTCTGCGCTGAAGACAACATGCGCGTGGTGAACGTTACTACTCCGGCAAATTACTTCCACTTACTGAGAGAGCAAGTAAAGCGCTCATTCAGAAAACCATTGATCGTATTCAGTCCGAAAAAATTGCTTCGCTATCCTAAAGCCGTTTCTACTTTAGAAGAAATGAGCAAAGGTGGATTCCAAACAGTGATGGACGACAGCTTGGTGAATAAAAAAGACGTTGATACCATCGTTTTCTGTACAGGAAAAGTTTACTACGACATCCTCGAAGAAAAAGAGCGTACACAAAGTGGAGAGAACCTTGCCATCATTCGCTTGGAGCAGATTTATCCTTTCCCAGAAAAAGAAGTGGAAAAAGTACTCGCTCAATACAGCAAGGATTGCAAAGTAATCTGGATGCAAGAAGAGCCCGAAAACATGGGCGCTTGGAGCTACATTCTCCGCAAGTTCAGAACGGTAAACCCTGATGTAATCGCAAGACCATCAAGTGGAAGCCCGGCGGCAGGTTCGCCAAAAATCCACGAACAAAGACAAAAAGTTTTGATGAATCAATTGTTCTCCTTCGCTAAGGTGAACGCATAAAACAAACCGATATGCCAATATTGGAAATGAAAGTTCCCTCTCCGGGAGAATCAATATCAGAAGTTGAAATTGCAACATGGTTAGTTAGTGATGGCGACTGGGTAGAGAAAGATCAAACAATCGCTGAAGTAGATTCAGACAAAGCAACCCTTGAGCTGCCAGCTGAAGAAGCAGGTGTGATTACACTTAAAGCAGAAGAAGGCGATACGGTTGCTGTAGGCGACGTGGTTTGCCTTATCGATACAGATGCTGCTCGACCTGAAGGTGCAACAGCTCCAAGCCCAGCTAAAGAAGAAAAAGCTAGTCCAGAGAAAGCACCTCAAGCGGCTCCTGCTCCAACACCTACAGCAAGCGCCACTCCTAACCCAGCTCCTGCCAGCACTTATGCTACTGGACACGCATCTCCGGCCGCGGCCAAGATGATGAAGGAAAACGGCATCGGAAGCAACAACATTAAGGGCAGTGGTAAAGACGGACGCATCACCAAACAAGATGTAGCTCAAGCCATGAGCGCCGGATTTGACTCCAATGCCGCTACCACATGGGGCGGAAGTAGAGAACAAAGCCGTGAAAAAATGTCGACGCTTCGTAGAAAAATTGCCGAACGTCTCGTTTCTGTTAAAAACGAAACTGCAATGCTCACCACCTTCAACGAGGTGAACATGAAGCCCATCATGGACATGCGTTCGAAATACAAAGAAACCTTCAGAGAAGTGCACGGAGTGAACCTCGGTTTTATGTCGTTTTTCACAAAAGCAGTAACCACAGCGCTTCAACTCTATCCTGCGGTGAACGCCATGATCGACGGAAAGGAAATGATCATGCACGATTATGCCGACATCGGTATTGCGGTGAGCTCTCCAAAAGGATTGATGGTTCCTGTTGTGCGCAATGCAGAACAAATGAGCCTGGCTGAAATTGAAGCCGAAATCAAACGACTGGCCATTAAAGCTAGAGATGGTAAAATTACCATTGACGAAATGACCGGCGGAACATTCACCATTACCAATGGAGGTGTGTTCGGTTCTATGCTCAGCACTCCTATCATCAACCCTCCTCAAAGTGCCATCCTCGGAATGCATAACATTGTGGAAAGACCGGTTGCTGAAAACGGACAAGTGGTTATTCGTCCAATGATGTACCTGGCCTTGAGCTATGATCACCGAATTATCGATGGTAAGGAAAGTGTGAGCTTCCTTGTGAAGGTCAAAGAAATGTTAGAAAATCCAGAGCAAATGCTCTTCGGATCGAAAAGCCCTGCTGAAGTTTTACTTGGATTGTAAAACAAAACAAGCTTATTCCTATTAAAAAGCCCCTTGTAGAAAGGGGCTTTTTTTATTTGAGGACGCTTCCTCTAGTCGTAGTTAACCAAAATTACCACTATGATGATCTTAATCAATTTGCTTCTCGAAAGCTAGTACCTTGCCCGCGCATTATCTGCCTTCTCAGCCCAAGCCAAAATCCCTCCCTCTAAATTGTAAAGGTTAGTAAAGCCATAGGTCGATTGTAATGTTTTAATCGCATCTGCACTTCGCTTTCCGGCCTTACAATGGATAATGACTTTTTTGTCCTTAGAAATCCGATCTGCATTTTGAGCAATCGTGGCCAAAGGAATCAATTCCCCTCCCATTTCCGCTATTTCAAATTCAAAAGCTTCTCGAACATCAATCAACTGATAATCTTCACCGCTTTGCTTGAGTTCCAGAAAAGCCTCAACCGAAATGGGCTTCACCACATTTTCTGAAAGAGCAACATCCTCCTCAATTCCAACTCCGCAAAACTGCTGGTAGTCGATGAGTTCTGTTTGACTAGGGTTCTCACCATTTAAAGGGTTCGTTGGCGATTTCTGAACTTTGAGCGTTCTGGTTTCAAAACTTGCCGCATCAAACAAGAACAAGCGTCCGCTCAGCGTTTCTCCAACTCCACTAATCACCTTAATCACTTCATTCGCTTGAATAGAACCTAAAATCCCTGGAAGAACACCTATTACACCTCCCTCAGCACAACTTGGTACTAAACCTGGTGGTGGTGGACTAGGAAACAAATCCCTGTAATTGGGTCCTCGAGTTCCATCCTCCTGCAATTGATTAAACACGGAGGCCTGTCCTTCGAAACGGAAAATACTCGCGTAAACATTCACCTTATCAAGCAGCACACAAGCGTCATTCACCAAATAACGTGTTGGGAAATTATCCGTTCCGTCGGCAACAACATCGTAATCTTTGATAATGTCGAGTGCATTTTGGCTGTTCAAATGCGTGTTGTAAGTAATGATCTTGATGTGCGGATTTAAGGCAGACAAGCGCTTTTTCGCTGCATCCACCTTGGCCTCACCCACATTCTCCTCTCCAAAAAGCACCTGCCGTTGAAGGTTGGATGAGTCAACCACATCGAAGTCAACAATGCCAATGGTACCCACTCCTGCCGCGGTCAAATACAGAAGTAAAGGACTTCCCAATCCGCCAGAACCTACAACCAAAACCTTAGCGGCTTTCAACTTCTTCTGTCCTTCTATATTGAACTCCGGAATAATTAAATGCCTGCTGTAGCGTTCAAGCTCTTCTTTACTGAAACTAAGCTTTTCCATAGTTAAGCGATTCCTCCCGCAATTGCAGGGATGATTGAAATGATACTGTCTTTTTCAATGGGTGTAGCTTCTTTTTGAAGTACGTTGATGTCTTCATCACCCAAATATACCCGAACAAATGATCTTAGCTTACCTTCGTCGTCAACAAGGTGCTGCTTCAAATTGCCGTATGAAGTGGTTAAAGCCAAAATTGCCTCTGAAACCGTCTTCCCCTCAGTTTCAAACTTAGCTTGGTTCGAGGTGAATTTTCTTAATGGTGTTGGTATGATAATTCGTGCCATTTTAAAGTTGTTTTATGGTTTCTTTTTCAAATTCTCTACTGTTGTTCAATTGCCATGATGTAAGATCCACAATGGCATTTTCTTCTACTGATAAGATGATGTAGCTGAACCAAGGCATGGCTTGACTCCTGTCGTGCTCTGAAGGAATGGCCGGATGTAAAGGATGAGAATGATAGATGCCTAACAAGTCCAGTCCTCTGCTAAGGGCATGCCTCTCGGCTCTCATGTAGCTTTCAGGTTCAATTTTAAATCGCCTGCGCTGATCGCCTTCTTTGGTGTTTTCAACCGGTAATACTTCCAACACCAGTCGACTTTCCCCTTCTTCTTTTCCAAAAAAAAAGCCGCAACATTCATTAGGGAATGCGTTTATAGCATCTTGTTCCATAACAGCTAATACCTCTTGTTCTATAATGAGTTCTGCCATTACCTTCTAGCGTTATATTCTTCAATGATATCAGTGTACTTAGAATGATCGTCGGCCAAAACCGTTACAATCACGCCCTTATCCAATTCATTCGCAAGGGCTAAAGCACCGGTGAGATTGGCCGCAGCAGATGGACTGAGTGTTAAACCTTCAAGCAATGCTGCTTTTCTCAAGGTTTCAAAAGCCTTGTCGCTGCTCACAAACAGGTGTTTATCCGCTAACTGATCATCAAAAATCCCGGGTACCACTGCCGTTTCAAGGTGTTTCCAACCTTCCAGAGCATGTAAGGGACTTTCTGGCTGAAGCGAGATGAGTTGAATGTCTTTGTTCAATGCTCGCAAACCACGGCCGGTGCCTGTAAAGGTTCCCGTTGTCCCCAAACCAGCAATGAAATGGCTTACTGTTCCATTTGTTTGAGCCCATATCTCTTGAGCTGTTCCATTAAAGTGGGCCTTCCAATTTGCGTCGTTGTTGTACTGGTCTGCGTAATAATAAAGCTCAGGATTAGATCTGTATAGCTCTTTGGCAACAGCTTGCGCACCATCTGTTCCTTCAAACGGACTGGTATAAATTACCTCTGCGCCCAGAGCTTTTAATAAGTGCTTTCGCTCTTTCGAAGCATTTTCAGGAATACAAAGCGTTAATTTAATGCCAGCGGCAGCTGCGAAAACGGCATAGGCAATTCCAGTGTTTCCAGAACTTGCATCAAGTAGTCGTTTTTCTTGAGTAAGCTCCCCTGATTTAACGGCTTCCCAGATGATATTAAAAGCCGGTCGAGCTTTAACACTCCCGCCAAATTGTTCCCATTCCAACTTAGCATAAATGCGAACCCCTGGCTTATTGTGCAAGCGAGTAATTGGATAAAGTGGTGTATTGCCCACATAATGTGAAAGCTCCTCAAGCGCTCCAAGGAGTGCTGCTGATCCTTCTTGTTTAAAGTTCTGTTGTGCAGTCATTATGTTGTTTTTATCAGTTTTTAAAGAATAAAAAAAGGGCCCTTCTGTGAAGAAGAGCCCTAATCATTGCTACTAAAACAAGCATTAGTTTTCCCTTCTCACTAGTGTAGTAAGACAACAACAATCGAAACAAGGGAAAAAAGAAGTACTCATCATCAAATTATGTAATTAACCAAAATAAAAAGCCCCACCTCAATGAGAGGTAGGGCTTAATGCTATATAAATTGAATACATGCGTTCGCCTTACCTCATCGAGGTTGTACAACAGCAGCATGTATTTTTTGTCGTTTGCATGAGCTAAAGATAATTCAATTCTTTTAATCTACAAAACCAATAGGCTAATTAAGCATTTATTAATCAAGCTCTTGTGCCCAACATACTCCTGAAACTGTTGTAGTTTGTCCATAAACAGTAAAGCTTGCATCCACTTCTCCGAACAGTTCATAATTGCTTCCTGCAACTTGTATGTTAGGTGTTAACACCACTGTTCCATAGCTATTTCCTTCTATCTCATCGTTATTTGGAGAGTAGAATTCCACCACCGTTTCATCCATATCTGCAGACCATTGAAGCAAAAACGGGAAGTTGTACAAATCGTGTTCACCCAAAACCTCATTTTCCCAATCTGTTCCTTGCACCATACTAAAACGCAAGAACCAACTGTCTTGTCCGTCATAAATACTTAATTGTCTGAAAAAATTGAGGTTCAAAAGCTGACCCCCGTTCCAACCAGAAACCGACGTACCCGTGCGAACTTCTGTTGTTCCATCGGGGTAAGTTATTTCAAAGCTGCACCCTTCTGGTGTTGTTACAACGCCATATTGGGATCCACCATTAGATGCTGCCCTTCCTGTATTCTCTTCATCCTTCTTACAAGAATTGAACAGGAATGCTGCTCCTACAAGACAAAGCCAAATTAATTTCGTTCTCATTGTTTTTAGTTTTGTGCAATATTCTACTGAATGAACCACAAAACTGCATAGGAATGAGTGGGCATCCCTTTTGAATGAGTGTTTGACATGAACATTACTCGATTTGAGTTTACCTGTACTTCGAAAGAAAATACTTCTCGACGGACGAGGTGGTTTTTGTTATGAATTGAATCATCTCTTTGCTTCATTTTTAAAACACCTGGGGTATAAGCTTCGTTTGATCTCTGCTCAGGTTATGGATCAGAACGGTAGGCTAGGAAAGGAGCACGACCATTTGGCGATTCTAGTTGAGCTGAATGAAAAGATGTATCTCGTTGATGTTGGCTTTGGTAAATTTGCCCCTGAAGCGCTTTTAGTTCAAGAAGGAATATCCTCCTGACTTATGATGCGCAAGACGCCTATCAAGTTGAATTACGCGGAAGTTTTGGCCTAGTGGCTTCGCGCAGCGACCTCGACAAAGAGAGTAAGCAATTTAAAACAGTGTACACTTTCAGCACTGAAGCCAAGGTGACTGAAGACTTCTTCAGCATGTTCAACTATCACCAATCGTCTGAACAGTCTCATTTTGTGGAGAAATTGCTCATTTCCATTCGCACGGCGCAAGGAAGAAAGAGCATTTCGAAGAACAAGCTCATTATAACAGAAAAGACGAATAAGCAGCTAATCACTTTAAGAACACCTGGCGACTTTCGCGAAGCTCTATTCCGTCATTTCGGGATTTTGATTTCCGAAACTCAAGCAGCTCGATTATCTTCGGCAAAACGTTAAATCATGAAGGCCCGTCAAAAAGCGCTCATTCATCCAGTGAGGGGAAAACAACCCGTCTTTGGAGAAGACAATTGGATTGCTCCAAACGCCACTATTGTGGGAGATGTTCGCACAGGCGAAGGCTGCAGCATCTGGTATAACGCAGTTATTCGGGGCGATGTAAACAGCATTGTATTAGGAGATGAAGTGAACATTCAAGACGGAGCTGTGGTGCATTGTACTTACGAAAAAACAAAAACCGTTCTTGGAAATCGTGTGTCAGTAGGGCATAAGGCCATCGTTCATGGATGCACGGTAGAAGACGACGTGCTTATTGGAATGGGAGCCATCGTTATGGATAATGTATACATCGAAACCGGGAGTGTAATTGCCGCTGGTGCCGTAGTACTCGAAGGAACAAGAGTTCCTGCTGGAAGTGTTTTCGCTGGTGTTCCTGCACGCTTGGTGAAGAAGGTCTCTTCTGCCCTTTTCGCTGGAGAAGTAAAACGAATTTCACAAAATTACCGCATGTATTCTTCTTGGGCTAAAGAAGGAATTGAAGAGCAAGAATAAAATGGCTTAATCCCAAATCCTCGCTTCGAGCAAATCTGTGCTCTTTTTGAAGAAGATTTTGGTACTTCTTTTAAAGCTTTCAGTATAGTCAGAAACATAGAACTTGTATTCTGCCTTTGCATTCGCTGAACAAAGCAATTTGTGTTCTTCCAACACTTTTGCACAAGCTTCCGCTACCACTTTGGCCGAATCAATTACGCGAACATCGTTGGCATAATATTCCTTAATTTCCCTTTGAATGAGGGGATAATGCGTGCATCCCAAAATCAATCCTTGGAGTTCATTAAAGGTTTTTTTGCTCAGGTAAGAATTGATCACCGATCGAGAAATGGTGTTATTGAAAAAGCCTTCCTCAATCATAGGAGCTAAAAGTGGTGTTGACTGACTAAGCACTTGAAGTTTACTGTTGGCCTTTTTTAATCTTCTTGGGTATACCTTCGATTCAATCGTCCCTTTTGTTCCTATGACTCCTATTTTTCCAGTAGTGAAATTCTCTGCTACGTGCTTTACAACGGGATCAATCACATTGATGACAGGGATATTGGGTCCGCAAATGTCCCTTACTGTTTCAAAAGCGTGAGAAGAAGCTGTATTACAAGCAATCACCACAGCTTTTACTTTGTGTTCAATAAGCCAAGCCGTGATGCGCGCTGCGTAATGACGAATTGTAGAAGGTGATTTATCGCCGTAAGGCAAGTGCACCGTATCGCCAAAATAAATCATCGACTCGTTGGGTAGTCGCTTTTGAATCATCTTGGCCACCGTCATCCCTCCTATTCCAGAGTCGAATATTCCTATGGGTGAATTGTTGTTCATATAAAAAAGGACCGCCTTAGGCAGTCCTTCAAAAGTATTCTTTTCTCGTATTATTATTGTATCCCGAGCTCAGCTTTTACCAAGTTGATGATATTATCGCCACCTTCATAAAGGGTTACCCCTGTGCTGGCATCAAATACGTAGGTATAGCCGTTCTGTTTCGCAACAGATTGAATGGCAACGCGGGCCTTTTCGTACACAGGCGTCATCAAACGCTCTCTTTCTTCTTCGAGTTTGTTTTGCATGGTAACAGCAAATTCTTGCATTCCTTGTTGCATACGCGTTAATTCCTGCTCTTTGTCTGCACGAATAATGTCTGGCGTACTTGGGTCGAGTTGCACATAAGCCTGGTATTTTTGGCTAAACTCTGCATCCTTTTGATCAATTGCGTCTTGGTATTGCTTGGCGAGCGCACGAAGCTTTTCTTCAGCAGCTGTTTTTTCTGGCATGGCCATCAAAAGTGAATCTGAATAAATGTGTCCGAACTTTTGGGCGTACATGCTCATTCCAGCAGCCATGCACAACATCATCAAGAGTATCTTTTTCATTGTTTTAATTTTCTGTGTTGGTTAATTTATTTCCCTCCAGGTTTAGAAGGGGTTCTTGTTTGTTGGGTTCCTCCTGCGGATCCAGTTTTGGTTCCACTAGCAGCGGCACCACTAGCTTTTTCTTTACCAGATGCGCCATCTTTGTCTCCTTTCGCTTCAATAGTTTCGCCAGGAGTGTAGCCCATCTCTTTAATCACTTTATCACTCACGTTGTACTTTGGGTTAGAGTACAACATATTGCTGTTGTTCTTTATGTCAAAAACCACCATATAGCTTCCGTTTCGGGCAACCTCTTTAATGGCATCAAACATTTTATCTTGCACTGGTTGAATGAATTCTTCTCTTTTTTGGAACAGTTCTCCTTCTACTCCAAACTTCTTTTTTTGAAGTTCAGCTGCTTCTCTGCGTTTATCAGCAATTTCTGCTTCTCTACGCTTTTTCATTTCTTCAGTTAAAAGAACTTTTTCTGCTCTATAAGCAGCTTCCAAACGGGCTATCGATTCATACTTTGCTTCGATTTCCTCTTGCCATTGTGCTGAGAGCTCATTCAAACGAGCCTGTGCCTCTGCATACTCGGGCATGTGTTGTAAAACGTAATCGCTATCGATGTAAGCAAACTTCTGGGCTTGAGCACCAAGACCAAGAAATAAAGCTAGAATAAGAACTAAAAAAGGTGTTTTCATGTTGGTTGGTTTACAGACCAAACGGCGAATTTATCATTTTACGTTTACAGTTCTCCAAGATTCATGCCAATACTAAAGTGAAATTGACCTTTTGCCATCTGAGGAGCTTGCGGAATATCGTCAAATCTCCAACCATAATCAAGTCCGAGCAGACCAAACATTGGAAGAAAAATTCTCAAACCAACCCCAGCAGATCGGTTTAACTCGAAAGGATTGAAGTCGCCAATGTTCCCCCAAGTGTTACCCGCCTCAGCAAAGGTAAGGGCATAAATGGTTGCATTGGGATTGGTAGACAAAGGATAACGCAATTCCGCGCCATACTTAGCTATCACAGGAGATCCGGTATTCTGATTGGGGAAGGTGAGCGATAAATCATCGTAACCACGAAGGTTGACAATTTCACGGCCATCAAGTACGAAACCACTCAAGAACACACCACCAAGGTAGAAACGCTCGAAAGGAGAGAGTCCAATATCACGATTATAAAAACCAAGGAAACCTAGTCCAACATTGGTATGAAGCACCAACTTACGTGGGTTTTCTTCCGTACTGTTGGTCAAAGCAGTATACCATTTCGCTGTGAACTTCCATTTGTGGTATTCCACCCACTTGAATTTCTCTTGCTCGCTAATGTTTTCAGTGTCTGTGAAATCTTTGTCGCGATAGAAGATACTGCTGTATGGCAATGTAGCTTTAACGCTCAATTTAATGTTAGACCCCCAAGTTGGGAAGATGGGGTCAGACACCGAATTTCGTTGCAATGACCATTCTGCGGCCAAGTTGTTCGAATTTCCATTCGCGAAGCTGAAGAAGGAGTTAAAATTGTTCAGGTTGAAATGCTGGTAGCTCACCCCTAAGTACATCAAGAACCAGTCGTCTGGTTTTTGCCAACGTTGACCAAGACCAACACTCGCTCCAGAGATATCCAATGACTGGCGTAACAGGTTAAGTTCTCCATCAATTCTTTTTCGCTGCCCGTTCGACTGCACTGAGTGCCAAATGGCCACGCTCAAAGAGTTTGGTTTTTTACCTCCCAACCACGGCTCCGTGAAGCTCATGTTGTACGACTGGAAGAAAGCACCATTTGATTGGGCTCTAATGCTCAAACGTTGCCCATCTCCTGTAGGAACTGGTCGCCAAGCACCCTTTTTAAACATGTTTCTCAATGAGAAGTTGGTGAAGCTTACGCCAAGGGTACCAACCACACGGCCTCCACCCCAACCACCAGAAAGTTCAATTTGATCTGAGGGCTTTTCTTCAACGATATACTCAATATCAACCGTTCCATCCGCTTGGTTTTGCGTTGGAATAATTTGAAAGGCCTCCGGGTTAAAATAACCAAGGTTAGCCAGCTCTCGTTGCGTACGAATGATGTCCGTTCTGCTGAATAAATCGCCAGGACGGGTTCTAATTTCCCGGTAAACAACATGGTCGTTGGTTTTGGTATTCCCAACAACTGTGATGTTTCCAATACGGTACTGCTTTCCTTCTAAGATTCTAATCTCAATATCGATGGAATCATTTTCAACCATGACTTCAACTGGAATGGCTTGGAAATTCAAGTAACCATCGTCTTGGTACAAGGAAGAAATGTCGAGCCCTTTTGGATTTTGGTAGAGTCTTGATTCAAGCACTTCGACATTATAGACATCGCCACGGTTAATTTTAAGCACAGAATCGAGCTGACCGGTGCGGTATTTTTTATTTCCACTAAAAGTGATGGAACGGAAATAGAATTTATTCCCTTCATTCACCTCAATGCCTATGGCCACGCTTTTTTCTCCAACACGTCGAACTGAATCGGCAACAATGGTGGCATTTCTATAACCCTCAGCGTTATATTTGGCCAAGAGGCGTTTTTTATCGTCTTCGTATTCTTCTTCGATAAATTTAGAGCTCTTGAAAACTCTCCACCAGCGTTTTTCTTTCGTGTTTTTGAAGGATCGACGAAGTTGTGATTCGCTCAACTGTTCTGCACCACCAAGGGTAATTGATTCAATTTTAACCCGTTCTTTTTTATTGATGGTGATGTAGAGGGCAACACTGTTATCGTAGTTGGGATCAACTTCTGTAGTTACCTCAACTTCAGCGTTGTAATAGCCTTTATCGATGTAATAAGCCATTACTCTATTCTTGGTAGTCGTGATGAGGTTTTCATTCACAATCATTCCTCGAATAATGCCAACTTCCTCTTTAATGTTTTCCTTTTCTGTTTTACGAACTCCTCGAATTCCGTATTTCGACATGCGGGGCATTTCTTTAACAGAAATCACCAAGAAAATTTCTTCACCTCTAATTTCAGCAGCATAAACTTCAACTTCAGAGAAAAGTTGCTGTCTCCACAAGTTTTTAATCGCTTTGGAAACATCTTCTCCCGGAATTGTGATTTCATCGCCCACTTGCAGTCCTGCAAAAAGCTTAATTGTTTGCACGTCTGTGAACTCCGCTCCAGTTACAGTGATGCCCGCAATTTTGTAATCCTTTGGCTTAGCGTAATCAATTCCACCCCCAATTTTTGAAGGCTGAGCGAATGCGTTTGTTGCTGCAAAGAAGAAAGCAAAAGCGATGAATAAAAAACGGAGTAACTTCATTATTTGTCTTTCAGAATTATCTGTTCACTTGTTTTGCCAAAGCGGCGTTCTCTCCCTTGGAATTCTGCGATAGCTTCGAAAAAGTCTGCCTTTCTGAACTCAGGCCAATAGGTTTCTGTGAAATACAATTCACTGTATGCCAGTTGCCAAAGCAAAAAGTTGCTTATTCTTTGCTCTCCGCTTGTTCTGATCATCAATTCGGGATCTGGAATGTTTTTAGTGCAGAGGTAAGTTGCAATCAAATTATCGTTCACCTCTTCCGCCTTCACACCGTCAGCTATCATTCTTTTAATGGCTTCAACGATTTCCCATCTGGAGCTGTAGCTCAAAGCAAGGATGAGTGTAATCTCTGAGTTGTCTTTGGTGCGGTCAATTCCACCTTGCAACTCATTTTTACACGACTCTGGAAGGTGTTCGATGTCACCGATGGCATCCAGACGAACACCGTTTGCATCGAGTTCGTCAATTTCACCAACGATGGTTTTCACCAAGAGGTCCATTAAAGCTTCCACTTCTTCTTTTGGACGATTCCAATTTTCTGTTGAGAAAGCGTATAATGTGAGGTATTTCACCCCTAGTTCACGAGCTGCTTCAAGGGATTCTCGAACAGAGCGCACACCGCTGAGGTGACCGTAAATTCGGTCATGACCATGTGATTTCGCCCATCTGCCATTGCCATCCATGATGATAGCGACATGTTGAGGAACCTTTTCTGGGTTGATATTTGAAGGAATTGCCATTCGCACTACAACTAAAACGTAAATGCATCGCTAAATGCTACAATAGAGTACCAACAGAAATTTGGCTTATCTATTGCGCAAGGGATGCACTTCCACTCTCGGTGCGCGAATTTACTGAAATTTATCGGTTTACTGATTCCAACAGGTGGTTGGTAATTTTCCGATTCTAAAAGAAAGGGTGACGGTGGCAAAACTATACCAATCATTACGCCCAGGATCGCCGCGTTGCTGACCTGCATTGTCGCCGAATTGCCCTTCTCGTTCAAGGCTTCTGTCTGCCAAGCGTGCCGCTAGTGTTCCGCTTTCATCAGCCAAAACAGCTGGAGAAACATAAACGCCACTAACATCATCGAGGAAGTCCGTGTAGGTTTTTCTCATCCCCCATTCTAGTGAAATGGCCATAATTGAAAATAGGTTTGCGCGAATTCCAGCTCCAAATGGGAAGGCCAATCCGTTAAGATTATAACTATCTCCACCTTCGCTCGTTTCCTGACCTTCTGTTCCTAAAGGCTGAAGTTCGTACCATTGACCGTTAAATTCTGCTTGAGGTTTATGGCTGTAAAATGCAGCCCCTAAAAACAGGTATGGAGAAAACGGATACTTCGAATTCCCAATTTGATAAGGAATAAAGTTCAGTTCAGCTTGGATTGCGCCTTCAACAATATCGTTTCTAAAAGAGAGGTTTCTATTCCTCATCCAAGGGTCGTCAGAAGCGGCATCAGAAGCCGAGAACCTTCCAAAAAGCAACTGCCCTTTGATGCTCCACCTGCGATCGATGTTGTTTCTGTACATCACACCCGTTGTGAGATTGAGTGGCCCGCCAAAATGTTGACTGGGGTTCAGGTCGCCGATATAATAAGAGGTACCTCCGATGATCCCGATTTCACGCGATGTTTCGAATTTTTTACCCTGGGCAAAAGTAGACAGGCTAATGCAGGTGAGGAAAAAGAGTTGAACAAAGTACTTCATTATCAATTGAATGCAGTTTAAAACGTTTTATTGTGCTTTATTCGTAATTGCGCACAAAAAGTTCGGTTTCTGGCCTACAAAATTAGCTTGAATCAGTTTCTTTTATCAATACCCCACATCATTTTCTTTCTAATCGTGTTAAAGAAGTACTGATGTTCGAGGTTAATCAAAGCAATTTCAAAGGGTGCATTTTTAATTTCGACCTCGGTTTCATGGTCAATGGTAAAAGCACGTGAGTCCAGTGTGAGCAGGAATTGAATTTCCCTTCCTTCAGCTCTAAGGCGAATTGTTTTTGTATTTGGGACAACTAGGGGGCGCACATTTAAATTGTGTGGTGCTATTGGAGTAAAGATCCAACTTTCTGTTCCTGGCATGACGATCGGACCGCCACAGCTCAGCGAGTAGGCCGTTGAACCTGTTGGCGTTGAAATGATCAAACCATCGGCCCAGTAGGTGTTGATGTAGTGTTCTTCCATGTTTGCATGAATAGCAATCATTGAAGAAGTTTCCTTTTTATGAATGGTGACCTCGTTCAAGGCATAGTTGAAATCGCCAAAATCAACACCTGGCGCATTCACCTCAATCAGTGCGCGGTGATCGAGATGGTAACGATCTGCTTTAAGCGCGTCTATTGCGTCAATGATCTGACTTGAGGAGATGTTGGAAAGAAAACCTAAACGACCCGTATTTATTCCAAGAATCGGAACGCCTGTGTTTTGAACTACGGTAACGCTATCTAAAAGCGTTCCATCACCTCCAATGCTAATTAGCGCTTTGCAAGGCAGCACTTCAACAATTTGATTAAAGGTGTGCAGGTTTTGAACCGAAGGAATTCGTTCTGAGAGCCAAGCCGCGAACTTTGCATATACGTGAAGCGTGAAACCCTCGTTTTGCATTTGACGCAAAAGAAACTCAATAGATGGAATGTAATCATCCCCAAACTGTTTACCGTAGATAGCAATGTTCATTAAGCAGTCTTGAACTACGAAGATAAAGTTCTTTGCTTAGGTATTGAGGTATTTCATGAAAGCTTCGTAGCGATTCCTCAAGTCTTCACTATGATCTGGTGCTTTGTAGAAAGCCTTCACTTCATAATCATACCTTCTAAGCGTAGCCATGAAGGGCTCGATGTCTTGCTTATTCAATTTCAAAGTAAGCTCTGTTTTCATTGAATCATCAAGAGTAGTGAGCACAGCACTTAAAATCTTCAATCCGTTGGATTCTGCGAGTCTGGCAATTTCTGCTAAGGAATAGTCGCGTGAATTCATTTCGAGAATAACAATACTTCCCTCAGAGCGCACTCCTTGCGATTTAGCAAATTCGCGAATCACATCCATCGCCGTAATTAAACCGATGTATTCTCCTCTGCTATTTGTGACGGGAACCAAACTGAGTTTATTCTCCGCCATGAATTCAATGACTTCGTACAAGTGTTGTTGCTCTTCAATCGCAGTAACTAGAAGTTCCAGACCAGTAATGGGAAGGCCTTCATCTTCCACATTCATCAAAGTTGTTTCTGAAATGGTACCCAACAAGATGTTGCCCTTCACTACTGGAAGGTGCTCCACCTTGAATTCTTCCATGATTCGCAGGACTTGATCTACGGTATCAGAGATTCTTACTTCAGGTATTTCGTTTGATATGATTCGATTTAAAAACACTTGCTGCTTTTTAAGTGTTACAAACTCAAGCTAAGAACGCCTACTTGTATAACTTTGTTGCAAGTTATCATGTTCATCATCTTGTAGGAAAGCTCCTTTAAAGAGTTGTAAACAATTGCCCTCTAAAAATGACAAAACTCAGTGTAAACATCAACAAAATCGCCACTTTGCGAAATGCAAGGGGTGGAGATATTCCCAATGTAGTTAAGGCGGCACAAGACATCGAGCGCTTTGGTGCTGATGGCATTACGGTGCACCCCAGACCCGATGAGCGCCATATTCGATATCAAGATGTTTTTGACTTAAAGCAAGTGGTAAGAACAGAGTTTAACGTTGAAGGCTACCCTAATGAGTCGTTCATGGACTTGGTGCTTGCGGTTAAACCAGAGCAGGTGACTTTAGTTCCTGACCCTCCAGGTGTTTTGACGAGCAATGCAGGCTGGGACACCATCACCCATAAAGATTTGCTTCATGATGTCATCACCACCTTGAACAAGGCAGGCATTAGAACCAGTATCTTTATTGAATGCGATCAACGATTGATTGAAGGGGCCGCTGCTCTTGGCTCAAGCCGCATTGAATTGTATACCGAGTCCTATGCCAGAGGCTTTGTTGAAGATAAGAATGCCGCAATAGCACCGTACAAAAAAGCAGCTCAATGGGCAGTAGAATGTGGTTTAGGAGTTAATGCTGGGCACGACCTCAATGCAAGTAATCTGGCCTTCTTTGCATCGTCTTTGATTCAGCTCGATGAAGTGAGTATTGGACATGCGCTTATCTCAGAAGCGCTGTACTTAGGCTTAGAAAACACTGTTCAAGCGTATCAATTTGCACTAGGGAAATGAAATTACACTTTAAAACAATGGGCGAAGGCGACCCTTTAATCATACTTCATGGACTTTTTGGCTCTGGAGATAATTGGCAAACCTTAGCACGGCAATATGCTGAAACGCATAAAGTATATTTGGTAGATCAGCGCAATCATGGTCACTCTCCGCATAGCGATGAATTCTCTTACGAGTTGATGGCTTCAGACTTGGCCGAGTTGATTGAAGATGAGGGATTAGAGAACATCAGTATTCTTGGTCATTCCATGGGCGGGAAAACAGCAATGGTTCATGCCTGCACTTACGATCAAGATGTGGTAAAACTGATTATCGTTGATATGGCCCCTAAGGCCTATCCTGTTCATCACCGCCTTATTTTGGACGGTTTAATGAGTGCTGACTTGGCCAATAAGCGTTCAAGAGGAGAGGTGAGCAAGCATTTAGAATCCTTCGAGAGTAATCCTGCTGTGCGTCAGTTTTTAATGAAAAACCTTTACTGGAAGGAGAAAGGAGAGCTCGCTTGGAGGTTTAATGTGCCTGTAATCAATAGGGAAATTCAAGCCATGGTTGACCAGCCTGTTCATGGCAGCAGTAATATTGCTAGCTTGTTCATTCGAGGAGGGCAGTCGAACTACATTTTATTGGAAGATGAACAATTGATTAAGCATTATTTCCCATTTGCTAGCTTGTTTTCAATTGAAAGTGCGGGACACTGGGTACATGCAGAAGCTCCTGAAACTTTCTACGAAATCACACGTATATACTTAGATGCTCCATGAATTGTATAATATCATCGATAATTTGTATATTTGTACCAACTAACGAATTAAATTACTTACCTACTAACGATGAAAAAACAACAACTAGCAAGTATCGCCTTCTCGGCAGTACTGTTGTTCGGACTTTCTTCTTGCCGCAAGCAAGTTGATGAGCCTGTAACTGGTGAGGCTAGAAATTACGATCAAGTATTGAGAGATATTTTGACGGATGCCTCTAATGGTGAAGGATTAAATTACTTTGTCCTTCCAGAAAGCAATCAATATTCGCTCATTCCTCAGGATCCGCTCAATCCTATTAATTCTGCGAAAGTACACCTTGGGAAACTGTTGTTTCATGAAACGGCAATCGGAAGGAATGCTAAATACCAAGACGAAGGTCTATTCACTTACTCATGCGCAAGTTGCCACCATGCTGAGGCTGGATTTCAAGCCAACGTTCAACAAGGTATTGGTGATGGAGGTATTGGATTTGGTATGTCAGGAGAAGCCCGTGAGCCCAACCCCAATTATAGTGTAGATAGTTTAGATGTTCAACCCATTAGGACACCTACAGCCATGAACAGTGCTTACCAAGAGGTAATGCTTTGGAATGGTCAATTTGGTGCTCAGGGAATCAATGAAGGTACCGAAGCTCAGTGGGCAATGGGAACCCCCATCTTCAACAACAATTTTGGAAATGCTGGTGTTGAAATTCAAGCCATCGCAGGTTTGACTGTTCACCGTATGTTGGTTGACGAAGAAATTTGCGAGCAAATTAGCATTTATGAAGACCTTTTTGACTTGGCTTTTTCTGATTGGCCAGTTGAAACAAGATACACACAAAGAACCGCTGGTTTAGCTATTGCTGCATACGAGCGTACCATTTTAGCAAATCAAAGCCCATGGCAAGATTGGTTGAAAGGTGTTAGCACCGCCATGACAGACAGCGAAAAAAGAGGTGCTGCAGTATTCTTTGGTAAAGCAAATTGTGGAAGCTGCCATACTGGACCAGCACTAAGCAGCATGACTTTCTACGGTTATGGAATGGATGACTTGGTAGGGCCTGGATTCTATGGCGGAGCTAGCTCTGAAAACACGGTGAATTTAGGTCGTGGTGGATTTACTGGAAACGCAGAAGAAAACTACAAATTCAAAACGCCGCAATTGTACAACTTAAAAGACAGTCCGTTCATGGGCCACGGTGGAACCTTCCATTCTGTTCGTGAGGTTGTTGAGTATAAGAATAATGCGGTATCTGAGAATCCAAACGTTCCTACATCGCAATTAGCAGAGCAGTTTGTACCACTAGGTTTAACTGATCAAGAGATTGATGATTTGGTTAACTTCATTGAAAATGCATTGTACGATGCCAACCTTATGAGATACGCACCACAAGAACTTCCTTCTGGTTTATGTTTCCCTAACAATGACCCAATCTCAATGATTGATCAAGGTTGTTTGCAATAGACATCGAGATTTTAATAGATAAGTTAGAAAGAGCCGACCACGTGTCGGCTCTTTCCGTTTGTCATTGGTTTCGTGCTTGCCCTGATATTCGGCATGCTTACTTTGCGCGCCGGCAAGTGCATTAAGGCTAGAAAGAATCACCAATTCATTTTTGTTATTGCTGTTCTTCAGTGCTTTACTGGAGTAATTGGTATTCTCCTTGGTGTTTTCACTATTATCGAGCTGCAGAAACCCGAGGTAAAAGCACTTTTTGAAGAAAGTGACTCATAAAAACTGAGTAGACGCTTCGGTTAATTTAATTCATTCCCGTAGCTTCTGAATTCACCTCTTGGAGCCAAGCACGGTAGGCCGAGAAGAGTTTCGATTTCGAAACGAAACCGATGTACTTCCCTCCATCGAGTACCGGAAGGTTCCAAGCACCAGAAGCGTCAAACTTGGCCATGACTGATTCCATTCCTTCAATTAGCTCGATGGTTTCAGGGGCTTCGGTCATAAATCGAACCGCAGGGGTATTGTCGTAACAGCTTTGGTCGAACATGGCCTCTCTCACATCATCCAAAAGAATAATTCCTAAAAGGCGCTCATCAGGAGAGAGTACTGGAAAAATGTTGCGTTTGCTTTTCGCTATCAGCTGAACGAGGTCGCGCATACTCGCATCGGCCTTCACCAAAGAGAAATCTTTTTCAATTTGTTCTTGAAGCTTCATTAGGGTTAGCACTGCTTGGTCTTTATCGTGGGTGATCAACTCTCCCCTTTGGGCTAACTCGTTGGTGTAGATGTTGTGCTTGTCGATTCCTCGCGCAATGTAGAAGGCCAATCCTGAAGTAATCATCAAGGGAACAAAAAGGCCGTATCCTCCAGACAATTCAGCGATGAGAAAAATAGCCGTGAGTGGTGCGCGAATAACTCCCGAAACGAGTCCAGCCATTCCAACTAATACCAGATTGCTCGTAGGTGTCTCGCCATTTGAAAACAGGCCCCACACCTTTGAGTAGAGCATTCCCAGTGTACTTCCCATGAACAAGGCTGGAGCGAAAACTCCTCCAACACCGCCGGCGCCCATAGTAATTCCCGTTGCAATTCCTTTCAGCAAGAGAATAAAAAACAGCAGCAAAACAAGCACCCATGGGTTCTCCAATATTCCATTCACCCAAACAGAAGAGCTCAATCCGCTGAGATCATTGTCGAGGAAGGCATTAATTGTTTTGTATCCTTCACCATAAATACTTGGAACAAGAAAAAGAATTAGGGCAAGAAGTCCGCCAGCGAAGGTAATTCGGCGGGCATTGTTTCTTAATCCTCTGAACTTTGCCAATATAAAAAGGTAAATTCTGGAGAAGTAAATGGACACAAAAGCGCTTGTAACTCCGAGGATAATGTAATGATGAAGGTGTTTCACATCAAAACTTGCCCGTTCGTCGAATTCGATAATTTGACCTTCACCAAGCATCAGGTGGGTGGTTAAAAAAGCAGCGATACTTGCCAGAAGCAGTGGTACTAGGCTGCCAGCCGTGAGGTCGATCATAATCACTTCCACAGCGAATACGATCGCCGCGATAGGTGCTTTAAAAATGGCCGCCATTGATCCGGCAGCAGCACATGCAAGCAGTAGCGTCTTCGTTTTATAATTGAGGTTCAGGGATAAGCCTAGATTACTTGCGATAGCTGCACTTGTTTGTACCGTTGGGGCCTCCAATCCTGCAGAACCACCAAAACCTACAGTAGTAGCACTGGTGAAGAATGCAGCGTAAATTTGTTTTCGCTTTAAGGTACTTCTCCGTTTGGATATAGCTTGAAGTACAACAGGGATTCCCGGACCAGGATGTTCTTTGATCCACTTGTTGATGAGCAGGGCTGTAATCATTAAACCGAGCAAAGGTGTGATGACTTTAAACCAATCCTGTCCGCTCCACTTTGCTGTTTCATTGATGCCCCATTGAATTGCGAAAACAAGGTTCTTCAGCAGCACAGCTACTAGGCCAGCTATCAGCCCAACCATCAGGCTGAGGATAGCCATGGAGTGCCTTTTCTTAAGCCCATTTAAATAGTATTTCAAGCGGAGAATCACTTCGCAAAACTAATTCAGAAAAGCAGAAGAACCTTTGTAAAAGCTCTGGATTTATCGACAAAAAACCCTGCCACATTTAAGAGGCAGGGGGAGTATTGTCCTTGCAGGAATACTTGCTAAAGTGAAGGGTGCGAGACATACTTGGTTTCCCAGAGAGATCACACCTGCAGAACATCACCCTTAAACAAATGTAAATCAAGGACTTTCATTATTCGTAGGTCAAGAAGCTTATGAAAAAGTAGGAATATTCTTACCTTCGGGCTCTTAATTGTGCTGATTATATCAAACAGGCAGCACAAAAATTTGAAAACACGATATTCTAAAACTATTTAGATGAGCAAGAAGATATTAGTACCTACGGATTTTACAAGTGTTGGCGACACCGCTATCCAGCATGCCGTTTCTGTTAGTCAAGCAATTGCAGCCGAGATTTTTGTGCTCCATGTAATTGCCGAAAAGAAATTCATTTCTGAGGCTCGATTAAAGATAGACACCTTAGCGCAGCGTGTTAAAGCCGAGTATGGAATTAAGGTTGAAACCATGATTCGCATTGGGAGCATTTTTGAAGATATTGATGCTGTTGCGACGGAAATTGATGCCACTTTGATTATCATGGGAACACATGGTTTGCGAGGCATGCAGTTCTTGACGGGTGGACGCGCTTTGAGAATTGTTACTGATTCGACGATACCATTTATTATTGTTCAAGAGAAAGGGATTTCTTCGAATGGTTATGACGACATCGTAGTTCCTTTGGACTTGCATAAAGAAACCAAGCAAAAGCTCAACTTGGTGGCTTCAATGGCCAAGTATTTCAACAGCAAGGTTTACCTTGTTTCTCCGGGTGAAACCGATGAGTACTTTAAAAACCAATTGGAGCGCAACATTAATTACGCAAAGCAATTCCTTAGCGAAAGAGAAATCACTTTTGAAGTTCATATCACCGAGAAGAAGAGCAGCTCTTTCGGGCCGGCAGTTGTTGAATATGCAAAGAGTGTTGATGCTGATTTGATTGCAATCATGAACTTCTATGAGAACAGCTTGATGGGTATTCTAGGCGGCGGATATGAGCAGCAGATGATTACCAACCAAGCTCAAATTGCTGTGATGTGTTTGAATCCGGTTCAGACGCATGTTGCTGATAGAAGCTTTTTTAGTTAAGCTCTTTATATCGAACTCCAATGATGAGGATATCATCAACCTGATCATTCGACATTTTCCATTCAAAGAAGCGTTCTCTAAGGACGCTTTTTTGTTGGTTAAGATCTGGCATGCTTGAAATTTCGATGAGCAGTTCGCGAAGTCTTTTCTTCATGAACTTTTTGTCTTTTGGCCCTCCAAATTGATCTGCGTAGCCGTCGGAGAAGGCATAAATCATGTCGCCGTCTTTCAGTTCGAAACTGTGGTTTGCAAAATTAAACTCCCCGTATTCAAATGCACCAATAGCCATTTTATCTGGCTGAAGTTGGAAAAACTCATCACCTCGAATAATAAAGATAGGGTTATGTGCTCCCGCGAATTCGAGTGTATTGGTTTTTTCATCAATCGAAACCAATGCCAGGTCCATTCCGTCGGTTAAGTTATCATCGCCCACACCGTTTGCTCTCAGTGTTTCTGCAGACAGGCGGTTGAGGTTGTTGAGTACTTGAGCTGGTTGGGTGAAGACTTTAGTTACTTGGTTCAAAACGTTGTATCCCACCAGACTCATGAAAGCCCCTGGAACGCCGTGCCCCGTGCAATCTACGGCGGCGAACATTTTCTTATTTCCGGCTATTTTGAACCAATAGAAATCGCCCGAAACGATGTTTCTTGGTCTGTAGAAGACAAAGGAATCTGGGAAAATTTCAAGGATATCGCTTTCCGGAGGGAGGATGGCTTGTTGAATTCGTTTTGCGTAGTTGATTGAATCGGTGAGGTCCTTATAAAGTTCCGTTACCTTTTCTTTTTGACGCTCGATTTCTTCTTTTTTCTGAACCACTTCATTGGTTCTCTCGATGACTTTTCGCTCGAGGATCCGCTCGTTTTCTGCCAGGTCGTCGCGCATTTTGAGAAGGGCATGCCCCAATTCATCGTCTTCTGAAAGCGGCAAGTAGCTTGCGGCAAAGTTACCTTGTCCAACTTGATTTGAGAACTCCCTTGTTTTAACCAGGCCGTCTGTAAGTCGGTTAACAGCAAAAGCCATGTCTCCAATTTCGTCATCTGAAACCCGGATGTTTTTTTTGGGGTAGATTCCTTTCCCCAGATAGAGCAATGTTCTTTTAAGTTCGGAAATGGGTTTCGTGATGCTTCGCGATACAAACACAGCGATGAGGAGACCAGCGATGAGAACGAAAACCGCTAGATTACCTACAATCAAGCCTAGACGGTCTCCCAGGGCATCGATTTCCTCGTTCACCTCGGTTGCATTGCGTTTTAGTTCTTTTTGTAAGTTCTCTAAAGCTTTATCTAGAGCAGAATTGATTTGATCCAGGCTAGCACCTTCGAGGAACTGATATTCTACTTCCATGACAACAATTGGATCATCGTAATCTTCAAAGCTCGCCAGTGCAGATCGAATTTGGCCGTAAACGATATCCAGCCTGTCGATTTCAATGTAGAGGCTGTCTTTTATTTCAACGGCTCTAGGTTCCCATCGTTGTGCAATGGAATCGATGAGCATTTCTTGATAAGGAATGGTCTCATCCATGATTAGTGCTAACTCCAGTCGTTCTTTTTCGTCTGGTCTGCTCTGTACCAGTGCCCAATGTTTGATTAAGACGCGCGAATAGGAAATACTTTCTTGCAAGTCTTCAATTGCTTCAAGACTTGGAGTATAGATTTCTTGTACTTTGGCGTTGAGTTTTTTGTTTTGTTGAAGTGTACTTCTTGTGAGAATAAATACAATGGCCACAATCAACATGAATAAACCGAAACCAAAGCCAATTTTCCATGGTATGGTGATGCGCAATCTCACTATCGGCCGTCCTCAGTTTTAATTATTCCTTCTTGTATGTATTGCTCTAAGAGTTTTTTGTATTTCTCTTCATTTTCATCGTCGCTCAAGCTTTTATAGATTGCTCGAAGTCCTTTTAAAGGTTCCATTCGAAAGGGGTCTAGTTCGTGGGCTTTCAGCATGAAAGGGAGTGATTTTTTGAAGAGCTCAACGCATTCGTCTTGAATCATTATGAGTTCAAAGATTTCTGTTGAGTGATCGATTTTTTTGATCTTGTACACTCCTTTGTTGTAGTACAGAATCGCAAGATTATAATTCGAAAGCGTGTCTTGAGCGTTAATGCTTAGGGCTTGATTATAGTAATCTGCGCAGCGCTCGAAGTAGATGTTGTTCTTTTCGGGTTCTTTGAGATAGATTCTATGGTGAGCTTCTGCTAATACGCGGTAGAGCTCAAGGTCTTGTTGGTTGAATGTGGTATTTGGTTCAAGGAAAAGCATGATTTCCTTGTAGCGTTCGTAGAATTGCTCTGGTTCTTCCAGGGTATATTCACTCAGGCTTCTTGTACTCAAAACAACATCATTATAGATTGATGTAGCCAGGAAGCGCAGGGCTTTATCGTTCAAATCGAAATACGCTTTGCTTGTGTCGAGCGCCATGGATTTCATGATTGCCTCGATGGCTATTTCTCGATTTGGGCTTTTTCTATCTTTTTGAGCCGTGTTTTTGTAAATCTCTTTATATACGAAACCTTTCACGCACCATGTGTAGGGGTGATTTTTTTCTGTTTCGTTCGCCAAGGCAAAGTGAATGCGGTCTTTCGCTTGATCGATATTTCCTTCTTGAAAGGCTTTTACTGCGCTCTCAGTTATAGGCAGCGCATCTTGAGCTGATGCCACGTTGATGACGAAGCACATCAAGAGACCAATGATTGTATGTATTAATCTTGAACTGCCCATGATAGAATTTTAGATCCGATGGTAATTTGGTGTAGTTCAGCTTGAGCTGTATTGATCTCGTAGCGGATTCTACTATCAACCACTTTAAAGTTGATCGCGGCTCCCCAATCGAGTCCATTTTGTGCATCGCTCACCACCAGTACAGGGAGGTTTTCGGATGCTTTAATCCATGTTCGGGTTGCTGTTTCGCCGTTATTTTTGGTGAAAGCCTTAGAAATGTAGATCATTTCGCATTGCGCCACCTTGCTTGGTTCATCAAGCATGATGACTTCAAGCACCTGGCTTCCTACTGGTTTATTTGCGTATTTATCCACTAACTCATTGTAAACAGACTCCCCCCCAACGATACCGATCACAAAGCCTTGATTATCGTTAGCTGGCGGCCAATTGTTCGCCACTGCAAACTGAAAAAGGAATGCTGCTTTGAAATTCGCAACCGTATCTTCCCCATCCAATTCTCCCTGTTGCAGTGGGAGAAGTGCAAAAACGAAGCTAAGTCCGATGACAAAGAGTGATTTCATAGTTGGGTAGTTCCAGCAATTGGCTATGGCAATATCGCTTGAAAATGTACGCATAGCAAAAGCGCGGGTGTGTGTTTTACACCCCGCGCTGTGCATAAACAATGCCGTAAAATGGAAAGTTTACTTCTCTCCTTCTGGTTGAATGAGGCTCAAGTCTCTATCAAAGAGGTACAATCCGCCTTTATCAGCACCAATGAGGTTGAGTTTATCCATGATTTCTCTTGCGAGTGCTTCTTCTTCAATTTGCTCAGAAACATACCACTGCATGAAGTTGTGGGTAGTGTAGTCTTTTTCTTGCAGGCAAATGTCAACCACATTATTGATTTCTGCCGTTACTTTAGTTTCGTGATCGAGCAAGTTTTGGAAAATCTTGTTGATTGACTCAAAATCTTTTGGTGGTTGGGCTAGAGCAGGAACAACTGCATGTCCGCCTCTTTCATTCACAAACTTCACCAATTTTAGCATGTGCGTGCGTTCTTCATCAGAATGTTGATAAAGGAATTGAGCCGTACCATTCAGTCCGTGCGTCTCCGCCCAACTTGCCATTGCAAGGTAAAACTGTGAAGATTCTGCTTCGATTTTGATTTGGTCGTTCAATGCGTTTTCAATGCGTTCTGCTAACATAACTTGGTTTTTTTGACGTGCTAATAATAGAACACGAAGGTAGACAATTTTGTTCGAGAGAATGTGGTGTTTGAGCCTATTTAGAATGATTCAAAACCCCTTTAGGACTAAGCTTAAAGGGGTTTTATACAGATGAATTAAAGCTGAACGTTACTTAAAAAATTTCGTTTTGTTTTATGACGCCAAAAGCGCCAATACCAGAAGACTTTTTGGATGAAATTTTTCATGCTTCGTGATTAATGAGTTCTTCATTTTCATGCTTTTCTGTGAGTGCCTTGAGCATACCTGCTTGTTTGAGTTTTTCGGTCATCCACCCGAGGTAGGCACTTAAGCTCATAGCGCTTATCGGGAATGCAACATACACCCATTGTCCATCAAATTCAATGTGATTCTGCGTGCTGAGCACCAAAGCTAGGATAACGATAGTTGCACCAAGCCAATAGATGATGAGGTGTTTAAGCAGTGGTTTCCACTTATTGTAGCATAATGCTCCCATTACAAAACTGATAATTAAGTCAACAGCACCAAGGAGAATCATTCCAAGGAAGCCACCAATGATGGTTGTGAAAAGCGCGAGTACTACTCCAAATAATACCCAGCGAAGAATGCGAATTGTGTTGTGAAACGTTTTCATATTTTCAATAATTTTTGAAACTTAATCTTTAAAAAAAAATGCTCATTTGAACATTTTTAGAAGAACACTGGTAAACCAACGCTCGTCTGCTCTTGCTAATTTCGACAAGAGTTTGTCGGCTTTTTTAGTAAATCTATCTAGGTCGTTCATTGTTGATTTGAATTCCTTTAGTGCTTTTTTATCTGCTTCTAGATCTTCCACCTCTTTTAGGGTGTCAATGATGCGAAGTATGGGTTCTAATTCTCTTTTTCGTCGTTCGGTGGTGATTCTTGTGGCGATCTTCCACATGTCTTTTTCAGCAACGAAGAACTCCATGCGTTCTCCCAATTTGTGTACTTTCTCTACCAATCCCCACTCAATGAGTGCGCGAACGTTCATGTTCACGTTCCCTCTTGAAATGCTTAGGGTTTCCATGATCTCTTCGGTGTTTACTGGATCTGGACTCACCAAAAGAAGCGCGTGAATCTGTGCCATGGTTTTGCTGATCCCCCAGTTTGTACCTAAAGCTCCCCAACTTCCAATGAACTTCTCTTTTGCTTCTGTTAATTTCATGATGTAAAGGAAGTAAATAAATATTATACTTTCAAAACTTTTTGAAACTTTATTTACTTTAAGCTTCTCCTTTTACTTCAACAAAGGCTTAAAAAAAGCGCTGAACGTTCATCTCTGCTGGGATTTCCGCCTTGTTAGATAGGTGCGCTACGAGGGCGAGAGCGCAATACGGACCAATTAATACCCCTCTTGTACCTAAGCCGTTAAAGATGTAGGTCCGCTCCCTGTTGGGTATTGGTCCTACTAAAGGCCTCCTGTCTTTTGTTGTTGGTCGGAGTCCGACATCGTGCTTCAACAACTGACTTTCATGACCGGGCAGCAATTCGTCTAACTTTTGGAGTAAAAAGTCCTTCACCTCTTCGCTCCTCTCCAATTCTGAAGAACGCCAATCGTAGCTCGCTCCTAGCCTACAATTACCGTCTTCTAAAGGGAGCAACCATTTTCCGTTATTGAGAATGGTATCGCCTGTCCATTCATTCTTGAGGGTTAACACTTCTCCTTTATTCTTCCGAAGGATATCGTCGAGCTCCGGCAAGGTGTTTAAGGCTCCTACTCCGTTTGCGTAGATCAGCGTTTCGTTTTCATCCAGAAAAGAGGAACTATATGCTGCCTCGGTATAGGCTTGTTGTTCTATCAAGAAGTTCTTCCATGCTTCGATCATCGCCGGTAAGTCAACATAGCCTGCTTCGCCAACAACGCCAAAATATTCCTGGTCTGGATTAACTTTTGATGGCAAGTTCTTTAACACACTCAATTTATCATCACCCAGAAAAAGAAAATCCGATACCTCTGGCTTTCCCGCTTGTTTTAGCCACTGCGCACGATAGTCTTCGTTTGGAAAGTAGCGCACGATTTTCCTTGGAAAGAAGAACTTTGCCGACAAGTCCTTCTCCATTTCTGGGTAGACTTTATGGATGGTTTCAATCATCGTAGGCGCCAACCAGGTAGGAACAGTTCTTCGGAACGACAAGGGATTCCACATTCCTGCAGCCACCATTGATGCGCTGTTGGGGTCTGTTTGATTGACCACACGCACTTTGGCTCCTTGTTTATGTAGGAGGTAAGAAATTAAGCTTCCTGCGAGACCCAGTCCAACGACTAGGAATTTCTTGTTACTTAATGACATTGAGCGCTTTACCTACCTTTTCGAATGCCGCAATAGCTTTATCGAGATGCTCTTTGGTATGAGCTGCTGAAAGTTGAACACGAATTCTTGCTTGATCCTTTGGCACTACTGGGTAGAAGAAACCAATAACGTAAATTCCTTCTTCGAGGAGCATGTTGGCCATGTCTTGGCTCAGTTTTGCATCGCCCAGCATTACAGGAACGATGGCCGACTCTCCGTCTTTAAAATCGAGACCAATTTTACGCATTCCTTCTTTGAAGTAGTTGGTGTTCCATTCGAGGCGGTCGCGCAGTTCAGTGGTTTCGTTAATCATCTTGAACACCTCGATGCTCGCTCCCACGATGCTTGGGGCAAGTGAATTTGAGAACAAGTATGGTCGAGATTTCTGACGAAGCATTTCGATAATTTCTTTTCGTCCTGTAGTGAAACCACCCATGGCTCCACCCATTGCTTTACCAAGGGTTCCTGTAATGATGTCTACCCTTCCGAGCGCATCTCTCAATTCAATCGACCCTCTTCCCGTTTTTCCAATGAAGCCTGTAGCGTGGCACTCATCCACCATCACAAGGGCGTCATATTTATCTGCCAAATCACAGATTTTATCAATTTGCGCCACATATCCGTCCATGGAGAACACACCATCAGTAACGATAATTTTGAAGCGGGCATCTTTCGCAGCGATGAGTTGTTCTTCCAACTCTTCCATATTGTTGTTCGCATAGCGGTAGCGTGCGGCTTTGCACAAGCGCACCCCGTCGATGATTGAAGCGTGGTTGAGGGAGTCTGAAATAATGGCGTCTTCGGCAGTGAGAAGCGGTTCGAACACTCCTCCATTGGCATCAAAAGCCGCTGCATAAAGAATGGTGTCTTCGGTGTGGTGAAACTCAGCAATTCGATGCTCCAATTCTTTGTGAATGTCTTGTGTTCCGCAAATGAAGCGCACAGACGACATTCCGAAACCGTGAGAGTCAATGGCATCTTTCGCCGCCTTTACCACACGTGGGTGAGAAGAAAGTCCTAAGTAATTGTTTGCACAGAAATTGAGCACCTTTTCGCCCGTTGAAACTGTGATTTCAGCGTCTTGTGGACTAGTGATGATGCGTTCAGACTTGAACAAACCTGCTTGCTCAATTTGCTCTAGTTCTTTTTGAAGGTGCTCTTTGATATTCCCGTACATGGTTTCGCAATTTTATTTGTTGCGAAGATAGAAAATGGGTGAATCTTTTGCGTTTTCTCTAGAATATATTGGGCTCGAAACTAGGGGCTTCAAATAAAGTGGCGATTTCTTCTTAAAAATACCGGATTGGTATCACCCTGAGATTGAATGATCTATTCTCTTGGCTCGTTGGTGTTCCTGCGGGGTCATCAAAGTAGAGGGCAAGAGCCCCATTTACTGTAACCACGCTTGACCAGTATGCATAAAAGGCAGGATAGGTCCGAACCCCCGGAACGTGCAGGTTATTATGAATGTAAAACAACTCGTCAGATGTTGGTAAGAACCAATCTGAGTAACCTCCATTGCTGTAGTTTAAGCTAGCTTGGGCTGCGGTATTTGTACCACAATATTGAACTATCTGATTCGTATTGTACTCTGCCCATGCCTCGGCACTGACCGTTTGACCGCCTTGACTTGAGAAAGCATCAGCTGCAGATGCGCAACCCCATGGAACACCAGTTGATGATATCCAACTTGGTGCTGCAATAACTCCGTGTTGCTCCCCACTAACATAACCTGGACCATTTAAAGGCCCATTATCACCTGGCTGAAAAATATAAGCGATATATCCTCCTTGATAAAATTGACCAATTTCTAGAGGTAAGCTTGGAGTAAATGTAACTTGATTACCATAAGCAACACCCACCTCATTTACTGCAAAACTTCGTATATAATATGTAGTTCCTACTACTAAACCTGTGATGTTAACATTGAAAGAACCTAATCCTCCTGGCGATGTTAGCGAGCCTAAATTCTCTTCCATCGTTGGCATAGAAGCAGTACCCCAAACAATCCCTCTACTCATAATTTCTCTGCCTCCATCAGCAATGACGTTAGCGTTTGCTTGCACTGAATTTTCTGTTGGATTCGAAACTGCATTGGTTTGCACAGTTGGCACTTCTGGGCAAGGACCCCAAATGGGTCTTCCGTTACAAAAAGTGAGGTTCTCGTCTTCGTTACCTGGAGAGATGGATACCCAATCATTTCCATCCCAATACACCATTTCTCCAATTTCCGTTCCTGTTTGAAATGTCCCTTCAGGCCCTTGTGGACCCATTGGACCGGTTTCTCCTTGGACACCTTGCTCACCCTGTGGACCTTGAGGACCCATTGGACCTACTTCTCCTTGAATTCCTTGCTCACCCTGTGCGCCTTGTGGGCCTGCTGGTCCTTGAATACCTTGTGGACCGGCTGGACCTGCTTCTCCTTGGACTCCTTGCTCGCCCTGTGCACCTTGTGGACCGGCTGGACCTGCTTCTCCTTGGACTCCTTGCTCGCCCTGTGCACCTTGTGGACCGGCTGGACCTGCTTCTCCTTGAACACCTTGATCACCCT